>Ga0255100_1000081_pt1 | contig 43886 bp, 54 predicted proteins | sample Colum_Colum_RepB_2_FD_188449 | JGI IMG/M metagenome (GOLD analysis project Ga0255100, IMG submission 188449) | Freshwater microbial communities from Columbia River, Oregon, United States - Colum_Colum_RepB_8d | ecosystem: Environmental > Aquatic > Freshwater > River | place: USA: Oregon...
ATCCCACTTCTGCCGCCCGCCATCAATCATGGCCTGCAGCTCTTCATGCGTCTGGCGCAGGGTAAAGCCGGGCAGCGTCAGGGCGGGGGCGAAGAGGTGGATTTCCTTGTCGGACAGCCCGCGGTTCAGCCAGGACGCCACCAAGCGCAGGACACTGGAATGCCACTGGCCGGGTTGGTGGGTGGCGGTGATCAATTCGCTGATGGGTGCATTCTGGCGGACAGGTGGCTGCCAAGCCTTCTCGGCTGGCTCAACTAGCTCCTGATAATTTGCGCCGTAATTCGCGCCGTCGGCCAAATTGGCGGCGGGGATTTCGTAATTTAGGCCGGAGGACTGAGAATTTACGCCGAGCGGCGCAATTTCGGCGCGAATTACGTTGATCAATTCGTTTGCGTGCAGCCGCTTGCTGCGCTGATCTGCTGGCCATAAAAGCTGCGTGATTTCAGCAACCTTCCGGCCTTTCTTAACTGGCCACGCAATGCTGCCGGGCAGGCGCATGAGGCGGGTTGGATTGACCACGGCGGGGTCGCCGCCAAAAAATTGCGCCAATCCGCCGTTTAATTCGCGCACAATGGCGGGATCTGTGATGGGCTCATCTACCGGCCAGAATGTCTGGCCGCGCACTTCCGGGTCACGACCAGTGATCACCAGATAGGCTGGCTTGAGCGGCAGCGGATGGCTTGATAGCCGCGCCACGCTGGCGGCGTCGTCGTGGTCTATGTGGGCGCCAGGGGCCTGGAGGAAGTGGTCGTCAGTTGTGGGGCCGGGCATATCCCGCAGGGTGCAGACCCGGAAATAGACGTTGGCGCCCGGCTTGGTGTTGACCTCGTAGGCAAAGGTCACAAGCTCCTCAATCTCGTCCAATTCAAAACGCTTGAACCTGTTGAGGGTTTGGGTGTGCGGATCACGCCAGCCGAGTTCAATCTGGCCCTCAGTGCAGAGGGCAAACCAGAATGTCAGGGCATCGTGCATGGCGTCTGCATTCGGCCTGAGGCGATCAGGGAATGCTGAGATATCGGCCATGGACCCTCCAGAACTTTTCTATTGTTGGGGAAAGACCCCTCCCCGTGAAGGGAGGGGCTTCGTTACTTAGAAGGGGATCTCGTCACCCTGCGCGGGGGCGCCAAAGTCTTCCATGCCGGCGGCAGCTGCGCCAGCGCCGAAATCTTCAGCGCCTTCCATGGCCTGCGACCAATCCACCTTACGGCCCAAGGGCTCGCCACGCTTGGTGATGGTAACGCCGTTTAGGCCAGCGCTCACGCCTTTGTTCCCGACAGCCTCATAGGCGTAGAAATTGGCCATGACGCTGCCGTAGTAGCCGGAGACAAGATGCTCGGGCGGGCAGTTGACGATCTTGCCACCCATCAAAATTTTGGCATCTACCGGCCGCTTGCTGGAGGCGTTCATGTAATATGCGCCCCGGAACTCTTCGCCGCGCACATAATTGCCATCAGCATCCTTTTCATCGCCATCGCGCACCGGAGAGCGAAGACCGGCGGGCGCCTTAGCTCCCCAGCGTGCTTCACGCGCTGTTTTGATAGCTTCGCGAATGGCGTTCAGGTTTGCCGTATCCGTCTTGGGGACGATTACGGTAACGCTGTATTTCGGCTCAGCGCCGTCGGCAGCAGCGCGGGGCTCCACCAAATGCACATAAGCCAAACGGACGTTTTTGATCGTAATTGAAGTTGACATCGTTTACCTCGTTTTAAGCGTGATGTGCGGAGAGCGCCGCACCGCCTTCCGGTTAGACACCGAAAACCTCCTTACCGAGCTGCCGAGTATATTCGTCAGACCAATAAAAACTGTTGTAGTTAGGCACGCAGGAGCGGATCAGCTTTTCGCGATCATCGCTCAGCGCCAGGAAATTCTGCATCCGAATTGCGATCTGGCGCAACTCTTCAACATATAGGGGCGCGCTTTCAAGCGCATACACCGCCTCTTGTGTTGGCGTGAAATACGCCACGCGGCCGGTGTTGTTTGTGTCGTGGATATACAGACCCACTTGCCGGCGGTGGGCCTGCTCAATGTCTGAGGGGATGCGAAGTTTGGATTTGATATCCAAGCGAATGCCGTGGCGTGTCCAGCCAAGGTCCACAAAACCAATGAAGGGTATGGGGATGCCTGGAAGGAAGACTTCAATCTTATGCTGGATCTCGTCGGGGATGCCGGCAACGCGCAGCTTGTTGATGCCTTGCTCAACGATGCCGGGGATGGCGGCGCGTTCTTTTACCGCCTTGGGATTTTTGCTCATGCCTGAGAGCGTGTCGAATTGGTCCAGCGCGATTTGCTGCGCTTCAACAATAGGCATGTCAGGATAGAGCAGGCCGCTGACAATGCCGCTTTCTGATGCGGTGCCACGATGCGCTGCGAAGCCTGCGGGCGTCTGCTTGCCGGCGAGTTTTTGCAGCACCCACATGGCGGGTTCCGCCGCCCAGGTGTTGAGGCTGGAAGCCGAGAGGTGCTTGATGCCGTGGGTTTCAAAGGGGTTCATACGGATAAGATTTTCTTTTTGCGTGATTTAAGCATCTCATCAGCATGCCCATAAGCAATAGAAGCGTAAGTTTCTCTCCCGTATCCTGTATTTGTTTCAGGGTTCGCCAACAAACCTTGCAAAGCTGCCATTGCAAACAAATCACGCAATGTCGGTTGATTTTTAATATGCAATTTCACAGATTTTTCCTGCAATTTGATATACTCAATAAGAATCGCCATGGGGTCTTTTCCGCTCATTTTGCAATCTCCCTTGCATACAACCCCTTAGCCTTCTTCAGCACCTCGGCTGTGATCCAGGTTGCGCGTTCACGCCGCGCCAGCTCAAGGATGTCAAGCCAGTATAACCGCGCAATACCCCGCGTTGGCCTCATCCAATTGTAGATGATCTGCTGATCAACGCATATTTTATTGGCAACGTGTTGCACGCCGCCGAGGGCCTCGATGATATCGCAGGTGGTCGCGTTTTTCATAGGGCAGGAGCCTACTCGTCATTTTGGCAACCTGTCAAGACGACAAAAAAATAAATTAGTTTCCATCTTTTATGTTGACTGTCGCGAAACGCAACAGTAAGGTTATGTCATCGCAAACAAGCCGAAACGGCAAACAGACAGGAGAGTAAAATGACTATTGGCAATTTCAACCTCGAAGGCGAAATCAAGTCCAAGTTGGCGAAGCTGGATGCCGCTGACGATCACCCCACTGTGGCGATTGCTGAACGCGTGGTGTTCGCCACCCAGTCTTTTCTAGAGCGCCTTATGGAAATCCGCCAAATGCACCGCACCGACGAGTGCGACGATCTGATCAACAGCACCCGCGACCTGCTGTCTGACCTCGTTGGTCGCGCGGTGGCTGAGGAAGAAGATAATCGCGTGAACGGTTCTTGGAACCGCGCCTGCGCCGCCGCTGACCTGCGTCGGGGGGCCTGAGCCATGGGAGCGTGGAAAGACATGCTGATTGATATGGACAACGCCATGCTTGAGCAGCAGGCCGCGGATGATTGGAACCGCTACGAAATGGAACGGGACGAGGCAATTGAACGCCGCCGGGAAATCATGCAGCGGGCTTGGAAGCTGCACCGCGCCGGCATGAAGCTGGCCAAGTTCTTCCCCGAGATTGGGCAGATCAACCTTGAGTTGGCTGCCCAATACCGCGCAGAAGCCCGCGAGATCCGGAGGGATTGGCGGTGAGGATGCTTGAGATAATTGCCGGCGGCCTCCTGATGGGGGCCGTCATCCTGCTGATCCTGTTCGCGGATCTGGTCATATGATCAAGCTCATTGGACAGTTTTGGTTCATCATCAACGCCCCCTCGGGGGCATTTCATGGCTACCCCTGGCCCACCCGCCAGGATGCCCAGGAAGCCCTAACAGCGGTCATGGAGGCCCATCGTGAAGATTGAAGCACAACCCACCACTAGCACCACGGCAGAAGCCGCCCAGGCCAAGGCAGAGGCCCGGCTGCTGCTGGCCGAGAATGGCCTGCTGCGGCAGGCTCTAGTGCATGCCCGGCAGTGCATTGATGCCGACGATGTAATTGGCGCGCATGCCATCATCACAGCAGTATTAGGAGAAAAGCAATGAATGATAAGCATGATGATATTCTGAATTTCTCCGTTGCTATTGTGACTTGGGCGATGGCGCGGGGGGAAGAGCATGATCTGGATGGTCACGATGTGATCCGAGCCATAGCTCAATCCTTGGCATTGGCAATTGAGATGACAGTGAAGACCGGGCGCAAGAAAAAAATGGCCGCAGATATGGCGAAGATTGTCGGAAGTTTTCCGCCGATCAAATATGATAACCAAAAACCGTTGAATTAAGGAGGAGAAAAACAATGAATGCAGGTAGTTTCTTTATTGTCGCGTGGATCATGACATCCATGGTCGTTCACATCTGGACATGCGTGGCTGCCAATTGGGCGGCGATGCTGATCATCGGGCTTGTGTGCTTTCCCGTGGGTGTGATCCACGGCACCGGCATCATCCTGGGGATTTGGTGATGACAAGCGAAATCGCAGATAAAATCTACGCAGCCACCGGACTGACGCTCAACTCAGAGGCGGCGGCAAAGATTGGGCAAATGATCCAACAAGCCCGGCGCGATGCGCGGGAACAAGTGGCGCGATACCATGATCTAATGGCGAAAATGGCGGGGTCATCAACCGAATTGCAGCGAAGATCATTGTGGGTGCATAGCGAGAGCGCCCAAGATATTCGGTCAGGAAGAGATATTCGTGTGCTGGGAGAAAAAGAATGAGCGAAGACCATATCGGCGTTCAAATAAATGGCGTCCTGTATGTAAAATTTGAGGATGCCAAGAAGCTGCGCGAAGGCTGGGATGAAGCTGATGCGAAAATCGAAAAGCTGCGGGCGGCGCTGCGCGCTATCGCAGAGGATTGTGAAGCGGATTATCCGCCGTCACACGGCGCTATCAAATACGCCGCCCGCGTGGCGCTGGGAGAAAAGGAATGAGCGACGAAATGGACAACAACATCATCCACCCAGGCCAGCCCACGCATGATTGTGGCAAGCCAATCGCGCCTCCTGTGACCACCGAAATTGAGAAGTTACGCGCTGCTGTGCAGGATTTGGCGAAGCATGTCTGGCGCGGTGATTGGGATAAGCTGAAGCCGGAAACACGCGAATTGTTGGAGAAAGGCAAATGATCGACCTGATCCTGTTACTTCTCTACAACGTGGTGAAGAGCCTATGAGTAAGGCCGCCTATTTCAACCGCAAGCTAACGGATGAGCAGGTGGATGAAATCCGCAAAAGCGCAGAGCTAAGCCACGAGCTGGCCAAGCGTTTTGATGTCTCGGCCCGCACCATCAGATCAATCAGGAGCCGGCAGGTCTACCAAGTGCCGGCGCCACCAGAAACAGTCCGCAAACAAGCCGGACTGCACGTTGCCCCAAAGCCCATGCTGCGCCCTAGGCCATGCATGTGCTGTCGGAAAGAGTTCGACTCAGAAGGCAATCACAATCGTCTTTGCTGCGACTGCAAAAGCAAGCGCAGCATCAACCCCTACGAAGTCATAACAGGCGTCAGCAGACGCATAGACAGGAGATAAAAATGAGCAACCTAGACAAAGCAATCGTCATGTTTGACCAACTCAACAAGGCCGGCAAACTCGGCACGTTGAGCCTCAAGATCCTCTTGCACGCAGACATCATGGACGATGCGCCCCTCATTAACGAGACAGCCAAGGCGCTGAAGGTGTCGGCGCCGGCAATCTCTCGCACCGTAGACAAATTGGAAGAGAAGGGCCTTTTGCGGCGCGTGCGCGAACAGAAAGGCGACAAGCGCGAGGTCCAAATTTTAATCACCCCCAAAGGAATGGCATTCCTTAACAAAATGCTCGTTGCTTAATGCCGCGGGCAAAAAATGATCTTTATGCACGCGCGTTGGGAATTTCCCTTCGCGCGGCGCGTAAATACCGCAACTGGTCAATGACTGAACTGGCTCGGAAGGTGAACGTATCTCGCTCAGCAGTGGCATCCTGGGAGGGCGGCCGGGGATCCCCCAGCTGGGCTCACCTCGTCACATTCGCCACCGTCTGCAACGTCAAACTCTCCAGCCTGATCATCTCAGTCGAGAAGGCCGCCGCCATGATGGAAAGCCAAAATGATCCAACAGCTGAACCCGCCGCTGCCACTGATAACGCCCAGAGGAAAAGCCTGGGCGCATCTCGTGATTGACTACGGGCCAGAAGCAGATCTTCTTTGGGTCTGCTTTCAGGACGATACCCGCGAATGCTGGACCTACCGGAACAGCGACATCAGGATCCAACCAAACGAGACAATTGGCCGCAAATGACACAGAAATACGCGCCAGCTTGCATCTGGCATATCCGCATCGGCAACCTGTTCATTGCTCCGTCCACCCACCTAGAACCCGGCAAATTCTATATCGGGCGGGTGGACAAAGAAGAGGGCGGCGAGTTTGATGCCGCCGCCCTAGCCCCGATCCTGGCCAAATTCTACCAGGACAAACTTGATCTGCCCTAGATCAATCTTCAGCTGTAGCATCACGCCGGCGCGGCGGCTCACGGGTAAACGCCGCGCCAGTAACGCCACGCGTTAGGCCAGTCTGCATGGCCTCCGAAAAAGCCCGTCTGCCAGCAGCACGCTCACCAAAATCTTCCAAAATACGCACCGCCGCGGCCACCTCATTGGGGCTGGACGAAAGCAGCATATCGGTAAGCTTTTGGGCCGCTTTTTCACTAATTGTTGAATTTCGCGCCACAGACGAGGCAAAATTCACGAGGCCGCTGCGCCAATTGCCATGGGCAAGATTGGTGACGACCTGCCCCAGCTCGCTGCTTTCTTCAATATCCCCGGCAGCCCTAGCCCGGCCACCGCGCACGGCAGATTCAAGGGCGCGCTTGCCCTGGTCATAAAGCTGGCCTTCACGCTCCAGCGCAGCCTTGAACAGATCAAAATGCGCCGGGCTGTCAAACATGGGCCGCAGCTTGGCTTCCATTTCCGGGGACCGGATCAATCGGCCGACAGCGTTTTGGCCAATGGGTGCTTCCATCAAGCGCCCATACAAGAACCGATTAACGCCCGTCACGAAGGCATCTTTTTCCGCATCGCTCATGCCGCCGGCGCTGGGCGCCCGCGTGAACATCCGGTTGATTTCCTCGTTTGTCAACTTGTTGAAGTCCTCAAACCCAGAACGCAGGGCCTGCTTAACCTCGGTATCGCCAGCGTACCGCTCCAATGCCTCGCGATACGCCGGAACAACTTCCTTGGTCCGCTCACGCAGATTGTTGCGGATTGTACTCAATGAGGTTGCTTCTGTGCGGGCAGTTGCTTCAGGCGAACTAAACAAGGAATTGATGCGCGCATCCAAGGCCCGCTTCAAATAGTCAATCGTCTTCACGTCAGGCGTGTCGCCCGGCGCCCGGATCAAGAAATCACGCGGGTTGAAGCTTTCATCGCCAGCCATAATGGCTTTGGACCGCGCCGCTTGGGCATCCAACCGGGCCAACTCGGCCGCATCTTTCCACGCGTTTACAATTGCCGGTTCCCGCAACATCTGCGTGATTTTCAAATCATCAACGTCACCCACCGCATAAGCAGCCCGATAATTCTGGTCTGCATTGCTACGCAAGCTGCGGGTAATGGCCTCTTCATCATCAAACAGATTGCCGGCGCCAAGCCGCTGCTGCGTCTGCACAGAGGCGCGATAGCGGCTCCCTTCTATTTGCGGTTCCAGAGCATCAACAATCTTGCGCTCTATCGCCTCACTGCGCGGGGCAATCCGCTCCAACACAGCCGCAACCTTGGGATCTACATTGGCTAGGGTAGAGGGGATGCCCTGCAAGCGGTCAGCCTCAATCTTTGCTGCTGCTTCTGCCGGCGTCATACCAGCACGCTCAAGCGCACGATTAGCGCGGGAAGCTGCAACGCTTGTGGTTACAGGCTCACTGCTAATAACCCTGTCACGCAAAAACCCAATCCCACGACCAGTGCCCTGCATAGCCAAAGGCAATACCACTCCAACCGTTGTGCCTAGGCCAGCGCCCACCATGGCCTCGTTGAGGCGGTCACCCTCGTCTGCCACTCCTGCCCCTGAAATTGCGCCTGTAGTGGCTCCCACGCCTGCTGTGCGAGCCAGGAGAGGCGCATCACGATAACGCTGCGCCAATCGGCCCAGGGCGCCGGCAGTACGGGCAGCACCGGCCGCCGCAACAGGCGCCGTAGCACCCCCGGTAAACGGCGCAGCCAGGAGTGCCGCTGCCGTTGGAACAATGCCCCCGGCTACTTCAGCAACCGTGGATCCAGTTGGATTGCGGCGGGAAAATTCCGCGTAACGCTCCCGCAAATCCCTGACCTCATCCTCATATGAGCGGCCGCCAGGAAGCTTGGAGCGAAGCCAAGCCTCTGCCTCTTCGCCCCAGCCCATACCCAAACCCTGGCCCAAAAACGCCCGATAATACTCGTTCTCTAGGGGCTCATTGGCAGGCTTGGGAACATTACGCACGCCCAACCGAGAAGGAGGTGCGGCGAAAGGATCCCGTTCAATCAGCCGCAGATCATATTCATCATCAGTCATGATCGCCCTCCGGGTCAGCGTTCAATACGGCCAAAAGAACCAGACCTTACATTCCTGAAATGACTTTCATTGCGAGGAATGACACGTTCCAAGTTTTCAATTGCATTGCTAATAATGCGACGGCGCTCTTCAAGAGACTTGGCGCCAATACCTTGGACAGCTCGTAAAGCCGTGCGCTCATCATTGGAAATTGCGCCAGGGAAGGTTTCCTTCAGGCTGCTGAGCGTCAGACGATCCAAAATGTTGTTGAGTTCACGAGTGTTCACAACAATTGGCGCCTCACTGCCGAGTGCCGCGCGCAACCGGGTGATTGTGCCCTGTGTCAAGTTGTCAGGCGAGCTACTTTCGTTCAATTCAAGCGCCCGACGCAATGCGGACAGATTGTCACGACCAACAGCAACATTCTGCATGGTTTCTTCAGCCATCTTTATTTCAGTTGGCGACAACCGATCAGCCGCCTCTGTCCTCAATCGGAGGATTTCAGCTTGCGCCTGCATCATTTGGTTTGTACGCTCAATGTTCAATTCAGAATTGCGCTGCACAAATTCATTGAATGCTGGGGTTCCAGGCGTCAGGCCCATATCACGAGCCATGCGGCCCGCATTAGATTGAGGCTCGCCTGACCTGATGTATTGCTGCAGTAATTGAGAAGTAATTGCCCGGCGCTCAGAGCCTTCTTGGGCAGCCAAAGCGCGCGTGGTCTGCAAGTCTTCCCGCGCACCAGCAAGCCGCGCTTCTTGCGCCCTCAGTGTAAGGCCACGACGCTCCGCCTCTTCAGCCCGGCGACCCTTGGTGTATTCACCCATCTGCTCGCCAACCTTGCCTAGGGTTTCCCCCATGCTCCCGGTGCGGGTAGGAGAGCCAAAGGCAGCAGCAAGACGGAAATACATCTCCGCGCGAGAAGTGGGGCTTTCGGCGCGCTCAGACATCTGCCGGATCATATCCGAGAAGGCATTGGCCTCAGATTGATAACGCTGCCGCGCGCCGGCTAATTCGCGTGAGCCTTCACCAGATCCGCCGCCATACCGCGCCAACAAATCTTGAATGCTCGGCTGCCTTGGCGCTACAGGAGCGGCGGCGGCTTGAATAGGATCTCCAACAGCCTCGGCAGGAGTGGGTTCAACAGCCGGAGCCCCAGCAACCATGGGCATAGAGGGTTCACCGCCCATGGGCTGCAATGTTCCGCCCTCACCAATAGCAATCGTTTCACCTGGGATTGGCAAGCCACGCACCGGCCCGACAGTTGGCATCGCCGCCCGCATCATTTCTTGATACGTCCGAGCTGGGCCTAAAGGCGTTGGCCGCGTGAAATTGCGCGGATCGCGATAGAACGCATCAAGTTCATCCAGGTTGCCTTCATCAGCCATGCCGCCCGTCTGATAGTGCCTCCGCACTTGGCCGCCTTCAGCATACTTGCTGATGTAACCACCGCGGGCAGCGCCACCGCCCGGACCCGGCCCGCCGCCGTAATACGGATCAGGTTCCGGGCCAGTAGGTTGATTGATTGGCTGCTGCGTGCCGCCACCAAAATTCTGCTGATAATACGCAAGGTCAGGCCCCTGCGCGCCAGCAATGATGGCATTCTGCAAAGCACTGCCCGTCAAGCCAGATTGCCCCCAATATTGGGTGCCACTCGGATCCGGTGTGCGGTTGAAGTATTGCTGGTAGATGTTTTGAATTTCACTCAAATTGGATGGCCGCCCGGCCGTCAAAACAGCTTGGTTCAAATCTTCCGGCCTTAAAGCCCCGCTGCTCAACTGGTTCAGCCAGTATGAATAGCCCGGTGTGTCAATTTGCTCTGCGCCACCACCAAAGCCAGATCGACCAAGCTGCTGGTAAGCGCCCTGCACCGCCGGCGCATACTGCGAATAGCCAGCCGAAAGGATATCGGCCCATTTTGGATCAGTGGGGGTGCCAGTAATTTTAGAGGTCGCTGAGCGAATATCGGCATCCGTGTAGCCAAAGTCGCGCATCTGCTTATAGGCAGCGCCCTGATCAGTCGGCGTAGACATCGTTATGGGAATTGCCCCGTAAGTGGGCGCATTCAACTTCGTTGGAGCAGCCGGCGCTGTTGGCGTGGGAACCGTAACAGTTCCTTGTATATTTCCAAATAAATCAGGACGAGCTTTTCTCCAAAATGCTTTTTCATCTTCAACTTGTTTTCGTCCTGCTTCTAGCGGATCATATCCGCTGTCACCCCGGCGCAAAAGGTCAGATATTTTCCCAGAACTTTGCGCTGCTGTATTAGGTGTTGTTAAAACATTCGGCTGACCCATAATTGTAGGTTGAGATGGATAGCCCGTATTGGTCGGCATAATCCGATATTGCGCGTCAGCGTAAGGATTAAACCCGCGAAGGCGAGCATTAACGTCCGTTTGATATTGCTCATACGCCTTGCGGTCTAGCTGATACTTTCGGACTGTCTCGTCAAAAGCGGCCTTGTCAGCGGCATATTTTTCGGCATCCGTTTGCGCGCTGCCTGCCTTACTAGTGCCAGTGCTGGAAAACGTGCCATCTCCACCGCCAAAACCGATATTCTTTTTAAGAACATCGCGCAGTGCATCCGTAATCTGTGTAGGCGTTAGATCCGGCGGCGCAACAGGCGGCGGCCCAGGAATGTTGGTACCAGCATAGCCAGTTTTTGTGCGGCCAACGCTGTCAAGAAAATCGCGGATTGCACCCATAACCCTACTCCTTAAATGACGCCAAGGCCCTTGCCGGTGTACAACCCAGTCGCCAGCGTAGACAACGGAGAAGGCGCATATACCTCACCCGTTGAAGACCGCGAGCCAGTTTGCACTTGCGGAGTAATCGGCGCCATACCCCGGACTTGCGTGCTGAGCCAATCCATCTGCTGCTTGGGATAAAGCTGCTGCGCTTCATACTCAGCACGCTCAGCATCCAAATTGCGCTGCCCTTGGCGTTGTTGCGCCAAACCCGCAGCCTCCAAAGATGCAGTATCAGCAAAGTTCATCTGCTGTTGTTGCTGAGCCATCCCAGCCATATTCTGGTATGCCTGCATCTGCCGGGCATAATCCTGCGCCTGGGCCTGCTGAGCCTGCTGCGCGGCCGTAAGGCCAAACTGCTGCTGCGCCTGCCCGGCAGTCGTCTGCATCTGCCCAAGATTGGCGAGGTTCTGCATCTGTTGGCTGGTCAGCTGGCCTTGCGTCTGGCCAAGGTTGGTCAACTGCGCCATCTGCTGGCCGGTCAATTGGCCCATGGTCTGGCCGAGATTGCCATACTGCGCGCCACCCTGGAGGATGCGCGAAAGATCCGCGCCAGAGATGCTGCCAACCGTGCCGGCCAATTGCGCTTGCCGGGCAAGATCCGCCTGAGCGGCTTGCAGGGATTGTCCATAACCCTGCTGCGCCGCCTGGGCCTGCTGGTTAAGGATAGCCTCCTGCGTGTCACGCACAGCGCGAGAGCCAAACTCACCCATGCGATTTGACCCAAACTGCCCAGCCTTAATGAAAGCGTCAGACACTTGTGGCAAAAGGTTTTCGCTGAGATTGCGCGCACCCTGCTTGGCGATGACATCCAACACGCCCTGTTGGTAGGGCGACATATACTGCCCCACCTGAGAGGCCGCCGTCTGGCCAGCAGATTGCAAATATGGGCTGGCGGCCGTCAACGCGCGCTCTGCAAGGGATTGGGCAGTTGTTTGCTCTGCGCGCCCCAAAAGAGGCTGCGCTGCGCCTACAATGTCTTGCTGAAAGGCTCGGCTAAGCGCAGGCTGCGCCGCACCAACAACATCCAACCCGCCGGCGCGGTCAAAATACCCCTGACCCTTATTCAGATTAACATCAACCAAACCCTGGCGAAGGTACTGGTTTTGTGCGGCCTGCAAATCAGCGGCAGTGCCTTTAGTCCCAAATCCCTCCATGCCAGTCATGGCAGTACCTAAACTCTGCATGTGAGCAGGAGTGCCAAACTGCGTGCCAGTCACATTCCCTTGGGCGTCGTATGTAAAACCGACGCCAGCATTTGAAGCGGCCTTGCTGTAGGCGGCCTGTTGCAGCGGCGTAAGCTGCGCGACACCTGCTTCGCCAGAGAGTTGATACTCTTCATACGGCTTGTTTGCGAGATTGGTGGCCACTTGGATTTGGTTGTAAACCGCGTCCTGCATCCACTTGGGCATTTCCGAAGAGGATGTGACGTAGGAGGTAGCCGTCTTTGGCTCCCCTTCAAACAAGCTTCCCATCACGCAACTCCCTTCAGATATGACAGCGGAGACTTAGCATTCGGGCTGAATTTACCCTTGGCCAATGCCTTGCCCTTATGGGACCGAATAGCCTCACGCATCTGATCCAACCTTTGCGCGCCAGCCTTGCTGGACCCATCGCCCAGCATGGCCACCGTTTCTGCATCAATTACATACTCGCCATCGGACAATTTTGCATCAATTTCATCGGATCTGCCGGTGCCAGCGCCGCGGGCAAACCGCGCCACCGCGCTCAACGCGCCGCCCTGCGCCATTCCAGGCGCAGCTGTTGTTGACTGGGCGTTGTATTGGCCGGAGGTAAACCGGGGGAAATTGGTGGCAATGTACTGGCCCATGCTCATGCCAGACATGGAAGCATCACGCTGGATGCGCCCCCAATCCCAGGTTACGCCAGGGCGATTGAAGTATTCTTGCTGATTAGGTGGCAAGGTTGCTACTGCTTGCTGCGCCGGCGCAGGCGCAGACCCCATGCCGGAAGCCGCTGCCAATGCCGCACCGCCAGCCAGCAGGGTGCCCATATTCAGATTGCCAAGCAGACCGCCACCCTGGCCGCCTGCACCGCCAGCGCCACCTGCGGTTGGTGTAGCCGGAGGAAGGCCAAGATCGCCGCGAAGGGCGTTCATAAGGCCTGAGCTTTGTTGTTGAGGGACAAACTGGCTGCGACCATCAACTACCCGATAAGTTCCGGACACGGGCTTTAATTCCACAAAACCTGTAGTGTCGTTTAATTCATAAGTGCCAGGGCGGCCGTCAGGCATAACGCCACGAGATCCTGGGGCCGGCGCTAAAGTGCCATCAGGTTGCGTAATAGGTTCCGCCAAAGGAACCTCGCCACTCATATTCTGAACAACAGCTTGGGATGGCTTGATGGCTCCTGCCGCCAAGCCACTCAAGCCGCCAGCAATGGCAGCGGCTTTTGGATCCATGCCAGTCGCAAGGCCAATCCCAAAGCCCTTGCCGGCCGCGCTAATACCGCGCTGCACGCCCTCGCCGGTAGCGCCAGGGCCAAAGCCAAGGTTGCCAGCAGCTTGCCCCGCCAAATCACCAGCAGCAGCACCCAATGCGCCACGCAGCGCGCCGCTAAACGGATTGCGGCCGGTGGCAGCAGCTGTCCCGGCACCAACAAGGCTAGTGCCGAGCATATTGCCCATGGTGCCTTCTAGGCCAAAAAGGCCGCCAATTTGGCCGCCCAGACCCCCACCCAAAGCGCCAGACACGGCTCCTGTAAGAGGATTGCCTCCGCCCAAAAGAGAACTGCCAGCCCCAAGAACAGCACCGCCAAGAATACCTTGGCCAATAGCGCCTAGCCCCAAACCAAGGCTGCCGCTGATTGCGCCGCCAATAACTGTACCAACCCCAGGCAACAGCAAACTCAACGCAATTGGCGCAACAGCACCAAGGATCTTACCCCACTTGAACTTGTACTCCCGTAGGCCGGTGGCCGGGTTGATCCCGCCAGACCCGCCAGCCCGGCGCAGCATCTCAGCCTCGCGCGGGTTTACATGCGCCAGCTCGCTATCGCCACCACGCCCCTTAGAAGCCAACCGGCGGCCCGCAACAGACAGACCCCCACGGGCGTACCCCTTTTGGCTTAGGCGGTCCTGAAGGCCATACAAAGCCACCAGCAGGGACACGATATAGATCATGTCAAATTGCGGCGGCAGCACATCCTCATCAATCTCACCGTCATCAATCGCCGCCTGACGCATCTCAGGATACTTGGACGGATCCTGAACAACGACCTCCAGAAGCTCAATAACCTCTTCCAAGTCCTCTGGAGTGACAGGCATGTTGATGACCGCCTGCTCCATGGCGTCAACCGCCTGAGCAAACTGAGGATCGCTCTGCGCCATCTGCATGATTTGATCGCGGATCGCCATTGTCTCTACTCCAAAGCCTGACAGAAACGCTCAGCCCAATCCCGCCAATTGTCGTAACTATACGGAACCGGGAAGTTTTCTTTAAGCGTCATGTTGTTCAAAAATTGCATGGCCCAATTCTGCCACTGGTCCTCAATGTCCAAGCGGCCAAACGCGCCATACGCATCAAGATCCAAGGCAATCTGATCTGCCCAGTCCCGCAACCCAAGCCCAGTAGGAAGCGTTACCCGCAGGCTCATCCCAACACCGTCCGATCCCCAGTAGACAGATGCCCAATGATCTGACCCATCTGGTAATCGCCATAAACAGCATTGCTCTCAAACCGGATACGCAACTCACGGCGCTGCTCCTTGAGCATCACAATCTGTTCATGCGGCGTTGAGGCGTTCTCAGGGAACGTGAATATCGTGCTGTAAACCTCTGGCGCCCTTGCATTCGCCCGGCCAGTAACCTGCACAGTCATCGGCCCGCGCTGCACGAAATCCGGCTCAATCGTCGTGATCCGCAGATACTCGTTCTGGCCCTGCACCAACTTGGACAAGTCCGCCGTTTCAAAATAGGACCGAATAGGTCGGATATTCGGCCCGTCATACTCGTCGGTCAGCTGCTCCTGCACCCAAACGCGATAACCAGAACCGCTATCCTCAACGCCCGTCAAAACTGGCGCCGCAAACGAGTTGTTAAACTGGCCGGCAGAACGACCATAATTCGGCAACTCGGTATCATACCAAGTGTTCTCGCGCACATTGTAGATCACCGCATGCGTGCATTCAGTCGCATCCCCGCGAGGATAGCACCACCAAACTTCGCCATATCGCGGCACCTTGAACGCAAAAACCTTGCTGCGCTGACGCTGGTTCAAGCCATCAAAGAAGTAATTGAGGTTCATCTGGTTTGGCACCTCACGCACCACACCATTGAACATCAGAAACCGATCAACGCCACACCAGAAAAACACCCCATCATAATCCACCACGCATTGCGGCGAGATGATTGAGGTATCTGTAGCAATCACATCAAACTGAAATACCGTAGCACCGCCCGTAAACGTGGCACGAATAACCGCGTCAAACGCCCAAAAGATGCCCGCAGGGGCGCTGCCAGAACCAGCGCGCAGCGGCATACCCTTGATGATCTTCTGGCCCCACACGCGCGCCAAACCAGATCCGGAGCCCGTCAAATTAGTCGGCTCACCAGCAACCGACCACCCAACAATCCCGTCCGTCCCATAATAGAATAAATACGGATGCAACGAGACAATCCCGCCAGTCGCATTGGCATCAGGCGGCAGCGATACTGACTTTAACAAACCAGTACCAAGAACCTCGCCAAAGAAAATCTGACCACCCTGGTCATTGCAAATGCAATCCAAATTGGGCGCCGCATGAGCAATCAGATAATTCTGGTTGGAGGAAGAATCATATTGATAGTCAAACATCCACATATTTTCTGGCGAAGAAACATAAGCAAAAGACCCGCCAGACATATTGGTCTTGGTGTAAGTAATGGTTGTTGCCGTCACCAACACCACAAAGCCATTCGGATCCGAGCCAGCCGAACTGGCCGCGCTAATCGTAATCACCGCACCAACAGCCGCAGCCGTGTACTCGGGCGAAGACGTATGAGAGTTGATATTTGAGGCAACGGCAGCCGCCGTGGTCGCCAAGTCTGTCGTGAACGCCACAGAGCCCGACATGATATTCACGCCGTCAACCGTGATCGTATCAACAGAACCAGCAGCGCCACCCGTCAGCGTAACAGTCGCAGTAGCCGCAGCACTCACCGGCGTCCGGTCAGTCACAATTGAACTATTGGCCGTGCTGTCAATCGTGAAGCGCTCAAGGTAATTGTCGCTGCCCGAATGGCAGTAGACAAAATTCATCTGCGTGAATGTTGAAAAGCCACGGCTGATTTCTTGCAGATATTTCTGCGTTGCACGATAGCCGCCCATCTTGCGCGGCAATCCGCGCTGCCAACGCACCCACTGCCCGTCAACGTAGTTATCGCCCTCAAAGCGCGTACCATCGCGCTTAATACCCGGCTGAGAGCGAAGGACGGCAGTCGTTACTGGCATCAGAACGTACCGCCATTCACATTGCCAGCCTGAGCAACACCCAAGGCAGCCCAAGCCGCAGGCTGATCAACAGCAGTAAACAAGGCAATACCAGTCGCCGTGCCACCCAAATTGATCAACGCAGCGCCAGCAGTAGTCGCTCCCGTGCCACCCTCGGCAATCGTCAACGGCACCGAAATACCCTGCGTGGTGGCATTCAAAACGTCTGTGCCATCGCAATACAGAATGACACGCTGGCCCTGACCAACAGTGAAACTCGTGCCGGGGCCTGAAGGGTCAATCGTAAGCGTGTAGGCGCCAGTCGTCTGGTTATCAATCCAATACTGCTGCACCGTTGCCGGCACCACAACAGTCCGATTGCCCGTCAAAATCCCGGTGAACCGATAAGCAACACGATTAAGCTCAGATCCAGTCAGCGTGTAAGTGCCAGTGCCGGGAATGTTGATAACCGTGTAGTCAAACGCAAAGGTGGCCGATTGACCAAAGCCAATTGTGTGGAAGTTGGCGCCATCTGAAACAATGATGGCCGACTCCCCCGGCTGGAAAGACAACGACAAAGCGCCGTCAATCGTAATCAGGCCAGGAGGATCCGCGACAATCGCGCCCGTGCCGCTGTTCCGCAAATACACAAACCAGTTATCGCCCACCACTGTCGGGTCAGGCAGCGTGAACGTGCCGCCGGCAGAAGTCCAATTGAACATCTTGGCGCGGTCAGTAACGCCCGCCGTGTAGTTGCTGTTGAAGCTCGTGACCGGCACAGACTGGCTAAGCAGCGTACCAACCGCCACAATCCCCGTGCCAGCCAAGGCACTGGCATTGGCCGTGGAAGTCGCCGCACCATACTGCAAAGACCGCCAAGTGCCGGCCGCATTGCTGTTGGCCGCCAGATAAACCTGCCAGAGCGTGCCAGGAGCAACCGTAACAACCTGCGTGCCTACATTGTTCTTAACCGTGAAAGTCTCGGCGCCGCGGTTATTGAACAGGATCGTATTGCCAACGCCCGTCCTGTTCGCCGGCGGCAGAAGAATGCTCAGGCCAGACGTTGAAGGCGTGACATCAATGATCTTGGTCGCCAAATTCTCGCTGGCAGAAGTCTCCTCCGGCCAGCTGAGCGTGATATCTGCCGTCAGCGAAATCGCGCTGTAACTGATCTCACTCGGGTAGATCGTCGCGCCGCCAAAAACATCCTGATAAATGGTCATGCTTCACTCCTCGCGGCGCTGCGGTCCATAATGCGCTTCATGTCCTCGCCCGTCAGCGCCTGCGCCGCACGATCATACATTGCCTGCCAAACCTGTATCCGCTCATCGCTCTTGAGGAATGGAGTAGCCTCCAACAGCGTGGCATAGAGAAGAAGATCCGGCGCATATTCGGTCAGCCAATTCGTCTGCAAGTCATCGCCAAGCAACGCGGGCTGCTCATAATACATGACCTCCAAAACACCCACGGCACTTGGCGTGGGAGCAATTAGCCAATGCTGGAAATCATAATCCGCATAGAATTGCGGGGCGCCAGTCGTAGCCTCATTCGGCCAATAACTTCGCAGATACTCGTATGACCGAGCAAAGATGGGCGAGCCATCCACCGTCATGCTGATGGTGTCGCGCCACCTATCTGGCTTGGGATAGACCGCCACCCCGATCTGCAAATTGGTCTGCACCGGGCGGATGAAGCCCTGGATCTTCAATTCACGCGCAATTCGGCGCTGCGCCAGCGTGATCAACCGCGGCAGCTGCTCATAAACGATCTGATCGCTCTCAGCCGTGAAGCCGCGCTCAAGATAGCGCCGGATATCCACTAGCAGGCTATCGTAGGTCATAGTGTACGACATGCGCGCTCCGGAAGTTTTTCCGCCGCTGGTTCAGCCTGCGCCGGGGTAAATATACCTCTTGCCAATCAAAACAATCAAGCCATTTCAAGCATTGGCCATTTTCAACGCCTCGGCCTCAACCTCGTCCACCCGGCGCAGCCAGCCCTTCCCAAACGTGGCAAAGGTCGGCAGGGACCGATAGAACTCCCGCCGGGCATTGGAGAAGCCCACAATGGTATCAGCCGCAGGCTTGCCGGCCACCGCCGCCAAAGTCATGGGGCCAATCCCGCCATCCGGCGTAACCCCCACCACCTGCTGCAACAGCTTGGCCGCCCGGCCTGGGCCGCCATTTACCGCCATGTCAAACACGACAAGATCAACACCAGCCGGCATCGCATCACAAGAAGCCTTGTCCCAATAGCCCTTCTTGTAGATTTCATGTAGATGCTCGTCCTTGATCGCCCGCAACTCATCCTTGGAAGCCGGGCGGCCCAAATGCTTGCTGAAGGTTGCTAGCGTCACACCCTTCATGGTGGCGCCGCCAGGATCAGCCGGATGGTCAGCCCAGCCCCCCTCATGATGCAGCACCATCTTTAGGGCCTGGGGGAACATATCCTTCATTTGTGGTTCATCCTGTTCAGCGCCTCGGTCTTTTCCTTACTGCCGGCGCTGCTGCCAAAATAGTAGGCCATGACACCACCAAAGGCAGTGCCCAGCGTCCCCAGCATCACGAGCATGGCTTCAGACCCGCCCGTGGTCGGTAGGCCATGCGTCAGCATGTAGAACAGCACCCCGAAATACCCGACAGTAATGCCGCCGGCCAGGATCTTGGGGGTCCAGTCTTTGGTCTTGATTTCCCGATTGCGGGCGCTGTCGCGGTCCTCGCTGGCAATCCGCTCCAGATCAATGTCCAGCTCGCGCATCTGCAAGGCGAAATCGTTCTCCGCCTTCTTTAGCGCCAGCAACTGCTCAGGGCTGGCCTTGGCTGCAGCCTGGAGCAACTCCTCCTCAGACCCGTCTGGCTTGCCCAAGAGGGCCTCAGAGATGGCCTTGGTAGCCATGCCAGCCAAAGGGCCACCCACCGCGCTGGCGATGCTCGGTGCCACCGTGCGGACCAAATTGAGAAGCTGCTCCATCCTATTTCTCCAGCATGAAGGTGAGGTTCTGGTGCCGCGGATAGGTCACCGTCCGCTCACCCTCTGGGCATTTGTACTTGATGGTCGCCAACAGCGTTGCCCGGCCAGGATTGATAGCATCCTTATCGTTGATCGTCAGAAGATAGGTAAACGTGTCTATCTCCGGACCAGCCGGGCCGGTAAACCGGGTCATACTCGGCGCGGCCTGATGAATAACCCCGCCGCCGTCCCTGACCGTCACCTCAAAGCCCTCAACCGAGCAATCGTCGCGCTTCTTGATCCTGGCCACCGTTACCGTAACAGGCTGGCCAATCTTGGCCGGCTCAATCCTGAAATGCTCCGGCGCCCAGGCGATGATCTCATTCTTGAACCAGCCAAACTTCTCGCCGGCCGTGTAGCCGCCGACAACCAGCGCAAAGCTGGCTGTGGCAAACTGAACAATGGGCGTGAGCTTGGGCAGTTCCATCAGCCAGCCGCGTCAAGCGCCACTTTACGGTCCCAGACCCACTGCGCGGCAGCCACCGGATCAAACGGCACGGTCGCGGCCGGATCGCCCGGATTGGCCGGATCAGGCACGGACCAATCCGCCCCCACCGCCGTTAGATAGGCTTCCAAGTCAGCCTGGGTGGGGATCACCTCAGCATCGCCCGTGTCGTCGTTCTCGGACAGGCCGATCATCACCATATCACGAGGGCTAGGAGTAGCAGGATCACCCACCACAAACACACCGCCAACACCTTCAGGATGGAGGCAAAGGAACGTGGGGACTGTGCCATCAGCCGCCAGCCGATACTTAATGCAGTGATGAGCCATCTTCTAACCCTCCGGTCTGGGCATACTGCCCGCTGAAAAGATACGCGCCAAAATGCCCCAGATCGCACCAAGGGGCGACCCAAACCGTGCCGCCCTTCTCGCGATACATGTGGCAGAAATTATAGTCCTCAGACAGCAACTCATTGTCCACATTCTGAACCTTGAAGAAGTCATAAACCTTGTCTTCAGGGTGAATGCTTGAACCGCCATTCTTGTACCAGCCAACATGGTCTTTCAGATCTTCAAACACATCCCGGCGGATCAGCATAAAGCCGGTGCCGACATGCTTAACCTGAAACGGCATGTCCGCCGTGACCATCTCGTGGCCGGGCAGCTTGTTGATATTGAAGATGCCCGTCAGTTTGCTGAGATCCGGGTGATTGAGAATGGCTCCCATCTTCACCCGGCTCCAGTTGATCCCCTTCATTGGAACAGCACCGCCGATGATCCCCTTGTCGGCCTTAATCATCTTGGCGATGTCATTGGGGACAAACTTCTGGTCGGCATCAATGAACATCAGATGCGTGGCATCTTCCATCTGCAAGAAATGGTGGGCGATGGTATTCCGGCCGCGCTGGATTAGGCTTTCATTGCCGAGAAAGACGCAGGTCAGCTTGATGCCGTGCGTCATGCAGGCTTCCTTCAAAGCCAACACCGACTGCGCGTATTCCGTACACATCATGCCGCCATAGCAGGGGGTGCCGATAACGAGGTGCATTACTCGGCGGCCTCTTGCGTGATCTGCGGCACATTGGTCAGGCTGGTGTGGTCAAACACGCTGAAGCCGCGCCGGGCAGCAAACTTAGCCGGATCTTCAGCCCACTTGTCCGCGCAAGCCTCCAGCCACCGCATGGTCATTTCATGCGTGGGGGCCTTGCCCTCGCTGATCAGCTGGTTCTCCATGCTGAGGTAGGCAAACATCTCAGCCTGCGCCTGGGCAGCGTTGATGCCCAAGTCAAACAGGTAGATCAGGTTGCCCTCGTCAATCATGCCATTGCGGCTACGGGCGGCACTGAGAGCCTGCTTCATGCAAGTCATGATGTGGTAGCGGGCCTCTTCGCGCTCGTAATCTTCCTCGGTAATCTCTTCCTTGCCGACCTTCTCAAGCAGTTGCTTGTGCTGGTTGACGAAGAAATTCATCTTCCGGATGGCGCCGTTGACGTGGTTCTGGGTGCCCTCAATGTGGCTGTTGATCTCTAGGATCTCAATTTCAAGCAGCTCACGGTCCAGCGGATCTTCCGCCTGGGCCAGATCGCGCTCTTTCTTCTTGAGTTCATTCTGCTTCTTGCGAAGGCCAATATAAGCTTCCTGCAGAGCAGACCGGGTGCGGTCAATCTCGGCCAGCGTGTGCTTGATTGACCGGATGGGCGTGATGGCCGTGACATCCAGCGTCACGCTCATGAATTGGCTGTGCGACTTGTGGAAGTTGCTGGTGTCGCGCACGACAGCAGGCATACGATCCTGAATGTTTTTCAACATCAGATTGTATTCCGGCTTCTTTACAGCCAGCGCAGTGTTGATGTTGCCGATAATCAGATCGTTAGACAAAAGGGTTCTCCTGTTTTGGGTGCTTACTGAACACCACCGTTAGAGCTTGAGCAAGCGGCTAAATCACTCAACTCAGAAAGCAAATCTCCAAAATCTGCCGCATTCCCCGCCGAGCTTATTGTAATATAATTAATCACATTTAACCTAACAGTGCCGCTGCCGCCTCCAAAAATCCCCCGACTATTTGAGGAGCATGAGGCAAAAACATTTACAGCAGTTGGTAAGTCCCCAAAATCTGTCGCATTACCAAGCGTTGCGATTGTGATGTAATCAATGACATTCACTTTGGTGGGATTGGTATCACCGCCAGCAAAAACACCCCTAGTGCTAGATGAACAAGCAGTAAGATTTTCTCTTGCTACAGTTAAATCGCCAAAATCTATAGAATTACCAACTGATGCTATAGTGATATATTGCAATACATTCGTAGGGCCAGTAGAAATAAACCCGCCCCCAATAACGCCGCGCGTTGAAGATGAACATGCAGACAGCGTGTCATTGTCAGCTAGAAGATCCCCAAAATCTATTGCATTCCCTACTGACGCAATTGTTATGTAATCAATCACATTATAGCGAGTGGCGCCATCACCTAAGCCGCCCCCCGCAAAAATACCACGCGTTGTTGATGAGCAAGACGCAAGATCTTCTCTGACTGCGGTTAAATCTCCAAAATCTGTTGCATTTCCAAGAGAAGCAATAGTTACATAATCAATGATATTTGAGCGGGCTGCCCCTGTAAATCCGCCCGCAAAAATACCACGAGTGGTTGAAGCGCAAGCCGTAAGGCCAGATCTTCCTGCGGTTAAATCCCCAAAATCTATAGAGTTACCAAGAGTTCCGATTGTGATGTATTGGATAACATTTGTCCTTGAAACCGAATTGCTATTGCCACCGCCAAAAAGACCACGATCAAGATTTCCAGCAATCGGCCACAGGTTTTGCTTCAGCCAATACGTCATCTGGTCCAGCGTCCACACCCCAGGCGCCGTGCCGCTCTGATACGGGCCAGTAGGGGTGACGGGGGTCTTTCTAATGATGCCCGCAGGCCATTCACGAGACATGGTTAGACCCCCTTTGCTTCATAGCTTCCATCATAATATGACGCTTTTTAAGCCATTGCTTTTTTGCTGCTTCACGCAACAATTCTTTAGTCTTTTCAGTAGTGGGGTGTCCACGCCTACCCATTAAAGATGCGCTTATTTTTGCGCGCTGCTCTAATGGTATTGGCCTACCTTTGAATTTTTCACGAAGTTTTTGCCCCATTTCAGGAGGCCTTTTTTGCCCCCGATGAGCAGCGCTAATTTTGGCCTTATGTTCAGAACTAAATTTTCGTCCATACCAATAATTGCGCTCACCTGTCATCGCCGCAACAACACCCTCACCACCCCCACATAAATTATATCCACTTGGCGCAAGGCAGCCATACTTATCAATAAATTGTTTTTCTTGCTCCATACATTCACGCCGAGAGCCTACAAACAAAATAGCCAAATCAAAAGAGTTAATGCCATAGGTTTTTATTGCATTTTTTATATATGATTTTGACCCGCTATTCCCTTTTTTATGGTCTTTAATGCGACGCCTTAAACTCCACGTCATACCAACATACTTCATGCCATTTACAGTATTACTTAAAAGATACACGCAATTTTGCCCAAAGGGTGGACACTCTTCCACCGTGATCCCGCCGGGCCATTCGCGTGACATGGTTACAGACCTCCGTGGGCGTTTGAGCAGGCGGCTAATTCTTTTCTTGCTGCTGTAAGATCACCAAAATCTAATGCGTTTCCAATCGTCGCTATTGTTACATAGTTAATTGTGTTGGTATTGGAGCCAGTTGTGCCGCCGCCAAATATACCCCTTGTGGTATTTGAACAACCAGCAAGATAAGCAACAGTTATTAATAAATCCCCAAAGTCTGTGGCATTCCCCGCAGATGCAATTGTGATATAATCAATTGTATTAACACGACTCGCTCCCTGACCTCCCGAGAACAACCCCCGCGTTGAACTTGAACATGAGGCACATCCAGATACACTTTGTGTTAAATCACCAAAATCAACAGCATTCCCCGGCGAAGCAATTGTTATATAATCTATTGTATTTACATTAGAAGCAACAAAACCACCACCGAATACTCCGCGCGTACTATTTGAGCAGGCAGACAAATATAAACGCCCTTGGGTTAAATCACCAAAATCTGTAGCGTTCCCTATAGAGGCTATTGTTACATATGAAATAACATTCGACGGGCCTGTAGCCCCACCCCATATACCTCTCGTTGAATTTGAACATGAGGAAGTTCCTCCCATGTCTATTGTTAAATCTCCAAAATCTGCTGTATTGCTTTTTATTGAAAATGTAACGTATTGAATTACATTTGTAGCAGAGCCTCCACCAAACAAACCTCTAGTGGCGTTACCACACCCAGCTAACAAAACTGTCGGTTGGGTTAAATCCCCAAAGTCAGTTGCATCGCCAGTAGTTGTGATAATTACATAATCAATTATGTTTGTAGCATCTGGTGTGCCACCCCCTCCAAACAAACCGATATCGCCGCTCAGTGGTGTAATTGACCACAACCCCTGCCCCACCGCTTGAAACTGCGCCACGAGGTTCCAGACACCGGAATAAGTCGGCATAGTTATAGTCCTCCGTTACCGGCAGATAAACCAGCAAGATAATAATTTACTTGGAGTAAATCCCCAAAATCTGTCGCATTGCCTGTCGTAGCAATTGTAACTTTATCAATAACATTGCTAGATGGGCTACTTCCACCAGCAAAAGCAACGGTACTTGTTGAGGAAACCGCCGCTCTTCCACTAAGAGTTACTGTTAAATTACCAAAGAAAGTTGCATTTCCTGTTGTGGCAATTGTAATATATTGAATTGAACTTGAATTTGCACCATCATTTCCTGAACCAATAATGCCTCTAGTAGAGTTAGATGCGGCGGCAAGTTGAATATATGCCCCTGTAAGATCACCAAAATCTGTAGCATTCCCTGTTGTCGCTATTGTAACGTAATCAATTACGTTTTGTTTTACACTAGAGGAGTTTTTGCCGCCACAAAAAACACCTCTAGTGGGAGAAGATAATGCCGCTAATTCATCTCGCCCAACTGTGAGTTGCCCAAATGTTGTTGAGTTACCTGTGGTACTGATAGTTATATAATTAATAGCATTTGTTGAGTTTGGGGTTAATCCCCCCCCAAAAACTCCTCTAGTGGCAGAATTACATGCAGCTAATGTATAATTAGCAATAGAAAGCGACCCAAAACTTGTTGCATTTCCCGTTGTTGCGATTGTTATGTATTGAATATCAGCAATTCTACCAGCTGTATTTGGGGAAGCAAATCCACCAGCAAATATACCGCGAGTTGTACTAGCGCATGCGCCCATTTGTTCAAATTGAGTGTCACCAGCCGCATTAGATAAGTCGCCAAAATCTGAAGTATTCCCCGTTGATGCTAACGCAACATACTGAATGACATTATTTTGCCCCCCACCAAAAACAACTCTTGGTGGCACCGCAGGCGTCACACTATCGCTAGCCGCGCTAAACGCACCCGGCCCAAAAGTATTCAACGCCCAAACTTGAAACGTGTACGCCGTGCCATTTGTAAGACCCGTCACCGTAACCGGCGATGAAGCACCAGAAGCCGTAATCTGGCTTGGGTTGGAAACCGCGTAATACGCGCTGATAGCCGATCCGCCGACATTCGCGGGCGCCGTAAACGACACTGTAGCTTGAGTATTGCCAGCCGCAGCCGTAACCCCCGTAGGAGCGTCAGGGTTTCTCAACGGATCATAATTGGCTGAGATAAACCCAGCAGGCGGGCGCAGCGGCATATCAAACCCTCAACAGTTAAATTACAAAAACCTACGCATTTATCTCCTCCCACGAGCAAGTCACCACAAGATCGCTTGCAGTGCCAGCCGTAGCGCCAATTGACTCATTCTCCAGCAGATACAGCGCCGTCGTCTTGTCCAAGATGATCAGCGTGGCATCTGCAGGCACAGAAATCGTGGAGGCAATCGGGAAGGCAGTGCCACCCAAAGCCGCCGCGCTGTACTTGTTGATGGTGATGTCAGCGGCATTCGTGCCGTCAACATTCGCCACCATGATCATATTGATCTTGTAGACCTTGCCGCTAGAAGCCGCATTGCTGACGATAGACGTCGCGCTGGTCGTGGTGAGAGAAACGCTAGAGTTGTTGCCGTAAATGGCAGCAACATTGACAATATTCGGGTTTGCCACCGTCTTGCTCCTTACAAGCCAAAGATCATTGCAAAAGCGATGCTCTGGCCCTTACTGACGCCAGCAGCAGGCGTTGTGAAAGTCAGAACACCAGCGCCGTTAGTCGTCACAACCTGACCATTCGTGCCATCTGCTGTCGGATATTTCAGCCCGGCAGGATTGTTCATAAGCCGCGTGACCGTGCCAGATGCATTCTCCGCATAAAGCGCCATGTCAGTGTTGGCAATGTTGATCGCAAGCTCACCAGGGCTGAGATTAGCCGCAGACGGCACAGCAGCCGCTGTCGTGGTGCGATACAGCTGAATAGGCGTGTAGCCTGTCTGAGCCATTAGAAAGTACCCCCATCAATGCCACCCCAGGCTGGGGCAGACGTGCCGGCAGACAATAATACCTGACCGGCTGTTCCATTCGCAATAAACGAAGTAGCCCCCGCCCCCGTTTGATACGGGATCTGGCTGGCAATGCCACCGGCAAGATTGGTTGCCGTGCCGACAGACAAAGCTGATTGCGCTGACCATGTCGGGCTGCCAGCACCGCCAGAAAGCAGCACCTCATTTGAACTACCAACAGAGGTGAAAGCGTAGGCGGATCCGGTGCCATAGGCCACCGCTCCAGCAGTTGGCGTTGCCGTGGCATTTGTGCCGCCATTGGCTACAGGCAGCGTACCAGACACGGCCGCAGTAAGATCAACCTTGCCCCAAGCGGGCGCAACGCCAACGCCACCAGACAGCAGCACGTTACCCGTAGCAACGTCAGGAAGAGCCGCCAGAGTGGTGGTGCCGCTGGCGTAGATAATGTCGCCAATCGTGTATGAGGTCAGCCCCGTGCCGCCGTAAGCGGCGCCAATGGCTGTTGCATTCCATGTTCCGGCAGTCAGCGTACCAACACCGGTAATACCCGTGTAGGAGCCGGAAATCCGCCCGCTATCAATCGTGCCAGAGGTAATCTGGCTGCCGGCAATCGCGATGGAAACGTCAGCCGCAGCAGTCAACTGCCCCTGGGCATTGACCGTAAACGTGCCGACAGCAGACGCAGACCCATAGGAAGTAGCAGCCACCGCCGTGTTGGTGATGCTGAATACCGTACCGGCCAAGGTGAGGCCAGTGCCGGCCGTGTAGGTCGTACCAGCAGCACCAAACTGCGAGAATACAATAGCCGTGGTGCCAACCGTAATTGGCAACGGGGTCTGCTGCACCCAAGAGGTATTCGCGTTTACAGTGCCGGCCGTGATCAGAAAGAAGTCGCCAGCGTCAATCTGGTCAACGCCGCTGCCAGCCGTATCAAAGTCAGTCGCGCGGGTTAGAATGAATGGCGTGCCGGCAGAACCAACCTGAGTGACCGTATAAACACCGTTGTAGGGCTCATTCGTGCTGGTTTCATTCTTCACCAGAACACGATTACCAACCACCGTCAGAACCGAGTCGATCGACAGCGCGCCATTGGCATTTGCCGTGATCGTGGCGCCAACACCGCTAGACCCGTTATTGTAAGTGTAGGCCGCCAAGGCAGTCGTCGTTGCCAATCGGCAGGCTTGGTGGAAGTTGATGCCCGTGGCGATTGAGTCGGCGTAATTCTTGTTGACGATGTCGGTGCCATTTGTCGGCACCGTAGAAATGGTGCCAGTCGTCAGCGTAACCGCATTGATAGTTGTATTGGTTGCCGAGGTGATTTGCCCCTTGGCGTTGACGGAAATGACCGGCACAACCGCTTGGGAGCCGTATGTGGCGGCAGAAACGCCAGAGGATGGCAGATCTGCGGTAACTAAAGCACGGAATGTAGCAGCAGCATCTGGCCCAGCAGCAGGCCCAGCAAAAACTACATTTGCAGGCTGATCACTAACAACTAAAGCTGTCCCCCAAGTGGGCGCCCCAGTGCCGCCAGAAACCAACACCTGACCAGCCGTGCCAGCCGCGCTGATGTAAAGCCCGTCAGCCCCAGACCAGACAACCGCTCCAGCATTCGGCACCAAAGACCGAGCAGTGCCGCCCTGGTCCATCGGCAGAATGCCATTGATCTGCGCCTGATCAGACAGATCCACAGCTGGGTGGACGTGATCAGCGCGGGCGATTTCAGATGAAACGCCAGCAGATCCGGTATTGTCACCAACCAAAGGCGTGGCGTTGCTCAGATTAGCCGCCAACGTCACATTGGAAGAAAGCGCACCACCACCCGTCAAACCCGCCCCAGCAATCACCTGCCGAGTATCCGGCACATAACCGCTGATGGTGGCCGGGATGGTCGTGGCAGACATCACACGGCCGGTGGCATCCACCGTAAACACCGGGATATCAGTAGACGTGCCATAAGACCCTGGCGTCACGCCAGAGGCAGCCAATTCGGTAGAGCCAACACCACCCGGCGCAATGCTCAGCGTCACGTTTGACGAAAGCTGGCCGCCGCCCGTCATCCCGGTGCCGGCAATCACCTGCCGAGTAGTCGGCACACCAGCAACAGACAGCAAATCCCCCACGCGGATCTGATAATTGTTGCCCTGGTAGACAATCATCATCAGGCTGTTCTCGTCGGCCACCGGCGCGACGGGAAGCTGCGTAATGCGGGTCGGGATCAGATTGCTGGGTACAGACATTTAGAACTCCAGATAACCGTCGCCGTTTTCGGTAATGAAGAACTCATCACCCTGCTCTTGGATCACCCCAGCAGGCCGCGTGTTAATCGGAGTATCAGGCCGATTGAACGGCAACACAATCTGATCCGGCGGCCGAGGCGCAAGGCGATAGGGATCATATTGATCCCGGTCTTCCTCACACACCATCAGGCCAGGATAGTTGGGATCCGGCGCCAAGGCAGACAAGAACATCTTGCGCGAGCAGCGCGCGCAGATGCCAATGCCATAAGTTGGCTGGCCGGTAGGATCTAAGAAAATCCCACTCATGCCGTATACGCCCGAATGCCGGGATTGATCTGGATGGGCGAGCCATCATTGTCCCCATCCCAGGCCCGCTGCACAGTCATTGCTGCACGCTGCTCCAACACCGGGATGAGGTTCACATCCACCGCCGGGGTTTCTGCCGCCACCTTGGCCGCCAAGCCGTTCACAATGGCCTCCAGCCAGCGCTGGGGTACCTCAACCTCTTGCTGGAGGTTCTCGGTGTCCATGATCTGCCGGTGGCGCCACAACACCAACTGCGCCTGCTCAGCCGCGCTGAACGGCGCCGGCCAAAGGTAGACGACAGGCTCGGGCAGATCGCGCAGGAAGTAGTAGTTGCTGGGGCGGCCAGGGAAAACCTTGTTGCTCTGGTTCACATAGCTGTCGCGGTTCAACTGCCCCAGCGGGATTTCCTGCGGCAGATTGCCCAGCGTGATGGCTGTGTAATTAATGGTGGTCGGCGCCGTGATCCGGAAATACTGGTAGGGCAGGCCAACCGCGATATCCGTCCAGGTAATATCCCCAGCAACCGCAGCAGTCGTCTGGGTGCCAACAGTCGTCCAGGTAACGCCGTCATTGCTGACCTGGAAGGTCAATGTCGGGGCAACGCCGCTCCATTCCACGCCCACAGTATTCACCACCGTGTCATCGGTGAAATTCACCGTGTAGCTGGTGGAAGTCGTTGTGGTCGTGCCCGAGAGCAATTGCAGGGTCCGGTAGTTGAGGTTCAGCACCTCAACCGTGCCAGCCGGCAGCGTGACAATCGGCTGGTTCTCGTACATCGGCAGGATCAGCTTCTCAATGCACCAGCTGGGCGTCTTGATGTTCGCCAGCTCGGAAAGCATCAGATAGAGGCTGTCCAGCGCGTAGGACTGCATTTCGGCCGTGATTGCCTGGGCCGGCAAACGACAGCGCCGGAAGGCGTGATCAACCACCTTCAAGGCGTTAAAGGTCGTGCCGCTTATGCTACCCGAGTAGGCCATGCGTTCTCCGCTATGAAAGCGTTGGCCGCTGGTTCAGCTTGCCCATAAAGGTTTGCGGCAAAGTATAATTCACCGCAAACCAAATGCCAAGATTTACTTCTTACCCTTGCGAGCCTCAGACAGGCCGATTGCAATGGCCTGCTTGCGGCTTTTGACCACCGGGCCAGACTTGCTGCCAGAGTGCAACTCGCCCGCCTTAAACTCACGCATGACCTTGCCGACCTTGGCAGATCCACCCTTGGCCATGTTCACGCCGCCCTTGGCGCTGGGCAGGTTAGGGGCCTTGCCGTCAGCCAGAAGGTTCTTCGCGCTGTTCTCCTTCTTGCTGTAGAGCATGTCCGCCTTGGGCGCCGGCGCAGCCTTGGGGCCGCTGATCATAGGCTTGCCGTTGTTGGTCGGGTACTGCTTACGCATCGCCATACCGCCTTTTGCGTAGCCCGCATCCTCGCCCATAATAGCCCGCTCACGAGCCATTTCAGCGCGGGGAGAGCGAAGGCCCTGAGAGATACGGCGGGAAGGCCGCATAATCTGCATAGCCCGCTCGGCCGCCATCTGGTCAGCCATTTCCCGCTCACGGTTGATGGCGTCAATAAGCTCGGGAATAGTCCGGTCAATCATAGGGCGGCGCGGATCATCCACAGCCCCACCACCGGCCTTTTTCATCGGCCCACAGGATCCGCCACGGGCATAGCCTTTGACCATCTGCTGGCCGGCAGATCCAGAATACCCCTTGTCAGAGGGGAAGGTGAACTCAGAAACGTATTTGAGCGTCTTGCCCATGTTAAATCCCTCTCACTCGGTTGCTCTCGATCAGCCGATCAAGCTTTGCGTCTAGCACTTCAAGGCGGTTCATGACGCGATTGATATCGGCATGAACCTCAACCTTGGTCACATATTCCTTGGCAATCTCTTCACGGGTCTTGTTCAGCAGGATCGTCACGCGCGCTAATTCAGCCGCCTTATCCCGCAGCACCCAACTGACAATGCCGATCACCAAAGACAGGACCGTATTCCACAGCATCAGTTCCATACGCCACCCCCGTTAAGAGGTGGCGTAGGTTTTAATGCCCTCAATGACGACAGTATAACTGTCGCCAGCAGTGGCATCAGTTGTGGTGAAAAGAACGTCCCCCGTTACGCCGGCGCCCGCATTACTAGGGATGCCGCCAAACGAAGAGAAATCCATGAGGTAATTGCTGTTTTGAGGGATCATCCACGCAAATGTATCAGCAGTCGCATCAAACAAAATGCGAATGTTGAGGCCATGATTGGCGCCCCAAATTTTATTGATCTTGATCCCATTACAGGCAAAACCAAAAGAATTTGGGTTCAGCGTTGATACGTCAATTTTTACAACAGCAGTTTCCCCGGTGCCGTCACTAATGCAAGTAAACTTGCCTATGAACAGCCGTTCACCATCAAGGATCGTCTGTGAGGAGACTGTATCAGCCATTGCGACCTCCTATTAGGCCGCAACCGCGCCGCTGATACCAATAATCGCCCAGCCGGCAGCCGTGTAAACGAGGGTCGCGCTATCACCCACATTGGTGAAGGTGATGGTCGTGAAACCAATCTTCGTGGTCGGCGTGAGAACGGCAGAACCGCCGTCAACCACATGGCTGATGATCTTGATCTGACCAGTAGTGCCATTGGCCAGCGTCAAAGCCTGGGCCGCACCCGTGGTGGTCAGCGAGGTGAGCATGTCGGTGATATTGACCGCGCCCGCGCCAGACAAAGCCTGATTGGTCGCGAAAATGTCGCCCGTCACATTGCCGGTAATGTTTCCGGTGATGTCACCGAGGAAACCGTTGTCTGATTTAACAGGGCCAGTAAAACGAGTTTGAGCCATCACAGAACTCCTTTCAGATGTTGATATTTAAGAGCAAGCCGTCGGACAGCACTAGTATCAGCACCTAAACGTTTTGCCCGTTCCGCATAGGTTAGGCCAGAGTTTTCCACGATAAACTTTATCTTAGCAATAAATTTTGGGTCCGAGTGATTGCGTGCCATTTGTGCATCAGAAAGAGTTTTTCTGTATTCTTCGCTTTTGTAATCAAAAGTTGACGCCCTACGGCCAAGCCGTATGCGCTCCTTTACTTCTTCGCTGTGGTTTTTCCCCCTCATAGGGGCCTTCGCAAAATCAGCAATATTGTAAACTGTTTTTTCTTCAAACCATGCATTACCAGTTAAAAATGCATTTTCAAGGCCATCTAAGTCCTCAACATTTTGGCATTCAATTTCTATTGAACCATAAAAATTTTCAGCGCCATATTTGTTATAAGCATTTTGAAGTTTTTGATTAGTATGCTTGTTCCATCGCAAAAGCCTGAAATGTTCTCTCAAACGCTTTTTTACTTTTTGAGATTGGCCAACATAACATTGGCCGGTTGCTTTATTTACAATCTTGTAAATCCCCATGACATCTATTTTATATGGCATAAACAGCATCCTTTGATGTTGTTAAAGCCATAGCACAGACAAAGAAAAGGGGGCAACAGCCCCCTTCCCCATTCTGGGCTAGTTCCCCGTAAGGGATTACACGCCAGCCGTGCCATACACGCCGCGCGGATCAGTCCAACCAAACGTATAACGCTCGGTGGCTTTGTAGCGCATGCTGTCGGTTTCAAAGTCGCCTTCCATGGACTTCTCAAGGCCACGACGCATCATCAGCTTCAGCCCTTCTGGGGCGTCAGTCTGGATCCACCAAGCGGTGGTGGAGGTGATACGAGAAAGGTTCGCTTGGCCTTCGGCCAGCAAGCCCATCGACTTCACCGGGTTGATGTCGTTGTCAGCCGTGCCAGTCCGCAGAACCGACTTGAGCAACACTTCCGCCTGGAAGACGTTGCTCGGGCCAGTCACGATCTTCTTGGGCGTCAGACGGATGCGCTTGCCGTTGTTGTCAACAGCATTGCGGATCTGAATGAGGAGCTGCTCAAGAGAGGTCTGCGACAGCGCCGCCGCGGTGGTCAGCTGGTTGCTGAACGTACCATTCACGATCGGATGGTTCGTCGCAACGAGCGCAACACCGTCGCCGCCCGGATAGGCTGCGTTGAAGGCGCGGTTCAGAATGTTGGCACCCAGCGTCTCCTTCGTTTCGATCAGAGACTGCGCGAGGTGCTTCGCGTAGGTCTGGCCAATACGAATGTGATCGCCGTCTTCCACAAGCACCTTGGTCAGGCTGAAGGCCAGACCATAGACCTTGTAGAGGTAACGCTGCAGGAACAGCACGCCACCGGACTGGTAAGACACGGCCATGCCGTCAGGCAGCTCAGGAGCCGCGCCAAAGCCATAGAGCACAGGCTCTTCATGGTAGTTGCGCGGAATGCCCTTCTGCTCACGGAAGACCATCTTCCATTCGTCAGCACGCTGATCATAAACGCCGTCAAAGACTTCGTTCAGGATGGGTTCAACTACCGACCGAAAGTCGGTACTACGCATCGGAGTAGCCATAGATCAAACCCTCCTATCAGACCGAGTTGACCGGCGCTTTGTAGTGATGCTCGTTGATACGAACAGTCACTTGCACATAAGCGTCAGTGATGGAATCGAAAATGCTATAGGCGAAGCCCGTGATCTGGAACTGACCAGAGGTGGCCTGAATAGCGGTGAGGTAGGTGTTGCTCAGACCCGTCTGGGTAGAGCCACCCGGCGACGCGACAGTCCAATCGCACTCTTCGCCGACAGCGGTCTGCACCGTCGTGCCCGGCGAGGGGTTGTTGTACTGGACATCAAACAGCGTTTCCGGGTCGTCATACACCCAGGCAACGATTTCGGTGCCGGTGGTGCCAGACGGCCAGAAGGGGCTGATGGTGGGCTTGCCAGTCGCGTCAAGGTACTGACAGCCGGCGAAGATGCCCAACAGAGACACGCCATCGGTGGTGCCCGTGCGGGTGCCATCGCTGGAGCCAAGTTGGATTACGCCGTTGTCAGTCAGCTTCACCGGGTCGCCGGAGAAGATGTTCGCCGCGTAGGTCGAAGCAATCGTATAGGCTTTCGGGCGCATCTGCCCACTGTTGTGGTACGAAGGCCGGAAGCCGAAAGGCGCGCTAGTCGAAGACATAGCAAAGCTCCTAATCGGTGAGGGGTTTACGAGAGGTCAAAAAGAGCCTCCCGCCGTTGCCCAATCTCCAAATTGCCTTCGCCCATCTGCAACTTAGACTTAGACGCTCGGGCCTGCTGCTCAAGGAAGTCGGCCGTATCGGTCAACTTTTCCTCTTCACGCAGCGGCGCATCATGATGGGCTTCCTGCATGTACTTCTCATAAAGAGAAATTGGCAGCTTGAAAGCCAGCATCTCATTCACGCCAATAAGCCCAGCCCAATCGCCGGTCTTCAGCGTTGCATATTCCCAGCCGGGAACATCTTCCGGCTTAACTGGTTCATAGCCCAGGCGGATACGCATCTGAATTGAATCACGCGGATTGGTGGTCGTAAGCCAGCAAGTGTGCCAGCCAGGGATCGAAGGCAAGTCCGGTAGAGAGGACTGAAAAAACTGTTGACGGAACATCGCAACCCGCTCGTCATCCGAGATTTCGCGATTTTGGGTCACAGCGCGATCTTTCATCGCCCTGGTTTCGCGGCCCTCACCAGCAGATTTCCTAAAGCGTTCGTCAGACATAATTCGCTCCTTTCAGCGAATGCGTTAATTATGTGAGATAACCCACAGAGATGCAAGAATTAAGAACGGTTCTGCCGGTCATACTCGGCATACCGGGCCACATAGCGGTTCCGCAGGACCGGATCGTCCCACACACCCGCCTCAATTAGGGCCTGTTTCCGCTCCGGAGAGATGTAAATCTCCTTCCGGGTGCTGGTCGGCGCATACTCCCGGCCAGACCCCACAGCAGGGCCTCCCCGAGGCTCTCGGCGGCTTTCAGGCCGCTCAGATGACCGTTTGGGCGCATCCCCGTCAAACCGCTCTGGCAGCCTCTTAGACGCCCGGCGGCGCAATTCGTCCCAATAATCGGCACTTTGGGGATTGAACCCCTCCTTGGCTAATGATTGGTCAATCGCAATGACAATAGCTGAGTCCTCGTCACGGCCTTGGGCATCATACCAGGGGTTCTCCTTGATGAACTCCTGAGCATGACGCATCGTCATGTCGTCAATTTGCTGGGGCTGCGGCTTTTGCTGGGAAGCCTGCTGCTTTTGGAAGTTGAGCTGTTGGATCCGGGCAATGGCCTGATCCCGGTAGCGCATGGCCTGGGTGACATCCTCACCATTGCCGGCAGCCACCGCCTTGGCAATCACCCTATCGGCCATTTCGGCTTCTTGGGCAGCCTTGGCAATCGCCCCATCAAAAGCGCTCAGGTCCAGACTGTGGGCCCGCTGCTCCTGCGCCAGCATGCGGCGCTCAAGGTCGTCGTTTCGCTTCCGTAGGAAGTCCAACTCAACCTGATCGCGGTTGCGCGCGTCGTCACGGCGCTGCTTCCGCATCATCTTTTCTTGGCGGCGCCGCTCCTGAATGCTTAGCCGCTCGTCGCCGGCCTCGTCGTCGTTCCGCCTTGCAGATCGCTCGTCCTGGCCGTCATCGTCATTTTCAGTGAGGTCTGCCTTATCCTCAACAATGACAATCTCTTCTTTGCTGTCGTCGTCTTCCTTCAATACGTCAGACATTGTCAAACCTCCACCCAATCGGTTGCTTGCATATCTGATTGGCTTGCCAACCAACCCGTTTGATACCGATTTTGTGCGGTCCACATATCAAAATGCGGCTCAATAATCAGTTCATCAAGACCGCGACTTTCAAGGAATGCTTTAGTGATTGGCGCGTCAGAGCGTAAATTGTCTTTATGCACACTATAACCACCGGCTTGTAGGATAAACATTCCCTTACCATTCCACCCTTCTCGGGCTACTTTTTTGCCTGCTTTTAAAGCGGCAATTGCTTCACCAAAATTCATACTTCATCTCCTTTCAGATGAATGCTTTGATAGCCAGAGGGTCGCCCTCAATTTTGCCAATGATGTCCAGGTCGTTGAAAATCACGAACATGGCGCTGGTGTCGCGGTCAATCGACACTTCCCAGCGGTCACCGCCGTATTTCGGCACGCGCACGAAATCACCGGGCTGGCACCACTCACCTTCCGGCCATGTCTGCTGCGTGTCGCGGTTTTTGAACGCCAGCGGGCCAAGGGAGATCACCTTGGCAACCTGGGTGTTCCACTTTTCAGTGTCTTTGGTGTCATTTGGTAGAATAATGCCGCCAGCGGTCTTGCTCTTTGCTGTACGGATCTGGACCAGAACGCGGCTTCCGAAAGGCAGCACGCCGGCGCTAACTGCCGGGAAAGCCTCTCCCAAAGCGTTCTCATAAGTCGTTGTCAACATTCTTCTCCTCATCAAGGATTTTTAAGAGTACTTCAATGGCTGCCTCATATCCGGCAACCACACCGACACGATACCCGTACTCAAAAGCATCGCGCTGTTGGGGCCGCTTCAAGGCGTCTGCCGCAAATTGCTGCTGCTCTGCCTTGAGGCGGTTTAAGAGTTTGGTTTCAAAATTCACGCCTGATTTTTTTCCGTCTTGGGCTCTGGCGGCAGAGACTGACCGTCCACCTTCTCGCCCGCAGCCAAGCGGTGCTTCTGCTTCACATAGGCGCTGTTCATAGAAACAGTGCCCTCTTTCGGCTTATCGGCCATGGTGATTTCCTTATCGCGTTCCTGGGTTAATCCCGGTGCCGGTGCTTACCGCCACCTTCTCGCCGGTGGCCATCTCGGCCGCCGCAAGCAACTTGGCGGTGTCATTGTCCGCCGTGTTCATACGCTCGCGCCCAGCCATTTCAGCCGCAGTGCGCTGGCTTTCGGCCATCTGCCGGAACTGCTCAGCTTGCAACTTCTCGGCACGCGCCTGCTGCTGATCCGTAAGCTTGGCCGCATCATTCTGCTGCTGGATTTGCAACTTCTGCTGATCCAATTGGATCCGCGCCTGATCAACCTGGGCGCGCTGCTGCAGCGCCTGCCCTTGGATTTGGGCATTGAGTTGCGCGACCTGCATGCTGCTATCGGGCGGCATCGGCGGTTGCGGCCGGAACTGCTGAGCGGCCTGATCAATCTGCGCCAACTCCTGGCCAAAGGCGCCAAGCTGCTGCTCAATAAACTGCTGGACTTGTATAATCACCTTGGTCTGCTCAGTGGCCTCGTCAGGGATAAGGCCCTGCTTGCTGGCTTCGTCCACAGCATTGTGCGCCTCCACCAGATAGTAGTTCAGCAGATGGTCGCGCAGGTGGGTGGCCATGGGGTAGAGAAACGTCTTCACGATCACCGGGTTGCTGCCAAACAGCGGGGATTTCAGGAACGCCATGTGCGTCATGATATGCGCCATGTGATCCTGCTGCGGCATGACATAAATCGGCCGCCCCATGGTGGCCGCGACATTCTCGCTGACCGGATCCATGTTCTCGGTTGCCGGCAGCGGTTGCAGCACTTCATCTGCTGGCACCTTGAGGGTGCGGAGGAACATCTCCTCCACCTTCCGCATGTCGTACATCTGCGGCAGGGCGCCAGCACGCTGCATGATCGCCTGCACCTGGGCGAAGCGCTGCGTTTCAGAGAAGATCGCCGGGTCGCTAACGGGCACAACATCAAGCGGCCCATCAAAGTCTGCCGGCTCAATTTCAATGCCAGCATCCTGCGCCTCAATATCCTCCTCAGTCAGATAGGCGCTGTTGATGCGGTGCAGGATCTTGAAGCACCGCGCCATTGAGTTGTGCAGGCGCGAGTGGATGCTGGAGAACACCACCATCCCCTGCTCAATCAGCGCCATTGTCGTGCCAACAGGCTGATTGGGGTTCTGGTCGCTCAGCTTCTCAAAGCTGGTCTGCACAACACCCTTGCCGGCGTCCACCAGGAAGCCCAGCAACTGGAACAGCGTGGGGCTCGGCGGATTGAACGGCATGGGCATGGCGAGCTTACGCACGTCATCAATCAGTGCGCCGCCCTCCATCTCAACCACTTCAGTCGGCTGGAGGTTGATGGTCTGGCCGCCAGGGCCGCCCTTGAGCTTCAGCAGGGTGGGGATGTTTTGGATGTGGGCACTGTCCAGCAAAGCCCTCAGCGCGCCCGTAGCGGCCCCAGAAAGGCCGCCAATCATGTGCGTCAGGCCAATTGGATAAGCACCGCGCCAGGGCACAAACGGGAACTCAACGATCCAATCCAACTCCTTGTGGTTGGGGTCGTCCTGCTCCCAGTTGCGATACAGCGCCAGCGCCTTGCCGGTGGATTTGTCCACACTCAGGATGTAGGGGCTGACACCCTCATCAAAATCAAGAAACGTGTAGATTTCAAAGATCGTCCGCAGCCCGTCCTCGTTGTAGCTGGTGGACTTGCGGCCCTCGATCTTGTCATTGGCAATGCTGGCCTTGGAGAACTCCGGATCATCCGGGTAGCCAAGATCCACATCAATATACATTCCGGCACGAACGCGCCGCTCATATTCCATCTTGGTGATGTACTGAACGTGCGTCTTGCGCTCGGCCGAATAGAAGTTGGTGGCAGCAAACGGCAGGTAAACGTCGTCAATTGGCACAAACTCGGCCTGGGGGCGCCGGTGCTGATTGTTCCACATGAACTTCATGTATTGGCCGCCGCCCAGCGGCAACTGCGTGCTGAGCTGCTCCAACTCGGAGCGGAACTCCGGCATCTGCTCGGTGGTCTGCCAATTCATGAAGGTGGCCTTGCGCTCGGCCTTATCCACCTTCTCTTTGTCTTTTTGGCCGTAAATTTTACTCTTAACAGGGCCGTTAGGCGGGAAAATTTCCTTCATGAAGCGCGCGGAGAAATCCACGCACGCTTCCACCAACATCGGGTGAACGACCTTATTTGCACCCGTAAACTGCGCGCCGCCAGGAGCGTCATCGCCCAAGCCAGTGCGACGGAGGCCTTCCTCGTAAAGCTTGTCGCGCTTTTCGCGGGCCTCCTTGTCGCGGTCTATTTTTTCAAGAAGATCGTTTACCGCTTCTTTGAGAAGCGCCGGATCAACCTCTTCCACAATGTTCGCAAAGTGTTCCAGGTTGCTTTGATTTTCTTCTTCATTCTCAAGCCGAATGATTGCTCCGCCATCTTCAGTGTCCCTCACTTCGCTGTTTTTGTCGTCCAGAAACTCTACAGTTTCGCCGCGATCATCGTCGTCATCATTGAGAGTTTCAGACATATTGTGCCTCAATTTGTTTTGCGAGCTGGTCTACCGCCCGCGGATCATAGGCGGAAACTGAACCTCCGCCAGCGTATTTGGCATGCAACTTGGCCAGCCCGCCATGGGCATAGCCGCGCCCATAATCCATGCCGTAGCCTGCCGCACCATATGCCGGCGTGGGCTCCGGCGCATTGAAGACCCCAGGCTCATAACTCATTACCGTGGGATCCAGGCCCAACTCTTTGCCGATTTCGTTGCCAATCATGCTGCCAATCGCGCTAGCACCAGGGATGCCAGTAGCAAGGCCCATCAGGCCGCCAATAACGCCCGGCACACTAACGCTGACTGCTGGCGTCTGGTTGCCAATCTCATCAACATTGACGCCCATCTGCACGCCCGGCGGTGATATCGCGCTCTGGACGCCATACCCCAAGGCTTGCCCAAAACCGATTTCGCCGCGCCCCAAGGCGCCAATTGCTTCAGCAATACCCGGCGCAGCATTGAAGCCAGTCGGCGCCACGCCGCCCGTATCGGCAATGCCATAGCCCCGGCCGGCCTCTCTAGCATCAACCGCTGTTTGCATATTGGCGGCGGCCTGCGTGCCTTCTGGGTCTTCGCTTGACATGCTTTGATTTGGGTTAGAGTCAGGGGCCCCTGGAGGGCCACCGCCAGCGCCAGCACCCGTAGGGCCAGCGCCTTGGCCTTGGTTGCCGCCAACAGCATCCTGAGTGGCAGCTTCAGACATAGAGTTTGCGTTGTCGCTGCCCGGCCCTTCTCCAGGCCCCTCATCATACGCCCGGATGCCGTGCTTGGTCATGCGGCCGGAACCACCGCGCGCCTTCAGCAGCGCAGCCTCCCGATCCGTAATGTAAGCAAGCTTATGCTCCTGGCCGCCAATGTAAGTTTTTGCCGGCGCCTCTACCTCGCCGCCCTCGGCAAACTCCTGCACAATCCGGTCAATCTCATCCGGGTCATACGCAGTTGCAGGCTCACGCACCATGCCGCCATCGGCATACTTCTGATCCAACTCAGCAAGGCCGCCCTTGGCGTAGCGGCGCGTGATGTCAATCAGATCATCGCCAAACATGACGTAGTTATGCGTGCCGCGCCCTGCAGCGCGTGAGCCTTCATCCAGATAACGCAAGCCAGGAATGCCAATATCAGAAAGGGCGCTGGCTGCGGCCTCGGGGCTTCCCTTAGAATACTCAAGGAAAGACATAATGTTTTCCCCGCGAGGAGTTCTATTTCTCGTCTGCATGGGAGAGGTAAAATCAGAAAGATTTTCTCTGTATGCTTTCAAGATGCCCGCTGCTTTTAATTCATCTCTAATATTCCTGGCTTGCGCTGCAATTGGCGCATCCAAGCTGAGCAAATTTTCAGGCTCAGTGCGAAGGTTAACTTCGTACATGTGGCCACGAGATGAATCTCGATAAGATTTTATTAATTCAGCTATTTTTGCTCTATCAAAAGCGCGGAGTTCAGCATTTCCAGCTTGAGCAAAGTAAGCTGCTGTTTCTGGGTCATGCTCTAAAGCTTTTCCCATGCGCCTAATTTCTATTTGACTTTGCCTACTTATTGGCAAGCCAATACGGTTTGCTTCATACTCTAAATCAATCATGCCTTTGTGCGCTAAACTATCTCTATATGCTTGTGCAATACGTTCTAATTCAGCAAAGTAAAGCCCGCGCCCATAAGTTTGATTACCCTCACCCGTGCCAATCTTGCTGATGTCAAAACGATCAAAACGATATGGGCTGCCATGGTAGGCGCGGATGCTGGCAGGCCCCTCAGCAAAGCCACGCACCACATTGATCTGCCGCTCTTCCTCCGGCGTTGGCTCAACATCGCCGCGCACTACAGCGCTCATGCGCTGGCCAGCCTCGCCAAATGAGCGCGGCATCGGCGCAAACCCGCGGCCTTCCGCAGAACGCAACTCAGTAACAGGCTCGCCAGCACCAACAGCACGATTAGCCAGAATGCTGAGGTAATCCTCGTCAGAAGGCCGAGGCACAGGCGCAGCAGCCGGGCGGCGGGCGCGGCCGCCCTCGGCATACTTCTTGGGCTTGCCTCGATACTTCTGGTTCAGATCACGGAGGGACTTGGCGGCCATATCATTCACCCTCAAGGCCAGCAGCAGCGCCAGCACCCAAAAGCCCAGGGACAACAAGCGGCTGTTGCCTGTTAGCAAAACGGCGGAACACTTCTTCAGGCGTCAAACCACGCTCAGCAGCACGATCCTCAACAACCCGGTTGAAGATGTTGTCAAACGTATCAAGGCTGCTTTCACGCACGCCAGTGCGCTTTGCTGCGCCCATCCACAAGCTTGCCTGCAACTGCGCCGGCGTCATGCCCATGCGATTAGCGATATCCAGCGCAAGCCGCTCATAGGCGCCATACTCATTGTCGCGCGGCACCTCGTCCCAAACTGTGGGGCGGTTGCGAATGAACTGGAACAACTCACCTTCTGCACCGCCAGCCTCCCGCACAGCACGAGCCGCATTAAAGCTCGTCTGCATTACTTCCTTGCCGGTTGCATCCTTTACCTTGCGGGTCTTGATGTTATCACGCGCGATCTCTGGGAAGCGTTCAGCAATTTCAGATGCAAGCTCTTGGCTGATTACAGCGCTGCCATGCAGGAAGCGAGGGTCATTAGACGCCATGCCAATGAAGCGCATGAAGTGCTTGTCGGCCGCGATGTTCTCAGGGTTGCCAAGCAGGCTGTTGGCAAACCCACGAGGCTTTGGCGCTCGCGTTGGTTCAATATTTTGAAGGAACTCACCGCGATCAATAAGGTTACTCAAAACCCCTTGATACTGTTGCGTCAAACTGCCGTAAGGTTCTGGCGGCCGCGGGTATTTTCCTGTTGCCTCAAACTCTGCTTGGCGCGCAACGCGCGACTCAGCAGGCTCAGCAAAATAGTAAGATGCCTGCCGAATATTGGGATACACAGCATTGCCAGGGCTGGCGCCACCTATGCGATACATAAATTCAAGCCACGCATCATGGCCTGCTTTTTCACCAAGCTCGTCAATAAACCGCTGCCGCGTGGCCTCGGTGTTGTACCAAGCGCGGCCAATATCTTCGCCTTCGCGAGCCGTAGCCATGATGTCATTCAAAAGGTCTGGCTCGTTATCAAGCCGCCCTTGGAACTCGGCAAAGCGTGCGCTTTCACCTCTTGCCGGCGCGTGTCGGATTACCGTGCCAGGGCTTCTGTCAGGCGCTGCGCCAGGAACGTCAGGAACCGGAATGGCTTCACGCAATCCGCCAGTAGCTGGTTTGCCGGAACGCGCCGCGCCAGCAGCCATCAAAACTCCTCTACCAGTTGGCGGCTTGTTAGCCCCAATGACAGCGCGGGGGTTTGGCTCAAAATCAACCTCTGGCACTTCGTAGTTGATCCTCGGCGGCCGGCGACCACGACCCGCACCCAGCGTCTGCGCCGGGCCACCCTGCACCCCAGCCATGGGCAGCAAATCCAGCGCCCCAGGCACCGCCAGAGATGTCTCGCCCGTGTCCACATCCTGGCCAACAGGCAGCACAGCAGACCGGCGCGTGGTCGGCGCAAAGTCTCGCACATCACGGCCTTGGAGGCCTTCAGGATCAATCAGGCGCCCGTCTGGCATCTCAATAGCGTAGCCGCTGCGGGTGTCAGTCGTCTGCACAATCCGGCCGCCCTCGGGGATCTCAATCCCTGCCATGGCGCTCAGCATGCCGCGCTGCACATCCTCCGGCCGGGGGATCAAGCTTGCCGCCGCTTCAAATGGCGACACGGCATTGCCTGGGTACATCTCGCGACCACCGCGCGGCACCGGCACGCCAGCAACGCCCAGGCGCGAGGCTGGGGTCATCAGCGGATCCCGCTCCAGCAGGCGCCGATCATACTCCTCATCAGCAGAGCGGATTGTCGGCGCGTCGGCGTAGCGGTCCTCCATGTCAATCAGGCTCTCGCGCACGCGGCCGCCCTCGGCGTAGCCCTCAACGCCAGCACGCCTCATGATATTCTTAACGTAATCTTGCGTTTCAGTAATCCGGGGGATCTGATTGCCGGCCTGGGCAACCCTGTTGGGCCCGGCATTGTAGGCGGCCAGGGCCAGCGGCAGGCTGCCAAAGCGGTCAATCTGCTGGCGCAGATACCGCGCGCCAGCATCAAGGTTTTGCGCTGGATCATAGCGGTCAGCACGCAAATCCGCTGCCGTGCCGGGCATCAACTGCGCCAAGCCATAGGCGCCCCGGCGGCTGCGGGCCTCCGGGTTGAATTTGCTCTCCTGGTAGACCAGCGACAGGAACACGTCGCGCGGCAGGTTATACTTCTCCGCCAGTTTGATGGCCTCGGACACCCAAGGATTGTCGGCGGGCAGCACGGAGCCAATGCGCGGCGGCACGGCATCGCCGGCAGTCTCGCCCGGAAATACACGAGGGGGGCCAGCCTCTGCGCTATCCCCGGCTGTTCGGGGAGGTGCCACAGCCGGAGGAATAGGAGGCAGCGGCAGAGACTGGCGGCTGGCAGACCTGCGCTGCTCGGCCGCTAGGGCAGCAGGCACGTCAAACTCTTGCATGCGGGGGCGGCGCGTCGGGCGCTCCAGCTCACGCATAATATCC
>Ga0255100_1000083_pt1 | contig 43745 bp, 44 predicted proteins | sample Colum_Colum_RepB_2_FD_188449 | JGI IMG/M metagenome (GOLD analysis project Ga0255100, IMG submission 188449) | Freshwater microbial communities from Columbia River, Oregon, United States - Colum_Colum_RepB_8d | ecosystem: Environmental > Aquatic > Freshwater > River | place: USA: Oregon...
CTGATATAGTGCCTTTATTATCTGACGCAGAAGCTAGTAATAATGTTATCAAAGAAGCAGGACTAGTTAAAAAAACTGTAATAGTGTGTAAAAATGTAGGTGATTTTGAAGAGTATATTGAAAATGAAAAAAGTGGATACTTAATTTCTAAAGAAAATCCTGCACCTGAATTAACTCAATTGTTTGAAAATTTTAATACAGAATTGCCGCGTCTTGGTGATGCGCTATATAAAAATGTTCTACAAAAATTTGCAATTGAAAATGTAATTGAGGATTACAACAAATTACTTCGATAATGTATTTTTCAATAATCATACCCACTTATAATCGAGCAGGTTTAATTATAAAAACCCTACTTAGTGTTTTAGCGCAAACCTATAAGGATTATGAAGTATTAATTATTGATGATGGCAGTACGGATGATACAGAGCAAAGGGTTAAAGCATTTATTACAGAACATGATTGTAGCCATTTTAAATATTTTAAAAAAGAAAATGCTGAACGCGGCGCTGCACGTAATTACGGCATGCAACTTGCTAGGGGCCGCTATATAAGTTTTTTAGACTCTGATGATTTATTGTATCCCGAGCATTTACAATACGCATATACTTTTATTACGTTGCACAATAATCCTGAACTGGTACACCAGGCCTATGAATTTAAAAATGAACAGTTTTTAAACCCACGTGCTGTAAAATACCCAGCCATACCACACTTTAACCGGGCTTTAATAACTGCCAATTACTTAAGTTGTTTTGGCATGTTTTTGCGCCACGATATTACCTTACTATTTAAGTTTAATACCGACCGAGCTTTTAGTGGCAGTGAAGATTGGTTATTGTGGTTGCAATTGGCTGCACGTTACAAAATATATTTTAATTGTAACGTAAGTGGCTGTTTGGTTGAGCATAATGCGCGCAGTGTATTACAGTTTGATGAAGGCCAATTACTTTATCGTGCAAAGACTTTATATTCATTATTAAAATCTGATGATGTGTTTTTAAAAGCTTTTGGTGTACGTGCCGCCAAGCGTGTATATGGGCATATGCTCACGTATACAGCCTTACATTTAATTTTAAACAAAAAACGTAAATCGGGTAGCTATTTATTTTTTAAGGGACTGTATTACGCGCCCATTGAGCTGTTTAGCAGGCGTAGTTTAGCAATTTTAAAACATTGGCTTTAAACCCTACTCCTCTTCATAAATACTTAAACTAATTTTACCCTTATCTAAAGATGAGTCATCACTAAGTGTAATGCTTAAAGGGCTATTAGCTTTTTGATCTGTAAACACCAGTGTACCTTGGTTACCTTGCTCGGGTTTACCCAGGCGCTCGGTATAAATGGCTTTAAGGTCATCAAAAATAATGGTGGTACGGTCAAGGTCTTTACAAAACAAATCCAGCTCAATTTCTGCCAGGCGGTTTTCATTAAGCCAGTAGCTAATATCAAACTGCGTTAAGCTATCAAGCATAATGTGGTATACCAGGCGGTCGTTATTTTCGGTTGCGGGCTTACGGGCTTCAAGGCGTTTTATACTGTCAATAGGCATGCCCAGGTTTAGGCCTCTAAAAATGCCTTTAGGGCTTTTTAAAACCGAGTCAAGGGCTACGTTAAAGCCCGGAAAAATACGTTTGCTTGCCGTACCGGATTCATTGCTGTGGCCGCCACAGGCATAAAGCCCGGCCAGCAGGGCTATAAGGGCAATACGTAATACGGGCTTAAGTTGTTGGCTGTTCATGTGTTTGGGGTGTTTGGTGTTGGGGCCGCATTTGCGGAAAAAATAATACTTCTTGTATGGCCGCTTGGTTGGTAAGCAGCATGGTAAGGCGGTCTATGCCAATGCCAATGCCGGCCGTGGGGGGCATGGCGTATTCAAGTGCGCGTAAAAAATCATGGTCAATAAACATGGCCTCATCATCGCCACGTGCTTGCAGTTTAAGCTGCTCATCAAAACGGGTGCGTTGCTCCAGCGGATCGTTAAGCTCGGTGTAGGCATTGGCCAGTTCTTTACCGTTTACCATTAACTCAAAGCGCTCTACATAGCCCGGCAAACTGCGGTGGGCTTTGGTAAGGGGGCTCATGTCAACAGGGTAATCGGTAATAAATGTTGGTTGTATGCAATGGCCCTCGCAGGTTTCGCCAAACAGCGCATCTATTAATTTACCGCGGCCCATGTGGGCTTCGGTAGCTATATGGCGTTGCTTGCAGGCTTCGCGCAAAGCAGCTTCGTCCATAGTACTAATGTCAATACCTGCATGTTGCAGCAGGGCCTCGCGCATGCTTAGGCGGGCAAAAGGTGCTTTAAAATTAATGGTGGTGGCGCCTACCTGTACTACTGTGCTGCCATACAAATCAAGCACCACCTGCTCTAACAGGGTTTCGCAAAACTGCATCATCCAGTGGTAATCTTTATAGGCCACATAAAACTCCAATACGGTAAACTCGGGGTTATGGGTACGGTCCATGCCCTCGTTTCTAAAATCTTTGGCAAACTCGTACACGCCGTCAAAGCCACCTACAATAAGGCGTTTTAAATACAGCTCGTTGGCTATGCGTAGGTACAAGGGTATATCCAGGGCATTGTGGTGGGTAATAAAAGGCCGTGCCGTGGCACCACCGGGTATACTTTGTAAAATGGGTGTTTCAACTTCAAGCATGCCGGCTGCATTTAATTGGCGGCGTATGCAATTTATAATTTTACTGCGCTTAACAAAGGTGTCGCGCACCTGGGGGTTTATAATTAAATCTACATAACGTTGCCGGTACCTAAACTCGGGATCGCTAACCGCATCAAAGCTTTGGCCGCTGTCATCTGTTTTAACAATGGGTAGCGGGCGCAGGGCTTTGCTTAACAATGTAAAATGTTTTACATGTAATGAAATTTCACCCGTTTTAGTTGTAAACACATAGCCCTCGGCGCCCATAATATCGCCAATATCCAACAGCTTTTTAAAAACAATATCAAAAAGGCTTTTATCATCACCGGGGCAAATATCATCTTTACGCACATACATTTGCAGGCGTCCGCTGTGGTCTTGCAGTACGGCAAAACAGGCCTTGCCCATATCGCGCATGCTCATGAGGCGGCCCGCAATACGCACCTGGGTAAAGGCTTCGGGCTGTTGTGCAAAGCGGGCTTTAATATCTGCTGCAACGTGGCTTACGTGGTATTCGGGGGCGGGGTATGGGTTAATGCCCATACGGCGCAGCTCATTTAGTTTATCGCGGCGTATACGTTCTTGTTCACTTAACTGCTGTTCCATGTAGTTGTACAAAGTTACAAGATATTATGGATGTTTAATGGGCATTGGTAATGAGATGCGTTAAATTATTTTTGCATTTTATTTTAACCCCATTTAAAAATTTTAAACGTTGTTTGTATCGCTGTTTTATTGGCACAAAAAATATTTAAACACTAATTTTTGTTGTTTAAAGCCTGGTTTTTTTATGTGTTTGTTTTTTGTATAAAGGCATTGTCTTTATTTTCCGAAAGCATCGCCCAAAACATACTAAATATAATTTTCTTCTCTAAAGACATCGCCCAAAAATAATTCCAACAAAAAACTTAATAAACACCCAAAACAAAAATTGCGATAGGGATACGCAGGGCTTGGTTCATTGCGTAGCAATAACCGAGCGGCAGCGAGCCCGGAGTAGCCCGGGCCGAAGGCATCGCCCAAAAAATAATTCCACCAAAAAACATAACTTCATTAAAAAATTATCCCACCAACATCTAAATGTATCACTCAAAAAAAATTCACCAAAAAACTTAATTAACACCCAAAAACAAAAATTGCGATAGGGATACGTAGGGCTTGGTTCGCCAAAGGCAACCGAGCGGCAGCGAGCCCGGAGTAGCCCGGGCCGAAGGCATCGCCCAAAAAATAATTCCAACAAAAAATTGCTATAAAAACCCAACTCAAAAAATGCTACAAAAATTATTTCAATATTAAATTACCCCACACCCAAAAAATAATTAATGAAATTACAAAACCCACCACATTGTTACCTTTTAAAAAATACCAGCATCATGCCCTATTTGTGCTGTTAACTGTGACACCGGCAAGTTTTTTATTTGTTTAATGGTATAGGCTTTGTAGCCGGGTATTTGCTGGGGTTGCAGTGCTACTGTATACACCTTTACGTTTAAGGTTTGATGACTTAATTTATGCGTGTACACTTTTAACAATTTACGTTTACCGCAAGCCTGCATTACTTGTTTATGTGATGCATGTTGCCCAGCGGGCGTTAAGTTTGCGCTGTTATGCTCTAAACAAACAAATTCATATAAGCCTTGCCACACATCGCCAGATGTACGTTGCCGCATAAAATACCTACCCTTTGCAGGGCCTGCTAACAGCACATGTAAGTGCCGTTGCCGTACCGGTTTAGCTTTTATTTTATGTGGTATAAGGTGTACCGCATGGCTGCGATGGGCCTCACAATGCTCTGCAAAGGGACAAATACTGCATGGTGGTGATTGGGGTTTGCATTGCAGGGCCCCAAATTCCATTATAGCTTGGTTGTATGTGCCGGCATCGGCTTTATACAACAATTGTGTTGCAAGGGCTTGCACCTGCTTTAAACCGGCTGGGCGGTTTACGGCTTCGCGTATGCCATACAGCCGTGCCAGCACACGTATAACATTACCATCAACCACCGCATGTGGTTTTAAAAATGCTATGGAGGCAATGGCCGCCGCCGTATAGGGCCCAATACCAGGCACCTTAAGCAATTGTGCATACGTATTGGGTATTACACCCTTATGTGTATTACAAATATATTGGGCGGCTTTATGCAAATTACGCGCCCTGCTATAATAGCCTAAACCCTGCCAGGCTTTTAACACTTGTTGTTCTGTGCTGCGGGCCAGCACCCAAACATTGGGAAACAGGGTAATAAAACGTTCGTAATAGGGCAGCCCCTGTTTAACCTGTGTTTGTTGTAAAATAATTTCAGACAACCAAATATTATAGGGTAAGGGCTCTTGCCGCCAGGGCAAATCACGTTTATGATTTGCATACCAGTGTAACAGCGTTTTTACAAAGCCGTTGGACTTCATACTGTAAAATTACAGTAAACATACTGATTTACAACTTGTTACCTATTTTTTGCACGTTAAATTAATTTGTTACATTTGTTATACTAAAAAATACGGCTTAAACATTTGATTTTAAATACTTTAGTAATTACATATGACAAAAGCAGATATTGTAAATGAAATTTCAGAAAAAACGGGCATTGAAAAATTGGTAGTTCAAACCGCTGTAGAATCGTTTATGAAAACGGTTCGCAATTCTATGATTGAAGGTAAAAACGTGTACCTCAGGGGTTTTGGAACTTTTGTGGTAAAAAAACGTGCCGAAAAAATTGGTCGCGATATTTCTAAAAACACTACAGTGGTTATACCTGCCCATTACATACCTGCGTTTAAAGCCTCAAAAACCTTTACCGAAAGAGTAAAAAAGAACGTAAAAACGGCTGAGGAACCAAAAAATCTCGATTAATTCATAAATGTTATCTAAATTTGCGCCCCTCTTGTGGATAGCAGGAGCATTATTACTTTGCGTTCTTTTATTTTTATTACCCCGTACCCCTGCCCCTAAACCTGCCCCTGCCCTTCCGGTTTCAGGAGCTGCAGACATTGGCTTTTGGCTTAAACGTGCGCTGGCACAGGAACCCGCCTCCCGTGCACAGAAATACCAACGTTGGGCCAACACCAAATCTTGGGACAGTTTAAAGTGGTTTTGGAATACCGCTAAACGTCCGGACTTATTGGCAAGTATTGTAGAGGCGCAAGCTGCGCAGCAAAACTCCGATTCGTTATGGCTGTTAGCAGGTAAAACCTATTACAAGGCTGTACGGTTTTGTACAGATAGTACAGAGCTGCCGGTATTGTTTGAGGCCAGCCGCCGCTGTTTACAAACGGTATTAAAGCATACACCCGCCCATGCGGAAGCCAAACTTTTACTGGCTTCATGTTGGGTAGATGAAGGCCGCGACCCCATGAAAGGTATTTCATTGTTGCGCGAACTTGAGGCTACCGACAGTACCCGCACGGATGTACAGCTAACGCTGGGTTTATTTAGCATGCGCAGCCAGCAATTTGATAAGGCTGTGCGACGTTTTAAAACTGTATTGCGATTAGACCCCGCATACATTGAAGCGTACTTGCATTTAGCAGATGCTTACCAACAGCAGGGACGTATAGACCAAGCGCGTGAGGCCCTTTCAGCCTACGCGGGTTTAACGCCTAATCCGGCAGAACGGGAAGAAATAAAAAATTATATTAATCAATTACATAATTAACACAACACATTATGCCAAGCGGAAAAAAACGGAAGCGCCATAAAATGGCCACCCACAAACGTAAAAAACGTTTACGGAAAAACCGTCATAAGAAAAAATAAGTTTTACCCACAGGGTCTTAGGCCCTGTATTTAAAAATTTTACAGCGTGAATCAAGAATTAATTATTAATTCCACGCCTGGTGAAGTTGTTATTGCGCTGCTTAACGATAAACGTTTAGTAGAGTTGCATCGTGAAAAAAACAACGCAAAATATTCAGTAGGCGACATTTATTTGGGTACTACCCGAAAAATTATGAGCGGCTTAAATGCCGTGTTTATAGATGTGGGTTATGAAAAAGATGCTTTTTTGCATTACCATGACCTTGGACCCCATGCCCGTTCGGTTTTAAAATATACCGACATGTGCCTAAAAGGCAAACAACAGGTAAGCAACCTGATGTATTTTAAACATGAACCTGAAATTCAAAAAGACGGTAAAATAACCGACATTGTAAAATCGGGTTTACCTGTTTTGGTTCAAATTGCCAAAGAGCCCATAAGTGCCAAAGGTCCGCGTGTTACAACCGAAATTAGTTTGGCCGGACGCTACCTGGTACTTATTCCTTTTGGTGAAAAAGTTTCCATTTCTAGTAAAATTCGCAGCAGTGAAGAAAAAGCGCGGCTAAAAGAACTTATGCATAATATTAAACCCAAACATTTTGGGGTTATTGTGCGTACTGTTGCCGAAAACAAATCGGTAGCCGATCTCGAAGGCGACCTTAATGATTTAATTAAGCGTTGGGAAACGGCTTTTCAAACATTAAAAACCGGACAAGCGCCCCAACAAATTTTAGGTGAAATGGATCGTACCAATGCCATTTTACGTGATTTTTTAAACCCAAGTTTTAATGCGGTGCATGTTAACGATCCGGCCTTGTACGAAGATTTAAAACATTATATAAAAGCCATTGCGCCCGATAAAAGTGACATCTTAAAACTATTCGCCGGCAAGGTGCCTATTTTTGATGCACTGGGTGTTGAAAAGCAAATTAAAGGCCTGTTTGGTAAAACCGTACACATGAAAAGCGGTGCCTACCTGGTAATTGAACATACCGAAGCCCTGCATGTATTTGATGTTAACAGCGGCAACCGCGCAAAAAGTGAACAAACCCAAGAGCAAAATGCACTTGAGGTAAATTTAGATGCTGCCGCTGAAGTGGCCCGCCAGTTACGACTACGAGATATGGGAGGCATAATTGTAGTGGATTTTATTGACATGCATAACCCCGATAACCGGCGTAAACTCTTTGACCGGCTTAAAGATGAAATGAAATCAGACCGGGCTAAGCATAATATATTACCGCCCAGTAAATTTGGTTTAATTCAAATTACACGGCAGCGCCTACGGCCTGAAGTTAATGTTGAGGTGCTTGAAACCTGTCCTAATTGCAACGGCTCGGGCAAATCACAACCCAGTATTTTATTGGCCGATCAAATAACCAATGCCTTACGCTTTTTAATAAAAGACGAAGGTCAAAAAGGATTAAGCCTGCATGTACACCCCTATTTAGAAGCTTATATTAAAAAAGGTAAATGGTTTAAAAGCCTGCAATGGAAATGGTACTTTGAATTTAAACAATGGATTAAAATTGCCGGTGTTGCCAGTCAGCCCCTAATGGAATACACCATTTACGATAAAAGCATGGATGAAATTGATGCCTAAAGCGCAGTTGCGTTTTGAGCCTTTTGCTTTTGAATTTTTTGTGATAAATGTACTACCAATTTGGTGTCTGAAATCCATTTGGATGGTATCCCCCTGTTGGCAACAGTAAAATGGCGACGGTTTAAAAAACCGGCCCAATCGTTTAGGTTGTGGGTAAACCTTTGGCGTTGAATTGTAAGCATAGCATAAAGTTACTACGTTTTAAAGGCGCTTATTGCTACGTTTAGTAGCATATTATGGCCTTTTACTTAATTAACAAAATACCTTGAATTATCAACAAGTTTGGCACTTGACGGTTTTAATTCAATATTTGTCGAGGTAATATTAAACTATGAACGACGATTTTGAAAAGAACGATCGGGGCGACCTGTTCTCTAAGCCGGTGCGGGCCGGCAAGCGCACGTATTTCTTTGATGTGAAAAGCACGCGTGGTAACGACTACTACCTTACCATTACCGAAAGCAAAAAACGCTTTAGCGAAGACGGGCGGTTTACCTTTGAAAAACATAAAATCTTTTTATACAAAGAAGACTTCGATAAGTTTTTAGAAGGCCTTAACGAGTCCATTCAGCATATCCGTCAACATGCGCCAGAGCCTCCTCCATCGGCGCCGTCAGCATCCAGCGACGTACAGTTTGAAGATCTGGGCTAAAGCCAAACAGACTTTACGTGCGGGTATTGGTAATTGATAATTTTGACAGTTTTACCTTTAACCTGGTTCATTTACTTGAATCCTACCCAACGGTGCAATGCACGGTAATGAAAAATAATGCCATTGACTGGAACGCCCTTATGCATGCAAATGCGCTTGTGCTATCGCCCGGCCCCGGAATTCCGGAAGAAGCAGGTGATTTAATGCGGTGTATTGATCTGCTAAAAGACAAGCTTCCTATTTTAGGAATTTGCTTGGGCATGCAGGCGCTGGGACAGTATTTTGGAGCGCAGCTTGTTAATTTAAAACAGGTTTTTCACGGTATTGCGCGGCCGGTATATACTACGGATAATTCTGAAATTGTATTTAATGGCTGCTCCAGCCCATTTATGGCAGGGCGTTACCACTCGTGGGGGCTTGCGCCCGATTCGGTTAAAGCGCCCTTACAAATTACCGCATTAGACCAACAGGGCTTGGTTATGGGCATACGCCATATGCATTTAAATATTTGCGGTTTGCAATTTCATCCTGAATCGGTATTAAGCCCCCAAGGCAAACACATACTTCACAATTGGATACGCTACAATGAACACTGAACATGACCATTTTATTTACGGTACACGCGCTGTAATTGAAGCCCTTAACGCCGGTAAAACACTTGACCGCATTTGGATACAAAAAGGACTTTCAAATACATTATACCATGAGTTGCGGCAGGCCCTTAAAGGCTTGCAAATACCTTTACTTACCGTGCCGGCCGAAAAATTGCAACGGCTGGGATCTAAAAATCATCAGGGAGTAATTGCTGTATTAGCCGAAATTCATTACGCCGATATTTTTCAAATTGTACAACAATGCTTTGAGCGCGCCGAACACCCCCTAGTTTTAGTACTTGACCAAATTACCGATGTGCGCAATTTTGGTGCAATTGCCCGCGCAGCCTTATGTGCCGGTGTACACGCCATACTAATACCCAGCAAAGGGGCGGCTCAAATTAACAGCGATGCAATTAAAACATCGGCCGGTGCCTTGCATCACATTGCCGTGTGCCGTGTGCCCTATATTGCAGAAACCTTACAGCAACTTAAATCTAGCGGTTTGCAAATTATTGCTTGCCATGAAAAAACCGCATCAACCATTTACACAACTTCACTGCTTGGGCCATTAGCTATAATTATGGGTAGTGAAGATAAAGGCATTAGCCCTGCTTACATAAAATGCTGCGATGCCGAAGTGTCTATTCCAATGCGCGGGCCTGTTGAAAGCCTAAATGTAGCGGTGGCTACCGGCATCGTATTGTTTGAACGGTTGCGGCAAACACTAAACTAGGCGTGCATTACATTTAAACGCCACAAGCAAAATTTGTACCTTCATTAAAAATTTTTATGAAATCATTACCTGCGATTGTATTACTGTTAACTGGATTTGTATTTGCACAACCTACAGCGCTAATGTATGCCTGGAAAGCAAATACCAATTATACTTTTAGCTGCACACAACACGATAAAGTTCAAACTCAGGCACTGGGCATGCAAATAGATGAAGCATTTACAACTCGTACCGATTTTGTTTTAGCAATACAATCGGTTGATCCCTCAGGACTTGCTAAGGGTAAAATGTACCTTATAAATTATTTGGTTAAAACCAATACAGGAAAGGTATTGGCACAACTCAACAACCTGCCAAAAAATACTGCTGCCTGTAATATTTCGGTAGACCGATCAGGGCATTTTACATTTCCTGCAAAAGTACAGCTTGTTACAGGTTCAAAAACTAATGTATTGGTTTATGAACACTTAAATGAAAAAGGAGGCGCTGCTGCAGTTCAAACCGAAAATGAACGGGTTAATGTATATGCAGAATTTAATGCTACAACAGGCACCTTGCGTGCCGGATACGCAGTACAGAATTTAACGGAAACACGTTCTGTTGAGCCCATTCAAGATCAAGAAAGCAATCGCTTAAATGTGTATCCTTATGACTTTCTTGAAATGATGGTAGTGCCCGAAGGTGTAATAAAAACAGGCGATTCTTTTAAAGTTAAAGTTGGCATGTATTCTATCGATGCTAACGTTAAGTCTCTTGTATCCGGCATTGCAGAATTACAGCAAACCATCCTCACTACTAAAGACGGCTTAATGCAGGGTTCTGTACAATCAGAAAACCAGCAGGGCAATATTTCCATTGACGGATTTGGATCTGTACAAAGTATGAACTTATCATCAGAAGATCGTACTGCCATAGCTTCGGCTGAAAGTGCAGTACCCGAAATTAACGGCACATTAAATTCTAAATTTGATGCATCTCGGGGCATGTTAAATTCAATATCTGGCACGCTTAATACCCAAATGGATTTTATGGGTGTACGTATACATGTAGCCAGTACCCTTGAAATGAAACAAAAATAAACCTCCCAAGTAGTGGTATGGTTTAAGATTTAAAACTACTTTTAAACGATGGGCAGCGCTTGGTACGAATCTTGGTTTGACAGCCCGTATTATGAGCTTTTGTATCAGCACCGCGATGGCGCAGAAGCTGCAAATTTTTTAAAGGCCCTGATGCCGCATTTAAAACTTACCCCTCAGGCATCGGTTTGGGATATGGCCTGTGGGCAAGGTCGGCATGCCATTTTGTTAAAGCATTTAGGCTTAAACGTTTTAGCCAGTGATTTATCTAAAAAATCAATTGAAAAAGCCCGCGGCATGTTTCCAGAACTTGATTTTGAAGTACGCGATATGCGCAATTGTCCAAAACAAAAGTTTGAAGCCGTTTTTAATCTGTTTACTAGTATTGGATATTTTGAAAATTCCCAAGACAATCAAAATGTTTTTAATGCAGCCGCCGAAGCCCTGCACGCGCATGGACTTTTTATTTTAGATTTTTTTAATGCCCAAAGGGTTTCTGCAGCGGTAACTGAAAAAGCAGAAGTATACATGCGTAACGGTGTTTTATTTAATATAAAAAAAACCATTCGTAATAATAGGGTTATAAAATCTATTCAGGTTACAGATGGTGCCTTAAATTTTGATTATTTAGAATCCGTTGAATTATTTCAAAAACACGACCTTTGCCATATGGCCGATAAAAGTGGTTTTGAGTGCATCCATTGCTTTGGTGACTATGCCCTAAATCCATTTGATATACAAGCGTCACCCCGGCTAATTTTAATTTTTAAACGTTTACATGCATGACACCGTTTTGGGCTGTAATTACAATGGTTTTGCCTGTTCTTTTAAGCGGTTTGCTTATTCAAAATATACAATTTAAAGACGGTGCATTACGCCTGATTTTAGCATTTAGCGCTTCGTATTTGTTTGCTCTTACTATAATGCACATGTTGCCCGAGGTATATAACGGGCCTTTTCCTAAACTGGCCGGCTTGTTTATTGTTTGTGGATTTTGCTTGCAGTTAGTGCTAGATGCCTTTAGCACCGGCATTGAACATGGTCATATTCATACGCATACAGATCATTGCCATAAACAATTTCCAAAGGGTATTAGTATTGGGCTTATGATTCATTCCTTTCTTGAAGGCTTGCCCGTATTTGACCCGCAAAACCCTATAGAGCCCATTCATGCGAATTTAATAGTGGGGCTTGGGATTCATCACATCCCCATAACCATAACATTTATGATATTGTTAAAAGACCATGGCTTATCAATTTTAAAACGTCAGCTGTGGTTGGTAGCACTAAGTGTAATGGGGCCTTTGGGTATGGCTTTTGGGTTTTTAATTCATGATGCGTTACATGCTTACAGTGTTTGGTTTTCTGCAACTGCCTATGCTGTGGTAATTGGCATATTTTTACATATTTCAACGGCTATTTTATTTGAAAGCAGCGAAGGCCACCGGTACACCCCTGCAAAAATTTTTGTGCTCCTGTTGGGCGTTTTAGCGGCCTTTGTATTGAGTTAAATGGAAACCTGGTTTGCAGATGTAATAGTTCCCTTAAAAGTAGACGGACTGTTTACATACCGTATTCCACAAAGTTGGAATAACGCGGTGCAAGCCGGACAGCGCGTTTTGGTTCCTTTTGGAAAATCACATTTTTATACGGGATTGGTTTACCGCACACATCAACAGGCCCCCGAAGCTTACACCGCCAAATATGCCGAAGCGCTTCTTGATGAAACGGCGGTGCTAGATGCTGTGCACTTAAAATTTTGGATGTGGATGGCGCACTATTATATGTGCAGTCCGGGGGATGTTATGCAAGCGGCTTTACCTGCTGCATTAAAACTAAGTACACAAAGTATTGTACAATTAAATCCAGATTTTGATTTTGAACAAAGTCAGGTTTCAGACTTTAGTGCGCGCGAACATCAGCTTTTAGACGTATTGCATGCCTCTGGTGCAATGCCTGTTGAGGCAGTAGCTATACGCTTACAATTAAAATCAATACAGCCCATACTAAAAAAACTACTAGAAAAACAGGCCGTGCTGATTGAAGATGTACTTGAAGCTCGTTACAAACCGCGATTCATAACCTATTTACAATGGCACAAGACCCAGGCCTCAGAAATTGAACAGCTCTGTGTTGCATTACAAAAACGTGCGCCGCAACAGGCTGCGGCCCTTTTGCAATTTTCAAATTTACTTTCGGAGCATGCCCTTACCGAAATAAAAAAAACCACCGCCTTACAACACATTTCGGCTGCAGCGTTAAAAGCCCTTATTCAAAAACAATTTATTAAAGCGGTTCAAAAATCAGAATTACGCATTGGTAATAGCACTGCCCTACGCACGCCCTATACGCTAAACACCTTACAAAGTAAAGCACTGGCTGAAATAAAATTGCATTTTAAAAATTCAAAGCCCGTATTATTACATGGTGTAACCGGCAGTGGTAAAACCGAATTGTATATACATATCATTCAAGAGTACCTGCAGCAGGGGGCTCAGGTATTATATTTAATTCCTGAAATTGCATTAACCACCCAACTGATTGAACGTTTAACGGCAGTGTTTGGTGATGCGGTAGGTGTATACCACTCAAGGTTTAATGCGCATGCACGTGCCGAATTGTGGCATGAGGTAAGTAAAGCCCATGCACAGAGCCGTTTTCGTGTATTGGTAGGGGCGCGCTCTGCTGTGTTTTTACCTTTTAAGCACCTAAAATGTATAATTGTTGATGAAGAGCATGATACTTCATTTAAACAACAAGATCCCGCGCCGCGTTACCATGCAAGGGATGTGGCATTTTATTTAGCACGGCTATATGGTGCGCAATTACTATTAGGAAGTGCCACGCCCTCCATTGAGGCACAGGTATTGTGTACTGAAGACAAAATGGCTTATGTAGGTTTGGGAACGCAATTTGCTGCCGGTGGTGGCACGGAGCTTCGGTTGTGCGACCGCCGTCAACATATGGCGCAACGTGACATGGAAGGCGTTTTTACGCCCCCTTTAAAAAATGCCATAACCGAAGCTTTGCAAAAGCAACAGCAGGTATTGTTATTTCAAAATCGAAGAGGTTTGGTGCCCCTAACCGAATGCAGCAGGTGTGGTTATGTTGCACAATGCCGGCAATGTGATGTTTCTCTTATTCGGCACAAAGCATCCGGGCGTATGCATTGCCACTATTGCGGAACGCAATCTGAACCTCCGGTACAATGCCCGGTTTGTAAATCACAACTTTGGTCTGAAAAAGGATTTGGTACAGAGCGTGTTGAAGAAGATGTTCAGCGTGTATTTCCGCAGGCCCGTGTGGCACGAATGGATCAGGACAGTGCTCGAAGCCGAACCGACTACTTGCGTATTTTTGAAGCTTTTGCAGCACGTGAAATCGATATATTAATAGGAACCCAGATGGTTAGTAAGGGTCTTGATTTTAAACATATTGCCGTTGCTGGTATTTTAAATGCCGATGCGCTGTGGCATTTTCCCGATTTTAGGGCGCAGGAGCGTGCCTACCAAACTATAGTGCAGGTAAAAGGCCGCGCAGGGCGTTTGCATACTGTTGGACAGGTGTATATTCAAACTGCTCAACCAGAGCATCCGGTTATACAAACCTTAGTTCATGGTACCGAAACTGCATTTTACCAAAACCTGATTAACGAACGACGTACTTTTGGATATCCGCCTTTTACGCGTTTACTTGAAATTACATTAAAGTCATTACGTGCCGAAGAGCTTAATCATTTGGCAGATATGTTAAGCAACGATTTAAAAACCTGTTGTGCACAGGTTCTTGGTCCTGAAACGCCATTGGTTGGAAAAATAAAAAACCAGCATTTAAAACGGATTTTAATTAAATGGCCCCGTTATGAGGCGCCTAAAAAACTTCGACAGCTTGTAAACGAATGTTTGGTGCGTTTAAAAACAAAACATCCTAAATGGAACTACCGCATTGATTTAAACATTGATCCGTATTAATGCCGCAAAATTTGTTTTAGCTTTAATACCTGTTCGTGATTTCCCAATACAAACAGTTTGGTATGAGGTTGCAAAATGGTATCTGCGGCAGGATTAACAATATATTCGCCGGTTACTGTTTTAATTCCAATAATATTGGCGCCGCTTTTATTTCTAACTTCTAGGTCTTTTAATGTTTTATGCTCCAGCGTGGCCGGAATATGTGCCAATAGAATTTCTTCCAAATGAATATGCTCGGCGTCTTGACCGGTTATACTGTCAATAAATTCAATAACGTCAGGCTTAGTTACCAAGCTGGCCATGTGCGCACCGCCAACTTTATCGGGCATAATCACATTGTCTGCACCGGCAATTTTAAGCTTGGTGTCGCTGCCATCATCACTGGCTCTGGATATAATTCGAAGTTTAGGATTTAAATTACGGGCACTTAATACAATAAATACGTTGTCGGCATCCTGGGGCAACGTGGTAATTAATGCTGAGGCTCTTGCTATACCTGCTTTTTTTAAACAATCGTCTTGTGTGGCATCCCCATTTAAAATCAAGTCTGCATGTCGGTGCTGAATAGCTGATGTTAATGCTGCATTTTGTTCAATTACTACAAAGTGCTTATGGTGCTTTTTTAAAATATGTGCAGCCTGGCGGCCGTTTCTTCCAAAACCACAAATAATAACATGGCCATGAAGCTTATCGATGGAATTGTTCAATTTTTTTTCTTTAAAAAAATTACGAAGTTCTCCATCAATAATAAATTTTGTAACCGTAGATACCGCATAGGCAAATGTACCAAAACTGGTTATGATTAAAAATATCGTAAAAAGGCGGCCGCTTTCCGATAAGGGCTGTATTTCTCCATATCCAACGGTGGCCATTGTTATTACGGTCATGTAAAAAGCGTTGATTAAAGAAAATCCGTCAATCCAATAATATCCCAGTGTGCCGGTAACAATAAGTATAAGTAGAATAAACAAAGGCAATAATATTTTCCACGAAAACGGATTTTGCGGCGCCATAAATCAAAGATAGCCAATGGGCGCATAAATTGTATTTTTAAGCCATGAAAGTACGGGCTCGTAAAACGCCTAAAGTGCACGTGGTTACTTTGGGTTGCAGTAAAAATGTAGTTGATAGTGAAACCCTGATGGGCCAGTTACAAGCAAATCGAATAGATGTAGTACATGATGCTGCAAATCACCACTCTGAAATTGTTATAATAAACACCTGTGGGTTTATTGAATCGGCAAAACAACAAAGCATAGATACCATTTTACAATTTGCCGAAGAAAAAAAACAAGGCCGGCTTGACAAATTATATGTTACAGGTTGCTTAAGTGAACGCTACAAGTCAAACTTAGAAACGCAAATACCCGAAGTAGACGCATACTTTGGCACACGTGAACTGCCAAAGCTTTTAAAAACACTTAAAGCCAATTATCGTGAAGAACTATTAGGCGAACGCATTTTAACCAATCCGGCGCATTATGCCTATTTAAAAATAAGCGAGGGGTGCGATCGGCCCTGTAGTTTTTGCGCCATTCCGTTAATGCGGGGCGGCCACGTAAGTGTGCCCATTGATGAATTGGTTAAACGGGCAAAGGCATTAGTTTCAAAAGGCACGCGTGAACTGTTACTCATTGCACAAGATTCTACCTATTATGGCTTAGACCTTTACAAATCGCGTAAACTGGCTGAGCTCATGGATCGGCTTTCAGATATTGAAAACTTAAAATGGTTGCGTTTGCATTATGCCTTTCCCAGCGGCTTTCCGCTTGAGGTATTAGATATAATACAAAAAAAACCTAATATCTGTAAATACCTGGATATGCCCTTGCAACACATTAACACCCGTATTTTAACGGCCATGAAACGGGGCATTACCAAAGAAAAAATAGAGGCACTGATACAACAAATTAGGGAGCGGGTTTCGGGTATTACATTACGCAGTACCTTTATTAGCGGATTTCCGGGTGAAACACCGCAGGAACACGAAGAGCTGTTACATTGGCTGGCCGATGTAAAACTTGATCGAATGGGTGTATTTACCTATTCGCACGAAGAGCAAACCGGAGCGTATGCATTAAAAGATACGGTTTCTGAAATTGAAAAAAAACAACGTGCCGACGCACTCATGGAAATGCAATACGATGTATCCTTAAGCTTAAATCAAAAAAAAATAGGACAAACCGTTACGGTTTTGTTTGATAGAAAAGAATCAGGATTTTGGATAGGACGTACCGAAGCCGATAGTCCGGATGTAGACCATGAAGTTTATTTAAAAGCTGAACATATTACCGAATCACTACAGGGTGTGTTTAAAAATGTACGTATAACATCGGCAGGGCCTTATGATTTGTATGGAGATCTGGTGCCATAAAGTATAGTTTTTTTACCTTTGATGCCTATGGCAATAAAAAATGTAGAGTACGGATTAGATAAAATTTTTGAGGGGGCACAAGATTTTTTACCCCTTTTAGGTACCGATTATGTAGAATTATATGTGGGCAACGCCAAACAGGCCGCGCATTATTATAAAACAGCCTTTGGATTTCAATCCCTGGCGTATGCAGGCCTTGAAACCGGCTTGCGTGATCGTACCTCGTATGTGCTTCAGCAGCAAAAAATAAAATTGGTATTAACCACCGCGCTTAAGGCCGAATCTCCTATAGGTGAACATGTTAAAAAACACGGCGATGGCGTTAAAGTAATTGCCCTTTGGGTAGATGATGCCCGCGCTGCATTTTTAGAAACCACTAAACGCGGAGCACGTCCTTATTTGGAGCCTACCGAAGAACGTGATGAGCACGGTGTGGTTGTACGCTCGGGAATATATACGTATGGTGAAACCGTTCACATGTTTATAGAACGTAAAGCTTACTCAGGTGTTTTTCTGCCGGGCTTTAAACCTTGGGTTTCAGAATACAATCCCCCTTCGGTAGGTTTAAAATTTATTGATCATATGGTAGGTAATGTGGGGTGGGGCGAAATGAACACATGGGTAAATTGGTACGAATCGGTTATGGGATTTGTAAACTTTTTAAGTTTTGACGACAAACAAATACATACCGAATATTCAGCACTGATGAGTAAGGTTATGAGCAATGGTAACGGCCGTATAAAATTTCCTATTAACGAACCTGCCAAAGGCAAAAAACGTTCGCAGATAGAAGAATACCTTGATTTTTATGAGGGTTCTGGCGTACAGCATATAGCTGTGGCCACAGATGATATTATTGAAACTGTTAGTGCATTAAAAGCGCGCGGTGTTGAATTTTTACCGCCTCCGCCGCAATCATATTACAACGAAGTGCCTTCACGTTTGGGTATACACAAATCACAATTTAAAGAGGATATTGAAACCCTTAAAGACTTATCCATTTTAGTGGATGCCGATGAAGAAGGGTATTTACTTCAAATTTTTACAAAGCCCGTAGAAGACCGGCCAACATTGTTTTTTGAAATAATACAACGCATGGGTGCACGTGGCTTTGGAGCAGGAAATTTTAAAGCCTTGTTTGAATCTATTGAACGCGAACAGGCGCTTCGTGGTACTTTATAAATGGGGCTTGTTGCAACAGCATACCATTATGGAGCCTTTGGCTTTCCGCCTGATTTTACGGATGTTTTAGGCTCAACTAATTTGCAAGTATCGTTTTTACAAATTTGTTGTAAAACCATTTTACCGCTGGTATCATAAAACATCCACACACTATCGCGTCGGTCATGTTTATAAAAGCCCGACTGACGTATATTACCATTTTCATAATAGGCTGCATTTTTTCCATGTCTCAGACCTTTATCATATTCCATTTCACTCCACAAATAGCCATTTGCATAAAAACTTAACCATTGCCCGTGACGTTTGCCAAACCTAAAAAACCCTTTAAATTGTTTAACTCCATTGGGATAAGACTTTACATAATCCCCCGTATAATTTGAGTCTTTAGGTATAATTAAATACGGATTTGCGTTTAAAAGCGAATCCATATGGTGTTTGCGCGCAAGTGAATCAGATAGTGCGTTTTTAGCTTTGTCCGATTGAAATTTGCAGGCACTACATACCAATAGGCCCATTAAAATTATACCCTTAATGTTGGCGTTGAATGGCATAATATAAAAGTTCAATTAAATGTTGTTTGTAAATGCTTTGTGGTATGGGTTCTAGGGCGCGCTCAGCACTTTGGGCATAGGCCAGCATTCTGTTTTTAGCATACTCAATGCCCCCGCTATCTATAATAAACTTAATAATTTTTGAAATTGCAGCCTGTTCTTTATTATGATGTTTTACAAGTGCAATAATGGTGCTTCGGGTAGAGGCATCACAGTGATCCAGGGCATAAATGAGTGGCAAAGTCATCTTACGTTCACGAATATCTATACCTGTGGGTTTTCCAATATCGCCTCCAAAGCCAAAATCAAAAAGATCATCTTTTATTTGAAACGCCATACCGGTATAGCGGCCAAAATTTTGAAATGCATTGGCTTGCTCGTCTGATGCGCCTGTAGATCTTGCTCCGGCTTCGCAACACGCAGCAATTAATGCAGCTGTTTTTTTTGAAATAATATCTTCATAAACGGTTTCGGTTATGTCCAGTTTACGGGCTTTTTCAATTTGAAGCAATTCACCTTCGCTCATTTCACGAACGGCTACACTCATAACCTTTAGTAATTCAAAATCTTGATGTTCAACCGCTAAAAGTAAACCCCGTGAAAGTAAAAAATCTCCAACCAGTACCGCAATTTTATTTTTCCATAATGCATTAATACTAAAAAAACCACGGCGCACATTACTGCCATCCACTACGTCATCATGTACCAATGTAGCTGTATGTAACAATTCTATTAATGAGGCGGCTCTGTATGACTGCTCTGTAATTGTGCCCATTGCCCCTGCTGACAAAAAAACAAAAATTGGTCGTACCTGCTTGCCTTTTCGTTTTACAATAAACTGAGTTATAGTATTTAAAAGGGGGACGGTACTTTTCATAGAGCCTCTAAACTTGTGTTCAAACTGATTTAGAGCGTCCTGAATAGGGGCTTTAATATGATCTAATGGTTTTGACAATACTATAAAGTTACATTATTTGTATTCCGGTTGTGCCAATGCATTACGATTTGCCAGTTGACCACAGGCTGCATCTATGTCTTTTCCGCGGCTGCGGCGAATGGTGCAAATCAGGCCCTGCTCTTGTAATTGGGCGGCAAAGGCATGCATTCGGTTACGCGATGAGGCCGTAAATCCGGTTTCAGCAACAGGATTGTATTCAATTAAATTTATTTTTGTTTTTAAGCCCCGTGCAAAAGCAATTAAATCTCGGGCATCTTCGGGCTGATCGTTAAATCCATGCAACATAACGTATTCTAATGTGGGTCTGCGCCCACTTGTTTTAATGTAATACTGCAGCGCCGATTTAAGAGCGGTTACTGAATTGGTTTCATTAATAGGCATTACGGTGTTACGTTTTTCGTCTGTAGCCGCATGCAAGGATAAGGCCAAATGAACCTTTAAGGATTCATCGGCAAGCTGCTTTATCATTTTTTGTACGCCGGCCGTGGATACAGTAATACGCTGTGGTGAAATACCCATTCCCTGCGGTGAACAAATTTTAGAAATGGCCTCTATTACAGCTTTGTAATTTAATAAGGGTTCGCCCATTCCCATAAAAACAATATTGCTAAGTTTTTTTTTATATACACGCAAGGCCTCTTCATTTACCAAAGCCACCTGATCAAAAATTTCATCCGCTTCTAAATTGCGCATGCGCTTTAATTTACCCGTTGCACAAAATGCACAGGTAAGGCTGCAACCAACCTGCGATGAAATACAGGCCGTCATACGCGGTCCTTCCGGTATTAATACACTTTCTACAACATAGTTATCAAAAAGGCGCATGGCGCATTTCAACGTGCCATCATGACTACATTGTGTTTCGTGAATTTGAACAGCTTGAATAACAAATGTTGCTTGCAGTTTTTGGCGAAGCAATTTAGGGATATTGCGCATGTCTTCAAATTGCGTAATGTGTTTTTGCCATAACCACTCGTAAATTTGAGCTGCACGAAATGCAGGCTCATGCCAAAGTTTTAAAACATCTTGAAGCTGTTGTAAGTTTAGTTTTCGTATATCTTTAAGCGCCGCCAACACCTCAAAGATAGGACTCGCAGTTGAATTATGTAAATTTGTATGTGTACAGGTTTATTTCGGGCATATGTTTCGATGGTTATACCATTGAAAATGATAAAAAAACTCTGGTGTTTGATGAAACAGGTGTATTGCGTGATGTGGTGCTTCCGCACCTTGTAGATCCGCTTAAAACAGAACATGCCTCTGGGCTGTTAACACCCGGATTTATTAATGCACACACACACCTTGAATTAAGTCATCTACACGAAATAATTCCGCAGCACACCGGATTAGCATCATTTGCAGTGCAGGTAGTTAAAAATAGGGGTGAGGCATCCCTGGATGATATTCAGCAGGCCTTGCACAAAGCTGATCGAAACATGTATGAACAAGGTATTGTGGCTGTAGGTGATATTTGCAATACCAATGTAAGCATTGCAGTTAAAAAACAAAGTACATTGTTTTACCATAGTTTTATTGAGTGTATCGGCATAGAGGATAAGCGGTCCAATACCGTGCTACAAAACCAGTTAGCTTTATTGCAACAATTTCAAAATGCCGGTTTACAATCAAGCTTGGCTGCACATGCGCCTTATTCCTGTGCATACAACTTAGTAACAGATATTTTAAATCACAACCACCAAGTAAAGCAGCCGTTTAGTTTACATGTTTTAGAATCATCCGCTGAAGATGATTTTTTAAAAGGGCATGCCTCAGAGTTTGATACGTTATACCATGAACTGAATATAAACTATGCCCCTCCTGTAAATGCCTCTAATAGTTTACGTTCTTGGATGCAACAAATTTATACCAGCACTATACCCTGTCTTTTGGTACATAATGTTTTTGCCGATGCCACTTGGTACGCTTGTAACAACTCCAATTTATTTTGGGTGTTTTGTCCCATGGCCAATCAATATATACAAAACACATTGCCGGTGTTACTTCCAGAAAAAAATTGGATAACTGCAACAGACAGTTTAGCCAGCAACACCACTTTAGATTTAATTTCAGAACTAAATATACTTTACCGCATTCACAAATGCAGTGTAGATGCTGCATTGCAGTCTATTACATCAGTGCCTGCCAAAGCATTACAATTACAACACCGTTTTGGAAGCTTGCAGCCGGGTACAGCGTGCGGGCTAAATGAAATTGAAATTAACCCTTCCGGGCTTACCTTTGTAAAACGATGGATACGCTGATAACCTACCGCTGTTTTACATTTAATCCCTTTCAGGAAAATACGTATGTAATTTATAATACGCAAGGCACCGCGGTAATTATAGATCCAGGATGCTGCAACAATACCGAGGAGCAAATGCTTAGTAAGTTTATAGCAGATGAAAAACTACAGGTAAAAGCCCTTTGGTTAAGCCATGGGCATATTGATCATATTTTAGGTTTAACGTATTGTCAAAATCAATTTCAGGTTAATACTTACATGCATCCGGATGATTCTTTTTTAACCGACAGGGCTGCCGAAACTGCCCGGTTATACGGGCTTTCATTTACTCCGTTTTTAATGCCCTTGCATTTTTTTTCGTCTGAAGTTTTTTGGAATCCCTTTGAAACTGAAATTTCACTTTTACACCTGCCGGGTCACTCTCCGGGAAGTATTGGATTTTATTTTACGTCCACGGCGTTGTTGTTTTGTGGTGATGTTATCATGCGCGAAAGCATAGGCCGTACAGATTTACCGGGCGGCTCGTATGAAGTATTAAAACAAAGTATACAAAAAAAAGTTTATGCCTTACCCGAATCGGTTACGCTGTTATCGGGTCACGGTCCTAAAACTACAGTTGCTTGGGAAAAAAAGTACAATCCCTTTGTGCCGTATGAAAACTAAAATCCAATGGTTTATTATTATCTGCTGTGTATTTAATTTCACTGCAAAAACACAAAATACAGAAATCAAAGCCGGGTATTTTAAAAAAGAAGAACTGCATGTTCAAAAAAAACGTTACCTCGTTCATAATAATTATATTACCATAGGGCCGGGTTACGACCTTTCAAATATCAAAAATACGGTACAGCAATCCATAGGTATGGATTTGCACGTTCATGTAAGAACTTCTCAGTGGCTCGCCGGTGCTTTTATGAGTGGTGAAAACGTTGGTTCTACTAATTATTGGCAATTGCACGCATTATACGGATACCGCAAGGAAACACCCTTGTTTAATTTTGCGGCCTATGCCGGACCTTCCTGGAACAGTGGCGTGTTAACCGTGGTGTATCAGGGCAACAAAAGTGCTTTGTTTTATAACGATTGGGGCGCTTATGCCGTAGTAAAGGCCCATAAAAAACTGTTGTATGATATTGGATTGGGTTTTGAATTGTATGCTACACTTACAAAACGTCAAGTGATAAGTGGCCTGCGAGTAACAGCATTTTTTTCAAATGCATACAAAGGCAAGCAAATGAATTATAATCCCAACCTCAGAGCTAAGCCACGTATATGACAGACGTGCTTATTGTGGGCGAAGGGCTGGCGGCCTGCGTTACCATGCATGTATTAAATAATAGAAATTTAACATTTAAATGTATTGGGCACCCAAATCAAAGTTCCTGTTCTCGCGTTGCGGCTGGTTTATGGAATCCCATTGTGTTTAAACGCATGACGGAAAGTTGGATGGCGCATGTACTAATTCCGGAAATGAAACGGTTTTATGCAGATGCCGAAAAACGTATGGGTACCCGTTTTTTATATGAAATGCCTATAGTGCGCGCCTTGCCAAATCAGGAAGCCCAAAAATCATGGAATATTAAATCGGTAAATGCACTTGCAGAATGGATTCAAGCGGCTGATGGTTTACCTGATGATGCCTGGAAATTTACCTCGGCATTTCCATGCAGGGGATATGTAAATCAAACCGGTTACCTGGATGTTAATGCATTTATTAATGCCACTTTAAAATTTTATGCCGCATGTTATCAAAATGAAATTTTTAAATACCCTCAACTTACAATACATGCCCATAGTATTGAGTATGCGGGTTTAAAATCAAAGTATATTATTTTTTGTGAGGGGTACCGGGTTTCAGAAAACCCCTTCTTTAATTGGATACCCTTAAAACCCGTAAAAGGTGAACTAATAACCCTAGAAAGTGAAACATTAACATTTACAAATGCGATATTAAATTCAAATGGATTTTTAATACCTCAAACAAACGGTGAATATACTTTAGGCGCTACCTATACTTGGGATTTTAATGATGAAGCTCCTAGTTTGGAAGGCTATCAGGCGCTTAAAGAAAAAGCAGAAAGTATGGTTAAAACACCTTTTAAACTGAAAGCGCCACGAGGCGGTATTCGTCCGGCAAGTAGTGATCGTAGGCCCATTATTGGGCGCCATCCCGTTTACGAACCTTTATTGGTATGTAATGGTCTGGGTGCCAAAGGGGTTATGCTTGCGCCCTTTATTTTAAAACAACTTTTTGAACATATTACACAATCTTTATGGCTTGATGATGCCGTAGCTATAAAACGCTTTTATAAGAAGTATAGCGGGTAATAAAATTTATAAATACCTTTATATCATGGAATCTATGGATCGCAGCGATTGGTTTATTGTGGCTTTTATTGCCGGTATTTTTATTACCGGTGCTATAACAGTTTTTAAATTTATTTTTAAAAAATAATGCATGTTTGTTTTTTAAATATAGGTGGCGGTGAATTTTTTGTAATTCTTATTCTTGTTTTACTGCTGTTTGGCGGTAAAGGTATTCCTCAGTTTGCGCGCACTTTAGGAAAAAGTATTCGTGAATTTAAAAATGCTGCCGATGATTTAAAACATGAATTGCATAAAGAGGGTGGCGATGTTATAGAACAGGTACAAAAACAAATTGATGACATTCGAAAGCCAGATCCTGAAAACCGCTAATCGTTATGTGATATTTGTTTGTATATGCGTTGTGGGACTTAGCCATAATATTGTAGCACAACATATAGGTATTATTAAAGCACAAAAAAACGACAGTTCTGTTTTTTTTTATGCTCTAAGTTCCAATGCAGATACTATACATCAACAGCAGGCCTTTGTGTTTCATGTGCCAAAATCAAAACAACAGCATGTTGTTTTTAAAATTTATAATGGCTATTTACATGCTCAAAACCACGACACCTTAATACTGCACTATCGGCCTGGTTTAACATTTGAACTTTTTACAGATCAACATCATAACCCTTTGCCCTGGACCTGTTTAATTGATGGTACAACAAACGAGCCTCCAAAGCAGTTACGCATACAATGCCGCTTTTTTAATACACCTGTTTTTGAAGAACGTTATACAATAAAATTATAACGGTTTAATATAATAACGGCTTAAAAGATTCGGGAATATTCAGCGGAAAATTTGATTTTAAATTTTGAAAATACGTTCCCAGCTTTTCATTCCATTCCTCAACAATTTGTACTTGCCGTTCGGGCGTATATGATTTTTCAAGCTCAACACGTTTTGGATATTTTATTGCATTTACTAATGGTAAATAAAAAAATACGTATGGATCATTTAAACACATAAATGAATACAATGTTTTTGAAAGTGTACGATCCTTTTGAAAATACGGGAATGGCGATTTTAACTGGTGGCCATATTTATTTTTAAGAACAATAGCCATTTTACGTACCGGATAACCATGTTCTTTTACAAAATCTGCAGAATCTTCGGGAACAAATCCTATACTGGAGTTAAAAATATAATCTTCATCAGCCAGTAAATAAAATGAATTTTGCAGATTTACATTTGGCAAGCGCAAAAGATTAGAGTCTAAAAAAATTCCTTGGGTTTTACCAGCGCGTAATGAATCACTAAAAAAATTATACATAAATAATACCTTTGAAAACGAATATGCTTTTAAAAAGGCCCTTACGCGATGTTTGTTTTTTTGTGCGGTAACTGCCGCCAAATAAAGCGCAGATACGGTATCTCCCAACTGAAGCAAATGCATTATTGATTTTCGCTGCGCATCAAGCCTTACAATTAAAACTCCAGATTTAAGCTGTTCCATTTGCCAAGCTGAAACGCATTTGCGTTTAATATTAAACAGCTCAAAAGTTTTGGGTGATTTATAGTCTTTTTCCTGAGCGCCTATTTTTAAAATAAACAAGGCAATAAAAATGCTGCACAAAATTTTATTTAACTTTTGCGCCATTTACTGAATGTATTGCATCAGGGCGTACAAATAATAATTTACCGTCGGGTTGTTCGGCCATTAAAATCATGCCTTTACTTTCTATGCCCTTAATTTTTCGAGGTGCTAAATTGGCTACTATGCAAACCTGTGTTCCAATTATTTGTTCAGGTTTGTAATCGGCGGCTATGCCGCTAACAACGGTGCGCTCATCAATGCCCGTGTCTAATATCAGTTTTAATAATTTTTCGGTTTTAGGCACCCGTTCGGCGTGTAAAATGGTTGCTATGCGTATATCTGCTTTTTGAAAATCTTCAAACGTACATGTAGCATTTAAGGGCGCTAATTGCGTTGTATTTACAGGTTCTGCAGGTTTTAATTTAGATATCTGATGTGCAATAGTTGTATCATCCAGCTTGGAAAATAAAAGTTCACTTTTTTCCAATCGATGACCCGGCTCCAAGCGTATAAAAACGTCTAAAGTGTTCCAATGCGTTGCTTTTAATTGCAACATATGTTGAAGGCGCTTACTGGTAAATGGTAAAAAAGGTTCCATTAAAATACAAACATGTGCGGCAAGCTGTAGAGCATAATTTAAAATGGTGGCAACATAATCGGCGTTATGCGATATGGCTTTCCAGGGCTCTGTATCTGCTAAATATTTATTGCCTGCTCGTGCTAAGTTCATAACTTCTGTAAGCGCTTCTCTAAATTTAAATTGATCTAAAGCTTTGGATACCGCCTTGGGGGTTGCGCGAATATTCGCTTCAAGGGCTGTTTCTTTTTCTGTAATTATACCACAAGCAGGAACTGTATTTTGAAAATATTTCTCAGTTAAAACCAGTGTGCGGTTTATAAAATTTCCTAAAATGGCAACCAGTTCATTGTTGTTACGAGCCTGAAAATCATGCCATGTAAAATCATTGTCTTTGGTTTCGGGTGCATTGGCACACAAAACATAGCGTAAAACGTCTTGCTGATTTGGAAAATCATTTAAATACTCGTGTAGCCAAACTGCCCAATTTCTAGAGGTAGATATTTTTTCGCCTTCTAAATTTAAAAACTCATTGGCTGGTACAGCATCTGGTAAAATAAATCCGCCATGTTCCATAAGCATCGCCGGAAAAATTATACAATGAAAAACAATATTGTCTTTGCCAATAAAATGTATTAAACGTGTATCGTTTTGTTTCCAGTACTGTTGCCAGGTATCTGGTAAATATTCTTTAGTGGCCGAAATATATCCTATTGGCGCATCAAACCATACATAAAGAACCTTTCCCGCTGCGTCTTCTATCGGAACTTTAACGCCCCAATCTAAATCACGGGTCATGGCCCGGGGCTGTAAACCGCCTTCTTGATCAAGCCAGCTTTTACATTGGCCAAATACATTTGTTTTCCATTCGGCATGTGATTCGATATAGGCTTTTATTTTAGGCTGTAACCGGTCTAAGGGTAAAAACCAGTTTTTAGTTTTTTTTAATACCGGCGTGTTGCCGGATAGTTTACTGCGCGGCTGAATTAAATCTGTAGGATTTAACGAGGTGCCACAGCGCTCGCATTGATCGCCATATGCGCCATCTTGCATACATTTTGGACAGGTTCCTGTAATATACCGATCTGCTAAAAACTGTTGTGCTTCAGTATCAAAATACTGTTCTGTTTCTTGTACTTGAAAACCGTTTTGATCATGTAATGTTTTAAAAAAATCTGCTGCGGTTTGATGATGGATTTTTGAACTGGTACGTGAATAGTGATTAAATGAAATTCCAAATTCTTTAAAGGCCTCTTGCATTATACGATGGTAATGATCTACCACATCTTGCGGCTGTTTACCTTCTTGTTTGGCTTTAATGGTAATGGGCACGCCATGTTCGTCAGAGCCACATATAAAAACAACGTCTTCGCCTTTACTTCGTAAATACCGAACATAAATATCAGCTGGTAAATAGCATCCTGCTAAATGACCAATATGAACAGGGCCATTTGCATACGGTAGTGCCGCTGTTATGAGATGCCGTTTAAATGCGTTTTGTGTCATGCATGCATTAGTTTTTTACCTTTACAAAGATACAAAAGCTAAGCATGCCACGCTCATCACCAGTGCTATTTCCAAAGCTTCCACGTCTTTTAAAAAAAGGCGACACCGTTCTTGTAATTGGCACAGCGCGCCATAAGCCCATGTCACAAATATCATCTGGTATACGTGTACTCGAATCTTGGGGTCTTATAGTTGTGCCGGGCCAACATGTATTTAAACAGCACCATCAATTTTCAGCTACTGACCTAGAACGTGCTGCAGATTTGCAATGGGCCATAAATCATCCTAAAGCAAAAGCGGTTTTTTTAATTGGCGGCGGATACGGCACGTTACGAATTATAAACCTGATTAACGCGCGTGTTCTTTTAAAATTTCCCAAATGGTTTATTGGATTCAGTGATATTACCGTTTTACATGCTTGGTTGTTTAATAAAGGTATAGCCAGTATTCATGGGCCTATGGTATTTCAGTACAATTCCCAGCCAGAAAATACGCAGCATTTAAAAACTTTAATTTTTGGTAAGCGTCCATCCGTTAAAATACGTTCGCATAATTTAAATGTTTACGGCAGTACCAAAGGATTTTTATACGGTGGAAACCTGTCTATTTTGTACGCATTAACTGGTAGTGCAGAACAAATACCTTGTGCCCTACCAATTGTTCTTTTTATAGAAGACATTGACGAATACCTATACCATATAGACCGAATGATGTTACAGCTTTTACGTAGTAAGCAATTTAAATCCATTTGCGGCGTTATTGTGGGCGATTTTACAGATATTAAAGATAATGCGGTGCCCTATGGCTCCAGTGCATATACTATAATTCAAAATGCATTTTCGGCATTAAATATTCCCCTGTGTTTTGGTTTTCCCAGCGGTCACGGTAAAATAAATAAAAGTTTGCTTTTAGGCGCGCACGTAGCCTTAAATGTGAATGCAAAATATTCCGAATTACTCTATTTAAATTAAATCACTAAACGTATTTACACCCGGATATCTTCGGGTAATAAAACCTTCGGCATAGGCTACACCTAGTGCACGTCCGTAAAGTGCCATCTTACTTTCTATGCTTTGTAAAAAAAATGGAGAAGAAATGGGCGTTTCGGGCTCTGTAGATTGAGGATTATAAAACTGCGATTTAAAACATGCTATAAGGGCACGTTTTTGTTCTATAAAAGCTGTTACATCTATTACAAAATCGGGTTTTAAAAAAACATCTTGAATATAATGGTATACCGCCTTAGGGCGCCATGCTGCTTGTGCTATACCATTACGGTGGCTAACTCGTTTAGGCAAGCCGCTGTAAAAACAGGCATCAGCTACCAGTGCTGCAGCACGGCCATGGTCGGGATGACGGTCCTCAGGTGCATTGCACAACACAATATCTGGGCGGTATTCGCGAATACACTCAATTATTGCCTGCTGATGTTGAAAATTGTTTTCAATTGCACCGTCTTTAAACTGTAATTGCACCCTACATGCAGCTTTCATATACCTCATAGCCGCCTCTGCTTCTTGCATTCTAATATCAGCTGACCCTCGTGTTCCCAGTTCGCCTTGCGTAAGGTCTAAAAGTCCAACGGATTTACCCATTGCAATGTGTTTTACCAATGTGCCGCTACAGCTCAGCTCAACATCATCTGGGTGTACTCCAACAGCCAATATATCTAACTTCATAAACCTGGTGGCTTGGCGGATTGTTCTAAATTTTGAATTCGCTCTTGAAGTGAAGGTAAATTTTTAAAAAGAACATAGCTTCTTCTGAACGCGTTAATTTTTAATGCAGGAGAGCCTTGAACCGTAAGTCCTGTTTCGGTAATAGAGCTGGCTATTCCGCTTTGTCCGGCAATTTTTACGCCATCTGCAATAGTTATGTGTCCTGCTATTCCAACCTGCGCGCCAATCATGCAGTGTTTTCCAATTTTAGTAGATCCTGCAATTCCGCTTAATGCTGCAATTACGGTATTTTCACCTATAACCACATTATGTGCAATTTGTACCAAATTATCAATTTTAACACCGCTTTGAATCCAGGTAGATCCCAGCGTAGCACGGTCTACCGAAGTATTAGAACCAATTTCAACATGGTCATCAATTTTTACATTGCCCAATTGAGGAACTTTAACAAAAGTATCTCCAGCATTTGGGGCAAATCCAAATCCGTCACTGCCAATTACCGTATTGGCATGTATAATGCAATGCGCCCCTATACTGCAATCATGGTAAATAGAAACATTACTATACAGGGTTGTATAATCGCCAATGGTAACATGGTCGCCAATTACAGTATGGGCATATATTTTACAACCCTTCCCTATTTTTACATGTTTTCCAATGCAAACGTGCGGACCAATATAAATTTCAGATGCAAGCAAAGCAGTTTCATCAATTACTGCCTGTGGATGAATTTCAAATTTGGGCTGTCGTAAATTTTCGTACATCGCCATAAGCTGTGCAAATGCAGCATAGGGATTTTCAACCCGTATCAGGGTACAACCGGGTAACGCGCGCTCTGGTTTAAAATCATGGGATACCAATACAATTGCAGCTTGCGTGGTATAAATATGCGGGGTATAGGCCGGATTTGATAAAAAACTAAAGGTGCCGGGCTTACTGTCATCAAGTTTACTTATACCGTTTATCAACACATCTGGATTTCCTTCAAGCTGACCATTTACTGTTTCAGCCAATTGGCGTGCACTAAATTGCATATGTAAATTTACATATTATTATATTTAACAGCGCTCAAAAGCTTAAGCCATACTTCCTGCTCGGTGTTCCAAGTATACTTCTGGGCGGCGCGCTTTGACTGCATTTTAAATTGATCTAAGTTTGGATGATGTGCCAGTATTTTAATTTGCTCGGCAATATGCCGGGGATTATGATTTTCAATAAATACACCACACGGAAATTCGTTTAACAGATTTTCCAATTCAGGAATACGGCTTACTAATACAGGTAAGCCGGCCTGTAAATAATCAAAAATTTTATTTGGCAGGCTGTACTTATAATTTAAATTAGTAGGCTTGTCAATACTAATGCCAATATCTGCAGCAGCAGTGTAGGACTGTAATTCGGTTTTTGAAATTCTTGAAATGCATCGTACGCGGTTCTTTAATGTTTTATCCGAGGCCAAGTTTAATATATTTTGCCATGAATCGCCGCTACCAATTATATACAATACCATTTCGGGTAATTCATACATGGCCTTAATAAGCTCTTCGGCTCCACGACCGGGATTTATGCCTGAACCTTGTAAAATTAAAATGGTTTGGCTTTCAGGCATTCCAAGTGCTGCTCTTGGCTTTAGGTGCGCGCCATCTGTATTACTTTCAGGCACATTGCGTACAATATTAAAGGTTAAATTATATTCGGCGGCATAGGCCTTTGCAATAGAATCACTAACCGTAATTCGTGCATCTGTTTTATGAATTAACCGGCGTTCAAGCATTTTCCAAATGGCTTTTTTAAAAGGGCGGTGCTGCAACTCAGGAACCTCACAAAAGTACTCGTGGCTGTCGTATATTACATAACTACCCCATTTACGTTTGGCTATAATTGAAGGCCATAAGGTATCCAGGTCATTGGCTATTACCAACTGCGGTTTGATTCTCTGTAAGTGTAATGCAAGGGCCCAGGCAAAGCAGATATACATTAATGGACCTTTTGAAAAAGGTATTTTAATGCGTTTGGCATTAAAAGGCCATGTGGTATTTAAAGGCAGGGCCTGTGGTGTTTCACGGCCTATAAGGTGTACTGTGTACCCTTGTTTTACAAGTAAATTACAGGTTTTTAATACGCGCTGGTCTGTAACCAGATCGCTAATAACCACCACACAGGCAACGGGCTTGGTTGTAAACATGAATTGGGGTAAAAATTACAAAATATAGCTCAAGTACGCATTCAATAATATGTATTTTTACCTAATGCGTATTGACACCCATGTTAACCTTAAGCCCTATCACACCTTTGGTATCGATACCCATGCAAGTCAATTTACACGTATTCAACACCGTGCCGAACTCAATTTAGTTTTACAATTTTATACGCAATACCAACCATTACTTATTCTTGGTGGCGGAAGTAATGTGTTATTTACCAAGCCCTTTGAGGGACTTATAATTAAAAATGAATTAAAAGGCATTCGCATTAAAAAAAGGCTAAAAAACGAAACCCTCGTTGAGGCCGCATCCGGTGAGTCCTGGCATGCGTTTGTTTGCTGGGCTTTAAAACACCATTTATACGGTTTAGAAAATTTAGCCTTAATTCCAGGAAGTGTAGGCGCAAGCCCTATGCAAAATATTGGCGCTTATGGCAGAGAAATCAAAGATGTATTTGAAACGCTTGAAGCGCTTAATTTAAAAACGGGTGTTATAGAACATTTCAATGCTGCAGATTGCAAATTTGGATATCGCGAGAGTATTTTTAAACACGAATGTCAAGGGCAATATTTTATACTGTCCGTAACGTTTCGATTGCATCATCAACCTCGGGTTAATACCTCTTATGGTGCCATAAATGCGGTATTGCAATCTAAAGGTATTTTAAATCCAAGCCCTCAGGACGTGGCAAATGCAGTAATTCAAATTCGCAGTGATAAATTGCCCGATCCTGCAAAATATGGTAATGCGGGGAGTTTTTTTAAAAATCCCGAAATAGATGCAAGCCTGTTTTTAAAATTACAACAACAGTTTCCGGATATTGTACATTATTTACAAGCGTCTGGCCATTACAAGCTTGCTGCCGGTTGGCTTATTGAGCAGTGTGGACTTAAAGGTTATATGCATGATGGCGCAGCGGTTCATGCGGCGCAGGCACTGGTGTTAATAAACGCCTCTGCAGCTACGGGTAAAGCCGTTTTAGAATTATCTAAACACGTACAGCAATGCGTGTTTGAGCGTTTTGGTATTACCCTTCAAACCGAAGTTAATCTGTTGTGAAGCGGATACTTTTTTTATATACCGAACTGGCCGATTATACGGTATTTGCCCTGGAATCTCTTTCTAAAGACGCGCAGGTGTTTGTTGTACATTATAATGTTAATTCAGATGCTCCTTTTCAATTAAATGTGTCGGAACAAATAACTTCAAAAGCACGAAATACGTTTACAGCATCCTCTTTACTTAAATGGATACAAGACATCAATCCTGATTTACTTATTTGTAGCGGATGGACAGATCGTGAATACATAACTGCCGTTCGGCGCTGGAATAATCCTCAGCGCTGTGTATTAACCATGGATACCGTTTGGAATGGTCATCCCCGGCAATGGCTGGCATGTGTAATTAGCCGATTTACCATTTGCCGCTGGTTTTCAAAACTATGGGTTCCGGGTGAGCTGCAAAAAAAATATGCCCAAAAATTAGGCTTTACAACTATTGCCACCGGTTTTTACTGTTGCCGACATACGCTGTTTTTACCTTTGGCACAAAAGCGATTTATAAACTCAAAAAAAAATAAAAAAATACTACTTTATGTGGGAAGGTACGATGCCCAAAAAGGCATTTCCCGTTTATGGAATGCGTTTATTGATTTACATCATCAGGGCGCTCAAAACTGGGAATTATGGTGTGCCGGAACCGGCCCGGTTTATCCTTTACAACATCCCGCGGTAAAACATTTTGGATTTGTTCAGCCCGAACGCCTTTTAAATTTCATTTTAGAGGCTGATGCGTTTATACTGCCCAGCACCTTTGAACCCTGGGGAGTAGTGGTACATGAAATGGCCTGTTCTGGATTGCCTTTGATATTAAGTTCTGCTGTTGGTGCTGCTGAGCGCTTTTTGATATCTGAAAAAAATGGTTTTATCTTTGAGTCTAACGCTGCACATTCATTAAAACAGGCTTTAACAAAACTTTTTAAATTAGAGCCCAATATGTTATACCACATGGGACAAAAAAGCCATGAACTTGCACAACAGATTACAATTAACCAATGGATGAATACCCTCAAATTATGGATGGCTTAACTACACACAAAAAAACAATTTTAATTACCGGAGGTGCTGGTAATGTTGGAAGCGCCTTAGCGCGTAAGCTTTTACAAAATGTACAAAACCATGTGGTGGTGGTAGATAATTTATCTACGGGTTCGCGCAGCAAGCTGCCCGATGTCCAAAACACAAATTTTACTTTTATACATGCCGATGTAAACATCCGGCGTGATATGTCAACCATCATGTTAAGTCATAAATTTGATGCCGTATTTCACTTTGCAGCTGTTGTTGGTGTACAGCGGACACAGCAGCAACCCATTGATGTATTACGAGATATTGAAGGATTTCAAAACCTATTAGAGTTATGTAAAAACTCCTCTGTTAAAAAAGTCTTTTTTTCTTCAAGCTCTGAAGTTTATGGAGAGCCGGTAGAGTTACCTCAACACGAACATCATACACCTTTAAATTCAAGGGTGCCATATGCGGTTGTTAAAAATGTAGGGGAATGTTTTTTTAAAAGCTATCAGCAAACCTATGGTTTACCTTATACTATTTTTAGGTTTTTTAATACCTATGGCCCAGATCAAAGTACCGATTTTGTAGTTGCTCGTTTTTTATCTGCAGCTCTAAAAAATGAACCCATAACAATTTACGGAGATGGCAGCCAAACCCGCACATTTACTTATATTGATGATACGGTTGATACCTGTGTAAAAATTTTTGAACACAATCTTTTAACTAACGATGTAATTAATATTGGCAATGATCGTATACTTAGTATTAAAGAATTAGCCGAACTCATAATTTCACTTACAAAATCAAAGTCTGTAATTTCGTATCTGCCGCCTTTAGCAGACGGTGATATGAGTCGGAGACAGCCCGATAACCATAAAATGCGTACAATATTAAACCGTAATTTAATTGAAATTGAAGAAGGCATTGTACGCATGGCTCATGATGCACAATTTTTAAAACACATAGGCCTTTGAGCGCATTATTGCTAAAGCCTGTTATTGTTTCGGTTGACTGGTTTAGACCCGCTTATCGTGCCGGCGGACCGATTGCGTCTCTTGATAATTTGTTTAGATTGTGCAGTGATGAATTTGAATTTTATGTTATTTGTTCTGCGTACGATTTAGGCAAGGTTCCGCTTCAAAACATACCATTAAATACATGGACCTATTATGCCAAAAACGTAAATGTATTTTACCGTAGTAATAATCGAAACGGTAAAATAATTTGGAAAGATATTTTTAAGCGATTTCCGGATGCGCCGTTATATATTAACGGAATGTTTTCGTGGCATTACTCAATACTTCCATTATGGTTTCGCAGTGCAGTGCGTAAAACCATAATTGCACCCCGAGGCATGTTAAGTGGCGGGGCTATTGTTCGGGGGTATTATAAAAAGCTATTATTTTTAAAATGTGCTAAAGGTTTTAAGCTTTATGCTAATGCCCGTTTTCAGGCTACAGATACAGAAGAATTAAAAGCCGTACAAAACATTTTACAAGTTTCAAAACAAGCGGTGTTTCAAGTTTCAAATGTTCCTAAGGCTATTTTTAACGAGGCGCATACGCCCATTTCAGGTAAACGGCTATGTATGATAAGCAGAATACATCCAATAAAAAATACGCTGGGGGCTATTCGTATTGTAAAACAGCTGGCTGCTTATAACGTACCTTTTGATATTTACGGCCCCATTGAAGATACGGTGTACTGGGCACAATGCCAATTAGAAATGCAATCTGCACCAAACATCCGGTATTGCGGTGAAGTGGCGCCTGATAATGTTGTCTTGGTTTTAAATACCTATAATATTTTATTACATCCATCCTTTAATGAAAATTTTGGTCATAGTATAGCCGAAGCACTTCAATGCCAAGTTGCCGTTTTAACAGGCGATGCAACACCCTGGAACTGGCTTAATGAAACCGGTGGCGGTGCTGCCATTAATCCGCTACACGAAGACATTTATGTAAAGACATTAAAAGTGTGGCTTGAAATGAACGATTCTGAATTTTTAGAATTTTGTAAAAGGGGCACCATGGCATTTAGAAGTCGTTTTTCATTAAACGAATTAAAACTTAAATACCGACATTTGTTTTATGCAAGCTAAAACCGACTTAAGCCATTACCGCAAAGGAGGCTACAAACCGGGACGTGGCTTTTTTTGTATGGTATTATGGACCATTTGCAGCAGAATCTTTATAGAATCAGGATGGTTTCCGTTTTCAAAAATAAAACGCTTTATTTTAATTTGTTTTGGTGCAAAAATTGAAAAGCACGTTGTTATTAAGCCGTTTGTTAAAATTAAATTTCCATGGAAACTTCGTATTGGATCATACGTTTGGATAGGTGAGCATTGTTGGATTGATAATTTAGATACTGTTAGTATTCAATCTCACAGTTGTTTGTCACAACGGGTGTACCTCTGTTGTGGAAATCATAATTTTAATTCTGCCACGTTTGATCTTATTACGCAACCCATTGAAATAAAACAGGGTGTTTGGGTAGCTGCATCAGCATGTGTTATGCCCGGAACAATTTTGGAAGAGCATGTTGTAGTAACGGCGGGGTCCATAATTTCTGGTCATACGATTCCATATGGTATATATAAAGGAAATCCCGCCGCACTGGTAAAAACAAGAAGCCTTAAATAATTATTGGCCAATACGGTCAACCGTGCTTACCCCTTTAATATTTTTTAAATTTTTTACCAAATGATTTAAATGCTTGGTGTCATGTACATACACCATGAGCGTACCTTCAAATAAACCATCATCGGTATCAAAATGAATTGACCGCATGTTTATATTGTTTTCATTTGAAATTACTTTCGTAATAGAATTTACCATGCCTATTTCATCGCTTCCTGAAATACGAATTCCTGCCAAAAACGATATCAACTGGTCGTTGCCCCATTTTGCACGCACAATGCGGTACGCGTAGTTTGATAATAATTTTGTGGCGTTTGGACAATTTACACGATGTATAAGTATTTCGGCGTTGGTTGAAAAAAATCCAAAAACCTCATCTCCGGGAATTGGATTACAGCAGGATGCCAGCGTGTATTTTAACTGTTGTGCGTCGCCGCTAATCACCAACATGTTAGATGTGCCACGGACGCGGGTTATCAACTCGTCCCATTTTTTACTTACTACGGTATCTGCGGCTGTTAATAGGCCTGAATTTTTAAACTCTTTAAATTCTTGTATCTCTTTTGTGTCAACGTTACCTAAAGCTGTACGGTAATATACTTCCTGAAGCGAAGGCAGTTTTAAAAATTTTAAAAACCCTTGCAGTGTTTTTAAATCATCCGGTAAGCCTGCGGCTTCAAATTTTGTTTTTAAAATTTCTTTTCCGGCTAATGCAGTTTTTTTTCGCTCTTGCCGCAAACGGTTTTTAATTTTAGACTTAGCTTTTGCTGTAACCACAAAATCTAACCATTCATTTTTGGGCAGCTGTTTTGTACTGGTTAAAATTTCTACCTGATCGCCGCTGGTTAACATGTGGCTTAGTGGTACAAGTTTATGATTTACCTTGGCGCCAATACAATGCTCCCCAATTTTTGTATGTACATCAAAGGCAAAATCTAATGCCGTTGCTTTATAAGGTAAGGTTTTCATTTCACCCTTTGGCGTAAACACATAAATTTCATCACTGAATAAATTCAATTTAAAGTCATCGATAAATTCTAATGCGTCCGGATCGGGATCTTCAAGCATTTCTCGAATTCGGCCCAACCAGCTTTCCAGTTGTTGTTCGCGGGCAGCCATGGCGTCTTTGTATTTCCAGTGTGCTGCAAAACCCTTTTCGGCAAGCTCATCCATGCGTTCTGTTCGTATTTGAACTTCCACCCATTTACCCTGTGGGCCCATAACCGTTGTATGAAGGCTTTCATAGCCATTACTTTTAGGCGTGCTAATCCAATCGCGTAAACGGTCTGGATTGGTTAAATATATATCCGTAATAAGCGCATAGGCTTTCCAGCAATCACTTTTTTCAAATTCAGAAACACTATCCAATACAATTCGAATGGCAAACAAATCGTAAATTTCATCAAAGCTTACATTTTTGTTTTTCATTTTTGAAAAAATACTATACACCGATTTTGGACGGCCAAAAATTTTAAATTTTAAACCTTGGCGTTGCAGCATTTCCTTTACAGGATCAATAAAACGTTGAATGTAGCGCTTACGTTCGGGCTCCGTATCTTTTAATTTTTGTACTATTTCATTGTAAACGTCCGGATTGGTATACATTAAAGCCTGGTCTTCAAGCTCTGTTTTTATAACATTTAAACCCAAGCGATGCGCCAAAGGTGCATAGAGGTATAATGTTTCACTTGAAATTTTAAGTTGCTGTTCGGGCTTCATATGTTCAAGCGTACGCATGTTGTGCAAGCGATCGGCCAGTTTAATAAGCACCACCCGAATGTCCTCGCTCATGGTGAGAAGCATTTTACGAAAATTTTCTGCCTGCAGGGACTCGGTAAAATCCTGCATGCCCGAAAGCTTGGTTAAGCCGTCAATAATTTGGCTAACCTTTTCGCCAAACAAGCCTTTAAGGTCTTCTAAGGTTAAATCGGTGTCTTCAACGGTATCGTGTAAAAGGGCCCCAATAATACCCGTTGCGCCCAGTCCGATATCTTCTGCACAAATCTGGGCAACCTCTATGGGGTGATAAATATACGGCTCGCCGCTTTTTCGCCGCATGTCTTTATGGGCTTCAAGCGCAACTTCAAACGCTTTTCGAATAAGTTCTTTTTCACCTTTTTCCAAACGGCGTTTACAAGATTTTATTAGTCGCTTGTAACGGTTTAATATCTCTTTTTTTTCTGCCTCTAAATCAATTTGCATGGTGTTTCAAAACTTGAATTTAGAGAATAAATATCGGTTTATTTACATACGCTGAAACCGGGCACCGGGTAATGATTTTATAAAATACTCCGATTCTAAGTAAAATAATGCTTCGGCTATAGTTGCTGCATTTTCAACTTCCGTATCGTATAGTGCCTCTATAGACCAACAGTCTTGTTTTAAAAACAAATTCCAAATATTTTTAAATGTTAAATGCGGTTCGCGTTGGGGAGGGTTATAATTTTGGGGGCTTTTGTTCCATTGCATTGCCTGAATAATATCTTGACCCGACTCAATAAGTTGTGCCGTGTGGTTTTTTATAAGGGCGTGGCAACCCGATGCCGTGCTATCATCAGGTCGTCCACAAAGGGCAAACACCTCGCGGTTATATTCTTGTGCTAAACGGGCTGTAATCATACTGCCGCCTTTACAAGTACTTTCAATAACCACTACTGCTTCTGAAAGTCCTGAAATAATTCTGTTACGTTTTGGAAAAATTCCCGGATGTAACTCGCTTTTGTGCCCCTGTTCTGAAACCCATGCGCCGCCCTGATCAAGTATGGAATGCGCTAAGGCGCGGTGTAATGCCGGATATACCGTATTAAGTCCGGTACCCATAACGGCCCAGGTTGGTAGTTTTAAAGTTAAGGCCTGCTCATGAGCCATGCGATCAACGCCAAACGCAAGTCCGCTAATTACCACTGTGTTTTGAACCTGCTGCATGGCTTGTAGTATTTGTTTTACATGGCCGTTTGCACGATCTGAAGGTCTCCGTGTTCCAACCAATGCTAATGTGTGCTGTCCACTAGGCGGTAAATGGCCTTTTACAAAAATAACACATGGGGCATCAGGTATTTGTTTTAAAAGCAAAGGATAGGACGGGTCCTCTAAGCCTATTACATTAATTTGGTTTTTACGCGCCCATGTTAATTCTGCCTCAGCAATTTGCATGAGTGCATCGCGGTTATTAAAAGCAGCACGCGTTTCAAAGGTATTTAATCCATAGTACTGATGCTGTCGTGCAAATAATAAAACATTTTTGGCAGATCCCATCTGGTCTATTAATGCTGCCATTTTGAGTGGTCCCAAATGTGGAATATGCTGTAAACAAAGTGTATAGAATAAAGCTTCCATGAGAGCAAGTTAAGCCCAAATAAAGCTGATTTAATGCCTTAAATTATAGCATTATTTTTTGGGTGCCACAGGGCCCTGTTTTTTTGGATTTAAATAGCGCTCTGCTTTTTCATTTGTGGGATCAAGGGCCTTAATTTGCTCAAACACTTGCTTGGCTGTTGCTTTATCTCCCGTTTTTTCAAAATAATAACCAAGATACTCGTTCGCCTCAATCCAATACGATTTAAAATTGGATGTTTTTTCTTCAGGCTTAATTAAACTAATTGCTTTTTCAAATGCCAGTTTCGCAGCATCGGTTTTAACATCTTCATCTTTATATACAAGAATTCTTCCTTTGTATATATAGGCCATGGTATAATCGGGTTTTAATTCGGCAACCCTTGAAAATGCTGAGTCGGCTTCATTGAGCCGCTGTTGCAGCTGCATGCTTAGCGAATTTAATAGTGGTGATGGTGCGTTGGGTTTTCCTTTAACTGGTTTTTTAGAAGCTTCAGCGGCTTGAAGCTCTAAAAGTTCTTTTTTTAATTGCTGCGCCCACGCATAAAGCAATTTGCCATAATCATAGGTTTCGGTTAAATTAATATTTGACCATGAGCCATTCATTTTTAACCTGTAATAGGTATTTGATTTGTCAAATAGTTTTGCGTCTGCAAATAACTTTGCCAAGCGGCTATATGTATCTGACACCAAATTAGGATCCAGTTGCAAGGCTTTATTAATTTCCAGTATTCCTAAGCTGTCTTTTCCGTTACGAATAAGTAAATACCCCAAACAGCGGTAATCTTTTGCAATAAACTTAAACGTTTTAGGCGCTTGGTTAAAAAAATTAGTAATGGCTTGTAAGCCCTGAACAAACGCCTCTTTATTGGTTTTAGAACCTAACTCTTCATACGCATACGCCAGGATGCGATCCAATCGAAAATCCGACAGGCCCGATGCTTTTAATTTCAAACCTTCGGAAACAGCCTCTTCAAACTGTTTATTGCTGTAAAGCGCTCCTATAAAACGCTGACGGGCATATGGACTGTTATTTAAGGCTAAATATTTTTTCCAGTTTTCAACGGATTTTGCATTTTGAGCAAGTAAAAAATACAGCTCGGCTTTTTCACTGTAAGCCGGTGCAAAGGTTGAGTCAATTTGTTTGGCTGCTTCGTATTTTTCTAAAGCCAGTTTATAGTTTCGTGCGCGCTTATATAATTTACCTTCTCTTATAATGCCTAAAGGGCTTTTGGAATTTAGTTGTGTTGCCAGTTGGTATTGCTTAATGGGCTCGGTGCCTGAAGTGGGATTTTTTTCTAGAAGGGCATCTCCGTAAACCAAATAATTAAGCGCGTTTTTTGGATCTAACTTTATTGCTAGCGTAGCACTTTCAATAGCTTTATCGGGATTTTTAGTATCGGTTTCAAGCCATGCATTTGCCAATTCACGCGCTATTTCTGCATTTTTATCTTTTGAAAGGGTTTTGGCCTGATAAAAGTAACGGGCTGCAGAATCTAACATGGATTTTGATAAAAACCATTTGCCGGCGCCAACATAATTAATTGGTGCCATCATGTGTGCGGCCATGCCTTTTCGATAATAGACCATAGCACTATCCGTTTCGCCGCGTTTAAAAAAATTTTCGCCAAAATAATAATACCATTCGGGTACTGCTGGACCTTTTTGAATTACGTTTTTAAAAACAAGTTCGGCCTGTTCGTAATTTTCATTTTCGGTTAAGGCTAATGCTTCCTTTAAACTTTGTGCACTACTGTTTAGCCCTGTAAAAATTATCACTGAAAAAAAAATACTTCGCATGGTGTAAAATTACAGATTAATACATATTACAAGGGCCTGAATTCCTATTTTATAACAATTTAAGACCCTTACTATTTACCCGCAATTTTACAGGGGTTCTAGATGTACCAGTATGTTACGCTCTTGCTGGCGTGCAGGCAATAAGCCGCGCTTTAATACCATCCACTGGCCTTTTGGACCTGCAGTAAACGCTTCAAAGCCTTTTGCAAGTGTAAAATCGCCGGTGGTTCTAACCGTATAAACCTGTAGGGGTAATGGGTATGTATTTGTTTTTAATGATGTTGCAGATGGGTAAACCCCCTCAAGCGCTAGTATTTTTAGTTGCGTTTTTAAAGCCCGCATTAATGTGTCATCACGGTCGGCACATTGGGCAAAATCAATTATTCCAATGGCATTAGGGTCAGTAATTAAAGCCTCGTATAGGGTTTTAAAATCTGTTTTAGAAACTCCTTTTAATGATTTTGGAATTTGTGTTTTAAACAATGTTGTGCATAAGCTATTTAATACGGTTTGATCTGTATTAACTCGAATTAAAGTTTGTTTAGAAATACCCAATGGCTGTAATATAGATTGTAACTTCTGTAAGGAAATACTAGTGTCGGGATACTGCTTTGACACTACACATGCTACTGCGTTATGTGCAATTGATGATAGCTTTGGTATTTCTTGCTGTTTTGCAAAACTGTGCATTTCATGAGGGCTAAGCTTTCTATTAATAAAAATTAATTCGCAGGCATTGGTTTTAAGTGCTTGTAAAGCATTTTCGGCAGACGAGGCAACAACGGTTACATGTGCCGCAGGATACTGGGCCATAAACGTATAGGCCATGTAATACGTAAGCTCATAAAGCCCGGGTTCGCAATACACTACCAATTCACCAGAGGTTGGCGAGTTATCATGCCGGTCGTTTTTAAAATACGGCGAACAGGCGTTAATACAAAATGCTATAGTACATGCCAAAAAAATAAAACGGTGCATACGCTACGACTTAACCATTCGGTACAGTCTAAAAGCTCGGTAAATAGCATAAACCAAAAGCACTGCACTAAATCCTGGTTTGTTTATATTAATTTGGGTATTCAAAAGGGTTCCCGGAATCCAAAGCAATACCAATAGTACACAAATAAAAACCAACATTAACAAACCGGTCCAAAACGACAGGGGCTTGTTCATTCCGAATTATGAAATTTTAAATACTACCGGTAAGTTGTAATATACACGGGCAGCTCTACCGTTATTACGTCCGGGCTTCCATTTATTAGGATATTGTTTTATAACACGTATGGCTTCTTTATCACAATCTGAACATCCCGGAACCCCTTTTAATACCTGAACATCTCCGATAGAGCCGTCAATTTCAACCACAAACTTTAAAAATACTTTGCCTTGTAAGCCTGCTTCGCGTGCCATGGACGGATACTGTATGGACTTGGCAACATATTGGTAAAAGGCCTGTATGCCACCCGGAGGCTCCGGCATTTCTTCAACAACAGTTAAAATCTCTTGAACGGTTTCTGAAGGGCCTTCTTCAACCGGAGGGGCAATAATATCTTTGTCGCCTTCTTGGTCTTTTTCACCAACATTAACGTCTTTTACTTCTTCTTGTAATTTTTGAGGCTCTTCTTCAACCGCATCGTCTTTAATTACAGGTGGCACAAATTTTAACATTTCCACCA
>Ga0255100_1000084_pt1 | contig 43593 bp, 44 predicted proteins | sample Colum_Colum_RepB_2_FD_188449 | JGI IMG/M metagenome (GOLD analysis project Ga0255100, IMG submission 188449) | Freshwater microbial communities from Columbia River, Oregon, United States - Colum_Colum_RepB_8d | ecosystem: Environmental > Aquatic > Freshwater > River | place: USA: Oregon...
GGCGGGCATCTCGGTGCGAAACGGCATCCTGAAGGTCAGCCACTACATCAACCTGATGCGCTTCGAAGGCGAGAGCTTCGACCAAAAGATGATCTTGCGCGGCTCGCTGGAACGGCTGAGCCCGGTGCTGATGACCGCACTGGTCACGGCTTTTGCGCTGGCCCCACTGCTGTTCGAAGCCGAGCAGCCCGGCACCGAGGTGCTGCACCCGGTGGCCGTGGTGATCTTCTCCGGACTGATCAGCTCGACCCTGCTCGACACCTTCCTGACGCCCGCGATGTTCTGGCTCTTCGGGCGCAAGCCGGCCGAAGCGCTGAGGGACGACAAGGACGCCGAGGCGCTTTGATGCCGCTTTGATCTCAGTTTCTGTTCCCAACCACCCACCCGAAAGGACTCCCATGAAGACGCAAGCCTTCCTCGCCTCCATCACCCTCGCCCTGGCTGGTTCTGCCTTTGCCGCCGGCGACAAGCACGACCATGCCCATGAGCACAAACCGCTGCATGGCGGCGTCGTGGTCGAGGTCAAGGACATGGACTACGAACTTGTGGCCAAGCCCACCGTGATCCAGCTGTATCTGCGTGATCACGGCAAGCCGGCCGACGTGTCCAAGGCCAGCGCGAAGCTCACGCTTCTGACCGGCACCGAAAAGCAGGACGTCGAGCTGAAGCCGGCTGGCGACAAGCTCGAAGCCACTGGCAGCTTCAAGGTCGGCCCCGGGACGAAGGCCGTCGCGGTCGTGACCGTCGGCGGCAAGCCGGCCACCGCACGCTTTACCGTGAAGTGACCGCCATGACTGCCAGCCGACTGACCTGTGTCTCGGTGGTCTTGGTGGCCGGGTTGCTGGCGGGCTGTGCCACGCCGCCCGCACCCGATCCCACCGCCGAGATCCCGTACTGCCACAAGACCAACAAGGGCCGCGTGATCACCTGCACCGCGGCTCCGGTGCCGAGTCTGAATGCCGATGCGCAGGCCAAGCAGTTCGCGCCTGACCCGAACGCGCTCACCGTGTACGTCGTTCGGCGCAACTGGGGCGACGGCCGCAACTTCGTGAAGGTCCAGGCAGATGACGGAGCCGCCGTCGAGACCCTGCCGAACACGATGGTGCGCTACCGGCTGAAGCCGGGTTCACACACGATCGCGTTCGATTTCGAGGGGCAGCGTCCAGCGACGACAGTCGCGGGCAAGGCAGGCGAAGTGCGTTTCGTCCGGCTCGACGGCATGGTCTGGTCCTGGAAGAGCACGTTCACCTGGGCGACCGAGTCAGAGGACGCGATCCGCGAGCGCGCACGGAAGGCCAGGCTGGTGGCCGACTTGACGGTACGCTGACCGCATGAGGACATTTGCCCTGTTCATTGCCACGGCCCTGGCCGAGATCGTTGGCTGCTATCTGCCCTACCTGTGGCTGAAGCAGGGCAGGTCCGCATGGTTGCTCGTTCCGGCGGCAGCGAGCCTGGCCCTCTTCGCGTGGCTGCTCACCTTGCACGAGACAGCGGCGGGGCGGGTGTATGCCGCGTACGGTGGGGTCTACATCGGCGTCGCGCTGCTGTGGCTGTGGATCGTGGACGGCATCAGGCCGACGGCATGGGACGTGGCGGGCGTCGCCGTCGCGCTGACCGGCATGGGCCTCATCATGTTTCAGCCGCGCTGATCAACAGTTCGATGCCGCAGCGTGCAGCTTCTTTGCCGGTCTGCGCGTGGCCGGCCCCGGGTTGAGGGACTCCACCGCGGTCAATCGACAGGTACATGCGATGCGTGAGCTAACGACTTGCGAACGTCTGCTTAGACGCGATGCGATTGACTGCAACGGGTCGGAAGCCGACCCAGGACGGCGATAAGTTCGAATCCCCGTCGCCACCAAAATCCGGCACCGTCAGAGCCTGAGCAAGTTAGTGCTACAGACCCTCCTGCCCCGCCATGCAAAGTTTCTTCAAATCTTCAATCTTTCAAACGCGGCCGACAAGCTGTTGATCTGATTGACTTTTTCTCGGTCACCTCCTGACCAGAGCTTGAAGAATGCCCCTTCATACAGGGGCTTCAGCGCGATTGAGACGCTGATCTGCTCAGAACCAACTGACTGAGTAAGTTCGAAAAAATTCAATTGGAACAACGAGTTACGCGATTTTGCCGTAACCCCCGTTGCCGTACTGCCGCAAAAAAGTCAGGAGCTTTTGCGAAAAGCAAGGTTTCGTACGGGCTGCGAGCGGTAGGGATTCGAACTGTCCGCAAACAGGTGCTTGGCTGCACCCAACAGCGTCTTATCGACCTCTTAAGCCAAGCAACACAGCTTGCTGAAGCTGAGCATTCACCGCTTTGAGTTGAGCAGCCGGCATGCCTTGCAGCATCAACTGCACCACCACATTGGAGGCTGCAACCACTGTTTGCGCAGCCTGTTGAGGCGGGATACGCAGTGGCTTGATTTGGTGCAGCCTTTCAAGCCGACCCATCGCAATGGCTTCAGCCCCCATGCGCAGGCGGGCACTGATGACGGGTGATTGCTGCAGTGCGCCGATGAACGCCGAGTGCTTTCGCGCAAAGTCGATCCACTGATCCCAGCCTTTGAGCAAGTCTGCTTCCGGATTGCTGGTTTCAGGCTGCCTTTTCTTGCCTTGGAAGAACGAGAGCAACTTGCGCTCAGCGACCGCGAGCATCAGTCCTTCCTTGTCGCCAAAGTGGTGGTACAGCGTGGGCGCAGTGACGCCGGCCAGTTCGCACAGTTTTCGGGTGGTGGGGAACTCACCCGGGTTGTCATCCATCCACGCGATGGTCAGCGAAAGGATTCGCTCAGCGGTCTCAGATAAGCCTGAACTTTGTGTGGTCATGAGGTCGTCATTATAGCGTCGCTATACTTATAGCAATGCTATATAGGAGCGGCACATGAAAGTCTTTGTCACAGGTGGCAGTGGGTTTGTGGGTGGACACACCATCAGACGGTTGTTGGCAGACGAACACACCCTGGTTGCACCTGCCAGGAGAGAAGCAGCTTGTGACAAATTGCGGGCGCTTGGGGCGTCATCCTTTGCGATCGACTATGCGGATCCCGTTGCACTGGAACAAGCCATGGCAGGGTGTGATGCGGTGGTTCATATCGCTGCGCATCTGAAGATGTGGGGACCTTGGGCGGATTTCGAAGCCAGCAATGTGACCTTGACCGATCAGGTCTTGGCATCAGCGAAGTCCTGCGGCGTCAAACGTTTTGTTCATGTCAGTGCCGCATCGGTGGTCATGCAAGAGGCGATGCCGGTCATCCATGCAGATGAATCTGCGCCATTGACCTCGCTGCGCCATCTCCCTTATTCGGCAACCAAAGCCATTGCGGAGACGCATGTGCTGGCGTCGCATTCGAACACCCTGAAGACGGTGGCTCTGCGGCCGCCCTTGATCTGGGGCTCGGGTGACACGGTCGACGGCGATCTTGGAGATCAGGTGCGAAAAGGTCAGTTTGCCTGGATCGATCGGGGCGACTACCCATACGCTACCTGCCATGTTCAGAACCTGAGCTACGCCATCGCCCTGGCGCTGTGGTCAGAGGTGACCGGTGCGTTCTTTTTGACGGATGGCCAGGACATCACGCTGCGTGATTTTTTGACCCAACGCCTGCTTGCGAGTGGACTGCAGGTACCGCGCATGTCAGTGCCTTCCAAGGCTGCGTGGTGGATGGGTGGCGCGATGGAGAAGCTGTGGGCGACCGGCTGGATGCCTGGCGATCCTCCGCTCACGCGCGAACTGGTCCGACTCATTGGCTACCCGTTTTCCTTGGACATCCGCAGGGCCAAGTCGGTGCTGGGCTATTCGCCAGAGGTATCCATCGCACAGGGGATGGCGCTGTGCAAAAAATGATGCGACGAGTGATCTGGATCGGCGGGACTGTGGTGTGTAGCCTGCTCGTGGCGTGTGCCAGTTTGACCCCGCGAATCAACCCCGACTATGACGCCAGCAAGCCACACCACCGCCCGGACGGCTTCGTCAATCGCTATGCCGAGCGGTCTGACAAGCCGGGATTGTGGCGCTGGCAATGGGAGCGCCTGCGCGATGGTCTGCCCAAACCACCTTCAGCGCCCGTTCTGGGGGTTCCACCTGACCTGGCCTTGATCCATGGCGACAACGCGCAGCCCAAAGTCACCTGGGTGGGGCATGCCACCTTGCTGGTACAGGTCGACGGAGTGAACCTGCTGACCGATCCCCATTGGGGGCGCCGAGCTTCGCCTTTCAGCTTCGCAGGGCCTAAACGCCATCAGGACCCAGGTATCCCGTTTGAAAAGCTGCCAGCCATTCATGCGGTGGTGATCTCCCACAACCATTGGGACCACCTGGACAGGGACACGGTACAAACCCTGCTGGATGCACACCCTGGAGTCCGTTTCTACGTGCCCTTGGGTTTGCAGCATTGGTTCAAAAAGGAGATTCGCGGTGCGGTGACAGAGGGTGAGTCGCGCAATGTCGTTGCCATGGACTGGGATCAAAAGGTGAGTCTCAAGGGCAAGACGCAAGCGCTGGACCTGCATTTCCTGGCCGTACAACACTGGAGTGCGAGGTCACTTGGCGACCGGTACGAGACGCTCTGGGGCAGCTGGGCCATCATCCACCCAGACCTCCGGTTCTGGTTCTCAGGGGATCTCGGCTACTCGCCTGATAGCCGAGACCTCGGTGAACGCATGGGTGGATTTGATCTGGCCGCCATTGCCATCGGCGCCTATGAGCCGCGCTGGTTCATGAAAGACTCGCACCTGAACCCTCAGGAAGCCTTGCAGGTCATGCGAGACGTCAAGGCCAAGCATGCGATCGGTATTCACTGGGGAACCTTCGAGGGCATCAGCGACGAGCCGATTGACCAGGCACCCAAGGATCTTGAAATCGCGAAATCAACTTCTTCGGTACCGCTTGACTTCTTCGTTCTCAAGCATGGACAGACGTGGGTTAAGCCTCCATCCAAGTAAAGGCTCTCACATTTAAGCCGCCACTGATTTCGAATTGGATCAACGAATCTGAAAAGAGACGCGGTACTTTTCTGGAGGCATGCCTACGCGCTTTCCAAATTCGCGTGTGAAGTGAGCTTGGTCAGAGTAACCGCAAAGAAAGCCGACCTCAGCCAAGGGCAGGCTTGATTCAATCAAGTGCATAGCGGCCATTCGCGCTCTGCAATCACCAACAAGCACTGAAAAACTCATCTCGCGTTGCTTCAGATCGCGCTGCAAAGTTCTAGGCGAGACATTCAGATAAGCTGCGGCGTCTGTGATCGTGGGTACATCAATTAAACGAGCCAGGATGTGACTTGTCAGTTGTCGCTGCCACTGCGGCCAGTCAGAGCAGGCGTAGAGGTCTTCCGCAGAGCTTTGCTTTTGCGCTGATCCCGAATATGTTGCATAGCTTCTCCACGAAAGTCGCCAACTGCGCATCGGATCAAACAGTTGCAACTTCTCTAATTCCCTTCCTGGGGATTCGGGAAACAACTTAAGTTCGCCAGTGTGAATCTCTAACTTGTGCACGCCGTTTGCCTGCAGCAGTGCAGCTATTACGCCAAACACTACCAGTGATTCGTACAAAGTTGGGTATACGCCGTCACTGACTCCCTGGTGGGCAATCTCTATCCATCGTTCGCCTTGTGCAGCAATACGCAGCCTATGCCTTGAATGGATATAGCGCTCAAGACGTTGCCAACGAGCCACCAACTCAATTGGGGCACGAGCGCTCATCATGGCGCGGTGAGTGGGCTCGTTTGCATGATGGTGAACGCCTCGTCCGAGATGCATCAGGCAACCTACTCCGCCATGCCGGAGTGCATGCTGTACGACAGCCAGCTTGAGATCCAAGTCCACAGTAGCAGTAGCCTTCCCGGCCCTGGCGGTACTTGATACCAAGGGAGGGAGTCCTAATTCGCGAAGCCCTTGAGTCAGGACCCGCAACATCGCAGCGCTGGCAAACTCGTCGCTCATGAATTCACTTTGCCAGTGGTCCAAATCGGTCAAGTGGCCAGTTTTGCGCTTGTCGAGTTACCAAGTAACTGGCGGCTCCTTTGACGTAGCTTGGAGAAGCTTTTGGGTCGGGCGTTGTATCAAATTGCCCCTCTTGTGCCAACAGAGTTGAGCCGTCGGCGCTGAATGTGAATCGAGTGGGGCTTAGGAAGAAGCGCATTCCGAAGCTGCCCGGCCTGAGTTCGACTAGACGTTCACCCCGAGGTCCATCGGGCAGGCGCACCCACTCAACCGGCGCAACCTTGCGCGCCTTGATGATGGGAGCGCCACATGCAAGTGGATCGCGCCCAAGTGATAGCCGGTCCCAGTGTGCCTTCACAAATTCGGGAATGAATTCAGGTAAACACAATGGCTTTGTCAGTTCTTCGGACCAAAGAGGCTGTCCTTGCGTGTCCACCACAGAAAGTTTTTGACGCTCTAGACGCAGGGTTCCCAATTGCGAGGGATGCCCCGCTGACACTTGCAATACAAACCCCTGATTCAAAGGCTGGATTCTGCTGCGGTACAAGGTCTCTGAACCCCGGCGAAATTCCCGATCGATGTTTCCCGAGGTGTCAACCTGCTCGGTCAAATTGATCACTACATCCTTGACCATCACTCGTGCTGATGCCGTACTGGGACGTGAATTGTCCGTCTGAGCTGAGCTAAGCCCAGCGGATAAGAAGATGAAAACCACCCAAGCCGATCGAATAGAACAGATCTTCCATGACATCATTTTTCTCCCGCAGTGGTTCTCTGAGTCGAACGTCTATCAACCCAAAGATGCAATGCGGCAAAGCGCTGAACGGCACGCCCTAAATGCCGCGCACCGGGCCAGGAGGCTCGACGATGTGAAGGCCAGCGCTTTGGCATGTATTGAACGACCAGCAAAATCATTGCGTAGAGCAGCAGCTTGCCTGCAAGAACAAATGTGGTGATTTCTATCGGCGCAAGGCCAGCCAGTGCGGCAACGGCGATCGAGGTGCGTGGGCTGTCAGGAAAGACCGCTGCCAGCGCCAAAACAGGTGCACCCCATGTCTGAATCAATGAAACTGCCTGTGTCCAGCCGGGGCTTTGGCGGTCGTTTTCAAGCCAGCTTGTCAGAGCGGTTGCTTCAACGACACTCGCGACCAAAGTCGCCAGTAGGCCAGCGCTAATTGCTGCGGAGATTGCGAATGCAGCAACAATGAACAGCACCCTTCTGGGTTGCAGAATCATGAGGACAAACGCCATCAACTCAGCTGGCACCATTGGCAAAAAACCATCCAATGTACAAACCGCTGACAACGACCAAATCGCGTAAGGCCGCTGGCCATGGTTCAACATCCATCTGGAGCTCCAGGCCGCAGAACGCCGCAGCCATCCTTTGGAGGGGGGAGACGCAGAGCTCACTTCAGCGCCCGATCATGATTCGTTCGCCTAGCGCAGGGCTCAATCGCAGGATGAAGCGCAGCAACGCTGTCGCGCCCACATCAATCTCAGCGCGACCCTTGGCTACGCCAGTGAGAATCTGCGACGCAGCAGCAGCAGCGCTGATTTTTCCTTTGCCACGACCTCTGGTCATGTCGGTGTCAACGAGTGGCGGAAGCGCCTCCTGAATGAGAATTCGCCAACCTGCTTGATTTACCTGTGCACGCAAGGACTTGGCAAAAGACCGCACTGCAGCCTTGCTTGCGCAATACACCGGGCTGCTGCTCTTGGGAGCCAAAGCCAGACCGGAGGTTACAAAGACGATCCGAGCGCTTTTCTCTCGGGCAAGGCGCGGCAGAAGCAATCTTGTGAGCTCTGCAGGTCCAACAAAATTCACCGCCATTTCGCTCGAAGTATCAAAAGCCACCTCTGCCTGCGGCTTTGTCCAGTCACGCATCTGCTGCACGCCTGCGTTGTGGATGACCAAGCTTATTCCTTGGGCGGGCAAAGCCTGAATAAACGATTCACGGCTGCTTGAATCTGCCTGGTTTAGCGGGAGCCAGGTCACCTGCGGCAAGCGGTCACGTGCTTCTGACAAAGAGCTATCCGTGGTGCCGGTTGCCGTCACTTTTGCGCCCCTGTCCAGGAGCTGCGAAACGAGTTCCAGTCCAATCCCCCGGGTTCCGCCCGTCACCAGGGCGTGGGTCTCATGCCAGTTCATGTTCAGTCTCCTTTGTGCAAAGTGAGCTCAAATTCCACGGCGTTTCGAACTCCAGCACGCCCAAGTATTCCTTCCATCGCCCGTTGGGCCGCAGGTCGCGTGGGTCGAGCAAACCCTCCTGTCTCAGAAAAATGGCCTGATCGCCTTGGGTGAACAGTCGGGTCGATCCAAAGATGGCACGCAACAGCCAGTTGCGCGGCGTGACCGCGACATGGGCTCCCTGTGGATGCCGGGGGATCCACTGCACATCCACAGTGGCAGCCCTTTGCACTTTCAGCACCAGGTAGGAGGCCGCCATGACTTCTCCTCGCAGCAAATACGGCCAGTGTGTGGCGACCCACAGGGGCAGGGTGGCGAGAGTCACCATGGGGTGTGGAATGGTCAACTCGCGTACGCGCACCTGTCCACCGGTGCGATCGCTGGACAAACGCGTGACCACCGGGGCAGGCGACTTTGAAACGCCCTTTGCAATGTCCGCAGCCGCACACTCCCCCAGCGTCGGCAGTTCGGTGCTGACATGCAGCGATCCGCCATGTTGCTGTGCCCTTTCGAGCGCCACCATGTCCGGACCAGCGGCGGTCCAAATGCGCTCGGTATGCCAGGAGTTGACTGCTGCACTCACGGTTTGATGCATCGCGAAAACGGGGCGTCGGTTGCGCAGGGCGCGGTCGAAAGCCAACGCGTGTATCTCTAGGCTCATTTGTGGGGTGAAACTCGGCTTCATGGGCTTGGGTGTGCAAACGGGATCAAGTCTTGCGGTCAGAGTACTGAGCCTCATTTTGCCCAGCAGACGTGTAGGCGTATTGAACAATCACGCCACAGGGCCCATGCCGAAGTGGTGGTGCCTTTGGGGCAGGTAGTCAGCCAGGCGCCAGTTCGAGGACTCAGCGCTGCTTCAAACTGCCGTCCCAAAGGCGACGTCACAAGTCACTGACCACATGAAGCGCGAACGCTTGCACTTTGGCGGCGCTACGCCGTTGGGGTGGGCTGACCAGGTGAATGGGTAAAGGGGGCGCAGGCCAGTCAGGAAGCAGCACCTGCAGTTCCCCTCTGGCCAACTCCTCCTCAAACAGCCAAGTCGGTGAGTACCCGATGCCCATGCCCGAGAGCACCGAGGCACGGATCACTTCGCTACTGTTGGTTTGCAGATTGCCTTGTGCACGAATCGTCACTTCAGTGCCTTCAGGCTGGTTAGCCCCGGGGCCGGCGGTGAATGTCCAGGCGTTCTGTGAGGTGAGTTCCGAATAGACGATGCAGTTGTGGGCCTGCAAATCCTGCGGAACCTGCGGTGGTTCGAGACCCTGGGGCAGCGCGTTCAGGTATTGGCGGCTGGCAAGCAGCACCCGTTGGGTGGTGCCAATGCGCCTGGCCACCAGCGAACTGTCGGCCAGTTCGCCAATCCGCACGGCCACATCGATGCCTTCTTCCACCAGGTCCACGAAGCCATCGTTGAGCCGCAGGTCGATTTTCACGTTCGGGTGCGCCGCCAGGAAGCTTCTGACCAGGGGCAGCAGTTTGAGCCGACCGTAGCCGACAGAAGCGGCCACGCGCAGCCAACCGCTCAATTTTTGCTCGCCGTCCTGCAAGGCCATTTCCGCCTCGGCAATCTCGGCCACCAGGCGCCGCGCCTGCGAGAAGTAGCGCTCGCCGGCTTCCGTCAAAGCCAAAGAGCGGGTGGTTCGGCTCAACAGCTTTGCCCCCAATTCACGCTCCAGCGCCGCCACTTGTTTGCTCACGGCGCTTTGGGTGCTGCGGATTTCTCGAGCGACGGCCGAAAAACTGCCGCTTTCGACGACACGCACAAAGGTTTGCATTGCAGCCAATCGGTCCATGGCGCACCTTTATTAAGTCCTAAATGGAATAAATAATAGTCGAAAAATCAATCTAGTTATGGATAGAGGATTGAATAACACTTCAGACCATCCATTCACCAACCCGGAGTCCACGATGAGCGCGTTTGCCATTCCCAGCCACGAGAGCGTCAGCCCCGCAAATCAGGCATTGTTTGACCAACTCAAGCATGGCCTGGGCATGGTGCCCAACCTGTACGCGACGCTGGCCCATTCCGAAACCGCGTTGGGTAGTTACCTCACTTTGCAGAACGCCAAGAGCAGCATCACCGGCAAGGCCAGGGAGGTCGTCAACCTGGTGGTCAGCCAGGTCAACCGTTGCGAATACTGCTTGGCGGCCCACACGGTCATTGGCGGCATGGTGGGCTTCACGCCTGAGCAGATCCTCGAGATCCGCCAGGGTCGCGCTTCTTTCGATGCCAAGCTCGATGCCTTGGCCCGCTTGGTGCGCAACATCGCCATTGAGCGCGGCCATGCCGATCCTGCGCTGGTCGATGCCTTCTTTGCTGCAGGTTGGACGCCCGGCCATTTGGTCGACGCGATTGTCGTGATTGGTGACAAGACGGTGACCAACTACCTGCATGGCACGACCAAAGTGCCTGTGGATTTCCCGCCTGCACCTGCGCTTCAGGCCTGAGCGTTCCATCATTCACACGAAGGAGCCTTGACCCATGAATGCCGTCACCGCGCCAGTCACACAAACGGCTCCAGCCGATCGGGCCCAATTTTTCAAAGGCATCGCCGTTGGCCTGGTTGCTGCCAGCATCGGTGCGCTCTACACCGTGTATGCCCGCTGGGGAATCGCCCGCGGCTTGTCTTCTCCAGACCTCACGGTACTTCGCTTTGGAGTCGCGGGAATATTGATGCTGCCGGTGTTCCTTCTGGCATGCCGTCGCGACCTCGAGCAGTTCACCACCCGCTGGCGGACCTGGCTACTGGTGGCATTACTCGCCGGAACGCCTTTTGGCCTTTTGATGTTCGGCGCCCTACAGTTTGCGCCTCCCAGTCACGCAGCCATCTTTCCATTCACGGCCATGAGCGTGATGGGCATGGTGCTCGGCGCCGTGATTCTGGGCGACCGCATGACGATGCGCCGAGTGATTGGTATTGCCGTGGTTTTGAGCGGGCTGGTGCTGGTCTCCGGGGTGGAGGCTTCCAGCTTGACCTTGCGCGCCTCGTTGGGGGATGTCATGTTTCTTGCTGCAGGGACACTTTGGGCTGGCTTCGGCATCGTGCTCCGCAAGCATCGGCTAGATCCCCTGCTTGCGACGGCCGTGATCTCCATCAGTGCTTTGCTCACCTACGTGCCAGCCTATGCATGGTTCACGGGCGGGGAGGGTTTGATTGCGGCCGCCGCACAAGTCTTCTGGGTCGAGGTGTTGGTACAAGGCGTGATTGCTGGCGCAGGCACGCTCTACACCTATTCCAAGATGGTGTCGCTGCTCGGCCCTTCTCGGGCTGCCGTTTTCCCGGCGCTTGCTCCTGGTCTCGCTGCATTGATGGCCTGGCCAGTCTTGGATCACGTACCAGGCGCTTTCGAAGTGGCGGGTCTGATTTTTGTCATGGTCGGTCTCATTGTGGCCGTCACTTCATCGAGCGCAGCTGCGCCGAAAAGCTGAAAAGGAAAACACCCATGAATAACGCCTCACTAGCGCAGCAACTGGCCGATTACAAAGCCGGCTTCATCCAGCGTGTGCCGGCCGAGCGCGTGGCCATGATGGAGTCAGCCACAGCCGACCTCAAGAAAACCGGCATCGAAACGCACGCACTCCAAGTCGGGGATCACGCGCCTGACCTGGTGCTGCCCGATGCCACAGGGCAGGCCGTGCGTCTGTCTGACCTATGGGCGAAAGGCTCCTTGGTGCTGATCTTCTACCGTGGTGGTTGGTGCCCCTATTGCAACCTGGAGCTCAGAGCCTGGCAGCAGCACTTGGAAAAGCTCGGGGAGTTGGGAGGGCGTCTGGTAGCCGTCTCTCCCCAGACGCCGGATCACTCGTTATCCACCGCTGAAAAGAACCAACTGGCCTACCCGGTTCTGAGTGACTCAGGATTGGCTGCCGCCACAGCCTTCGGGATCGCTTTCGAGTTACCGAAGGAGTTGATCGACTTGTATGGCAGCGTGGGTAACGATCTGCCGGTGCTCAATGGAAATGGCCGTTGGGTGCTGCCACTGCCCGCGACTTATGTGGTCGGACGCGATGGACAAATTCTCTACGCTCACATCGAGGCTGATTACAGGATCCGGGCAGAGCCTTCGGACATTCTCGGTGTCTTGGCCCGCAATTGATGAAGAACAGTGCCCGGGCCGCAGAGCGACTCTAGCCAGTGAATTTCGAATCCCCGGCCCTACCAAAAAACGATGCATCCGGACCTGAGCAGGTTGGTGGGGCTATCATTGCTGCTCCGCCAAAAAAAGCCCGCGCAAGCGGGCTTTTTCTTTGGCGGGACGGGAGCGAGCCCCGGTGGGGCTCGCGTTCGGGATTCGAAAGTCCACGGCGCGAGCCGTGGACCGGGAGAATCCCTCCGGTGAGGCGGATTCGAAAGTCCACGGCGCGAGCCGTGGACCGGGAGAATCCCTCCGGCGGGGCTCGCGTTACGCAATTCGATTCAGTCCCCGTAACGCTTCCAGGCCAGCTGGGCGCCTTGGGCCAGGGCCTGCAGCTTTTGCATGGCCACTGCGCGGCTCATGGGGGCCAGACCGCAGTTGGTGCAGGCAATCAGCTTGTGTCTGGGAACGAACTGCAGGGCGCGGCCAATGGTGTCGGCGATTTCTTCTGGCGTTTCGATGGCTGGGTTGGCCACATCGATCACCCCCACCATCACGTCTTTGCCTTCGAGCAGCTTGATGAGTTCCATGGGCACATGCGAGTGCATGCACTCCAGGCTGACTTGCTGAATGGCGCTTCTGGCCAGTGCCGGGAACACCTTTTCGTACTGGCGCCACTCCTCACCCAGGGTTTTTTTCCAGTTCGTGTTGGCTTCGATGCCATAGCCATAGCAGATGTGGACTGCGGTGGTGCAGGTCAGGCCGCGAGCGGCTCGCTCCAGGGCTTGCACGCCCCAGTCGGCCGCTTCGTCCATGTAGACATTGAAGGCCGGTTCATCGAACTGGATGATGTCCACCCCATCGGCCTGCAGGGCCAGCGCCTCCTGGTTGAGCAGTTCGGCAAAGGCCATCGCCATCTTCACCTTGTCGCCGTAATGTCGGTCGGCCACGGTGTCGACGATGGTCATCGGGCCGGGCAGGGTGAACTTGATTTTTTTCTGTGTGTGGGCGCGGGCCAGTTGCGCCTCGAAGGCGTGCACGCGGCCAGTGAGGCGCAGCGGCGCCACCACCTGCGGCACCATGGCGTCGTAGCGGTTGTTGCGGATGCCCATCTTGACCTTGTTCACAAAGTCGATGCCCTCCACCTGCTCCACAAAACCATGCACGAAGTGCTGGCGCGCCTGCTCGCCATCGCCAATCACATCGATGCCCGCGTCTTCCTGGGTCTTGATCCACAGCAGGGTGGCATCGGCCTTGGCCTGTTGCAGCTCGGCACCCTGGCTTTTCCATTCAGGCCAGAGTTTTTCGGTTTCGGCGAGCCAGGCCGGTTTGGGCAGGCTGCCAGCGATGGCGGTTTTGAACAAGGCGGACTCCGCAGTGAATTGTTCGATGGTTTCATCTTAGGCCCTAGGGTTGGCTTTCTTCCCATACCTGATCTGAGTGGCGGGCCGACGCGCATTCCGCAACGCTTTGCGCCCAAGCCAAGCGCGAACCTGTGTTCGTGGAAAAAGCCGGCCAACTCGACACCGTGATCCTCTCGGCCGATGGCCCAGTACGACGTCTTCACCAACCCCAGCAGCAGCACGGCCCAGGGCACCCCCTAGGTGGTGGTCGTCCAGAGCATCTGGCCCAGATAGCGATTCGGAAGCAACGTAAAAAGACCGGTCACCACGCAAGCCAGACCATAGGTCCACTGCATCGTCAGTTGATGGCCACGGAAGTTGCCCTGCGCCAGATAGCTGAATGCTCGCCAGAGGCTGAAGAACGTAACGGGGATGAGGATGTGAATGGGTGTGTAGCCGGCGATGTTGGGGAGCTGGTAGTCACGTATGAACAGCCCCGAGGTCGCTGCCCCCAGCATGCAGGTGACCCAACCGTAGCCCATCGCGCGATGCCAACGGGGTCGAGCGATCGCGCCTAACCGCGTCCAGAGTGCCATGGGACCCAGGACGACTGCGATGGCTGCGAAGGTGATGTGTATTGCGATGACGGGTGTGAGTTGCATGGCGGATCTCAGGGTTTGATATCACGTCGCGTCATCTGCATAGCACGCATACGCTCGCACGACCCGCCCAGACGCGTTGAACTCGAAGGTCTCTGCCACCGATTGATTGCGATGGTTTCGGTAGTACAGCGTCACCGCTCCAAAACCGACCAGGACCTTGTCGAGCACAAAGCGCAGTTGGGGCTGGGCTGCCAGGCCAACACTCCAATAGTGGCGAAGCGCCTCGCGGCCAACCACTTTGCCGTTGCCGACGCGTTGCTCGGCAATCGGCGACAGGAAGACGATGTGGTCGTCATAGTGCGACAGGATGGCCTCGAGGTCGTGGTTATTCCAGGCCTCAATCCAGTGGATTGCAAAAGCGTCGGCTGCCTGATGTGTCCAGTGTTTCATGAGATCTGCTCGGATGCCATGATTCTGCGATGTGACTTGTACGAACCGCGCCCTGCGTTGCCTATCATCTGTCGATGCCTCCGAGATGAACTGCCTTTATCAGGGGACACTGCCACAACCGCTCGGCAGATTCCGCGATGCAGATCGGGACAGTGGCTTGTTTGCTGTCATAAACTCACTTTCAGCTTCAACTGCTTCACAGCATCGCATGCCCATTTTGCCGCCGCAGGATCTGAGTGACGCCCTCTTTCTGGTGTGGTCAGAAGGGCTCCCGTTGGTTGAACGAATTCGTCGCGACCTGATGGGGGATTTCCGGATTCTGGCGGATATCCGATGCCGTTGGACTCCGGAAAAGACCTACGCCAACTTTCAAAGACTGTATCGAAACACCATCCTGAAAGAGGCTCTCAACCAGCCCTTTACAAGCCGAAAGGTGACCGATCCGGAATTTCACCTGTTCTACGTCCGAAGCGAGGATCACAAGGCGTGCCTTCATCGGTCTGCCGCCTGGGAGGTTGAGCGCGTCAATCCCGACTTTGTCGCAAAAAAGGCGCTTTATCGAGATTGGACCGACGACGTCAGTGACTTCCCCTACCTTGTTCATTGCGCGGCAACGATCGAGGAGGTACGGCTTCAGACAACCCTGCTTCTCGGCCCTGCGAAGGCTCAGCGCCTGTGGTCGGGGCAGCCTTTGCATGACACAGAGTTGAACCAGGATTTGATCGGAGCCCACGGATGGCCTGATCGGGCGGTTGCATTCGAAGTTCTCTCGTTGTGCACATCCTGGTGTGTCTTCGGGAGCGCAAATCACCTCTTGCATGGCGATGAGCGTGAGCTACTCGAATTACTGGTGGAGGACCGGAAAGCTGCATCCGCTGCACTGGGCCTGATCCATCAGCGAGATGATCTGCTGCGAAGAACCGGGAAACTGGTGTGTGCAGATTCAATAGTCGACTGTGACCTTTATTGGCCTGGCGACGGGTGCCTGGATCCACTATGGGAGAGCCGTGTGATCAGGGATCGTGTGCAGGCCTCAACGAATGTGTATTTCCCGAATGACGAGCACACGCTGTTCATCGCGATCTACCGGGAGTACGTTCATCGCGAAACGGCAAGACCTGAAGATATCGCCCGTCTTGCGGGTATCGCCCGGAAAATTTCGCACAGTGGGTGGTTGACGGAGTCGATGTTCTCTGAACGTCAGACCATGCTGAAACTTCTGTCGGGATATATGACGGTCAGGAACTATGTCCTGGTGGAGCCGGTTGGGTTTAATCGGGTGTTGGCATCCGATGCAGTGCGTTGGTTACCGACAGCGACACCCGCCCAGCCCGGCTCAGATGAGCCGTGGCTTATCCGGTGGGCCTCGGTGCTCTCGCATTGGTTGCTACCCAGGGGACTGCGGAGACAGTTGATTTCGGCCCTGCGTCGTCTTGGTGTTCTGCGGCACTGATTCCGCCGATCTGCTCAGGTCTTGGTCCGATTCGTGGCGCGTGTGCCCTGAACGGTACGCCAGGAAAATGACATCTGCTCGACCCGTAACTTGTAGTCATCCCGGCTGTAGAACCACAGCTCTCGCTGACCCCATAGGGCAGCCCATGAGAACCATGACGTCCACGATATCGTATCGATGTCAGCAGGACTCACATGAAACGACAGCGAGTCGCCGTCCTCAATTCGTAAGACATCGCGCAGTTTTGTCTTTGCGATGATTTCAACAATGTGAAGAGGGGTCGTAGGCCAACGATAGAGCCAGACTCGCTGGTCGCCACAGGTCGCTGGCCACAGCATCCGGCGCCCGCCATCCCAGGTCAGGGCGGTGTCGTTACGAAAGAGAACGGGCGTCCGCATGACGAGATTCAGACTCCCCGGAAAGAGCGATTGTCCGGTGAGTTCCTGAAGTTCTCGCGAGCGCGAGTGAACATGCCCCGCTGCTTGTCCGCGCCCGGGGGTGACTTTTCCTCGCAATCGAAGTGTGTGATCAGGCACGGAGAAAAAGTGTACATGGACCGCTTACGAGGAGCGCCGCCACCCTTGAGCTTCAGACGTTGCTGGGGAGAGCTTCGCTCCACAGAGGCCCTTCGGTTGCAAGACAATATCGGACGTTCCTGTACCGGTCTACGCTACATCGCACAGACTCAGAGACCGTTGCGCAGCCTTCAAGATTCCGGCTTGAACCCGGAGGCTTTGATGATGGGCGCCCACAGATCCCATTCCGATCGCTGGAGCCTGGCGAGCTCGGCGGGTGGTGCGTAGTCCGGCACCATGGCCGTGAGCTTTTGTCTGACGACGTCGCTTTGAAGCGCCTTATTCAGTGCCTCGCTGATCTCGCGAACTTTGGCCTCGGGCGTCGCTGCAGGAGCCCACATGGCGCTCCAATTGGCGGTCTGGAGTTTGAAACCCTGCTCGACCATGGTTGGCAGGTTGGGTGAAAGGGGCGAGCGCGCAGCACCCAGCGACCCGATGATCTTCAGCTTGCCGAGTTGCTCGAGCTTGACAAAGTCGTCGATGGTGCTGAGCCCGATGGGAACCTCGCCCGCCGCGACCGCCAGAGCAGTGGGGGCACCGCCTTTGTAGGGAACGTGAAGGAGATCGACGCCGATTGCGCGACCCAGCAACAGGCCTGCGAAGTGCGGCAGTCCGCCCGCTGCAGGTGAGGCGAAGGAGGCCTTGCCCGGGTTGGCTTTCACCCAGGCGGCGAGAGATTTTGCGTCGGTCACTTTCAGGTCAGGTGATACGGCGACCGCCAGATCCGTGGCGACCAGCTTGGCAACCGGAGAGAAGTCTTTGGCGATGTCATATTTGAGCTGGTCCTTGTAGACCAAGCTCTGGATGGAGGTGAGCCCGTTGGGCGCAACCATCAGGACCGATCCATCGGCAGGTGCACTCTTGAGCTGAGTCGCTGCGATGCGTCCCCCTGCACCAGGCTTGTTTTCAACGACTACGGTGCGCTTGAGCAGGGGTCCAAGGGCCTGCGCCAGGGTGCGGGCCAGCAGATCGCTGCCACCCCCTGGCGGATAGCCCACCAGGAGGGTGAGCGTGCCTTCAGAGGCTCGAGCCGTCGTGGCCAAGCCCGTCGCGAACGATGCGCTGGTGATGAGCAGGGACCTGATGTGGGCTCGTCGTGTCTGCATCGTGTGTCTGCCTGGAATTGAATCGCTGGTGTCGAGAGTCAGCCGCTTGAGCGGTCTGTGTACCGAAGCTGTCCGGAAGAGCCGTGCACTCAGCATTGCACTGTAGCGAAGACTTCAGGGCACGGGGGCATTTCGAAATCCAGCGCTTGCAACATCGCCTGTTGGCTCGAATGCAGACAAGCCCGTATCTTGAGCCCCAATCAGCTGCTTCACGACATTGAGCCAGGAGTCCGCCACGATGAGCTACGACGCACCCTTTGCAGGCTTGAAGGTCATTGATCTCAGCCAGGGCATTGCCGGCCCCTACAGCGCCATGCTGCTCGCGCAGCAGGGCGCCCAGGTGATTAAGGTGGAGGGCACGGGTGAGGGCGACTGGAGTCGTGTGCTCGGCAAGCGCTATGGTGATCACTCGGCGTTCTCGGTCATCGGCAATCTGGGCAAGCGCAGTGTGGCGCTTGACCTCAAAAGCGAGGCGGGCAAGGCGGTGCTCTGGCGCCTGATTGAGGGGGCCGATGTCTTCATCGAAGGCTTTCGACCTGGCGTGATCGGGCGTCTGGGCTTTGATTACCCCGCGGTCTCGCAGCGTGAGCCCGGCATCATCTACCTCTCGATCTCGGGTTTCGGTCAGAGTGGTCCCCTCGTGGGGCGGCCTGCCATGGATCCGGTGCTGCAGGCCTTTACGGGGCTGACCGCAGAGAATCAGGGCGAAGACGGCATTCCGCATCGCGTGCCTGTGATTCCCGTTGACATGGTGACCTCGCTCTATGCCTTTCAGGCACTGTCCTCGGCCCTCTATGCAAGGCGAAGTGAGTCCAGAGGGCGTTACCTCGATGCGAGCCTGATGCAGGGCGGCGCAGGGTTGCAGGCCATTCGCATGATCGCGGCCACGCTTGAGGGCGGCCCGGTGCGTCCGGGGGGCGTACCGAATGGTTCGTTTCAGACCTCGGATGGCTGGATCACGGTAGCGGTCATTCACGATCGCGAATGGCGTGCGGCCTGCGAGGCTTTTGAAAAACCCGAGTGGGCGAGTGACCCACGATTTGCCACCGTTGCCGCACGCTTTGAGCATGAGGCTACCTTGGTGGGCGAGCTTCGCACTCTGCTCAAGAGCCAGAGTTCCACGTACTGGTGTACACGCTTGGCTCAGGCCAATGTAATGCATGAGCGGGTCAACCGCTATGCCGACTTTCTGAAGGAGCCTCAGGTCACCGAGACCTCGGCCGTCGCGTGGCTATCGCAACCCGGCATGCCCCGGCCGGTGCCGGTGGCCAACCTGCCTGGCATGGCACCTTTTGCAGACGGTACATTCAAGTCCACCGCACCGACCATCGGTCAGCACACGCGTGAGGTGCTGCGTGAACATGGGTTCGAAGAGAGCGAGATCAGCACACTTGCAGCACAAGGCGTGATCGGCGAGTGAAGATCCAGCCGTCACCCGAAAGCCGCTTTTGCCTTGAATCAGCCGATCAGCGAGCGGACCCCTGCCTCTCCAGCTTGGGCAAGGCGAGGATCAGGACCCCCGCGAGCAGACTGAGCGCACCCACCAGGCCAAATGCACCGTCGTAGTTGCCCACGATGTCGCAGTAGTGCGCAACGGCCAGTGGGCCGCCCGCGCCCATGATGAGCGCGAAGGGCAGGGCGGCGCTCCGTACCGCTCCCAGGTGGCGACGGCCAAAGTAAAGCGCCCAGATTACTTCCTGCAGAGGGATCATTCCGCCCCAGCCGACGCCCAGAAGTGCGAAGGCAAGGTAAGCGATGCCTGGCTCCGGTTGATTGATCCCGACCACCATCAGCAACACCGAGAGTCCCGAAATGAAGGCACTGGCGGCCGCGAGCGGCTTGGGATTCATGCGGTCGATCAGCCAGCCCCAGACGGGTTTGGCGAGCATGGCGGGCACAGAGGCCAGCAGAATCGCCATGGCGGCCGAGGCTCGCGAATGACCGGTATCGGTCATGTAGGGCATGCTTTGCAGCAGGATCACCGGAATCAGCAACTGGAACAGGCTGAAGGCGAGCACCAGCAGGTAGAAGGCCTTGGTGCGCATGGCCTGGGCTCGGGTGAGGGATCCTTGAAAGTCCGCCATGGCCCGATCAAGGCCACCGGAGAGAACCTGATCTGCCGTCTTGCCGTCCGGATGCAGCCCGAAATCCTCGGGCGCACGGCGCATCACCAAAGCTGCGGGCAAGGTCAGCATCAAGGTCGCAAGCGCCATGGCCTGCCACCCCGCGCGCCAGCCGAATTGATCGATGCACCAGGTGATGGGCGGCGTGACCGCGACGCCCGCGAAAGACACGCCCATGGACGCCCAGGCGATCGCACGACCGCGCATTTCGACAAACCACTTGGCCAGTGTGACATTGACTACAAGATTGCCAATCAGGGCCGCTCCGATGCTGAGCACCACTCCGTTGAGCAGCACCCACTGCCAGAGTTGCGTGATGAGCGACAGACCCAGCAATGCGCCGGCCAGTGCCACCAGGCCGACCAGCATGAAAGGCCGGGCACCATACCGATCGACCCGGCTGCCGATGAAGAACCCGGCAAAGGCCATCACGAACTGACCCAGACTGCGCGGCAGGATGAACTGTGCACGCGTCCATCCGAACTCGTCGATCATCGGCATCATGAAGGCGCCGGTGGCATAGTTCTGGGCTGATACCGAGACGAACTGAGTCACGAACCCCGCGACGATCAGCCAGGTGCCGTAATAGACGGTCGATGACTGATGGGTTCTGTCAGGTGCAGGATTCAAGGGAGCTGCCTCGGTGGTCTTTGTGTTCTACACCGACCCTGAGAAACGGTGGCTCGATCGATTCCGTATTTTGCTGAGTAAGATCAGGCGCTCCGTCATCCCTTGGAATGAATCCGCCGCTCGGGTCATCGCGTCATCGCCGATCGGATTCGCATGTCGGTCCGCTGTCTCTTCACTTCGCGACTTCACCCTGGAAGCCCCTTCATGAACCGTCGATCCCTTCTTCTGAGCGCGCCAGGCGCTGCACTGCTCCTGCCCTCCGCCGCAACCCGGGCCCAGGCCGGCTGGCCCAGCCGCCCGGTTCGTATGGTGGTGCCCACAGGCCCAGGCAGCTCGCTCGATCTCATCATCCGAGCCACCAGCGATCGGCTCGCAGCGCGTCTCGGCCAGCCCATCGTGGTGGACAACCGGCCCGGTGCGGGTGGGCTGCTCGGGACGGATGCGGTCGCAAAGGCCACCGATGGCCATACCTTCGGGATCAGCTTCAATGGCCCGCTGGCCTTTGCCCCCTTCCTGTATCAGAAGATGCCGTACCGGCTGCCCGATGATCTGGCTCCGATCGTCATGACCACCAGCCAGCCCAATGTACTTGCAGTGAACGCCAAGCTCCCGGTCAACAGTGTGGCCGAGCTCGTGAAGTGGCTCAGGGCCCATGTGGGCAAGGCCTCTTTTGCCTCGATTGGCAATGGCAGCTCCTCGCATCTGTCGATGGAATTGCTCAAGGTCGCCACCGGCACCTTTGCACTGCACATTCCCTACAACGGCTCGCCCCCTTCGGCACTCTCGGTGGCCAGCGGTGAGACCCAGATGATCATGACGGTCGCCCCAGCGTTGCTGCCGCATGTGCAGGCAGGCCGTGTACGGATGCTGGCGGTGACCAGCAAGACGCGCTACAAGGCGCTGCCCGAATTGCCCACCCTGGCGGAGTCGGGTTTGCCTGAACTCAGGGATTTTGAGGCGATTGCCTGGAATGCCATTGTGGGTCCAGCGAGCACACCGGCTGCCGTGGTCGAGCGCTTGAACCGGGAGTTCAACGAGGCCTTGCGGGACGGCCCGATCTCGGAGCGACTGATGGGCCAGGGCATGACCCCCACGGGCGGCAGCCCTCAGGATCTCGCCCGCCTGATGAGTGAGGAGGCCCGGCGCTGGGGGCCGGTCATCCGGCGAACGGGGCTCACGCTGGGTTGATCCAGTGCTGGGCACTCACCCGGTCTTTGCGTCGCTGAGCGAAGTCACTGCGAAGACGGGAACGATCCAGCCCGCGATCAGCATCAGACCGCCGGCCGGGGCCAGCCGGGACAGCGCGGCCTCGCCGGCCAGGACCCGCAGGTAGATCGTTGCGCAAAACATCAGCAGGCCCAGGATCAGCAGGCCGCAGGACAAGCCCAGCGACCGGCTGCTCGGCGCGCGAGTCCACCACAGTGCGATGACCAGCAGCACAACGCTGTGGATCAGGTGCATGCGCGCGGCGGTATCGAAGGCGCGCACGCTTGATGCCTCCAGACCGCCCAGGGCATGGGCTCCCCAGGCGGCGAACCCCACGGCGCTGGCCCCACTCAGCAGGGCGATCCGGGTGGCTAGACAGGCAAGGTTCGAACTCGAAAAGCGCATGACAATGATGCATTTGAGGTATCAAACTCGCATCTTATATGCATTGGACTCTCAAATTCTGACTGCCTACGATCGGAGCCACTTTTGCTGCTGATGGAGCCTCGATCATGAAAGTCGTTGTCCTGGGTGCCGGCCTTCTCGGTGTGACTTCTGCCTGGTTCCTGCGCCAGCTTGGCCACGATGTGGTGGTGGTGGATCGACAGGCCAGTGCGGCCGCCGAGACCAGTTTCGCCAATGGCGGACAGATTTCGGTCAGTCACGCGGAGCCCTGGGCCAATCCGAGTGCGCCCCTCAAGGTGCTCAAGTGGCTCGGCAAGGAAGACGCACCCCTGCTGTTTCGATTGCGTGCCGATCAGCGCCAGTGGCTGTGGGGCCTGCAGTTCATGCGTGAATGCACGCCGGCCCGCACACGGCACAACATCGAACAGATCGTGCGGCTCGGCACCTACAGCCGTGACACCCTTCGCCAGCTGCGACAGGACACCGGTCTGCAATACGACCAGCGCACGCAGGGCATCCTGCATTTCTATACCAACCCCAGCGAATTCGAAGCTGCCGAAGCGCCGGCCGCCCAGATGCGCGAACTGGGTTGCGATCGCAGGGTGGTTTCGGCCGATGAGGCGGTCCGTATCGAGCCCGCGCTTTCGCACATTCGCCCACAACTGGCTGGGGCGACCTACACGGCGGAGGATGAGTCGGGGGATGCCAACCGCTTTGCGCGCGAATTGGTGGCCTTGTGTGAGGGCGTGGGCGTGCAGTTCCGCATGAGCCACACAATCACGGCCTTGCGCACTCAGGCGGGACAGATTGACCATATCGAAGCCACCGACAACGAGGGGCGATTCCAGCGGATCCGGGGCGATGCCTACGTGGTGGCCCTCGGTTCAATCAGTCCTTTGCTGCTCAAGCCGCTTGGTCTCGATCTGCCGATCTACCCGGCCAAGGGCTATTCAGTGACGATGCCCGTGCTCGATGAGCGCATGGCTCATCAGGTCTCCTTGACCGATGACGAATACAAGCTGGTGTTCTCGCGTCTGGGCAATCGGCTGCGGATTGCCGGTACGGCCGAACTCAACGGCTACGACCGTGACCTCAACCGAGTGCGCTGTGAGGCCATCGTGCGTCGGGTGCAGGAACTCTTCCCCGGCGCGGGCGACACCGCTCAGGCGCAGTTCTGGACCGGGCTGCGGCCGGCGACGCCCAGCAATGTCCCAGTGATCGGTGCGACCCGCTTGTCCAATCTGTATCTGAACACGGGGCATGGCACCCTTGGTTGGACGCATGCCTGCGGGTCGGGCAAGAGCATCGCGCGAATCGTGTCGGGCCTGGCGCCGGAGGTAGACTTCGCATTCACTCAGGCAACCCGGACCATGCGGCCCCTCCAGGTCGCGACTTCGTCTCTCAGCCCGCAGCCACTGCCTGAAGGAACGCGTCGCGGCCCGGTCTGATCTCGAAAGGCCGAGGGATCAGCGCTCTTCCCAGGTCTTCTCCACTCGCAAAAGCCATCCCGCTTCGCCGGGATGGAGTTTGTATTGGAGCTGCCGCTTTCCGCCCGTGGGCTTTGACTGGAGATCACCCGGTCGGTACACGGGGAAAGTGCGCACCAGCCAGCCCTCCACCACGCGGAACTCGTCATGGCCCTGATACCCGCGGCCGTGGACCCTGTCGTCTGACAGTTCGGGCAGGTAGATGTCGCTGAGCGACTTGCGGCGGTTGGCCGAGTAGCCCACCAGGCGCCCGTAGCTGCCGCTGCCAGCCGAGGTGACATAGATGTAGAGCTCAGGAGAGCCATCGCCGTTGATGTCGGCCACTTCGGCTGCGGTGACTGTGCCTTCGATGGTCTCGTGAATGACCTCATTGCGCTCCTTCAGACCGCGGGGCGTCACGGTGAGGCTGTTGATTGATCCGCGCGAAGTTGCGTGCACATCAAAGCGGATCCCCTGCAACTGCAGGCGCGCATGAAAGGGTTGGCCCGGGCTGGCCTCGACGCGAGTGGCTGCAGGCTGGGCCTGACCGGTTGCACCCATCAGCAGACCCGCTCCCAATAGGGCGATCGCAAGCAGGTCACGCCATCGGCGAGCCGAACCGCTGCCTGATGCAGATCGGTAAAAGACGTCTGCCCGCGATGAAAAACGGGTTCTCGTTTCAGTCATGGCTTGCCTCGCGTCTTCATTCAGTGGCTTTGCGCGACAATGTAGCAAGAACTTTGAAGAGCAGATGAGACCGGCGCAAAGCCGAACATGTGACCGATGAGTCGTCATTCCACTGTCCTGATCGCGGGGGGCGGCATCGCCGGCCTCGCTCTGGCACTGACCTGTCATCAGATTGGCGTGCCGTTTCGGGTGTTCGAGTCGGTGACCCAGATCAAGCCGCTGGGTGTTGGCATCAATCTGCAACCGAGCGCAGTACGCGAACTGGCCGATCTTGGCCTGGAATCGGCCCTCGACGGTATCGGCGTTCGCACGCGCGATTACGGGATGTACACCCAGTTCGGGCTTCATATCTGGACCGAACCCCGAGGTCTTTGGGCGGGCTACCACTGGCCCCAGTATTCCGTCCACCGGGGGCAGCTGCACATGCTGCTTCTGCATGCCCTGATCTCGCGTGCGGGGCCCGACTGCATTGAATGTGGCTGGCGGGCGCAGGGCTTTGCCAATGAGGCTGACGCTGCGGTTCTGGTGTTGGTCGACACGGCAGGCAAACGACGCGTCGAGCGCGGTGCTGTGCTGGTGGGTGCTGATGGCATTCATTCAGCCATTCGCAAGCAAATGGCACCCCACGAAGGCGAGCCTCGTTGGAATGGCGCCATGCTCTGGCGGGGTACCACGCGGGCTCGCCCGTTCAAGTCGGGTGCGTCCATGGTGATGGTCGGACATTCGGGGCTGCGCTTTGTGAGCTACCCTGTCTCGCGTCCGGATCCTCAGACGGGCCTGTCCACCCTCAACTGGATTGCGAATCTGCAGTTTGATCCCGAAGGTGCCTTCAACAAGGAGGACTGGAATCGGCAGGCGCGTCTTTCTGACTTTCTGCCCCGATTTGAATCCATGCAATTTGAATGGCTTGATGTGCCCGCTCTGGTGCGTGGGGCCGACCGGGTGTTCGAGTACCCCATGGTCGATCGCGATCCCCTCGAGCGCTGGACGGATGGCCGGGTCTCGTTGATGGGCGACGCGGCCCATGCGGCGTATCCGGTGGGGTCCAATGGCGCGGGTTCGGCGATCATCGATGCGCGCAAGCTCGGGCGGTCCTTCATCGACCATGGCGTGACACCCGAGGCGCTGCAGGCCTATGAGTCGGAGATGCGACCCATCACCACCAAGGTTATCCTGACCAACCGCGTTGCGGGCCCGGATCAGATTCTCGACGTGGTGCAGGAGCGATGTGCGGGCCGGTTCGAGCGAATCGAGGACGTCATCTCGAGCGAGGAGTTGGCCGCCCATGCGCAACGGTACAAGGCGATCGCAGGGTATGCGATCGCCACTACCAACGACGCGCCCTCCACCATCCCCCCCGATCGACGGATTGCATGAAGTTGAACGACAGCAGTTCGATGGATCCATGGCCCACAACCGGGCAGAGTGGGTCATCGCGTAAGCCAGGCCTGCAGTTGGAGGCACTGATCCCGACGGCGCGCCGCCGCTGGTGTCAGGCCGGCCTGCAGACGGCACTGGCATCGCTGAGCGGCCTTGCGCATCCCTCAGCCTGGTCAGCCGGGCGTGCTGTCGATCTTCAGGGACATCGCGGGGCGCGCTGGCATCGGGCGGAAAATACGCTGGAGGGCTTTGAACTTGCCTTGCAGATGGGCGCTCGCACGCTCGAGCTCGATGTGGTTGCCACGCGTGATGATGTGCTGGTGATCAGTCATGACCCAGCACTCAATCCTGACATCACCCGCGATGCGCAGGGTCGGTTCCTCGACAGTCCCGGGCCGGACATCATCAGCCTCGACTGGCCTCAGCTTGCCGCCTACGATGTGGGTCGCATCAAACCGGGCTCCCGGTACGCTCGTACGTTTGCCGAACAGCAAGGCCAGGATGGGCTGCGCATCCCGCGCCTGCGCGATCTCTTTGCCCGCGTGGCCCAGCTCGGCCGCAGCGATGTCCGGTTTGCGATTGAAACCAAGATCACACCGCATGCCGCGCATCAGACGCCGAGCCCTGAGCGGTTTGTCAGTCTGCTGCTGCAGGAAGTGCGTGCCGCCGCAGTACAGGATCGTGTGCAGGTTCTGTCCTTTGACTGGCGCACGCTTGCGGTCTTGCGCGAGCGTGAACCCAGGATCGACCGCGTTCACATCACGGCTCAATTGCCCTCCATCGACAATCTGCAGATCCGAAGTGCTCAGGACTCTGCCTGGACGGCCGGGGTTCAGTATCGGCAGCATCGTTCGGTGCCGCGCATGGTGGCGGCGGCGGGTGGCACGCATTGGTCCTCGTTCTGGCGCGAACTCGATGCAGCCGTCATCCGCGAAGCGCAGGATCTGGGTCTCAAGGTGCTCGCCTGGACCGTGAACGACCGTGAGGTCATGCACCGCCTGCTCGACTGGGGCATCGATGGTCTGGTCACCGATCGCCCCGATCTTGGTGCAGAGGTCCTGCGTGCCCGTGGCTTGAGGATCGCGTGATGGCACGAGCCTCTCGCTGGTGGCGACACCCATTGGCCGATGTGCTGCAGTTTCTGGTGCTTGTGATAGCGCTGGGTGTGCTGATCGCCGAGGGGGCGTCCGGCATGGGCTATCAGTGGAAGTGGGATCAGATCCCGCGCTATCTCGTCAAGGTCATTGATGGGCAATGGATTGCAGGCCCGCTGTTGCGTGGTTTGGCGGTCACGCTCGATATCTCCTGGAAGGCCGGGATTCTTTCGGTACTGTTTGGCACAGTCGTGGTGGCCTTGCGTCTGTCGCGTTCCAGATCCGGGCCTGGGCTGGCCTGGTTGTATGTCGAGGTCATCCGCAACACGCCCCTGCTGGTTCAGGTGCTGGTGTTTTATTTCATTGTGGCGGCGGTACTGGGCATCGAGCGTCTTGCCGCGGGCATCCTGTGCCTGGCCCTCTACGAGGCCGCGTTTGTGGCCGAGATCATCCGGGGGGGATTGGCTGCAGTGCCGCGGGGTCAGCGTGAGGCCGGGCTCAGCCTTGGATTGTCGCCGGCACGAGTCCTGCTCAAGGTGACCCTGCCGCAGGCCCTGCCCATCATGCTGCCGCCCCTGACCGGCGTGCTGGTCAACCTCGTCAAGCATTCGGCCATCGTGAGTGTGATTGCGGTGTTCGATCTCACGACCGAGGCGCGTACCATCGTGGCCGACACCTTCATGGCCTTCGAGATCTGGCTGGTCACGGCCGGTCTGTACCTGCTCATTACGGTCAGTCTGTCCCTGCTCGTGACCTGGCTCGAGCGCCGCATGGCGCAGCAACGGGTCAGCCGGTGAGCGCGGTGCTACATTGCGTACGGTTTGGATTCATCTTTTCAAGGAGTAGTCCGTGAGCATTTTCAAGCGTCTGTTGGTCTGTCTCATGGCCAGTCTGGCCGTTACCACTGCACTCGTATCGCCTGCTGCGGCGCAGCCCGCCCAGGACAACCTGATCGAGACCATCAAGAAGCGTGGTCGCATCCAGGTGGCCTTCGGCACCTTCGTGCCCTGGGCCATGCGTGACAAGCAGGGACAGTGGATCGGTTTCGAAATCGAAGTGGCCAACCGTCTGGCCAAGGATCTCGGTGTGCAGATCGACCTTCTGCCCACCGCCTGGGATGCCATCATTCCGTCGCTCATCGCCGGCAAATTCGACGTGATCATTGGCGGTATGACGGTCACTCCCGCCCGCCAGCAGCAGATCGACTTCACGCAGCCGTACTCCACCTCGGGCCAGAACCTGGCGGCGTCCAAGCAGCTTGCAGCCAACCTCAAATGGCCGGAGGGCTACAACAGCCCCGAGGTGACCTTCACCTGCCGTCGGGGTGTGGCGGGTTGCAAGACCATTGAGGAGCGCTTTCCCAAGGCCACCCTGCGCCAGTTCGATGATGACGCGATCGCCTTTCAGGAAGTGATCAATGGCAAGGCCCATGCAGTGATCTCGAGCGAACCCAAGCCCACCTTCTTTTCGCTCAAGAACCCCGACAAGCTCTTCAAGCCTTCGGCCGACAATCTTGTGAACACCTTTGAGGGATTCGGCGTGCGCAAGGGCAACCCGGCCGCATTGGCCGTCTTCAACGACTGGATCGCCAAGAATCAGGCCTGGCTCAAAGAGCGTCACACCTACTGGTTCAAGGGCCAGGAGTGGGAAAAGCAGCTGCCCTGAACGGATGCCTGAGCGCGCCCCTGAACGGGGGCCTGTATGGGTTTCTCCCGAGCCCCCGCCCGGTCTTTGATGACGCCCCCGACGACGCCTCGAATTGAGAACCGTGCCAACCCGCGCCCGCTGGAGTGTGCTTGACGCCCTGATCCTCGGCGTCCTGGCGGCACTCCTCGCCTGGGTCTGCTGGCGAGTCAACAGCGTCTTTCACTATCGCTGGGATTGGTCCACGGTGTGGCCGTTCCTGGTTCGCATCGATCCGGCCACGGGCCAGTGGGCGCCCAATCTGCTGCTTCAAGGGCTGGCCACGACGGTCCGACTGACGCTGTGGGGGATGCTGCTGGCGGTGCTCATCGGTACGGTGATGGGCTGGGCCAGGGCCCAGCCGCGGCTGCTGTGGCGACTCATCAGCGGCAGCTACGTCATGACCATCCGCAACATTCCGCCGGTGGTCTTTGTCTTCATCTTCGTGTTTTTCATCTCCAGCCACTTCATGCCGTGGCTGCGCCTCACCGAACGCGCCCGGGAATTGCCGGAGTCGGCTCAGTGGGTGCTCGAAATCCTCTTTGGCCCCGTTGCGCTGCTCGACAATTTCTTTCTGGGTCTGACCTGCCTGGCCGTATTCTCGGGCGCTTATGTCACCGAGATCGTGCGAGCTGGCCTGCAGGCCGTTCCCCGATCCCAGATCGAGGCCGCCCAGAGTCTGGGCCTGTCGGGTTGGCTCACCGCGCGACTGGTGGTCCTGCCTCAGGCCCTGCGAGCGGTCTTGCCGCCCCTGGCCGGCCAGTTGATCCAGCTGATCAAGGATTCTTCACTGGTTTCCCTGGTCTCCATCCAGGAGCTGTCGTTCATGGCTCAGGACGTGCAGGTCTCCACCCAGCGGGTCTTTGAGGTATTTCTGCTGGTGGCGGTCATTTACTTCGGCGTGTGCTTCAGCCTGAGCCGCATCTTTGGCTGGCTCGAGACCCGGCACGCAGCAGCCACACGCTGATTCTCAATCGGGCTTGATGCTGGCGCGCTTGACGATATCGCTCCAGACCGCCTGCTCCTTGCGAATGAACTCGGCGTACTCGCTGGCTGGCCCCCCGCCCCCCACAGCGTTGTCATTGGCGAATCGCTCGGTCACCGAACTGGATTTGAGCGCCTTGTAGCTTTCTTCCTGGATGCGCTTGACGACATCCGTCGGGGTTCCGGCGGGTACATGAATGCCGTACCACTGCGAGGTTTCGAAATTGCGAAACCCCATCTCGGCTACCGTCGGCACTTCAGGCAAGGCCGGGATGCGCTGCTGGGTGCCAACCGCAATGGCCTTCAATTTGCCGCTCTTGATGTGCGCGGCCAGCGCCGGCATGCCAGCCGACGAAGCCTGGGTGCGCCCGGCAAGCAGATCGACCAGCTGTGGGCCTGTACCGCGATACGGAATGTGCGTGATGAACATGCCCGTCACGAGCTTGAGGTATTCCATGGCCAGATGGCCCGCACTGGCATTGCCCGCAGAGCCGTAGTTCAGCTTGCCGGGATTGGCTTTCACATACGCCACAAATTCCCGAAAGTCTTTGGCTGGAACATCGGGGTGAATCACAAAGACATTGGGCACCTTGGCCAGCAGCGTGACGGGTACAAAATCCTTGTTCACGTCATAGGGCTGGTTCTTGAGCATGTAGGGGTTGACCGCGAGCGTGCCCACATGGGTGAGGATCAGCGTGTGTCCATCTGGGGCTGCCCGTGCCACTTCCGACATGGCGGTCACACCCGCGCCGCCCGGCTTGTTCTCGACATACACACTCTGACCGAGTTGCTTGGTGAGCTCTGCAGCTACCGAGCGTGCAACGATCTCGCTGGTGCCTCCCGGCGCAAAGGGCACCACGAACCGAATCGATTTGCTGGGCCAGGCTGATTGCGCCTGCGAGAGGGCACTCGCGGACAGCGCTGAGCTTGCAACCGCCCCCTGGAGGAGCCGGCGTCGTGTAGGGGCAAGGGTCATGTTGAATCTCCTGGGTGAGTCCCGCAGGCCACCGTTCGTCAAAGAAGAACGCCTCGTCAGAACTGATAGCGGCGCAGACCGCCATCGACAGGAATGACGGCACCCGTGATGTAGGACGCGAGGGGCGAGGCCAGAAAGGTCACCAAGGCGGCAATGTCTTCAGGCTCGCCATAGCGGCCGACCGGAATTTCATTGTCGCACTGCCATTGCCGATACTCGGGTGTGTAGTTTCGAAAGATCTGCTCACTGTGGATGCGCCCGGGCGGCACGCAGTTCACGGTCACGCCGTGTTTGCCCACCATGCGCGACAGACCCTTGGCCCAGCTGTGAATGCCGGCCTTGGCGCAAAACGCGCCATTCACATGATCAGGCTCGCTCTTGCCGGTGATGTTGATGATGCGACCCCATGAGCGGCTGATCATGCCGTCGATCAGGGCGTCGGCCAGCTGACGCGGCCGGTGAAAGTTCAGGGTCATGGCCTCGGTCCAGGCCTCTTCGCTGACATGCAGGTCCTTGAAGGCGCGAGAGCCTCCGGCGTTGTTGACGAGAATATCGACATGACCCAGTGCGGCCGTGGCCGCTTCGGCCAGTTTTTGCGCGGCATCGCTGGCATAGAGGTCTGCCTCGATCAGCACCGGTTTGGGGCCACCCGCATCCACGATCTGCTCTGAAAGCGCCTGGAGCTTGTCGAGACGCCGTGCACTGAGTGCCAGGCGCACACCTTCGGCAGCGAGTGCTCGGGCAATGCCATGGCCGATGCCCACACTGGCTCCGGTGACGAGGGCGGTCTTGTCTTTGAGTTGAAGGTCCATGACGTGTTTCCTTTGTGGTGGGCGCAGTGCCTGGTTACTGTGCAGGATCGTGGTCGGGGCATCGCGTGACTGCTCTGCAGGAACGGCGCAGCGCGGCCTACTGTGGCGTTGCGATGGTGAGAGGTTGGCCGACAACACCGAGATAGAAAACAACCAGTCGTGTATTGACCGAACCAGGGTTTCGACCGTTGTGCACGGTATTGACCACCTCCGCAACAGCCTGGCCAGCCGTCAACCGACGCTGAGTGCCATCGCGAAGACTGACCTCGAGTTCGCCTTCGAGTATGTAGGCGAGCGAAGGCACCGGGTGGTGATGCCACCCGGTCTGGGCGCCAGGTGCAACGACGATTTCGAGCGCGGTCACCTGCGGCGTACCGCTGGGGTAGCTCAAGCCTTTGCCATCCCAGCTGCTGAGTGTCTGCAGAAGGGTCTTGGCCGATACGGGTGCCGGCGTCATTGCAGGGGTGGGTTGGCTCGCACCTGATTCCGGTTGAGCGCGCCCGCAGGCACAGGCCGACAGCACCGTCAGCAGCGCCGCAACCGTCAGGGACCGCCTCAGCCAGAGCGTCTTGAAGGGCGAATGTTCAGATCGGGGCGTCATGCAAAGGGCGTGGTTCTGACAGGGGTGGATGAACGAAATCCCGCAAATTGTGCCTGTTGTTGCCGAGCCCTGTCATGCATCTGTCATCGGGTGGTCAGATGCCTGTCAAGACAGCGCGATTCAATCGGAGGGCATGAATACTGCCTCGACAGCCGACGACAGCGGCAAGACGGATTCCATCCTGAAGGTTCGAACCGTCTGGATTTCGGATCTCCACCTCGGTACACCGGGATGCCAGGCGGCCGCTCTGCTCGAGTTTCTGAGAACCACCGAGTGCGAAACCCTCTATCTGGTGGGCGACATCATCGACGGCTGGCAGTTGCGTCGCTCGTGGTACTGGCCCCAGGCCCACAACGATGTTGTCCAGAAGATTCTGCGCAAGGTACGCAAGGGTACGCGGGTGGTCTATGTTCCCGGCAACCACGACGAATTTGCGCGCAAGTATGTGGAACACACCTTTGGTGGTGTGGATGTCGTGCATGAGGCGGTGCATCAGACACTCGACGGTCGCCGGTTTCTGATCATTCATGGAGACCATTTTGACGGCGTGATTCAGTGCGCCAAGTGGCTCGCCTATGTGGGTGACATGGCTTATGAATTCACGCTCAAGGTCAACAGCCGTCTGAATGCCCTGCGCGCGCGGCTGGGCTTGCCCTATTGGAGTTTGTCCCGGTATCTCAAGCTCAAGGTCAAGCGGGCCGTGAGCTACGTGAGCGATTTTGAGGAGGCTGTTGCGCGCGAAGCGCGCAAGCGTCAACTCGATGGAGTGATTTGCGGACATATCCATCATGCCGAGATGCGCGAGATCAATGGCGTTCTCTACTGCAACGATGGTGACTGGGTCGAAAGTCTGACCGCCTTGGTGGAGCATGAGGACGGCCGTCTGGAGATCATCGATCGCGGTGCAGATCGCGCGCCGGTTCAGTCGCCTGAGCAGGCGCTGGGCTGGATCGATCCGCGCACGCTGCCAGGCGCTCGCCCCGAGCCGATCTTCACGCCCGGGATGATTCCCTCGCCGGCACGTCTTGCAGCAAGGGCTGCCCCATCCGAACCGCCGCGCCAAGCTTGATCCCGTCGGCCAGCGCGACGCCGGCTGGGAAGATCGCAATGATGGTCGATCCATGTTCAAACCAGCCCAGCTCATCGCCTTTGCTGAAGGGCGACCTGCACGGGATTTCATTTGGGCCTGGATAACGCAGATGCAACAGGACGTTGGCCGCATGCAGGCGGATGCTGGCCACCAGCACGGCAGCAACGGGTACCAGTACGAATGGGGTGCCGTCTGAGCGTTTCATCTGCAATACCGCACGCTCGTTTTGACAATACAGCCGCGGAACTCTCACCAGAGCGGGTGGGTTGACGTTCCAGACGTCGCCTGCCATGTAGGTGACATGTTCGAGTTCGCCGTCTGTCGGAGCATGGAAGCGGTGATACATCGTTGCGGTCAGGCGCAAGGTGACATAGGTACCCCCCTGATAGGGGTCGGATTGCACGGTCGGGCCCAATAAGTCCGACAGTGTGTAGACATGCTGCTTGGCCTGAATCAAGAGCCCATCGCTGATCTGCCCGCAGGCCACGACATGGGCGTCGCATGGGCTCGTGATGACCGAGGGGTCGGATTCGATGGGTCTTGCCCCGGGTTTGAGCTCGCGCGTGAAGCAGGCATGCAGACTGGTGAATCGCGAGGCCTTGGCATCGCTCAAGTCCAGCGGGCTGAAGCGCCGCCACAGGGCAATCGACAGGCGGGCCAGTATCGGACTCTCGATCTTGCTGAACGTGCCCATCAGGCGCGTGAAAAGCACCCGCGGGATGAAGTTGGTCACGACGAAATTGAATGCGCCCGCCCCGGTCAGGGCGTGCGATATGCGGGGTGTCGTCTGCATGGATGGGCTCTTCACGGGATGGGCTTTCATCTCTGTGTCAAGCAGCGAGCGTAAAGATTCGGTATTGCCAACGCATGACACGGATGGAGCCATGGAACTCGAATTCGCCTGGATCGCAGCTGCTGCAGGCTTGATCGGATGGGCTGCGCCCAAGGCGAGGCGGCGGGTTCAGCTGTCGCGCGCCAAGCACCGCTCACTGGCAGGCCATGCCCGAATCGCCAAACGCCTGTCTGAATGGCTGCCGGCCTGGTCTTATGACGAAGATCGATTCTTTTCTGTCGATGGCGCACCGATTGAGGTTGCAGAGCGTCGCAAGGCGGCGCTGCAACGTTTGGCCCTTGCTTACGCCGAGCGCTATCCCAAGGGTGCAGCCATGACCCATCAGGCCCGTGCTGGCTTGCCGGATCTGGCCTTCACGTCACGCTACCGCGTGCCGTTTCAGTTCAGCGCGCTGGTGAGCGCAATGATGAAGTCGAGCAGCTTTGTCGAACGCAGTGATGGCGTCACCGTGACCGATGTGGATGGCAATGTGTTCTTTGATGTGGCCGGTTCCTATGGCGTGAATCTGCTGGGCTATGACTTCTACAAGGGCACCATGGCTCAGGCTGTCCGCGAGGCCGGAGATCTCGGGCCCGTGCTGGGCTCCTACCACCCGGCCTTGCTCGAGGTGATTGAGCGCCTCAAGCAGGTCAGCCGGCTTGATGCTGTGTCGTTTCACATGTCGGGCACCGAGGCGGTGATGCAGGCAGTGCGGCTCGCGCGCTACCACACGGGCCGAACGCATCTGGTGCGCTTCTGTGGCGCCTATCACGGCTGGTGGGAGGATGTGCAGCCGGGGCCCGGCAATCCCTCGCCGCATCGTGAAACCTACACCTTGCGTGACATGAATGAGCGCAGCCTCGAGGTGCTGCGCACCCGCCGCGACATCGCCTGCGTACTGGTCAATCCGTTGCAGGCCTTGCATCCCAATTCTCCTGCACCGGGTGACTCCTCGCTGGTCGACAGTGCCCGACGCGCAGGTTTCGACCGGGAGGCCTACACGGCCTGGCTCAAGCGCTTGCGAGCCGTTTGCTCCGAGCGCGGCATCGTGCTCATCTTTGATGAAGTATTCCTGGGGTTTCGGCTGGCACCGGGTGGAGCGCAGCAGTATTTCGGTGTGAAGGCCGACATGGTGACCTACGGTAAAACCCTGGGCGGTGGCTTTCCTTTGGGCGTGGTCTGTGGAAGGGCGGATCTCATGAAGCGGTTCCGTGAAGATCGTCCCACCGACATCTGCTTTGCGCGCGGAACCTTCAATGCCCACCCGTATGTGATTTGTGCCATGCGGGCCTTCCTGCGCGCTCTGGATCAGCCAGAGGTGCAGGCTCTCTATGAAGGTCTGGACGCGCGCTGGCAGCAGCGGGCCGATCGCCTGAATGAGCAGTTGTCTGCGGCGGGCTTGCCGGTGCGGGTCAGCAGCCTGTCAACGGTCTGGACTGTGACCTACACGCAGCCTTCGAGATACAACTGGATGCTCCAGTACTACCTGCGTCTGCACGGGCTGGCGTTGAGCTGGGTGGGCAGCGGCCGCCTGATTTTCAGCCTCAACTACCGCGATGAAGATTTCGAGGCGGTCTGCATTCGCTTCGTCGCTGCGGCCGAGCAGATGCGGCAAGACGGTTGGTGGGACCACGAGTCCCAGAGCAATCGCGAGATCCGTCGGGGCATCCTGCGTGAAATGCTGCAGGCGCGGTTCGGATTGCAGCGTGCGTAGTGGTCAAAAGCAAACGCCAGGCTTGCCCTGGCGTTTGATGAGGATCAGCGGGCCGAGTCAGTGACCCCAGAGCAGGGTCACGAGTGTGAGGCAGACCCCGACGAAGGTGCAAGGCGCTCGCCGCGAAGCAGCGCCAAGGGCGCCTTGTGATAGAGCACGATGTCGTGGAACGGATCGGTCACGATCTTGCAAGCCCAGACTGAGCCGGTAAAGAAGTCTCGCGTGACGGTCAACTGGATGACACGCAGAATCAGACCTGACACGCCTAGAGCCAGCCAGCCCAGCCCAAGGTCCTGTGCATAGTCGCCCCAGGTGACTGAGGGTTCGATCAGACCGAGCAGGGACCGATCCAGAAGCAAGGTTGCAGGCCAGACCGCCCAAAGGCCCATCAGGACAATCTTGCGGCGGATGTTGTAGCCGACCTTGATCTCTTCCTTATATTCATCGGTCACCTGATTGACGTGGTCGTAGCCGCGCGGCTCGAAAAAGAAGTGGCCTGCCTGCCGGGTCGTCATGGAAACACACCACGCAATGATGGCGGCCCAGGCCGGGTTGACGAACAGCATGCCATAGGCAATCAGAAAACTGATGGCACTGATCAGATGCAGGCTCTGGTTGATTCGGCAGTGATGGTAATACCGGTGGTCATCCCACCGTTGTACGCGCAGTTCTTGAAGAAATCGCTGAATCACAGGGTCTCCCGAGAGTGAAATGAGCTTGAAGGATCAGTGTCATCTCGGCGCGTGACACGTCCATGACTCCGGTATTGCAGGGCGATGTCACGCAGTGTCATCGCCCTGTTGCACAAGGGGTTCAGCATCTGGGCATGAACAGGATTGTTGATTCTGATCCCGAGTTGCTGAGCGCCGACACGCAGATCGAGGTCGAGCATCTCACCGCCCAGCCCAGCGCCTTGCGGCTTTCGGTCGTGACCGAAACCTGGCCGCCGGAGGTCAATGGCGTGGCCAACACGCTGCACCGACTGGTGCAGACGATGCTGAGTCGAGGTCACAGCATCGAATTGGTGCGCCTGAAGCGACCCTCAGCAGGATCAGACCCGGTGGGGCCCGCCGATCAGTCGGAAGCCTTTCATGAAAGGCTGTTGAGCAGTCTTCCCATTCCCAGATATCCAGGCCTGCGCATGGGCGTCCCATCCAAGGGTGCGCTGATGCGGTTGTGGTCGCTTCACCGTCCTGATCTTGTTCACATCGCAACCGAAGGGCCTTTGGGCTGGTCTGCGCTCAGAGCCGCGACGCAGTTGCGCATTCCCGTGACGAGCGATTTTCGGACCAACTTTCATCGCTACAGCGGCCACTATGGGTTGGGACTGTTTCGCAAGCCCATCGCGGGCTACCTTCGAAAGTTTCACAACCGCACCGCGCGAACACTGGTTCCGACCCAGCAATTGGCCCAGGAGCTGGCAGCGAGCGGGTTTCGCAATCTGGCAGTGGTCGGGCGCGGTGTTGATCTCGAACGTTTCACCCCTGCACGGCGTAGCGAGGCCTTACGTGCTTCGTGGGGTGCCCAGCCTGGCGATCTGGTCGTGGTTCATGTGGGCCGTCTTGCCGCCGAAAAGAATCTTGACCTGTTATTGCTGTCCTTCGATGCGCTGTCTCGACACTGCCCGAACGCTCGGCTGGTTCTGGTGGGCGATGGTCCGATGCGTGAGTCGCTCAGGCAGCGCTGCCCCAAGGCGATTTTTGCCGGCCAGAGAAAAGGCGAGGATCTCGCAGCGCACTATGCTTCGGCCGATCTTTTTCTGTTTCCCAGCCTGACCGAGACTTTCGGCAACGTGGTGACTGAGGCCATGGCCAGTGGCTTGGCGGTTGTTTCGTATGACTGTGCGGCCGCACGCGAGCATATCCAGCACGGCGTGAGTGGCCTGCTGGTACCTGAAGGTCAGGAGGCGATCTTCATCGCCGAATCGGTTCGTGCTGCAGTCGATCACCCGTTGCGTGCACGGGTTGCCCGGGCGTCGCTGGCGAGAGCTCAAGCGCTCAGCTGGGATCACATCGGACGGTTGTTCGAACACCACCTCAGACAGGTTGTCGCTGACAATCGCTGAGTAAGATTACCGACGAGACCCTGCGTAACTTTCCGGCGCCCAACGCGCAAATGCCAGTGCAACCAGCGTGATCCCCGCCGCGCAAACCGACAGTGCGACGGTCGCCCCTGCGAGATCAGCCAGCAGTCCCAAACCGATCGGCCCCACCACATAGCCGATATCGGAGAGTGCCCGATAGATGCTGATCGCTGCGGCATTCATGCCGGCCGGCGCATTGTCTGCCGCATAGGCTGTCGGTGCGGCGCCCGTCACGGCGGAGGCCACGCCCCAGACGATGCTGGCGGTCATGAAGGTGGCATAGCCCGTGGCCAGCCAGAATCCCATGAAGGCCACGCCGGTCAGGAGGGCCGCAGTCACGATCAGCGGCTTGCGCCCATAGCGGTCGGCGATCATGCCACTCGGATAGGTGGCGAGCAGTCCGCAGACACTGCCCACCGCCATTGCTCCACCAATCTGCCCGGCCCCCAGGGCCAGCTTGCTCGAGGCCATCAGGGGCACGATGCTGAACAGGCCACCCGTGCGAACCGCGGCATGCATGAACCCGGTCAGGCACACCAGCATGAATCCGAGCTTGCCCGTCATGAGGCGCACCTGTTGTGCGAACGGCAGGGCCGGCTGGGCGCGCACTTGCGCACTGAGCCCATGGCCCCGGGTTTCAGGGATCAGGCTCCAGGAGATCAGGCCGACCAGGGCAGCTGCCACCGCATTGGCCAGAAAAGGAACGGCCAAGCCGAAGTGTTCGGCCAGCAGCCCACCGGGCAAAGGCCCGATCCCCACGGCAAACAGAAAACTGCCCTGATAGAGCGACATCATGCGACCGCGCCGCGCCGGAGTGCTGATATCGGCGAGCACCACTGCTCCGATGGTGACGACGATGCCCGCACCTGCGCCCGCCACAAAGCGTGCCAGCAAAAACCCCACAAACTCGGGTGCCCAGGCTGACCACAGATTGCCGATGACCGACAGCGCACCGCCGAGTGCGAGCGCATGACGACGCCCCAGCCGGTCGGCGAGGCGCCCCGAGGGCACTGCAGCCAGCATGCGTGACAGACCGAAGATCGCCACGGTGGCCCCGATCGCCGAGACCGAGACCTCGAAGGATTCTGCATAGAGCGGCAGCACCGGCACGATGGCGCCAAACCCCAGCTGGTTGACAAAGATGATCACGCACATCCAGAGCAGGGCACGCCGCTCCAGGGGGCTCATGGCGAGCGATTCAGACATCAGCCCGCCGCGATCCGTCCGGAGGTTGCCGTGGTGCCGGCATCGACGGGCAACACCGCGCCCGTGATCCACCGCGCGGCGTCGCTGGCCAGAAACACCACCGCTTCGCCCACATCCCAGCCACTGCCTTCGGTTCTGAGCAGGGATCGCTTGCGCCTCGCCTCGCGCACCTCAGGCGACATGCCGCCTGCATAGACCATGGGCGTGTAGACCATGCCCGGGGCCACGCAGTTGGCCCGGATGCCCTGGGCGGCATGCTGGGTGGCCATGCCCCGGGTCATGTTGACGACCGCACCTTTGGAGGTCTGATAGAGCAGGCCGGTGTAGCTGCCGAGCAGACCCGCCACCGAGGCCAGATTGACGATGGCCCCTTTGCCCTGCGCAGCCATGATCGGCACCGCGTGGCGGGCCATCAGCATCATGGAGGTGACATTGACGCGCATGGCGGTATCCCAGGCGGCCAGATCCAGCGCAGTGGCATCGCCCGGCGGCCCGCCGATGCCGACATTGTTGACCAGCACATCCAGCCGGCCCCAGGCTTGCACTGCATGATCCACGGCCGCCTTGCAGGCTGCATCGTCGGTCACATCGGTGTGCAGGGCCTGCGCAGTGCCGCCCTCCGACAGGATCCGGTCGGCAGTGGCCTGCGCCGCAGCGAGGTGATGGTCCAGCACCAGCACCCTTGCCCCGCGGCGTGCCAGCAAAATGGCTGCCGCCCGGCCGTTGCCAATGCCATCGGCACGTGAGCCGCCGCCAGTCACGATCGCCACCCGTCCGTCGAAACGCGTGGCATCAAAGCCGGGGTCGCGATGGGGATCGACATCCTCGAACGGCGGCGCGCCATCACGGACAGAACTGCTCATTTTGGTCTCCTGGCCTGGTGTTTGCTGAATGTTCTGCGATCATCTTAACCATTTGGCCTATCCGGGCATTCAGGAACTCCCATGAGCGATGCCGTTGTAACCATTGAAATCGCAGCCGAGGGCTATGCCGTCGTGACCCTGAACCGGCCGCGCGCCATGAACGCCCTGTCGCGCGAGTTGCGTCGCGAGCTGGCCCAGACCATTGATCGGCTCGAGGCCGATCCGCAGGTGCGGGTGATCATCCTGACCGGAGCGGGCAAGGCGTTTTGTGCAGGGCTGGATCTCAAGGAGCTGGGTGAGCAGGGACTGCGCAACGCGCCCACGGGTCAGAGCGCTCAGGAGGCCGTGCAACTCGATGATCCGGTGCGTTCCATCGGTCGCTTCAGCGGTCCGGTGATCGGTGCGATCAATGGTGCGGCCATCACCGGTGGCTTTGAGCTCGCGCTGGCCTGCGATGTCCTGCTGGCCAGCGAGCAGGCCAAATTTGCCGACACCCATGCCCGGGTCGGCGTGATGCCCGGATGGGGTCTGTCACAAAAGCTCTCCCGGATGGTGGGCATCTCGCGGGCCAAGGAGCTTTCGCTCACCGGCAATTTTCTTTTTGCCCAGCAGGCGCTCGACTGGGGCCTGGTCAACCGGGTGGTGCCGGCTGAAGCCCTCCTGCCTCAGGCTCGCGCCCTGGCCTGCGACATGCTCTCGGTGTTGCCCCACATGCTGGTGGCCTACAAGCGCCTGATCGACGACGGATACGCGGCTACGTTCGGCGAGGGATTGGCCATCGAGAAGTCGCGCGCCGAGGCGGCCAATGGTGGCGTTCGCGCAGAAGACATCGAGGCCAGACGCGAGGCGATTCGCCAGCGGGCACATCAGCAGGCAACCACCCGCTGAGGCGTGATGCCCATGAAGCCCCTTGAAGGCAATCGACTGACCGCTGCCATGTGCCTGGGGCAGGTGGGCAATCTGGTCCCCCATGTGGTCGTGCCCGCGGTGATGATCGAGCATCTCGTGCCGCTCTGGGGCCTGAGCAATGCGCAGGCGGGTCTGCTCGCCGCCGCGCATCCGGCAGGCTACATGCTGGCCGTGCCTGTGCTGGGGGCACTGACCGATCGGATTGACGCCCGTCTGCTGCTGTTCTGGGGGTCGCTGTTGAGCGGTCTGTTCACCATCGGGTTTGGCGTGCTGGCCGATGGATTGGCTTCAGGCATGGTGCTCTGGGCGCTGGCGGGTGTGGCTTTTGCGGGGGCCTACATGCCTGGGCTTCGGGCCCTGACCGATCGGCTGCCGCCCGGCGATCAGTCACGCAGCATCACGCTCTACACCTCCAGTTTTTCGCTGGGGGTGAGTCTGTCCTTTCTCGCCTCTCAGGCTCTGGCCAACGCCCTGGGATGGCAGGCAGCCTTCATCTGGACGGGCCTGGCGCCGCTCTTCATGGTCTGGGCGTCGTGGCGGCTTGTTGCGCGTCAGCCCGCGCCACGGACCACACGGACGGGTCTGCTCGATTTTCGACCCGTGCTGCGCAATCGACCCACCATGGGTTTCATCCTGGGCTATGCCGCACACTGCTTTGAGCTCTATGGTCTGAGGGCCTGGGTGGTGGGGTTCTGGACCTTCGTTGCAGCCCGTCATGCCGGAGCGGCCCTGGTCGATCCGATCACGGCCAGCGTGCTCGTCACGCTGATTGCCATGCCGGCGAGCATCATCGGCAATGAATGGGCCCGTCGCTACGGCCGGCATCGCGCGATCTCATGGATTCAGGTGGCCTCGGCGGGCGTGGCCCTGCTCATTGCCAGCCTCACAGCGGCCGGGCCGGCTCTGTTGCTGGGCTTGATCCTCCTTTATTCCTTTACCGTGGTCGCAGATTCCGGGTCACTGACCGCGGGCATGAATGCCACGGCCGAGCCCGAGTACAAGGGCTCCACCATGGCCCTTCATTCCACGCTGGGCTTTGGCTTTTCGGCGCTTGCCGGATGGGCGGTGGGCGCGGCGCTGGATCGGTTCGGAGGCATCGACAGTCCGGTGGGCTGGAGCGCGGGTTTTGCAGTCCTGGCCCTGGGCGTGGCCTGCGGACCGCTCGCCCTGTGGTGGTCGCGTCAGCCGGTCAGACCCCGGCGTTCAGATTGATCTTCTGTCCGTTGACGTAGCCCGCGGCCTCGGACACCAGAAAAGCCACCGTGTTGGCCACATCCTGCGGGGTGCTTACGCGCCCGAACGGCGACTTGGCATCGAGCTCGTGAATGTCTTTTACGCCCCATCGGGCCCGTGAGAGTCGCTCGCCCATGTCGGTGACGGTCAGACCCGGCGCCACGATATTGGTCCGGATGCCATGGGGTTGCTCCTCGCGGGCGAGTGTGAGGGCGAGCGCCTCCATGGCGGCCTTGCCCATGGAGTAGGGTGCACCCCGAGCGGCGGGTTGCAGCGTGGCCACCGACGAAATCATGATGATGTCGCCTCGGGTCTGTCGCCGAAGGTGTGGGATGGCGAGTTTGGACAGGTAGTGGGGCGCCAGGGCATGCACGCGCAGGACGCGTTCGACCTCCGCCGGGTCGGTGTCGGTCACTGACAGCCCGCGGCTGGCGATTCCGGCGTTATTGACCAGGATGCCCAGACTGCCAAAGTCGCGCACGACGGCCTCGATCATGGCGGCATCATCCTCAAAGCGCTCAACTGCTGCCTGATAGGTTCGTGCCTGGCGGCCCATGGCCCGGATTTCCGCGGCCACGGCCTCAGCCGCCTCTGCGCTGCGGCTGTAATTGATCGCGATATCGGCACCGTCGCGAGCCAGCTGCAGCGCGATGGCCCGTCCGATGCCCCGGCCGGCGCCGGTGACCAGCGCAACCCGGCCGCTCAGACCCTGTGAACTTGCTGTGGACATGCTGTCTCCCTGAAATTGATGGTGTTGACGAGCCCTCGCGGCCTCGATGCCTTGTCGAACCTGTTTCCAGGCCACCGTGCACTGGTATCTTGCATGGGCTTGTGTTCAACGCAACGATGTATTTTGCGAGCCTCCTGCACCATGGTTCCATCTTCTGCAGTTCTGCGTTCGTTCCATCGAGAGTCCCCGTCCACAGGATTGATTCGCCTGTTGGGGCTGTTGTTGCTGTCCTTGCTTGCGGCTGGATGGGCCCAGGCCCAGGGGCGCCACGCGCTCATCATTGGCATTGGCGAGTATTCCGCGGCTTCAAAAACGGAGCCGCTCAAGGGCATGCCCGTTGACCTGGCCAACGCCAGACGCATGGCCATCGCCATGGGAACTCGAGCATCTGACATCGTCGAGTTGCGAGATGCGCAGGCCACCAAGCCGCGTATTCTGGCTGCGCTCTCTAGTTTGCAGAGCACGGTGCGCCCCGGCGATCGGGTCTTCATTTACTGGTCGGGGCACGGATCCCGCTTTCCGGGTTCGAAGGGCTGTGTCGAAGGCCTGCAGACCTACACAGCGGGTCCATACACCGAAATCGATGTCATGACCGAGTCTGAACTGGCGGCTGCATTCGAGCCCATCAGCCGTGTGGCTGACAAGATGATCACCATCGTGGACGCCTGTTTTTCGGGTGGAGTCATTCGCACCGGATCGACTGCGCGAAGCCTGTCTTCTAACGACATTCCGCAGCCGCGGTTCAATGCGGCAGGCAGCGAACAGTGCGGTGTCGGCATCAATCAACCCCGCACACGAAGCCTGATGTCCGAGCTGACCCGACTGGGCGTCATGCAGGAAAACGTGGTCCAGATCGCCACGGCCAACTACAACGAAGTCAGTTGGGACACGCCGGCCACAGGCGGCTACGGCACCAACGCGCTGGCCCAATGCCTGATGGGAGAGGCCAAGGATCTCAACGGCAGCGGTGCGATCTCGCTGGATGAACTGCGGGTCTGCGCGCAACAGCGCATGGATCGTTTCATTGCGCCCCACCGCTCATTGGGGATGTTGCCGTCTACACTGCAGGTGCGCGGCAACCGCAATCTGATAGTCACGCCAGTGGCAACTCCCGTGGCACCCGCGCAGCCTGCCCTGACCGTTGCGCAGACTGCCCCCGTT
>Ga0255100_1000086_pt1 | contig 43272 bp, 44 predicted proteins | sample Colum_Colum_RepB_2_FD_188449 | JGI IMG/M metagenome (GOLD analysis project Ga0255100, IMG submission 188449) | Freshwater microbial communities from Columbia River, Oregon, United States - Colum_Colum_RepB_8d | ecosystem: Environmental > Aquatic > Freshwater > River | place: USA: Oregon...
CCCCCTACCCTCAAGCACCCCACCTGGCGACTTGTACAGCCCGCACTTGCCAACCCAAGAATCCCTGGGTCACTTGTCCGAAATATTTGACGGCTCGGCATTTGAGGAATCGTAGGGCACTTGCCGCTAGCGTGGAAATTGCAACCTTGAAGGAAAATCCACCGAAAATATTTTTTTATTTTCACGCTTTTCTACTTCCACTAGCCGTCCGATAGGTTATAATTCACGCACGCACTCCCGTGGTGGGGGTGCAACCTAGAGGTGACACGATGACGACATATGCGTACGCCCGTTGCGGGTGTGGGAAGTTGACTAAGAAGCGCTATAGCACGGAGCGCGGCGCGGGGGTGGGCCTGTATCACTTGAAGCGCAAGGCGCTAGCGTGCTGTGGCCGGTTGCAGGAATCCGGGACGCACTCCGGGTACACATACGGGGTAGACGCGGCGCGGGCACTAATCGCAGTAGCGCGTGCGCTAGCGGGGGTGCGCTCATGAGCCGGGCCTACAGGCTAATGCTGCAAGGGGAGCTAGTGACCCTACCCTACGGCCGGGAGCGCTACGCTACTAAGCGCGATGCGCTAGACGCGCTAGGGGAGGAATTGGACGCGCTACAGGCGCTAGACGATGGTGAGCTAGCCGTGGTAAAGGTGTCACGCCCGGACGCGGAAGCGGCCATCGGTCGATTCTCACGCACGGGTAAGATGCCCGGCGCGTCATGGAGCCTAAGCGCTTTTGAGTGTGGTGTGGGCGGGGTGCTTTCCAAGGTACCCGGTAGTGTATGTGCGAAATGCTACGCGCAACGCGGCGCGTATGCATGGGGTAGCACCAAAAAAGCCATGGCACGGCGCAAGGCGACAATTCCCACCCATGCGTTCCAAATTGATGACCCGGCGTGGTGTGAATGGATCGACAATTTCGCAGACGCGCTTGAAGGGGAAGCACACTTCCGATGGTTTGATAGTGGCGATCTCCCCGGGGTAGACTTTGCGCTAGCGGTGTGCGAGGTTGCGAAACTCACACCCGGCACCGCGCATTGGCTCCCCACAAAAGAGCGCGCTACGGTGTCGGAATTGGTGAAGCGCCGGGGTGCAATTCCCCCCAATTTGACTATCCGGGTGTCGGCCTATATGCGTGGGGAATCGCACGCGCTAGGGCACTTGGAAAAGCACGGGATCGTAGCGTCTACTGTATCGGCCCCTAGCCCGGATTCGTTCGAATGCGAGGCCGATAAGCGGGAGGGACAATGTGGGCCTTGCCGCGCTTGTTGGAAGTCTAGCATCCGCACCGTCAACTACCCCGGCCGGTGGGGAGCCGACAAGGTATGACCGGGTACGCTATCGGCCTAGCGGCCTACGCGCTCGTAATCTACGCGGCAGTAGTCGCGCTACGCGCTAAAGGGAAAGAGTAACGCACGCGGCAACCGGGGCGGGGCGCTCGAGCGGGCGCTCCCCCCTGGCCCCTAGGCCGGTTTCGAAAACCGATCCGGACTTTGGGGCCGTCAGTCTTCGTCATTCGTAATATAGCCCCCCACCCGCTCTCTCGCGCACACATCCCCCTACCGGTTTAGCAAACGGTTCGCTGAAAAAAGGTGTATGTATCTAAAAATTAGGCCCGTATAGATAATTTTGATATAAAGTAAAAAGTTTTGCGGTAAAAAGGGACATCCTAACTATGGCACGACTAGGTCAAATGGCGTTTCAGGTGGTGTTTTTGGCGATTGCGGGGTTATTTGTGTTATGTTTTGTGTTTGGGTTGCCATTTTTGTGGTATGGGAGGGGTAAATGAGCGAGTTACCGACATGGGGAAGGCCGAAGGGGAGCAGTATTTTGGCTCCGTTGTTGCGGATTTTGAGTCAGGACAGGAACGAGCATGGTGAGGGCCGGTTAGCGGAGTTGATTGCGCAGACGATTGTGGAGCGTGCGATTAGGGGAGATGACATTTCGGGGTTGCTGAAGCTGGTGGAGCGGATCGACGGAGCGGTGATTAAGCGGATGGAGCATTCCATCCAGGCTGACCGGACGATTGTGGTACACCCTGGTGAGTACAAAGTGATCCCAGAGCTTCCTGGTGGGCCTGTAATCGCGCTGGAGACGGCTGCGGAGTTTGCTGCGTCCTTCAATCAGGAAGAGCGTGTAGCGCTTGTAATGCAGCCGAGCGTGGATGTGCTAATGCCGAGCTTCGAGGTGGAGCCTGAGGCGACGGCGGAGAAGACGGCCAAGGCTGGGATGGTGGTGAACCACCCTGAGCATGGGGTGCTGGATGCTGCGTCTTTGGACTAAGTGGGAGGTCTACTTCCCAATTTGCTTTTTTTTCTGATTTTGCCTCTTGACAAGACTTGACAAGTGGTGCAGTTTACGGGGGTTCTTTTTTTGAGGGGTTTTTTCTTCTTTTTTCAGTTTAGCTTTGGCTGTCCGCTGGTGATGCGAGTGACGAGACAAGCAAGTGAGACGAGGATGATGGCTGACAAGGAAGACGAACAAGCCGGACTTGAATAGAGTAAGGGCCGGAGTGACAAAGAAGCAAAAAGCGAGCTACAAAACAAAATGAGCAAGTTAATCCTGCCGAGTCCGGTCATCCTCGCAAGTGAATCGTTTGATGTGGACACGAGCGGTATTGGGCCTGCTGGAGCCACAGCCAACGGCGCTGCAACAATTTCGCCGTTGCGGTTTTTGATTCCGGCTTATGCCACGACGAAGGATTCGTCCATCGACATTGAGTTGGCGGTTACGTCTGCGGCTCTTGCTGGCAACTACACTTTGACACCGCAATTGGTGTTTACTGATCCTGATGGCGTAACCAATGCAACTAACTATGTGTTTGCGCAAACGCTAACTGTTGACCCGACTAACGCGCAAATTATTAATTTTAAGATTAAAATGTTTTTTGCTAAAGGCGCGTCTGGCGCTCCTACTGAATACCGTCCAGTTTTGCATTACCGTGGCGCTACTTGCTCGGTTGACTCGACTTCAACCGCCACCGTTGATACTGGTTCGTACAACACGGGTAACTCGCCGGCTATGACGCGCATGGATTATCCTCGAGCGCTTACGGTGCAGCTTATTCGTGCTGGTGCAGGTACATCTCGAATGAACGTCCGGTTCGTGCGAGCGGTCGGATACAACCTCAACATGGACAACTGGACGGTCTGAGCCTTTAGGTAACGCACAATGCCCGCATTAACACCGACTACGCAAGACACCTTTTACGGCCCGTCCATCCACCAGTCCTACGATGTGTACCGTCACCCGGTGCGCGATGTGGGCGGCAATCCTGTGTTGGTTTACCGTCACGGTGGAGGCTGGGCGAGCAACGACAAGCGGGACATTGGCGTAGATGGCAATGCCTCTAACCGCCTAGCGGATTACCTACTGAAGCGGACGCTGCCGACTGACACGCACTTTGACATTATCAGCGTGGAAAGCCGTCAGTTTAGTTTTAGCTCAAGCGGTGCTGCGTTTGGTTACGCACAACCGAACGATGCACCGGCATTCTTCCCCGAAGCTTGGGACGACCTCAAGTTAGCTCTTGTGCATATCAAGCAGAACGCCACGACTTTGGGTATCGACCCGAAAAAGATGGTGCTGTTTGGTAACAGCGCGGGCGCAACTACCTTGTGGTGGTCGCAGTTGACTGCGCCCTTGGTTGTGGATGGCGTGGACAGCCGTGCCCTAGCGATGATCTTTGAGAAGCCGCTGGTCGATTTCCGTCGCGATGGCGCAGGTACGGAAACCTACAACAGCGCTACCGACAACTTCTACGACTATGTGTTTGGCACGGTCGCGGGTGTTAATGCGTACCCTGGCACGCAATTGTCTACCGCCACGCGCAACGCAGCTAGCATTGCCTGGTATTACGAAACAAACCAGTTGCAGTATGCAATCCCCACGCTGATTATGGCTGGCCCGCAGCGTACGTTTACGGCTGGAGGTACTATTGGCGGCACAGCTACATTAGCTACCTTAACTGGTTTCTTTAGCGGCTGGGTCAACAACTTTGATCGTTTAGAAATCGTTGGCTCGCCTACAGCGTTTACAGGCGCAACCGGTATGTCGCCTGCGGCGTTGTACAAGGGCTACATGCAAGTTGCTCCAACTAATGGAATCTACACCGTGGCTAGCGGTGCAACAGCTAACGCACGGACTATTTCGCCTGCCTGTGGCGCGCCTGCTATTACGGCTACAGGTTCAACCGTAAGCAAAGACGGTATGCAAATTACCAATGTCGCGTTTGGCAGCTATGTCCACCAAGACGGTGACATGTTGTGGATCCACGGTGAAAGCGCTGCGGGAACTGCGGTTTTGAGTCAAAGCGGTGCTGGCGCGTACCGCGTTATGGGCAAGTCGGCAACAATTGCTAACACGATTGAACTTGACCGCTCGTGCCGTACTTCTAGCACAACTAGTGGCACGGTAGACGCAACGTTGTACCCGCGCAACTTCTCTGTTGGCGCAACTGCGTCGTTCAGCAAGATTCCTGGCAAGCCTTATGTCGATCCGCACGACCCGCAACAGTACGCCAGCATGCAGTCGCTGAACGCGCAGAACCAAGACACCTCGTTGCTGTCGTTCCTGCCGTACTTCCAGTACGACGGCGATGCGGCTGCACCGTTTGTGGACTACCGCCACTCTGCGATGCTGTACGCCTTTGCCGCAGGCGCGGTGAAGGGCCGTCCGACCGCCCTCAGTAGCACCCTGGTTGGGAGTCAAGTAGGCTAATGGCTGACAAAATCCCGCTAAAGCTGTCTACCGGCCCAAACGAGATCCAAGAGTTTGCGGCAGGAGGTACGCCTGACACCGTACCGATTGCCAATTTGCCGACTACAATTGTTTACACCGGCGACGCGCAGACTTTGTCTGCAAAATTGCTGGATGCAACAAATAAAATCAGTACCACGCTTTTAGACGGCACAGGTGCTGCGCCTGTATTGTCTGCTGTTAAAAATAGTACACCTACTACGAGTAACTACAGTTGTCCAGAACTAGTTACTTCTGTTCCTCTTAATGGTGCTACTGTTCAAGTAAAAAGCAGCGCTACAAATTCTGATTTGTGGTTGCAGCCAAAAGGTGGCGGCATTGTAAGAACAACAAATGGTGAAATTGTTGGCACAATTGGCTCGCAAACGCTGACCAACAAAACGCTAACTCAGCCGGTTATTAGCGATTTTACAAATGCGGTACACAGTCATTTAAGCGCTGCTAGTGGTGGTACAATTGATGCCGCAGCAGTTGCAAGCGGTTCGTTTAGCCAAGATCGTATTGCTGATGTCGGCAATCGTAGTGGCAGCTATGCGTTTGGTCGCGGTAATTCGGTTTTAATTGACGGTACGGTGGCTGCTGGCAGCGGTGGAACAAGTCGTTGGGCAGAGCGCTCGCGTGTAGCGCAAGTACAAACAGCAAACTACACCGTATCTACTGGTGCAGCCACGGCAACTTATGCGGACTGCACTAATTTAAGCATTATTTGTAGTGCAACATCAGGGTTTTCGTTTAATACAACGCCTGATTGCATTGTAGACAATACTGGCGGTGGCCTTGGCCTTAGCTCGGCATTGCGTCAAGGTAAAACAATTCGGTTAACACTAAATGGGTCGTTGACTGCATCTGCAACAAAAACTGCTAACTTACGGTTTCGGTATAACGCAGGGGTTATGTCTGTATCTTTGCAGGCAGCATCAATTCCTGCAGGTACTTTTCCGTGGGCTGCGGTTGCATATGCTGTATTTCATGGCACGCAAGACGGTGTTTCTGCAAATATGCATATTTGGATTGAATCGTTTAAAGTATTTCAAGCGGGCGCAACTATTGACGGCATTGGCGTAACTGGCAGCAGTTTTACATCCACAAGCATTACAAATGGCAGCGTTCTGTCGTTTAGTGCGCAAATGCAATACACCATTGGCGCAGTAGGCGACTCTCTGGCATGTCATAACGCCGTGTGGGAGGTACTTAACTAGTGCCCGACTTTGTTCGCTTTCAGGTGCGCAAGTCTGACGGCACATTGGCAAACATTACGCCTAATGTGAATAGCCGTATCAGCGTGCGCGACCAAGGCGGTACATTGCGCGAAATTGTAAACAGCCCTGATGCTGTGCCGCCAACAGGTGAAGTGCCAGTAGACCAGCAAGGCGGCACAACGGTTACCGTGCCGTATTGGTGGGTTGGACAAATCAACCCTGTGCCGTTGCCGCAAACACCTGCGGTGACCATTACTTCGCCTGCTGCACCCGTTACCGTAGACGTGCTTGATACGGTATTGTTGCAAGCCTCTTGCACGCTAAACGGTAGTCCTGCGTCGGCCTCAACCGTTGTGTGGTCAAGCAATCTTGACGGCCAGTTGGGTGTGGGCGAGTCGGTGTCTACCGATGCGTTGACCGTGGGCGTTCACACGATCACGGCTAGCTTTACCAACGGCACAACCGCAACTGATACTGAAACGGTAACAGTCGTCAACGCTAGCACGCCGCCGGTTGTCACTATTTTGTCGCCTAGCGACTCAAGTACTTTTGAGTTTGGCGCAGCAATCACATTTACAGCTACCGCAGTAGACGCTGTAGACGGCAACCTTAGCTCGTCTATTAAGTGGTATCGCAACACAGCGTCAGGCTTGTTGTACGAGGGCCAGACCTTTGTGTTCAGCAGCTTGCCGCCGGGGCAGCATGAGATTCGCGCAGTATGCAATGACAACGAAGCGCCGCCTAACCAAGGCTCAGACACGGTCAACGTGCTAATCAGCAAAAGTACGCCTGGCCTTACACAGTTGGCGTTGCAGGATCAGGTAGTAATTGGGCGACAGTCGTATGGGGGTCAGGTAACGCAATGATTGTTGCTACACAAAACCAGAACGAAGACATCATTACGCTGGCTCGCGTTGTCAACCCGCAACAAAGCCCCATTTTGCAGGCGGATGTTAACTCGGTGGCGTTGAAGGTGTACGACTTGTCCACGCAGTCCACCACGGCTGTGTACACCATTGCCTCTATTGCCGTTGGCCTTGTGGTTTTTGACACGCTTCAAACGACCTACGGTTGGTCGCAGGACGCAACAGGCTGGAACTTCAAGCACCGCTTAGAAGTTGGCCTAGTTGCAGGCGGGTTGATCGGTGGGCACACCTACCGCCTCGAGTACAAGCTCCAGTCAACAGGCACACAAGACTGGAACTATCTCTATGTGAACAAGGCGGTCACCATCTTGCCGCAGCTATCGTGATCGAAGAAGCCCAAATCCCGACCAAAAAGGAGCAGTTTCACGCCTACGGTGAAGGCGCGAACCAGCTTTTTGGATGGCTCAACGGCAGCGTCAAGCCGCCGATGGAAGCCATTTACGAGGGTGTGGCGGGATGCGGTAAGTCGCGCTTGATGGGTGAGTGGATCAAGGCCGTGTGCAATACATTTCCGCAGTCCAAGATCTTGGTGCTGCGCGAAACGCGAGTGTCTTTGAACGAATCGTTTTTGGACATCTGGGAAAACGAAGTGTTGGGGCCAGATCACCCTGCTGTGATTAACGGCCCCACGCGAGAACACCGTCAGTCGTACAAACATCCTTCGTTGGGCGGGGAGGTGATCTTAGGCGGCTTTGACAACCCCACAAAGCTGTTCTCAACGCAGTACAATGTCATCTTCTTCAACGAGTGCCAAGAAACGACATTGGCTAAGTGGGAGTCGCTACATCGCGCTCTCCGTCGCTCTGGAACGCCCTTCCGCGTGCTTGTAGGCGACTGTAACCCAGAAGACGAGTACCATTGGGCAAACCAGCGTTGCTTGCAGGGAAAGGCCCGCAGGATCGTTGGGCGCTTCTGGGATAACCCGAAGTGGTACAACCACAAAAATGGTACATGGACGGTGGATGGTACTGAGTACCTCAACCGCCTCAAGAACAGCTTGTCCGGCGTGCGTTTGCAGCGTCTGTACTACGGCAAATGGGTCAGCGCCGAAGGTCAAGTGTGGGAGAACTACGACCAGCATCACCACGTGATCGACGGTCAAATGGAAAAACAAAACGGGGAATGGTTCCTCGTTTCGCCAAATCTCGACAAGCCAGTCCACATCAAGTGGTTCCTTGGCGCTCAGGATATTGGGTTTGATGCCCCTGGTGTCTTCCAATGCTGGGGCGTGGACGGCGAAAACCGCATGTACCGCTTAGTCGAGATCTACAAGCGCCATTGGGATCACGACCAATGGGCTAAGGCCATCGTTGAGGTCAACCAAGAGTTTGAGATGGCCGCTATCGTGACCGACCACGATCCGGCGTTCATCTCTAACCTCAACCGCTGGCTAGATCGTCACGGTATGACTCGCATTGTGCGCGAATGGGACAAGCACCGTGGGCCTGGCGGCGAGAAGGCCGGCATTGACCAAGTGCGCGTGCGCATGAAGCGGCGCGGTGACGGCACGTTCGGCTTGTATCTTCTGCGCAACGCCACCAAGTACAAGGATGTGCGCTTGGAAGGCGAAGGCAAGCCGTGGTGTACCGAAATGGAAATCCCTGCTTATGTCTATCCGTTAGTGGAAGACGGCAAGCTCAATCGCGATACTCCTGACCCTGGCTGCATCGACCACGGCTGTGACGCTATGCGCGGGGCTTGCACCTTCTCGTGGGAACGCGATCTCGGCAAAGAAGTTGAGTACAAGGCCAAGTATGACGGTGGAACGCTAGGACACATTTTGGATCACGAAAAATGGGAAGTGAGCAATGCTTAAAGTAACTGCACAAAACTTGTACGACGAAGTGCAGGCCGCTCAACGGTATTGCGAAAAGCATCGTGAATGGTTCGGGCGGCAGGTGCAACGCTACGCTTCGCCGTTTTATGGTCGGTTCTCGGGCAAAGAGGAATACTTTCCTGAGAACTACTACTACTCGTATGTCGCGCATACTGTCGCCCGTCTTACTGCTATTGAGCCTAAGATTCGTTTGTCTACCGCACGCGACCAAGCGCGTGTGCAGGCACTTGAAGATGCAGGAAACCGCTGGATCCTAGACACTAACTACCAGCGCGAGCGCGAGAAGCTCGGTACTGACTTCTGCTTTGCATGGTCTGTCGCCATTGTCACCCAAGGCGCACGCACGGGCTTTGAGCAAGCCGAAGACCCCGTGATGACCCCGAAGGCGATCCGTTTGTCGCCGCGTCGATTTGGTTGGGATCCGTTGTCGTTGTCTATTGAAGAAGCGCGGTACATGTACCACGTAATGATTCGCGACAAGGACGATATCCTAGAAGACGCAAAAGACGCAAAGTCTGGTTGGATTAAAGAAAACATCGAGTCTGTTCCTACGGACATTGATGCAAAAGGGCTTCGTAACAAGTACGAGTACGGTGAAACGCCCTCTCGTAACGAAGTTATCTACTACGAGATTTGGGTTCCTGAGTACACGCTGCCGGAAGACGATGACTTCTGGAGCGGTATGTCCAAGGAAGAGAAGACGCGCTACCACGGCACGATCTTCACCGTTGCGTGGGCTAGCGAAGACGGCAAAGGCCAAGCAGCGTACCTGCGTGACCCCAGGCCGTTCTTTGGGCCGCGTTGGGGGCCGTACATCGTTGGCGGTCAATACACCGTGCCTGACGAGTCTGCGCCGTTGTCTGCGCTAACGGCTAACGAAGGCCAGATCCAAGAGCTAAACAACCAGGCTCGTGCTAACAACAACGCTGCGCAACGCCGCAAGACCCTTGCGTTGGTCGATGGCTTGAAGCCCGCAATGATCAACAAGCTGGCTGCTGCGCCAGACGGTGACATTGTTGCGGTTAGCGGCATTGAGAAGAACAAGGTTATCGAGATTGAGGTCGGCGGCGCATCTCAAGACGCTCAAATGCGCGAGTTTGAGCTTCGCGGGCGCGTAGATCGCAACCTTGCAATGGGCGACGCTGTGCGCGGTCAAGTCAGCGGTGCAGGCACGGCGACGGAAAACGCCATTGCTGCGCAAGCTAGCTCGGCGCTGACAAGTTTCGTGGACATGAAGTTCATGGAGTTTGAGAAGCGCTTGTTCCGCAGCGTGCTGTGGTACTTCGACCAAGACGAGCGCAGCGTGCTGCCGCTAGGCCGCGAGTACGGCGTGTTCGTTGGCGGTCAATCGCCTGAGCAAATGTCCGAAGGCATTCGCCGCGCCGTCAAGGCGGGTTATATGCCGCGTGACCAAGGCGACGCGATGATCCAAATGCTGGGGCAAATGACCGATACCGACGAAGAAGGTTCGGGCATGAGCTTCGACGATTTGGAGATTCACATCGACGCTGTCCGCAACGACGGCAGCGAAGTGCAAAAGATGATTGCGGCTAGCAACGCAGTCATGCAGATGCTGCCTGCGGTCATGTCCATTCCTTTCTGGGATTGGAAGTCGTGGCTTAAGCGTTGGGGCGAAGCCTTCAACATGCCTGACCTCGATCAGTACCTGAACCTTGACGCTGCCGCTGAGATGGCTTCCATGAATATGGAAATGCAGATGATGTCGGGCGGCGGTGCTGGTCAAATGGGTGGTCGCCCCGGCGGCGGTCAACCTGAACCAGTACGCAACGCTCCGAAGCTCGCTCAAAACCAAGGCTTTGGTAAGGCGATTGGTGCAGGTGTGAATCCAACCAAGTCTAAAACCCAAGGAAAGCCTAGCAGCGGTTCATAATCATGGCCCAGTACGAATTCCAAGCTGATGACGGCGAGATCATTATTCGGGAATACCCGATGACAAAAGCGCCGAAGATTGGCAAAACTATCACGCACAAGGGCAAGAAGTATTCGCGGATCATCTCGACATCTAAAACAGAGGTGCGTTTGTTTGAGCCTAATTTTGTGTCGCACTCGTTGCCACGGTGGCATCCAGATGCGCCACATCACGAACCTGGCACAGGCAAGCCGTGTTTCCAAAACATGAGGGAAGTCCGCGAGTTTTCAGCTAAAACAGGATACAAGTATGAATACGGAAACGGCTGATACAACGCAAACGACTACGCAACAAGAACCCAGCGCTGAACAACAAGCGCGTGCCGTCTATGATCGCCTTGCTGGCGAGCTTGCGGAAAAGGAATCCGTAAAAGCAGAAGCGCTCGAACGCGCTAAGAAAGACGCTGCACCTAAAGAGCAATCCGAATCGCGCAAAGAGCGTGGTGAGGATGGCAAGTTTGTCAAACCGAAGGCAGCGCCAGAGCCTAATCTGGTTAAGCCTACAAGTTCCGAATCCGAAGACGACGAGGGGCCGGAAGTTGACGGCACAGATGCGAAGGCGCAAGAACGCGCCCTAACCGCTCTGCGCCGCGCCAAGGTTCCTAAGGACATCATGGAAGGGCTTCCCGAAGAGGTGAAGCTCAAGTGGGGTCGCCAGCTATCAAAAATGCAAAGCGAAACCGACCGGATGGCGCAGGAGTTTGCCGCTCTCAAGAAGAACGGTCAGGCAGAACCGAAGGAAGCAAAGAAATCGGATAACCAGTCGGAGTCTACGCGGGCCACGCAGGCTGTAGAACAACCCGAACAGGCTTACATCCGCTCTGCTGCCAAGAAGCTCGCTGACACCTTCATGTTGGGCGACGAAGCTGAGGAGGCTTTTGCAGACGCATTGCAAAACGCTACCAAACCGCTTGCCGAACGCTACGGCGCACTCGAGCAGCAGTTGCAGGTAGCGGCTGGTCTTAGCACCCAGATGCTATTGGCTAATGCACGCAATACGTTGTCAGCCGACTTCCCTGAGCTACGGGACAAGGAAGGGTTTGTGCAAGTGACGCAAGCTATGCAACGACTTGCGGAAAGCGGCGCATACGCAGACATCGACGATCTCAATGAGAGAGCTGAAGCTGCTATGCGCGATGCTGCCCAAGTTGTGTTTAGGGAGCAGATCAACGCACGACTCAAGGCGCAAAGAACTTCAATCGACCAAAAACGCAACGCAGGGCAATCCAGCGTCCCCAAAAGGAGCGGTTCAACCGAAGTTAACGGTATGAGCCGTGATCGCGCCATCTTCCACCTTATGTCAAATGAAAATTTGACGGGTGCTGAGGCCCGTCGTCGCGTAGATGGTTACTAACAAAATCACAAGAGACTGAAAAATGCCTGCAATCGTATCTTTTGCCGACTGGGCAGAAGCGACTGGCCCGCTGCTCCTTACGGGGCCGGAAAAGTTCGTTAACGCTGCTCAACTCCAAAACTATTCATGGGCGCGCTTCGTGCGCGGTAAGGAATACTCTGAGATCGTTCAGGGTGGTTCCGAAATCCGCGACGAGTTGATGTTCGACGAAGCTAACACCTTCTCGATGTATCAGCCCAACGACCCCCAAACCCCGACGATGCCCCAGGTGCTTACGCGCTGGTCGTCGCCGTGGCGCTTCGCCGTTGACAGCTATAGCTGGACGGAAGAAGAAGAAGCGTTGAACGCTGGCTCTTCGTACACCGAAGACGCTCGCTTCATGCAATACAAGTCGCTCCTCACCAAGCTGGAAATGCGCGTGCAGACCTCGATCTGCAACGGCATGGAAACCAAGTGGTGGGCGGTTCCCGATGCAAGCACGATGGAAGCTGCGGCTGGCAAAGAGCCGTATTCCATCCCGGCGTTCATCAACGAACAAGCCAACGGTTTGTTTAATGATATTGGCGGCTCCGGTGCGTTTACGACTGTTGAAACCATCAACCCGACCGCCGTTGGCAAAACCAAGTGGCGCAACCGAGTGATCGGCTACGACAGCCCCGCCGTGAAGCCGACTGCCGGCGCTCGCAACGTCATCAACGCGATGGACGATGCGTTCTTGCAGTTGAACTTCCGTCCGCCCGCTGGCAAGGAAGCCTACTTCGAGCCGAACACGTGGAACAGCATCGCGTCGTTCACCTCCAAGAAGGGTCTTCTTGTGATGACCGACCTGCTGCGCCAAGGTCAAGACTGGTACACCAACCGTACCAGCCCTGACTCGGCCTTCAACGGCCCGATGTACGCCGGTATGGAAATCGTGTACGTGCCTCAGTTGGATGCAGCTCCGCTGTACGCCTACGGCAGCACCGACATGGTTTCGGAAGGCGACACCAACGCTTCTGGTCGCGGCCCGCGCTACTACTTGCTCAACGCCAAGTACCTGAAGACTGTGTTCCACAAGGACAAGTACTTCGTTCGCAAGCCGCCGATGTCGCCGTTCAACCAGCCGTTCACGAAGACTGTTTACATCAACAGCTACTTCAACAACGTCTGCACGGCGCGTCACACGCACGCGATCATCACTCCTGGCACGGTTACGGGTTCGTTCCCGTCAACCACGCTAACTCCGGCCACGGTCTACTCGGCCTACTGATAGGAAAGGAATAAGACTATGTACATCGACAAAGGCTTTAACTTCCCGCAGTTTGGTATGCAAACTGGCCAAGGAGTTGATCTGTCAATTGGCGCGTATCCGCTTCCGGTCGTGCTGTTTGACGATTTCCTTCTTGGAACGCCGCTTACTGCCAACCAAACGGCTGGCCCGTGGGCCGTTCAAGGAACTGGCACGGAACTCGCTCCGGCGGCACTTGCTGCTTCAACTACTGGTGAAGTAACAATTGGTACTGGTGCGAGTTCTGGCGACACCTGTCAATTGCGGACTCCAATTCCGTTGCGTTTGGTTGCCGGTAAGCCCGCTGCTGCTGTTTGCCGTATGCTGTCTACGACAATCACAGACCAAAACATTTGGTTTGGTTTGTTGGCATCCAGCGAAACGCCGTTGACCAGCACTAACTTCCAAGGTGCTGGATTTGCCGTGATTAACGGTCAAATTCGTTACGGCGCGTCTGCAACGGCTGTGGCTTACGCTGGTGCTACGACTGCGTTGTCCACGGCTGCTGTTGCTGCCACCTACATTGACATGGCTGTGGTTTGGACTGGCTCTAAGTGCCAATTCTACCTCAACCAAGCGTTGGTTGGTGAAAGCACCGTGGCCCCCACAGGCATTGCGTTGTACTTGCAAGCTGGCGTTCACACCACGGCTGCTTCCAGTAAGACCGCAACGATTGACTACTTGGGCTACAACGCTTTGCGTTGATCTAAACTAGTCCGCTACGCAGGGGAGGCGGCGCGTCCGTCTCCCCTACAACCCGAACACACACGACTATGACCCTAACCGCCGCACGCTGCGTTGACCACATCCGCCACACGCTAGGCAACGCTTTGCCTTCGCAGACGATTGACCCCATGACGGTCATCAACCAAGCGGGCCAGTTCCTCTGCACCATGCACGAGTGGAAGTGGCTAGAGCGCCAATCGGCGTATATCGGCTTTACAGGCGGTCAGTCGTGGTCAACCTGCCCCTCCGACCTGCGCGACCTTATTTCTATCCAGTTCACCCAGGGGCTTGTTAATCGCGTCAGGATTACCTCTATCAACGAGATCTCGCGCCTGCGCTCGCACAACATCGGCGTAGGCTTGGCGATGACTTGGGTTTCGCTCGTTTCCCGCGCTAACCCCACAGGCGGCGCTCCTCTGCCGATCTTGGAGCTGTACCCCACGCCCGTCACGACCGACAACCAAGCGTTGACCGTCTACTACCGCGCTGGCTGGACTCCTCCCGCAAACCTCGACGAGTCCTCCTTCATCAACATCCCTGAGTACATTGAGCCGCTGTACATCCAAATCCTGCGTGCTTTTGCTCGAGGCTACGAGGAGGAAGATCAAGGTTCGTTAGACACTCGCCTACAAGCTCTGTACACGGGAGTTTTGTTCCTAACTGCTGCTGAACGAGATGGTATGATCCAGCACCAGTACGGGCCTCCGCTGCAAACAGGTCTGAGTGCTGTGGGAACCTACCTCCCTGGCGTTCCGGCTTCTCCCTACACCGTTGGAAACCCCACACCGTAAGTCATGGCCGACAATATCTACGACAATCAACCCTGTTACTGGTCTACCGTATCAGCCGTAGCTGCTGCGCGGTATCCATCGGATACCATTGGTGGAGTAACTGCAACGCTAGGTTCAAGTTACTTTGCAACTAGCAATCGCAACGCTCGCATCCAAAGCATTATGATTAATGCTACTCCAGCAGGTGCTGGGACGATTACTTTGACACCGTTGATTGGCGGCGGTTCAATTATCATCAATCACACAGGTGCGCGCACAGAGCCTCACGACCTGTCTTTTGGTGGTGATGTTGGCACATTTATGCGCGGCGGTTTTAGCATTACGCCTAACTCAGCAGATTGGAATGTGGTTGTGTTTTGGAGGCCCGAATAGTGGTAACGGTCATCTACGAAAAACAACCGTGCTACTGGATGATGGTTGAGGACAGCGTTGCATCAGAGGTATATGTGCCTCTTGATGGCGTTGGCGACTACACAACCTCTACCAACGGGTTTTTCATTGACCAAGCTAAAGACGCTATCCTGCAAAGCATCGTTGTTACCAAGTTCCCTGGCGGCAAAGCCTCAAACATCGTCATTGAGCCGCTATCTGAAGCCGCAACGCCGATCACGCTGACAATCGGCAACGCGGTTAACGAACCCGTAGAGATTTTGTTTGGCTCGGCCCCTGGCGTGTTCATGCCTGGCGGGTTTCGAGTCATCCCTGACGATGTGTTCAGCTTTGTGGCCCACTTTCGCCCGCAGTAACCCATGGCAAACTTTGAGCTACAGTTTCCTCTTGGTGGACTAAACGACAATGTCGCGCAGTCCAAGCAGCCTAGCGGAACTACAAACGAAGCTGTCAATGTGCGGGGGCAAGACCCTATCACGGGACGCATCCGTGGCGCTCAAAGAAGCGGGCTTACAAAATATGTAGTTGAGTCGATGGAGGCACGTGTCAAGCGGTTTGAGAAGGTTGTGTACGACAACCGCCAACTGCGGTATGTGCCTTTAGACTCAGCCAACATTAAGTTGATTTGGGAGAAGGCTAACAACAACTCAAACGCCAGCACCTACTGCGTTGTTGACTACAAGGAAAATGTTTATGTAGTTGACGCTGGCCGCACGGTGCAAAAGTTTAACAAGAACGGCGTGCTGGTGTACACATTTGCACCAGCAGGCTTAGAAGATGTCAATTTGTACATCCGTGGTTTAGCTGTAGATGATGCAGGCGGTGTATGGATTGGAACAGGTCACAAAAACGCTGCTGACCTAGCAATTAGCCCATCGCAGCTTGCAAATTTGACATCTTTAAGTAAAACACGAATCTGGAAATATAAAGAATCTGAATCAGATGTTCCTCCTGTTTTGGATTATGCATTTGAACCAAAATTGACAATTGAAAAATTGGTTTTACAGCAAGGAATGCTGTATGCAGCAGCTAATGATCCATTGCTAGAGGTGGGCTATGTTGTAGCTTACGACGAAATTTACAGTACAGGCATGGAAGAAGCGGCTCGTAGAAAGATGCCGTATCCATTGTGCGATATTGATGTGTTAGCTGACGGAAAAGTTTGCTTTACTTCTCCAGTTAACCTAAATCGTTACGAAAAACATTCACAACAATATCCAAATTACAGACCAACTGCGGTCGATTGGACTCCAGCTCAGATTCCTAATGACAAACTTTGGTCTTGGTATGACGCTTCTCAAATGGAAGGCGTAACTGACAATGAACGAGTGACGGCTTGGTTTGACGTAAGCGGCGCAGGACGCAACTTAGGCTGCACGCTTACCGAAACGGGGCCAAAGTACTTAGCAACTGGCTGGGCTGGTCAGCCATGTTTTGATTTTGATGGTGCTTCGCAACTGTATACCGTTGGAGGGCAGCCGACAACACCTCAGTCTAGCGATGGTTCTGCTTCAGCGTTTCCTAATTATGCAAACGCCAAATGGGCTATGCATATTGTGTTTAGGCCACAAGTAGCAGAAGATGAAAATCCGATTACAGCTCCAACTTATTTGTGTGGGGTTGATACATCGTTGCCAGAAAAACATGATTTGCATGTAGCTGTACACAAATCACAAAACCTTATGTTTCCTGGGCAAGTCAACCCAAATAAGGTTTTATTGTATGCTACACCAGATAGTGCGCTTTCTTGGAGTAGATTATCTAAAGGCTACAATGGAACTAACGTACAAGAAGAGCCTAATCCGCCGTTTGCAACAGGTGGAAATCAAATGTCATACATTGGCGCTGGAGCTTTTAAATTTCCTGCGTCAGCAACTTTGTCAACAGTTAACAATGCTAGTATTTTAACTATTATTTATGCAGTTGGATCAGGCGATGGCACTACTGAACTTGAATGCCATTATCGTTTTAATGGACAGCCTATTGACCGTTGGCGTGGAGCGCAAATTAGTGCTTCTGCTGGATTTTACCTAGGCCGTCAGGCGCCCAATTTATCTTCATCAACAACTAACTGGTTTAAGGGCCAAGTTGCGGAAATTATTACGCTGCACAATTTAGATCAATCATATGTTCCACAATATCCGCGTACCTTAGGTTTAGCTTGCAAAGCGCCAACTCAAACAGTTACAGCTACTAAAGACACATATTCCTACAATGGATTAGGCCAAGGAGAAGCGCCAAATTTAATTTCGCCTTATTTTGTTCCAACTACAGGATCAGAAAAGCTGTATTTTAATTATATTTTGCTTTGCGATCCAGTTAATCAAGTTGATTTGTTAAGAGGTGATGTAGTACAAATTTACGGGCAAATTCGTGGAGTTTTAGGGCCAAGACGAGAATACACTTATCCCGATCAAGGTGATTCATCTGATACATATTATACTGGAATGCCAATTACCTATCCATTTACGTGGGGCGGCAGTTCAACTACTGCTATTGTAAATCCTGCAAGCCTACATAGCGCCGCAGCAACATTTGTTCCTAACATTACTAACGCAAATGCAACGCTGTGCGAAAAAATTGAAGGCTATTTAGCGTGGAAGTGGGGCATTTGGCATTTGCTGCCTAAAGGCAATCATACGCCGCCGCAACTTGCCATGGATACGACTTACAATTCTGGCAACTGGCCGCATCCGTATCGCAATGCGCCGCCGAGTTCTGTGGACACGGACACCGTTAGCAAAACCGCTGTGATTGCTAGTCCGCTAGCAGTTGCTGGATGCCTTGAGTCAATTGACGGCCCGTATCGCTGGGTTGTAGACGGTTTAAGTGGCTTTGGCGCAGGCGTTGGTTTGCGTATTATGGCAACCGAAGCTGCGTTTTATACTATGGGTGACCCGCAGTTTACGGGTTCTACAAACGATGGCACTTACAGTTGGCCGGATGCCAACGGCAACGGGCGCAAGTTGGTTTACAACGCGGCTACGCAAGTTGTTTCTGATGCGTGGTCGGGAACGCTAGCTAGCTCTAGTACGACCGCTATCAGCTCAAACGATTACATCCCGCACTTGTCTAAGGATGCGTTCGATAATGTGTACTACCCGTTCACTTTTGTCGGTGGCGCATACGGTGTCGGTTGGTCAATCGTAGGCAAAGACGCAGGTAACACGCCGATTGCCCTGTTGTCTAAGGACACCAATGGCGACGTTGTTTTACAGGCTGCGCCTGAGTTTGTGTCGCCAGAATATCGCATTGGAAATAGCATTTCCGCTGATTTTCCAAGTATTCCTGACCCATTAGATCCCGACACTTATCCGCGTGCAGAAAATGTCTACGTGTTAAAAGACGGCACAGGTGACGAGCAAACAATTGAACGATATGAAATTGTTGCTAGTGTTTCTGATTCAAACAATCCATCACCACGAGCGCAGGTATTGCTTGCTGTATCTAACGGCAAAATCAAAAAAATTACGCCAAGCGGTGTAAGTTCGCCTGTTGGCGTTGATACTTTGACGCAACCGGAACTAGATGCTAATGCGCCGTATGTTGACTGCGCGGTGCTGTTTGGCAAAGTGTATTTTACTGATGGTTTGGCATACCGCGTGTTTGACCCGCGCAACGACACGGTGCTGGAGTGGAAAGCGCTTGATGCTGGAACGCTGCCTAACCGCTGCAAACTCGTAACAAACTGGCGTGGTCGTGCGGTTTTAGCCCGTGGTGCTGACGATCCGCACAACTGGCACATGAGCGAGCAGGGCAATCCTACCGGTTGGGACACTTTTCCAGCTGTTCAAACAGCTACGCAAGCTATCAGCGGCAACAACGCTCGCGCTGGCTTGTGCCCTGACTTGATTAACAGCCTCATTCCTTACAACGACGACTTGCTGCTGTTTGGCTGCGATTCGTCGCTGTGGATGATGCGCGGTGACCCGATGGCCGGCGGCGTGTTTGACCTTGTGTCAGATGTCACCGGCGTTGCGTTTGGACGCTCGTGGGCCAAGGATCCCGAAGGCACGCTGTATTTCTTTGGATCTCGTGGCGGCGTGTACATCATGAAGCCAGGCAGCGTGCCTGTGTCCATGACGCAGTCCACGATTGAGCGGCGGTTGAACAATGTCAACTTGTCGCAGTTCTACGTCGAGATGTTCTGGAACACCTACGACGACGGCCTGCACGTGTTCCTGATGCCGTTTACCGACACGGCTAGCCGCACTAAGCACTATTTCTGGGAGCGCAAGTCTGGCGCGTGGTACGAAGACACCTTTGCGCTAACCAAGCAGCCCTCTGCCGCAGTTGTCATTGACGGTGATGCCGCCGATGACCGCTGCTTGCTGATCGGAACCTACGACAGCAGCATCGTGCGTTGGGACAAGCTCGCTACAAGCGACGACGGCCAGCTTATCGACGGCAAGGTGCTTATTGGCCCCATCGCGCCCGACGATAGCGAGTTTGACGCACGTATCACCAACCTTGCAGCCGTGATGGCAAACCAAGGTGCAGTCAACTACAAGCTCTACGCTAGCACTACGCCGGATGACAAAGGCCAGCCGGTTGCCAGCGGGCAGTTTGTCCCTGGGCGCAACCCGATCCACCTTGTACGCGCTCGAGGGGCGTTTGTGTGGATGGAGCTACAGCAAGCCAATGCGTTTACGCGGTGGTCGCTAGAGTCCATTCGCTTGGATGCGTACCCCGCAGGAAGGAAGCGTAATGGCTGACCCTAAGCGCATTGGCCTATCGGGCCAAGCACGCGGTATCGACCCTCAACGCCAACGGCGCAACTCGCTGACAACAGACGAGACAATTGCCGCGCCGCTGACGCTAAACGAACGAGGGCAGATTACGCTTGCGCTGACGGGGCCGTTTACGCTAGACAAAGAAGGTGCGCTGGTACTGAACATCGCACCGCCGCTAACGGTAACTAACAACAGTCCGCTGACGCTGACGCTGCAAACGGATACTACGCTTAAAACTGCTAATGGAAAACTTACTACCAACATTCCTGTGGCTAATGCGGGCCGCGCAGGTCTTATGCCTGCGTTGGACGGTAGCTCGGCAAAATTCTTAGCAGGCGACGGCGCGTATCGTATTCCAATTTACCCAGTACCGCGCCTAGACGAGTGCGCACCACCGACAGACACTACAAACCTAGATAGCTCAACTACTGCCCACGGACTCCTGCCTAAGCTCTCTGGCGTAGTTACAGAGGTGCTGTTGGGTGATGGCACCTGGGGCGTACTAGCTACCGATCTTGGCTATGTCGCGGCGACACGCGATCTCACGAGCAGCACGGGCACATCGGTAAATTTACCGCTGTTTACCGACACAGAAGACGGACTAACTCCTGCATCTGGCGGCGGCACAACCAACTTCCTACGGGCAGACGGCACTTGGGCAGCACCTGGCGGCGGCGGCGGTAGCGGACTAGACCAGCCTGCGGTCATGGCCCGTATGGCGTTCGGAGGATTCTGATGGCAATTACACTTGACGCTACGACCAAGTCCTTAGACCTCACGACTAGCTCGACCGCTGACATTGACTACGCGGTGTCGTATGTGGACATGACCACCACGGCGTTCACGCCAGGCGATGGTCACGGCACGATCAACACGGCAGGTACAACCGTGATTGTCGCTGCTCCCGCATCGTCAACCCAGCGCGGAGTAAAGTCAATCTCGATCTTTAATCGTCACGCTACGACGGCCAACACGGTGACGGTCAAGAAGGATGTCAGCGGCACGGAGTACTGCTTGTTCAAGGCGGTGCTCATGGCAGGTGAGTCGTTGCAATGGACTGACGGCTGCGAGTGGTCGGTGTATGACGCAACGGGCGACAAGAAGGTCAACAGCCCTGTTAATGTGGGCATTACTGGCCGCGTCATTCCGATCAACAAGGTCGGCACGGCGACCGAAGGTACAGCCTACTGGTACAGCTTCGGTAAAGACGCTGGATTCACGGGCGCGTGGTCGCCTGGCACGCCTGGCATCAACGGACGAGCAACTGACGGCACGACCGCTGCGGACAACGGCGCATTGCAGTTGTGGACACCTACCGGCTCTTTGTACATCACCGAGACGGCAGCGACCACGACCACACTCTGCACCATTATGCTGGCGGATGTCGTGTGGGTGAACACGGGCATCGTGGTGACGACGACCACGGCACAGGCCATCACATCGCCTACCTTCCCTGCTCGTGACCTGAACGGCAGCACGGATGGCGAGGGCTATGTCATCGGCCTGCTGACCACTACGGCCAATACGAACGCCGCTGCGATTACGAACAGCACGGTCAGCTACACCAACAGCGCAGGCACAGCAGGTCGCACAGCCACGCTCCTAGCCGTTGCAGGCGATCAGATTCCGCCTAGCCCTGTGCTAGGTACGGTGGTGTGGTTCCAATTGGCGGCAGGCGACAAGGGTGTGCGTAGTATCCAATCGATTACATTGGGCACGAGCTTGGTTGCTGGCGCGGTGTCGCTGATTGTGGCTCGACCCTTGACCCTGCTGAGTTGCAACCAAGTCAACGTTGCCTTGCTGTCCAAGTACAGCGACCCTGGCATCCGCATCTACACGGGTTCGGTGATCATCCCCTTCATCAAGAACACTAGCTCCTCGGCGGTCACGCTGACGGGCCATGTGGTGGTGGCAGAACGATGACAACCTATGACTTCGGTGACGGCAACGGCCCTGTTTCGGCCCACCAGCACGCCAATGGCGGGGGCTGGGTAGCTGACACGGCAGTCGTGGATGACTCGGTCTGGATCGACTCGACCGCCAAGGTCTATGGCAACGCTTGGGTCTGCGACGATGCGTGGATCTACGAGCAGGCACAGATCCGTGGCGACTGTTTTGTGGGTCACGAAACCCAATGCTTTGGCAACTGTGTTGTCGAGGGCACATCCCGCGTAGAATTCGAGTCTCGCGTCTACGGAAATGCTATTATCCGTGGGGCTTCGAAACTCTACGGATGCACGTTCATCGGCGGCAATCAGGTCGTCGAAGATGAAATCCTAACAGACGAAAAGAGGGAATAAAAATGGATCCGATCATCGGGGCAGGTTTAATTAGTGCTGGTGGCAGCATTTTGGGTGGCTTGTTTGGCAAAGAAGATCCTGCCAAAAAGCAAATGAAGCAAATGAACAAACTGTTTGCTCAAGCCAAAAAAGACCAAGATTGGATGTACGGTCAGGCGCGGCAACAGCAAGCCATGGTTTTGCCCACGCTGCAAAAGGGCTTTGCCTCGGCTAACAAGTTTGCTGATATGTACGGTCGTTCGGCCAAGCAAGGCGCATACGATCAGTCCAAGCAGCTTTCGGGGCAGATGCAGCAGTCTATGACCCAGCGCGGGTTGTACAACACGACTGCGTTTGACAACGCCTCACGAGGCATTAGCAGCGACCTAAGCCGCACGCTGATGGGTATCGACGAGTCGGTTGCTGGCATGAAAGGTCAGCTAGCACAAGCGCAAGCATCAGCAGAAGCGGGCGCGTATGGCGCGATGTCGGGCTTCTACCAGAACTACGCAGGCGCGAACACGGCGTTGCTTGGCGCACAAGCTGGTGCAACTGCGAACATTCAGTTCCAAGATCCGAACGCATGGACGGCTGGCCTGGGTCAGCTTGGTGGTACGCTGCTTGGTTACGGGATGATGAACAGCGGCGGATCTGGTACTTCTGCGTTTAACAACAGCACATCAATTTTCTAAACATCTAGCACACAAAAACGCTATGGCACTAATTATTCGTCCTAACAGCGGCATTAGCAACGCGATGGCCGGCATTGCTGCTGGCTTTGGTCAAGGCATGCAGCTTGGCATGGAAGCTGAAAAACTCGAGCTAGCGCGTCAGCGTCAAGCCAAAGAGCTACAGCTTGCAGAACAGCGTGCAGCGTTGGAGCTAGCGGCAGAAGAACGTGCCAAAACACAGTTTAGTCAGCAGCAAGAACTATTTGCTCAAGGGCAAGAAGAGCGTGCAGCTAGCAAAGAAGCCATGGGCTATCTGGCTGAAGCCGAAGGAGCGCGCACGTCGTTGCCTAACTTGCCGGATCAAACAGGTAAGTTTAGCTACGAGTTTGGTACTCCGCAGCAATCTAATCAATACACGGGGATGCCAATCAATCCCGTGAACGCCATGCTTGGCAAGTTTGCTAACCAAGCGCAATACAAAGGCGTGCTTGACAACTACAACAAGCAAATGACTATGGCTGGCAAGCTAGCCAGCAAAATGGATCCGCAAACGGCGCAGATTTTTATCAAAGAAAAAGAGCGCCAAAGCCTGTTGATGGCTGACGAGTCTGCGCGTCAATCGTTTAGTTCGATGCTAGTTGATCAGCGTGGTCGTGGGTTCTTTCAGACGTACACGCCAACTGGGGAAGCTGTAGAAGATCCGCAAATTACGGCACGGCTTGAGAGTTTACTTGAGCAATCACAAAACCGAAGCGTCCCGCTGGAAAAAACGCAACAGATTTATGACAACTTGCTAGGAGAGGTTGGCAAAGCCAAACTTAAAGCGCAGGACTTTAAGTTCCAAATGAATCGGTTCGATGCCGCTATTGCTAATAGCGAGCAAATGGGTCAACAATCTCAAGCCTTAGCATTTCAGGCATTAAAAAATAATTATCAAATTGATCCAAACATCAGCCCGCAGCAGATGTCGTTGAACATCGAAAAAGCTAATCAGGGAATGATTGGCGTGACGATTAACGGCAAACCTGAATGGGTAAACGCTGCAACAGCAAAAGAAGACACCGCACGGCTGCAAGCAGAATCAGATAAAATGCGTGCATACGAGCGTGAAAATGCTGATTTGAGAAATCAGCTACTGCAAAAGAACATTGGCCTTACAGAGGCGCAAACGAAGTACACAGCAGGTCGCAATCAAGGTGTTAATCAATACCAAGCGCAACAACTAGCTATTCAGCAATGGCGGGCCTTAGGCGAAGACGGTCAATTCCAAGTAATTGAAGCCGGTGGAACTCCACAAGAGTGGATTGCACAGCAAGCAGCACAACTGATGTCAGGCGGCGGCATGATGCCTGCTGATGCTGGTGCTAGTGCTGGTGCTGCGGCAGGCGGTATGGGTGCAGCGAATACGCCGTTTACTGGCGGCGGTGCAGCAAGGCCGATGATGAATGTGCCTGTGAATGTGCAGGAGAACATTCGTCGCACGCTAGACGAAGCGGGCATTACTGACCCCAAGCAGCGCCAAATCGCAGCAGGTCAAATCCTGCGTGGTGAGTGGGGTGCGCGTAAGGAAGCCAAGGTTGTGCCTGGCGAACCTGCAATTACAAAAGATTACACGCCACAAAAAGACGCAAACGGCAAATATCCTGCATGGATTGCGCCGTATGTCAAACCAGATGGAACAATTGACAAAGAAAAATATCAAGCAGACGCAGCTGAAAGAATGCGCCGTAACGAGTTGCCGACCATTACAGATGCTTCTTTGCAAGCCTCAGAGCGAGCTTTAAACCTCAATGAGTCCTTGTCTACCTTACAACCAAAGGGGACTAAGTCGATTGGTGAATACAGAAAAGAACTTGAAGGGCTAGACATCAACAAAATTGCGTCTGAAGAAGATGCCGACAATGTTATTGATCGCCTGAGAGGCATTGACAAGATCTACAAAGTAGGCTTGGGCAATGTGATTCGTGAAATTGAAGATATGAAAAAGCGGGGCGCATATCCCGCCGGAAGTATGACTGCCGCTCAATTGGAAGCCAAGCGCAAAAAACAATACGAGCGTGGGTATTACCAAGGTGAAGCGTCAGCCAAAAAAATGGATGAAAACCAAAAAGCGGAAGAACGTTTGGCATGGGAAACGGCTTCTAGGATGCGAGCAAGCGAGGACGCTTATGCAAAATACAATGCGTCAAAAGCTGGCTCGACAAAATCTGTAGATCCCAAAGTGACTACTATTTCTGAGTTTGCCAAAATGTACAATGTCAGCGAGCAGGATGTGCTTAAGGCATTGCAGGAAGCACGCGCCAAGGCTTCTAAATAACCAACACAGCTAGCACATGGATCAAGAATACGATCTGTCGTGGGTTAACGCACCGTCTCCCACCCCGCAGCTTGCTGGCGGCGGTATGCCTGACCTGTCGTGGGCAGAAGAATCGGGGTCGTATTCTCTAGGCGAGCATTTGCAGCAAGCTGGCAGCAGTTTGGTAAGCGGCCTTACCAGCACCTTTACCGGCGCAGTAGAGGGTTTGGGTATTGCGGCTGAAGGTTTGTTTGGCGAGTCCAGCGTTGATGACTGGGCGCGTGAGACGCAAGCAAGCATTCAGTCAGCAGTACCTGGGGTTGAGGGGCTAGGCGATTCGTGGACGGCGAAGATCAGCAGCGCATTTGGTTCTGCGTTTGGCTATGTCGGCGCTGGCTTTGCAACCGGCGGTTTAGGAACTGTAGCTAGCGGAAGTGCGGCTGTTGGCCGTGGTTTAGCTATGGTGTCGTCTGGTTCGCTTGGTGCGTTAGGCACGGGCGCGTCTCGATACTCAGAAGCGGTGCAACTAGGCAAATCGGAAGAGGACGCATGGAAGTCCTACTTTGTTGGTTTGGGTATTGGCTCGCTGGAAGCCATGCCTGTCGGTCTAAACCGCGCTGCAATGCGTCTAGCCAAAGCTAACAAGGCTTCAGGCGGTGCGCTTAAGAACATCACGGTCGGTCAAGTGATGCTCGCTGAAGGCTTAGAAGAAGCCGGACAAGAGATGTTGTCTGAGGGTTTAAACCAACTCAGCGACTACGCCCTAAGCATCAAGTCGGCAGAGGAAGCGTTTGACCTAAACCAACTGCTTGAGTCAGGCGTACTGGGCTTCCTGCCAGGCTCCGCTATTGGCGGTATTACAGCTAAAAGCCAGATTGCTGCATCACTTGCAGAAGCACGCAAGGAAGCTGAAACCGCAGAAGAGGCCAAGGTTGCAGAAGAACTAAAGGCCCAACGCGGTCAACTGCTTGCCGAGCAAATTGGTGCGGTAGAAACGCAGGCCAAGCAAGCACAAGAGTTGGTTGCTGCTGGCGAGGCAGAGCTAGCTCGGTTGGAAGGTCGCGCTCCGACTACGGAGGCTGCACCTGCGGCAGAAACACCTGAAGCTGCGGCTGTAACAACTGCTGAAGGAATGCCCGTAACAGCAGAAACGCCGGCTGTTGTTGACGGCGAAGCTGCTACAGCTACTCCTGCTGCACCACAAGTCACGGAAAAAGATATTCAGCCACTTCAAATTGAGGGGCTAGAAGACATGCCGTTTTTTAATTACGGCAACCGTGTAATGACGTTTGTCAAAATTGGCGACACGCTGCAACCATTTTATAGGTCATCTGGAAGAAACGCTAAAAAAGGCGTATCCGCAGGACAATGGTTGCCGTTTTTTGGAGTTTCAACACAAGGAATTGGCGCAGAGCTTGGATGGGTAGCAAAGACTGGCGAAGTTGGAAACTATTACGGTAGTGCGTCTCTTAAAGCAGCCGGTGAAATGCTTGACGCAAAGTATGGAACAGATGCTTTGCCGGATGAAAACGTGCCACAAGTTGCAATGTCTGGCATGAAAGCAAAGCTAAAAAAGAACGCTAAAATTACTACTGCTGAAAAAATTAATGCTGCAACCGGTTATACATTTAAAGATTTTCACCCAACTGGAGCAACTTCGGAGCAAAGCGCAGCCGTAATTGATTTTATTAAATCTCGCGTAGCCAAACTTGATGCCCTTGTTGCGTCTACTGCTGCTGCCGCTACACCTGCTGCGGTTCCAACGGGTACGCCAGAGCAAATTGCAACGGTCAAAGGCCAGCTAGCTTTGTTGCGTCAAAACCGTGACGCGCTTGCTGCACAGTTAAAAGCAATCACCGAAGAAACAACCGACGAAGGCAAGGCGCTGCTTGCTGGCGCGTATGGTGAGGCACAAGCTCGCGCTGAAGCTAAGGGACTAGGCGAGCAGTTTCGTGCTGCTGTAACGCCTGGCGCAGAACGGTTGCTAACAACCGAAGAGCAAGCTGAATGGGATGAAAAGAAGCAGAAACTCGGCAAGCGCGAGATTTTCAAAAAAGACTATGACGGCCTTAAAAACAGTCGGTTGGTAGTTGCGGCAAACGAAGCGCAGCAAAAAGCCGAGAAGGTACTGACCGACCTAGGGTTCAAGGTTGAGTTCTTAGACCCAGGTAACGACAACAAGACATTTAAAGGCTTGGAAGACGGTACGACCGTTTACCTAAACGCACGGTTGTCAGACGAAGCGCTGTTGCGTCGCGTGGCGCGTCACGAGGCATTCCACGGTGTGTTCCGCTCCAAGGACGGCCAAGACCTGTGGAAAGACACCATGCAGCGTTTGCAGCAGGCCGCGCCTAATGTCTGGGCCGCAGCGCAACGCAAGGCTTTAGGTGAACTAGCGACCACTACAGGGTCTAAGGAAAAGCTCAAAGCGTTGTTGTCTACGCCGGAAGGCCGTGAACAACTTCTAAACGAACAGGGTTCGTCTGCCGTTGACATTTTCAGCGCGACGATGGATGCGCTTGAGGCAAACCCTGAACTAGCCGACGAGGCTATGCAGGCTGACCCGACCTTCTTCCAGCAGCTGTACGACTGGGTAAAGACGAAGCTCAACAAGCTGGGCTTTAAGTTTGAAACGCTAGCTGACGCTGATCGTCGTGCAATTGAGAAGCTACCTAAGCTGCTGTATGACACCGAGCGCGGCGATGTAGAGGTAGAAGCATCTGCCAACGAGCGCATTGCTGGAGCGCAGGTGCTATTGCGGTTGCTGGCTGCGGCAGAGGCTGGAACTGTAGCTGCTGCATCTGGCCGTGAGCGCCAGGCGCGTATGTTTGCTTCGCGCACGCTAGGTGAGCTAGAAGCTACACGCACGAAGGAAGAGCTAGCCAAGCGGCTAGAGGAAGAACAAGCTGCCCGCGAAACGGCTGCATACGAAGATCGGCGCAAGAAGGCTGTCGATGCAGCACGGGCGCGTCTAGGCCGCATTAAAACGGCGGACGAAGAGTGGAAGGTCATTGAGGCTATCGGTCGCGCCAGCACGCCTGCAAAGCAGCGCGAGGCTTTAGCTACGCTGCCAGGGCTTCCGACTGACCTGCGTCCCGAAGAGGTCGCTAGCTATGTGCAAGCGGCCACCGAGCGATTCGATGCTAACGAAGCCAAGAAGGCTGACGAGGAAGCAAAGCGTGTAGCGGCGCTGGAAAAGCAGCGTAAAAAAGAAACGGACGCTGCCCGCAAACTTGCTACGGCGCAACGCGAGCAAGAAAAGCGCAAGGAAGAAAAGTACTACGCCAAGCTAAAAGAACTGGCTAGCGACACCCCCACCGGCTCTGCGGCAGGTGTAGTCAACCGCATTGCTGCGACCGATGGTGACCAAGCCGTTGCAGAGGACGCTGTGCGGTCGTTCCTTGGCAAGGAAGCTACTGATGACGAGGTTATCGTTGCAGCGCAAACTGCTCGAGAGACTGCTATTCGTCGTGCAGCCCGCCTTGCCGAAGAGAAGCAACGCAAGGCTAAGGAAGTCCAAGACGCTAAAGATGCACAGGCGCGGCAAGCGGCAGAGCGCGAAGCTAAACGAGCGCAAGAGCGCAAGGATCGTTTGGAAGCTCAAGCTGCAAGAGCGCAAGCTAAGGCAGATGAGCGCCAGCGCAAGCTAGATGAAAAGGCCGCTGCTCGCCAACGCCGCGAGGATGAAGCTCGTGCGGCTGAAGTCCGTGCGCAAGAAGAAGCTGAACAACAAGCTGCCCTAGATGCCGCCGAAGCAGAACGCCTTGCTACGGAGCAAGCACAACAAGAAGCGCAGGACGCGGCTGACCGTCAGCGCCGTAGACGCGAGAAGCTGCCTACGGTGGCACGCGGTCGGTTTGTGCCAGGGCAGTTGCGCGTGGGGGACATTGTCAATTTCAACAACCGCGCATCCAAGGTTGTAGATGCATCCGGTAGCGGCTTTGACCAACGCATCAAGGTAGTGCCGATTACCAACGAAGAAGCTGCACTAGCCGATGTCGTGGAAGAACGCGGCACGAAAGACTGGTGGAACGCTATCCCGTGGATGGGCGAGCCGGTAGCAATTGACATGACCGACAAGCGTTTGCTCTCTGTTATTGCCAAGCGCAGCGACACGGAGGTTATGACGCAAGACGGCAAGAAGGCGTTGCGTAAGCGTTACGAGGCTGACTTGGCCCGTAAGGAAGGCGACGCGCCGCTGTTCTCAGCTAAAGGTCAAGCCATCACTCCAGAGATGGAGGCCGAGTACATGGCTGCGGCAGAGGCTGGCGATCTGGCAACTGCCCAGCGGATGGTGGATACTGCCGCAAATAAAGTTCAACAAACTGTAGAACCAGAACTACGATCTTATGCAACTGATCTTGCTGCACTTGCGCAAAAAGAATATGACGAATGGGATCAGGACGACGACGGTTACTCAGAAGAACTAGGTACTGGAGGAATTTGCGACAGAATTGCCGACGCTATTGGTGGATATTTATCAAATCGAGGATTTGACATTGAAAACGGCGGTCAAGATGGGGACGATCACGCTTGGATTTATGCGTCAAAACACGGGATGACGTTTGCAGTTGATATTGCACCAAACACTTACGAAATTGGTGGTGGATATTCATGGCGAAAACGTCCAAATGTTGTATTTGATGGAAAACACATTGATATTGGTGCTATGCCATACGATGCTGTTTATGGCAAGCCTTACACGCCAGAAACCATTATTCGGGACGACAACGGCAACGTAATCCCGTTGTCACAACGCTTCCAAGACACGATTGACGACATTCGTTACTCGGTAAGAGCCAAAGTTCCTGCTGCCGTTGGCTTTGCTGGTGGAGGCACGTTTGAGATCGCGTTGAGCGATGTGCTTGACACGCAGTTGGCCGTTGAGATGCAGCCTGACATTGCCGAAGCGTACAACCGCAACGCGCAGCGTCCTTCCACGGTTGCCAAGATTGGCGATGTCAATGCCGAAGACTTTAAGGGCAAGGTGCTAGCTCACTTTAGCCCGCCGTGCGTTGACTCGTCGTTGCTGCGTAGCGGCCAAGGTGTAAACAAGGCCGAGGAAACAGAGCGCGGGCGTGAAGTAGCCAACATTATCCGCGTGGCCCAGAACCCGATTGTCGTTATTGAAAACGTTAGAGAATACGGCAAATCGGAAGCGTACAAGCTGATCACGGACGCGCTTACGGAATCGGGCTACACCTGGGACGCGCATGTGTACAAGGCGCAGGACTACGGTTCGCCTAGCAAGCGTCAGCGGCTGTTTGTTCGCGCTGTAAAACAAGGCGAGTTGCCGCCGCGTCCTGAGCCTACGCACTCCAACAAGCCCACTTTGTTTGAAGCTCCGTATGCCTCGTGGGGCGACGCGCTAGCTGATGTCATCGACACGCTGCCTGAGTTTAAGGGCGAATTGCCGCCGTATGTGTTGAAGGCGCTGAAGTCGGCCAACATTGATCCCAAAGCTCCGAGCAAGGCGTACTACATCAGCGGCACGCAGGTACACGGGCTAGCGCCTCTGTCGCCGTTCGATAAGCCTTCGCCTGGCATGGTTGCAAGTGGCGCAGAAACCCCGCGCATCCTTATGCCCGATGGCCGCGTCCTGCGCGTCACGCCTGAGGCGATGAAGCGCCTCATGGGCTTTGGCGCAGAGATGCAGTTGCCGAGCGATCCGAAGCTAGCCAAGCGCATTGTGGGCAACGGTATCCCCAAGCCGCTGACCCGTGCAGTTGTACTGCCGCTGCTGGAGTCGCAAGGCGTGCTAGACACGCAAGGGCCGATGTTCTCTGTCAAAGGCAAGGGCGGCGAAAAGCCTGGCAAACCTAGCAAGCCTAAGCGTGTTTCAGCCAAAGCAGCTAAGAGTGCCAAAGCTGCGTTGAAGGAAGCGCAGCAACGTGCCGCAGCAGCAAAGCTAAAGCGTGCGAAGGATGCGTTGCGCAAAGAGGTAAAGCCGCTAGCCGAACAAGCGCTAAAGGAAGGCGAAGGCACATCGGTTGGTGAAGCGCCGGGTTCAGCAATCGCTGCGACCACAGAAGAAGCACGCGCTTTGACTCGTGGCGTGCGCGAGTACATGCGGCAGATTGAGTACCAGATTCTGCCCACGCTGAAGGCTGACGATGACGCTCGCGCCTTTGCGCTTGCCGAGCTTGAGAACGACTACGAGGGCACAAAAGAAGCGTTGTTCGAGGAGATCCGCAACAACGGTTCTGTCAGCGAGCCGTGGAAGCAGTACGCCGTCATGGCGATTGCTGCGCAGGAAGCCGAGAGCGCTACCACAGGTCGCATGACGACCGACAAGTTCTACGCTGCATACGAGGCTGAGTCGTACGACGCTGCGATCCGCCGTAACGCTAGCGCTCAACTCCGCGTGCGTAAGGATGCAGTCATGGCTGCACGCAAGCGCAACAAAGCGCATGTGTTTGCAGGTACAAGCTCGCTGCGTAAGGCCGAGCGGGCGCTGAACAAGGCGCTAGAAGGTGGCAACAAGGCTGATGTTGCCAAGGCCCGCAAGGAAGTAGAGAAGATCCGCCGCGACCATGCCCAAGCGGTTGTGGAGTACCTCGACAAGAAGCGCGAGGAAGGCTACGACGTTGATGACATGTTCTCCTACCTTGCCAAGGGAGATCTTGTCACCTTCTCGCGTTTGATGCGCGGGTTGCATGGTGCGCGAACGGAAGCTGACTTGCGTGCTGGCCGCGTGAAGTCGGTTTGGGACGCATTCATTGAAGCGCGTCACGCCTCGATGCTAAGTGGCCCTGGCACTCACATCGCCAACATCGCCGGTAACGCCGCGATGATGTCGTTGCGCACTACGCGCCAGCTTGCCGAGGTGCTTACAAACCTAGTCATCCGTGACCGTGACAGCGCGGATTTTGGTGACTTCAAAGCCTACATGACGGGCTGGCTGCGCTCGCTGGGTCGAGCCATGCGCAACTTCGTCATGGCGTACCGCACGGACATGCCGGTGTTCGAGGCGCAACTCAACGCTGACTCAACGCTGGAGTTTGCCGAGCAGGCTAATGCGATCCCTGGCCTTATTGGACGCATCCTGCGCTTCCCCTCGCTGACGACCCTACGGGCGTTCGACGAGTTGTTTAAGACGATGGCAGCGCACACGGAAGCCGGTAGCTTGGCCTACCGCCAAGGCCGCAGAGACGGCTTGTCGGGCGCAGGCTTAGAATCGTTTATCGACTACGTCCTAACCGACTACAACCACCCGCTGTGGCAAGAAGGTTTGGAACGCGCTCGCACAACGGTGTTCCAGGCGCGTAGCGACGAACTGACGCGAGTGTTGCTGCAAGCGCGTAATTGGCTGGACAATAACCCGACGACCGTTCCCATCGGCTCGTTCTTGTTGCCCTACATCAAGACCCCGACCCAAATTATCAAGGTCGGCTTGTCGATGCCGATTCACCCGTTTGTCCCGATGTTCAAGTTTGCCAAGCAAGCCTTGGGTGCTGGGACTTACGAGAAGTCGGAGCGTGTGCCGGATGCCGCCAACGCCATGGTTGCGGTGGGCATGCTGGTCTTGGCGTACAGCCTTTTGGGCGACGACGACGACGACCAACCGGCGCTCACGGGTGCTGCTCCCGCAGACTACCGCGAACGGCAACTGGCCGAGCGTACTGCGCCGCCTAACAGCATCCGCGTGGGCGACACCTGGTACAGCTACAACCGCGTAGAACCGTTTGCAACGAGCATGAGTGCGCTTGCAGACATGGTCAAGGCTACCCAGATCGCGCTGAACGAGGATGTGCCTGAGCGCTACAACAAGGCTCTGGCAACGCTAATGAACAACGCCGTGGGCCAGCTGGAGGACAAGACCTTCCTGCGCACGCTGGGCGATGTCAGCAAGATGTTCCGCGACCGCGAGAACGTGAACGCGGCCAAGATGACCCGTGACCTGTTCATTAGCCCGATGATGCCCAACTTGGTGCGGCAGCTAGCCAGCGCTGGCGACCCCTATATGCGCGATGTGTCCGTGCGCGAGTACGAGGATGCCAGCGAATGGGATGCGATGTACCAGAAGCTGACCTATCAGGTCTACCCGTCCAAGGACAACCCTGACGCGCCGCCTATCAAGCACGACCTCTGGGGCCGGCCCGTGGAGCGCCAAGGCGGCAGCTACATGGCTCGAGCCTTCTCGCCGGCCAAGCAAACGCTGGAAACCGAGGACATCAACAAGCTCGACCGGCTGATTGTGCGGTTCAATGACAAGGTCGAGGAGGGCACTTTTGGGGGTGCGGTAGACAAATACCTGCCGCGTGCCCCCGAATACCGGATTCGTCGTGGCGACCAAGAATTCCTGTTGAGCGACGAGGAATACAGCCGATTGACCCGTGACGCGGGCCAGTTAGCACAAAAACGGCTGCAATATCGTAGACTTAATTACGAAGATCCGACCGAGCGCGACATCGAAATCATCCGTGATGCCCTGTCGAAAGCTCGGAAAACAACCATCGACCGAATTCTGCGGGATCGCAGAATGCAACCTACACAAACTGGAAACTGACCATGAGTGCTATCACCGCTGTACTGGCTAAAATTTGTGGCTCCTCGACTTGGTGGGTTGGCATTCTGCTGCCGATCCTGAAGGTGCTGCTTGAGAAGATTGGCATTGTCATCCCCTGGGAAGCCATCATGGCTAGCACAGGTGCGTATGGCGTGAAGGAAGCCGCTTCCAAGTTGCAACCCCTCGTGGCAGCTAAGGTCGCTGCGCAAAAGCCACAGGAGTGACGGTGGGCACGCCGACTGAACGCGATATCACTAAGGCCGTTGTGCCAATTACGGCTTTGTCGGTCATCGCTGGCGCGACATGGTGGTTGGCTTCTAGCCTGCATGGCGTAGACAGCCAACTGCAATCGTTGCGATACGAGCTTCAACAAATCAGATCGCAGAATGAGCACAACCTGCGGCGCGACGAGTTTCGTGCTTGGGTGTATCAACTGCAATCTAGCAACGCGACGATAAAGGTTCCTGATCCGCGTTGACAAAAGAAGAGCGGTAGCGCAGATGTCGGGATGCGCCACCGCTCATTGCCTGCAACATACAGGCAACTTTACTCGCAAGTCCAAATCTGCGTTTGGGCTTTGATTTGTTGTTGAAATCCGTAGGTCACAGAGCCGCGTGATTCGTCGTGGAACACGATCTTGTTCGTAGGCCGAATAGCCAAACGGCCATTGTTTAGCGCGACAAACATGTATTCCTTTGCTTGCTCAGGCTCTTCCGTCCAGCCGTCTTGCAGGGGAATCAGCGTAAACAAGTACCGGCCTTCTAGGAAGAATGGGTACACGCCACACTTCATGTTGCGTAGGTAGGTATACTCATGCACAGCGAAGTCTAGGCCGGTGCAATCCCATTGCTGTGCGCTGGCTAGTTGCCAGGATTCGTCTGGCGCTTCGCTGAATGCGATGTAGTGCGGAGGCAGGTTACGGATGACTGCGCCGTCGTCGGTACGCACATGGCATCCAAAAGCGCGACTAGGGTTTGAGCTAATACCAAACCACACTACCGGCTCGTAACCTGAGTCCTCGGTAGTGCGGATGTTTTGGCTTTTGACCCACACATACTTGTGGGTAGGCAGCGATCCAGAACCTGTAAACTTACTCATATGCAATCTCTCGGCTTTTTAGAGTTGGCGATCAGGGTTATGGCATAAAAATCAGTTGTCATACGCGCTTACCGTCCTGTTCTGCATAGCGTGCAAGTTCGGTGTCGTAATGCTCCCAAATAAACTGAGCAAGCTCTTCTTCGTTCGTGAGCGAAACAAACTCGACCTTGGTCACATCACCTAGTTCAAGCGTGACATGCACCTGCACGCCGTTGACTACCAGATCAAACACACCAGTCATCCCGCTGTTTAGCCAAGGGGGAGTCTGAGCCATGTTACACCTCGCGCCGTGCTGGGATGTAGATTGTGCCTTCTAGGCTTTGGTTGAGCGTCACGAATGCCACCTCAGCATCGTTACCGAAACGCTTAACCGCTGCCGCTCGTGCAACCACCTTTGACCAGAACGGGCCGTAGGCTTGTACCACACCGTTGGGCGCGGTGTACAAGAAAATGTAGATTCTCATGGCTTCCCGGCTTTGAGCTTTTCGACTTTGGCGATGCGTTCACCAATCCATCTCATCACCGGCACGGCCATGCTGTTGCCAAGCGCCTTGTAGCGCGGGCCGTCAGGAGTGTCCTTGCCACGAGGCCGAATGTCGGTGTAGCCGTCTGGGAAGCCTTGTAAGCGCTCGCACTCCACCGGCGTGAGACGACGGACTTGCATGGCTGGAGAAATTGTCATTTGATGTTCTGGAATTCTGCCAGCACGCAAAGTTCCAGCAGAATCGTATTCTGCAACGCCGTATTGGCTGTCTTGGAATACTGTACTTGGCCGCGACACGAGCGGCGTACCTCGACCAGTCCCGTCTTCGCTTGCATTAAATCCTCGGCCACGCAGAGTGTGGGTAACAGAAGGCTGCTGCACCATCACCGTTGGCCCCGAAGCGTTCACAGACGAACCTGGCGTGCCCATTGTCGCTGCAACATCACCAGTCACGCTTCCGTTGTAGCAGTCGGTTCCGAGCGCCACCGCCATCGTGTGTCCGTCAGTATCAACTGCGCCAGATTGGTTGCCGTACTGCACAGGATCTTGTCGTGCGTTAAACCCAACAAAGTATCCAGCGCCGTCGTCAATGTGCTGGTTGTCCTGCTCGTACTTGTCGCCAAATTGCGCGTTCATGCACGGCACAACGTCAGCCGGCCATGTTACATGCAGGTCGCTAGCAGACTTGAAGTCTCGAGCAGCGACTGTAGATGCAATGTCATCCTCCACATACGAGTCGATAGCCAACCGCCGTGCGTTCATGCATTTGGTTGCAACCATATGACCCGCTACCGCATTTTGTGCCCGCTGCGCGTTGATCCTGCAATCAATTGCGCCAACTACATCTGCGCTACTTGACGCAAGGCCGCTTCGAGCGCCGGAGGAAGTTTCTTGTTGCGCTTTGCTGCGCGGCGAAGAATCCCCTCGCACGCTTTCGCGCTCAAAAAGAACCGCTGCGGCACAGCGCCAGTCACCAAGGTATCCAACAACGAAGACTCTTCTACGGCGCTGGGCCACTCCGAAGTAACGAGCGTCAAGCACTCGGTAGGCGAACCCATACCCGAGTTGAGCCAGCGCCCCGAGGAAGGAACCAAAGTCCCGTCCTCCTCCGCTGGACAAGACTCCAGGCACATTTTCCCAGACGATCCATTTTGGCTGTAGCTTTTCAGCCAAGCGGACAAACTCAAGTGTAAGTTGCCCTCGACCGTCAACCATTCCTCCTCGCTTGCCAGCGATGCTGAAAGATTGACATGGGGTTCCTCCGACCAAAAGGTCAACTGCTCCACGCTCCAAAGGCCATTTGTCATGTTGTGTCAGATCTTGAAAATTCGGCACATCGGGATAGTGATGCGCCAAGACTTGTTGCGGAAATTTTTCGATCTCAGCAAAACCCACAGGTTTCCACCCCAGGTGATGCCAAGCGACAGTTGCGGCTTCGATACCGCTACACACGGATAGGTACTTCATTGCTTGGGCCGTGCCGTAGGTTGGTCAAACTCGTTTTCCACCCACTTAGCCCCAGCAGGGTCATATCGCATTTCGCATACGCGAAGCGTCCAGCGCGGGCCGACCTTCTGCCAGCCATGCACCTCCAAGCTCGCCCAAGTCGCCCACAAGGCCGCAGGCGCGGTCTGGCGGATCTTTGCCTTGCGTGCGCTCATGTTGCCGCGTGTCGTCACCTGCACGCCTAGGATCGGCGCTGTGGGACTGACGGCAACAATGTCGATCACCTGAAACAGATCCTGGCGAATCTTGGCAAAGGGGTTCCACCTCTCGACGATCTGCGCGGTCACGCCTTTGCGGCGTAACCAAGCCATCGTGAGTTGTGTCGGGGAAATCTTAGTCGTTTTCTTCTTCGTTGAGGTCTTCTTCGTCGTCATAGTCAAATCCGCTGTGCGCTAGTAGGCACATCATCAGCACGCCGACCACCTCGGCGCGTGTAAGGTGATATTTTTCAGCCGTTTTAGCGATGGTAAGTGAAACTGCGTTTCCCAGTTTTTCGCGGCCAACACTTGTCATTGCTTCTTTTTAGGCTTTTTCTGATCCATCCGCCACTTTGCAAACGGATCCATGAAATTCCAATTTTCAGCATTCCATTTAGTGCTACAAGCCAATGAACACAATTTCTGGTTCTTGTTTTTGCGGCTATCAAACTGATTACCGCATTGCGGGCAAATCTTAGTCATGTGCGCGATGTTGGGGGAAGCGACCACTCGCCTCCCCCTGGGTTGTTGTTACTCGTCAGCTTGCCTGAGCAGCACGCCGCTCTTCCAGCAATTTCTTGAGTCCTTCAATATCTTTCTTGGCTGCTTCAACGCTGACCCATTTGGGGACATAACCGAACGCTCGAGAGTTCAACTTGAACCACTCGTCGCGGACATCGTCTTCGGCTTCGCGCTTAACCGGCTTCATGACGGTCGGCTGTGACTTGCCTGGCTTCACTTCTGCGCTCAACTCGAACAAGCCCTGCCAGCTCTTGGCAATGCTCTGTTCAATGACCTTGCAGAAGTACTGCGGGCCTTGGGACTCGAACTGCTGAAGGTTGGCTTTGAGCGTGCGCTGCTGCCACTTGGCCAAGTTGCGCTCGCGACGATAGGCGTACCATTCGGTCAGAGCAGCTTTCACCTCAGGCGTATCCAGAGCGGAAAATTCCGCTAAAATTTCAAATTCCGCCAAGGTTCTTCCTCCCCCTTTGGATACCCTCTCCTTTTCCGGAGTGCTTTTTGAAACTACCGTTTCAAGAGAGTCAGAACCGCCCCCTCCGTTGGTTCCCCCTCCTTCTACACCCTTGTCAAGGGGCTGGCAAACAGAAATTTCGGATTTTTCTACAAGTTTTTTCTCGGTAGAAAGTTGCGATACGGCATTTTCCAGCCGGTCAAGGCGTTGGCCGTAGGACACGATCTCATTCAAAAGCTGTGATAACAGTTGCATTTGTCTTCTCGTCTGCTAGGTTCTGTGGGTCGTTGTTGTCTGCCGACCTTGGCCCACCACGAGGTCGGAAGTTCGCCCGCAAGGGCTTGAGCGGATAGAAGCCTGCGGAGTCACCACCTCCTCCGCAGGCTTCACTCTTTGTGAGGCTTCCTAAGCGCTCAGAACGGCGTTAGGTCGGGATCCTCGTCAGGACTGGGCTTCGTGCGCGGACGGCCTGCTGGGCGGTCAGGATTCTTGTGCTGCGGATCCTGCGGCGGAGCGTCGCCCAACAACTCGGCGGGCACGACATAGCCGCCCGTCTTGGTCGCAAAGGCTTTGACCTTGAGCCAGTCCTCGCCTTGCCACTCCTCGTAGCCCAGATGCGCTGATACCTCCTTGTCGAGGAAGTCGGGCGCATCCGGCTCGTAGCCTGCTGCAAAGCCCCAGCCAACCAGCTTGAGCTTGCCCAGCGTCACGCCTTTGCCGGCCAACATGATCGTCTCCCAGACCTTGTATCCAGGATGGTCGATCAGCTGGCACTCGACGCTGAAGTAAGCGTCACCAGAGGCTTTCGCGTGCTTCTTGGCGCACTTGATGCACCGTAGCCGGTAGATGCCGTTGGGCAGTTTCGGTTTGCTACTCATTGGTAGTAACAACCTCCGCCTTGTCGGCCTCTAGACCTTGCCAGTTACGCATCTTGGTCGGACTGCCGTAGGAGTCACGCGGTGCATAGTGTTCCAAGAACCGCGCAAGCTCCCCAATAGCGTGTTGGTTGTGCAGGTCAGCCCGCAACGCCACTTGGATAAAGTCGTTGCTTAACGCTGCGGTCAGGAACGACCCTGGGCGTGCGCCAAAGACGATGTAACGCACAAGCGATTCCGCCGTGGAATCGGACAAGCGCGGACATTGGTTGCGGACATGGGTTTGCCACATGGAATACTGACTCATTTGCTCACCTCCAGAACTGCTTCGTTTTGCTTTTTCAACTCTGTATGGATGCCGTCAAGCTTCGACCAGAAGAACAACGACCACCAGTAGATCAGGACTGCGGGCGCACCACCGAAGGCAGACGCTGCAAAAGTCCCAGCTACGCACAAGACCGCTAGAAGGAATGACTTCATTGCGCGGCCTCAGGCTGCGTCACAGGCTTGATGTCAGCCAAGTTGACGATCAGCTTTGCACGCGGCGTAAAGAACTCGTCGCGGGTCGCGCTGCCATCCTTAATGCTGTTGTAAATCTGGCGCAACTCAGCGATCTCTTCTGCGCTGGCATCATCCAGGCGATGCTCAAGGCGGTCTTCAATCATGTCCTTGCTCACGCCGTACTGCTGATATGCGGTCACCAGCTTCTTGAGCGTACCCGTGCGGTCGGCCTTGATCTCGCCGCTCGCCGTCTTGGCTTCGCTTTGCGTGCAAGCTGCCATCGCATCCTCGATCAGGTCAGCGGGCAACAAACGCAACAACGCATTGCGCTCAAGGAATGACGCACGACGGCTCACAAGCTCGCGCAGGTCGCGCTCGTCGGGGGTAACCCATTGCGTCTCCTCTTGGCCGTCCGGCGTGCGGAATTTGCGCTGGATGCGAGCGTTGAACTTGTCCTCCAGCACAACGCGACGATTGGTTTGCTGATCCCAAGCGTAGCCCTGCAAGTGGATCTGGTCGTCGTCGTTCGACAGCACGCGGTAGCCGCTCACGCAGTTGCCATAGCAGCGTGCGATCTCACGCGCCAGCACAACGCTCGCGCCGCTCACCGTCGTCTTGCCACGCGGGTAACGATACACCGCCTTGTTGGCAAAGCTCGGGCGAGCGCACGAGTTCATAATGTTCTGGAATGCTGCGAGTTCGTCACGCGGGAATTGTTTGGCAAGCATCACCGCTGCTTGAGCTTCACCAAGCTCTCGAGCGACCAAGGCGTTGCTGTTGGTGTTGTTTGTCGTCATTGCGTTGTTGTTGTTTGCGAGTGTCATTTGTTTGCTTTCTAAGTCAGTCATTGTTTTCAGTTGTAGGGGATACAGAGAACTGTTTGCGGCGGCGCTCGCCGTAGGGGCATTTCGACCAGTAGCCGCACCATTTCGGGTTGCAGCACCAGTCGTTGGGATCTGCGGGCATGAACGCGCCAGAGTCGAATACACGCACCGCTGCGTCGATCCGGCGCAACAAAGGCTCGTGGTCGGTCGGGGTCTGGCTCGACACTTCCTGGTACGCAGTCTTCTTGCCGGACTGCACGAGGACATCCAGCTTGAAGTCCTTGATCGCAAGGCCATGTTGCTGCGCCATGAGCGCGTAGAAGTCTTTCTGGACGCTGTTGGCGGCTGCGTCAGGCGCATACGCCTTTCCAGTCGTCTTGGTGTCCCGTAGCGTGCCCTTGCTAGCCTCTACGACATCCACCGTGCCCTCCAGCGCGATCCTGCCGCCCGTCTCAAGCCGGAACACCTGCTCAACCGCAGTCGGCTGGATACGCGGTGCGGCTTGGGTTGCATGAAGCTCGGCCAGCTTGACGACTCGGTCGATGGTCTGGCCCATAAGATTTTCACGGCCTACGGTCGCCTCTTCGGGAGTCAGCAAAACCTCCTGCTCGAAACCGTCCCGTGCTGCTTCCGCTGCTGCGCCCCGGACATCCTCCAAAGGCAGTAGCTGCCCAGTTTCGATCTTGGCCCTAAGGTTACGCTCGACCGCCTTGTGCGTTGCCGTACCAGCCAGCGCTGCGATCCCAGGGGCCGATCTGATCCCTTCGATGTAGCGATAGTACGCCTGCATTCCGCAGCGCGAAATCGTGCTAAGGGTGCTTTGGTGAATTGTCAGTTTTTTCTGCGAGTCCATGGTTGTTTGCTTTCGCGTTCGATTGCTGCAATTAGCTCAAGGTAGGTTCGGAGGAGGGCGGCATTTCGCCTGGATTCACCCATGCTTCGGTCGCTGAGGCAGGAGTCAAAAGCTCGGAGGAGCCGCTCAATGTGGGGTTCGAGCATGGTGATGGAGTCTTGCCGCGAGGCCTGATAGGACGGTGTTCGCCGGTGAAAGTGATTTTCCATTTGTGACCGTTAATGATATTGCTGATCAGCGGCTGGCTCACGCCAAATCTGGCTGCAATGTCAACTTGTCGCCAACCTTGACTCCGCAGTCTCCGAATTAGCTCTACATCCTCTCGCGACAAGCGCGACATGATGTGGGCTTCGCCTGGTTGCATTACCATTAGCTCACCTCGTACTCTTCGATTTTATAGGCTGAGACTGCAAAACCATCGTCTGTGTCTTCTTGGACTTGCTTGTCTGCTGCCTGCTGTGTGGCATAGACTCCAACAACGATGCGTTCGTGTTGCCATGCGCCGCGAATCACATTCGTCAAAACATAAACCTTCACTTCGCCACCTCCTTTGCATCCATCACGGCGTTGAAAGCGGCTACGGCTTCTACCAAACGAGGCCAATCAGGATGGCTTGCTTGAAGCAAGATCGTCACATTTGGGTAGTCTTGTAGTTGAAATACGCCAATCCCGCCTAGTGACTCGAAATTAACCGGAGGGGCGTACAGCCGACATGGTTGCTGCGGTTTAAGAACCACAGTATATTGAGTAGAAAAGTTGCTCACTTGCTTTCCTCCTTTGCATCCATTGCAGCGTTAAAAGCCGCAACTGCTGCTTCTAGCCGGTGCGCTTCGGGATGACCTTGGTTGGCAAAGATCGTCAACTCTAAGGGGTATCCTTGGATGTAAAACCATTGCAACCCCCTAGCAGAAACAAACTCCAATCGAAACGGGCGGTCGGCGGAAACGGACACAGTAATATTGGCCTTGACACTCATTTGCTCATCTCCTTTTTCACTTTGTTCCAGTAACCAACAGTTGCCTTCTTCGTGTGACCCTTCGGGCCTCCATTGTGGATGCGTGCAAGCACCTCCCAGTTCTTCTCAGCTAGCGCACGCGGCGCATAACGCTGCATGTACGCCAGCACGACCTTGTCGCTGTATTCACGGCTCGTACCGCATTGTTCGTACAGACCTGATACACGCGAGTCGATCCAGTACACCTTGTGGATCTGCATCGGCCCCAGAGCCTTGCCGTTGTCACCCACTACCCCCAGACCGCTCCCAGCGCCTGTTTCTACGCGCTTGATAGCGTCCAAGAACCGTTGGGTATCCTTATCGGCAGGAGCCGCTGCAAGCGTTCCCAGCGCCAATAGCGCGATTGCCAGTACCTTCATGATCACCAGCCCCCCTCAGGCGTTCGTACAGACCTGATTTGCTTAGAGTCGCGCATAAAGCGTGCATCACAAGTCACATCCAGGCGATTGTGCGCCGATGCAGGCCGGCAGATAGCCCTGTACACCTCCCTGGGCACTTCATCCCCAACAACCTCATCCACACAAATTTCCCAAATGTAGTGCCTGGCAACATCGTCTCGCACCCGCAGAATGTCGTCTAGGATTTCATTCGCTGCGTCAATTGCCAAAGTCGGCGCGTAATGCCAAGTGGCATCGGTATCGACCTGCTCGGCGTTGCTGACCCGCACTTTGCGGAATCCTACTCGGTAGCTGACCCAAGCCCTCACGACTTCACCGCCTTGTTCTTGCAGTCGTGCTGGCCGATCACAACGCCGTCTACCGACAAGGTTGTCAGCTTGTGGTCGTAATTCAGGATACGGGCAACTTGGTCGGGAGTGGCCTCAGCTTGGATGTGTGCATAAACCAACTCCTCGTCACCATTGTCCGAAGTGTGCAGGCCGACCACATCAGAGCCAAAACGCTCCACAATCTCGCTCGGATCGTGAATCGTAGAGAGTTGGTTCAGTACATCGTCGGCAGCGTCCAGAACCGAGTACCAACTACGGTAAATCTGCACCCGCGATCCCAGCTGGTGAAACATCGTGCGGACGACCACTTCGCTGTCCTTGTTGAAAGAGTCCATTTGCATTGCCTTTCGCTGTTGCCAACCACCCGCACGCGCTCGCAACCACCTCGGTCACCAACCCGCGTGCGCTGTTGACATGGGTTATAATCGGCTTAACACCCCAGCAACGCAACAAAATTCTAGGATATAATCCAAAAAAGTTCCCTCGCCAGGATTTAAGCGCTTCTGTCGGCAGGACTTAAGGGAAATTTCCGAAAAGCCACTTGCGCTTGCCCTGCCCC
>Ga0255100_1000087_pt1 | contig 43271 bp, 42 predicted proteins | sample Colum_Colum_RepB_2_FD_188449 | JGI IMG/M metagenome (GOLD analysis project Ga0255100, IMG submission 188449) | Freshwater microbial communities from Columbia River, Oregon, United States - Colum_Colum_RepB_8d | ecosystem: Environmental > Aquatic > Freshwater > River | place: USA: Oregon...
ATCGGATGTCGATGAGGCGCAATACAAGGAGTTCTATCGTCACATCAGCAACGACTTCGAGGATCCGCTCGCCTGGACCCACAACCGGGTCGAGGGGCGCACCGAGTACACGCAGCTGCTCTACGTTCCGGCGCGCGCACCCTTCGATCTCTGGGATCGTCAGAGCCGCCGCGGCATTCGCCTCTATGTGAAGCGGGTCTTCATCATGGACGATGCCGAGCAGCTCATGCCGGTGTATCTGCGGTTTGTCAAAGGCGTGATCGACTCCGCTGACCTGCCCCTGAATGTCTCGCGCGAGATCCTGCAGGAAAGCCGCGACGTCAAGGCGATTCGAGAAGGCAGCACGCGCCGGGTGCTGGGCATGCTGGAGGACCTCGCCGAAAACAGGCCTGAGGACTATGCCAAGTTCTGGAGCACGTTTGGCCAGGTGCTCAAGGAAGGGCTGGGCGAAGACTTCGGCAATCAGGAGAGGCTGGCCAAGCTGCTGCGCTTTGCTTCAACCCGCACCGCGCAGGGCGAGCAGACCGTGTCGCTCGCCGACTATGTCGGGCGCATGAAGGAAGGCCAGGACAAGATCTACTACGTCACTGCGGAGTCCGAGACCGCAGCCCGCAACAGTCCGCATCTGGAGGTGTTCCGGCGCAAGGATGTCGAGGTGCTGGTGTTGAGCGACCGGGTCGATGAGTGGATGCTCTCGTTCCTCAGTGAGTTTGAGGGTAAGACGCTGGTCTCGGTGGCTCGCGGCGGTCTCGATCTGGGCACCCTGCAGGATGCACAGGACAAGGCTCGCGTCGAGGAAACCGCCAAGGACTTCGCCGATCTGGCCAAAGCCATGAAGGACGCCCTGGGTGAGCGGGTGAAAGAGGTCCGCATGACCGATCGACTCACGGATTCACCCTGCTGCCTCGTGGCTGATGAGGGCGAGATGAGCGCTACGCTGCAGCGCATGCTGCGCCAGGCAGGCCAGAAGGCCCCCGAGCAAAAGCCCATCCTCGAGCTCAACCCCGAACACGCCTTGATTGCCCGACTCAAGTCGGTTCCGCCGGATACGCCCACTTGGGCTGCCCTGCTGATGGATCAGGCAGTGCTCTCTGAAGGAGGCGCACTTGAGGATCCTGCAGGATTCGTGAAGCGCCTCAATCAGATGCTCCAGGCGGTGGTGCCGGGCGCATGAAGGAGAGCATCACGCTTTCCGAATCTGATGGCGTGCGCTATCTGCACTTCGGAACGCCTTGGGTCCAGGGTGCCATGCGCATCGCCAGGCCCTACGCGCTCGAGCTCGACTATGTGCGCGACATGATGGCCTGGCTGCTTTTCATGCATGCGCCCGCGCGCGTGCTGCAGCTGGGCCTGGGGGCCGGTGCGCTCACCAAATGGTGCTGGAAGCACCTGCCCGAGACGCACACGACCGTGGTGGAGCGGGAGGCTGGGGTCGTCGAGGCCTGCCGTCGATTTTTCCGCCTTCCGCAGGATGATGATCGACTCGAGGTTTGTCTGGCGGATGCAGCCAAGGCCCTTCAGGCAACTGCGTGGCGGGGACGATTCGGGGTGATCCAGATCGACTTGTACGACGCTCAGGCGAAGGGACCCGTGCTGGATTCGTTGGCCTTCTATCGATCGGTTTGGGCGACTCTTGCCGAGCCGGGCATTGTCGCCCTGAATATCTTCGGGCGTGGGAACACCAGCGGTTTGCCCAGCGTGCAGCGACTGCGACGATTGTCCCGAGGCAATGTTCTGGAGCTTGCGCCCACCGCGCAGGGCAATCAGGTCGTTCTGGCGTTCAAGCCAGCGCTTCCAGCGCGCCCGGTGGAGGCAATCGGCTCTGCCGTCCCTGGACCTCGAAGTGAGACAGTGACGCTGCTCAAGCGCAGAGCCCTCTGGATCAAGCGTACCTATGGCCTGGATGCGAACCGCTGGCTTCAAGCGGCGCTGAACCCTTCCAAATCGCCCAGCCTGCCTGGTCTGAGGCTCTGAAGGGCGCTGACCGATCCGTCTGACGGTCAGCCGCGCCGTTGATCCGCGTTGCGCGCTGCTGCCGGGCGGCGTCGCCTACGCTTGGCGGGATGAGCACGCATGGCGATTCCAATCCGGTGATCTCCGTTCGAAGACCGGTTGTCGATTTTCGGCGAGGCCAGGGGCCTGTGCAGCTTGCAGAGCTGATCCAGGGGCTGCGCGATGATGGCTGGCTGGATGAAGCCACTGCGACGCGGCTTTTGGAGATTGGCGGGTCCGCCCAAGCCAGCGGTCACCCTGTGCTTGCGCTCGCGCAGCGAGACCTGGTCGATACGAGCGGCCAACCCGTCTCGGTCGAGCGTTTGACCGAGTGGTTGGCTCGAAAAGCAGGTTTGCCTTATCTCAAGCTGGATCCGCTGAACATCGATTTCGCGCGAATCGCCGAAGTCATGTCGAGTCAGTACGCGACCCGCCATGGCATTCTGCCTGTGGCATTGCATGATGATCACGTTCTGATTGCCACCTCGCAACCTCGGGCGACCGGATGGGAGGACGAGCTCGCGCAGATGCTGCGTCGAGAGGTTCGTCGGGTGATCGCCAATCCGATCGACATTGCCCGCTACACCACCGAATTCTTCAGCCTGGCTCGATCGGTCCGTGATGCTCAGCGTCGGGGTGGGGCGGTCCAGGGGAACAGCTTCGAACAGCTGGTCGATCTGGGCCAAGGCAACTCGCAGACCCATCGCACGCCTGATGCCAATGACCAGCACATCGTCGGAATCGTCGACTGGCTCTGGGCGTATGCGTTCGAGCAGCGCGCAAGCGATATTCATCTCGAGCCCCGGCGGGATACGGCCCTCGTCCGGATGCGCATTGATGGTGTGTTGAATACCGTCTACCGCGTGCCCACGACCGTGTTGGCGGCGATGACCAGTCGAATCAAACTGCTCGGTCGTATGGATGTGGTCGAGCGCCGCCGTCCCCAGGACGGCCGGATCAAGACCCGCAATGCACAGGGCTCGGAGGTCGAGCTGCGACTGTCGACGCTGCCCACCGCCTTTGGCGAAAAGCTCGTGATGAGGATCTTTGATCCACAGGTGTTGCAGCAGGACCTGAGCTCGCTTGGATTCGCCCCGGATGAGTTGGCCCGCTGGCAGGCCATGACGCATCAGCCGCATGGCATCGTGCTGGTGACCGGGCCCACGGGATCAGGCAAGACCACCACGCTGTACGCCACGCTGCGCGAGCGGGCCACCGATGAAGTCAACGTCTGCACGCTGGAAGATCCGATCGAGATGGTCGATCCGATGTTCAACCAGGTTCAGGTGCAGCCGGGAATCGACTTCGGGTTCGCCGAAGGATTGAAGGCCCTCATGCGCCAGGATCCCGACATCATCATGATCGGCGAGATTCGCGATCTGCAGACCGCCGAGATGGCGGTGCAGGCGGCCTTGACTGGCCATCTGGTGTTCGCTTCACTTCATACCAACGATGCGCCGAGCGCAGTAATGCGGCTGCTTGATTTGGGCGTGCCCGCCTATCTGCTCAAGGCCACCCTGGTGGGTGTACTGGCGCAGCGCCTGGTACGCACACTCTGTCTGAATTGCAAGGCACCTGACCCGGCCTTTGATGCGGCCCGATGGGATGCGCTGACTCTGCCCTGGAAGGGCCGCGAGCCCAAGGAGGCCCATCGTGCCGTCGGTTGTCCGACATGCCGGCAATCTGGCTACAAGGGTCGGGTGGGCCTGTATGAACTGCTCACCTTGAACGACGGGCTGCGTCAGGTGATTGGCGAAGCGCCCGATGCGACGCGATTGCGTCAGACCGCGATCCGTGAAGGCTGGCGGCCGCTGCGATTGTCGGGCGCGCTCAAGGTCGCCCAGGGTCTGACCACCGCCGATGAGGTGCTCCGGCACGTGGCGCTGGAATGAACTCCCGGATGAGGATCAGGGCCCCAAGGAGGCGATAGACTCCGGCATGGGCTCCTCCTCAAGACAATCGAATCCTTCCGTCCAGCGCCTGCGGGGTCTCTTTCTTCTGGTGCCCTGGCTGCGGCCCTATCGGGCCAGAACCCTCTGGGCTCTGGTGCTGCTGCTTGCTGCGGCTGCCGCCACGCTGGTGGTGCCGATCCTGCTCAAGGGCGTGATCGATACCGGCTTTGCGCAGGGGACCTTGCAGCAAGGCGCGCAGATGCAGAGAAGCTTTGCCTGGCTGTTGCTCGGTGCACTGGCCATGGCCGTGTTCACGGCAGGCCGCTACTACATGGTGACCTGGTTGGGCGAGCGGGTGATTGCCGATCTGCGCAACGCGGTCTATGCCCGGGTCCTGCAGCAGGACGCCACTTTCTTTGAAACCACGCGCACCGGCGAAGTGCTCTCGCGCCTGACGGCCGACACCACGCTCGTGCAGACCGTGGTGGGTTCGAGTTTTTCAATGGGCTTGCGCAGCGCGGTGCTCTTTGCCGGCAGCTTTTCCATGCTGGTCTGGACCGTACCGCGGCTTGCGCTCACCGTATTGGCGCTGCTGGTCTTTGTGATCCTGCCCGCGATCTGGATTGGCCGGCGCGTCCGGCGCCTGTCGCGTGACAGCCAGGATCGACTGGCCGACACCAGTGCCATTGCAGCCGAGGTGCTCAATGCCATTGCGGTGGTGCAGGCGCATGGCCAGCAGCAGCGCGAGGCGGATCGTTTCGATGCGGCCAGCCAGGCCACCTTCAAGACCTCGGTGCGCCGAGCCCGGGCCCGCGCCGTGCTGACCGCCTTTGTGATTGCAGCCGCATTCGGGTCGGCGATCTACGGACTGTATGTGGGGACCATGGCGGTGGTGGCGGGCCGCATGAGTGGCGGCGAGCTCGGCCAGACGCTGATCTACTTCGGCATGGTGGGCTCGAGTGCCGCCGTGCTGGCTGAGGTCTGGGGTGATCTGTTGCGCGCATCCGGGGCCTCGGAGCGACTCGATGAACTGTTGCGCGCCGAGCCTGGGATCCGCGGTCCAATGAAAGGCGTCCCCCATTCCGGGTTGATTCGCCATGACATGCCGTCTCGCGGGGCTGCCGTCGAGCTTGAGGCAGTCACCTTCCACTATCCCTCCCGGCCCGATCGCGCGGCGTTGAGCGAGATTGATCTGAGCATCACGCCGGGCAATACCGTCGCGCTGGTGGGACCGAGTGGTGCGGGCAAGACCAGCGTGCTGCAGTTGCTGCTGCGGTTTTATGAGGTCGGTCAGGGGCGCATCCTGATCGATGGGGTGCCCTTGCCGCAGTGGGATCTTCAGGCCCTGCGTGCCCAGATCGCCTGGGTGCCCCAGGATGCGGTGATCTTTTCGGTCGATGCGCTCGAGAACATCCGCTACGGGCGGCCGGATGCGAGTGAAGTGCAGGTGCAGCAGGCTGCTGCAGCGGCCCAGGCCGATGGCTTCATTCGGGCGCTGCCCGAGGGTTATCAGACCTTTCTGGGCGAGCGCGGTGTGCGGCTCTCGGGCGGACAGCGTCAGCGCATCGCGATTGCCCGGGCCATTCTGAAGGACGCGCCCCTGCTGCTGCTCGATGAGGCCACCAGCGCGCTCGATACCGAGAGCGAGCGGCTGGTACAGCAGGCCCTGGAGACCGCCATGCGTGGGCGCACCACGATCGTGGTGGCCCATCGACTATCCACAGTGCAGCGGGCCGATCGCATCATCGTGATGGACGAGGGCCGCATCGTGGAGCAGGGCAACCACGATGCACTGATGGCGCTCGATGGCCTTTACGCGCGGCTGGCCCGCCTGCAGTTTGCCGCCTAGTGACCGCTACTTCGAGAGATCTCGCATGGCCTTCTCGAGGCCGGAGAGCGTGACGGGATACATGCGGTTGGCCATGACCTGACGGATCACGGCAATGGACTGACGGTAGTCCCAGACGCCTTCGGGCTCGGGATTGAGCCAGGCAAACTTCGGAAAGCGCTCGGCCAGCCGCTGCAGCCAGACCGCGCCCGCCTCTTCGTTGTTGTATTCCACCGAACCGCCCGGCTGCAGGATCTCGTAGGGGCTCATGGTGGCATCGCCCACGAAGATCAGCCGGTAGTCGGCGTTGTACTTGCGCAGCAGATCCCAGGTGGGCAGACGCTCGGAGTGACGACGCCGGTTGTTCTTCCAGACGAAGTCGTAGACGCAGTTGTGGAAGTAATAGAACTCGAGGTGCTTGAACTCGGTCTTCGCGGCCGAAAAGAGCTCTTCCGTGCGCTTGATGTGATCGTCCATGGTGCCGCCCACATCGAGCAGCATCAGCACCTTGATGGTGTTGTGCCGCTCGGGAACCATCTTGATGTCGAGGTAGCCGGCGTTGCGTGCGGTGGACGCGATGGTGTCATCGAGATCGAGCTCCTCCTCGGCGCCTTCGCGCGCAAACTTGCGAAGCCTGCGCAGGGCCACCTTGATGTTGCGGGTGCCGATTTCGATCTGATCGTCGTAGTCGCGGTAGGTGCGTTGCTCCCAGACCTTGACCGCCGTGCGATTGCCGGTGGGCGGCCCCCCGATACGGATGCCTTCCGGGTTGAAGCCCCCGTTGCCAAAGGGCGAGGTGCCGTTGGTGCCAATCCATTTCTTGCCGCCCTCATGGCGCTCCTTTTGTTCTTCAAGGAGTTGCTTGAGGCGCTCGAGCAGTTTGTCCAACCCGCCCATGGCTTCGATCGCGGCCTTTTCTTCAGCGGTGAACTCGCGCTGCAACTGGCGCTTGAGCCACTCGAGCGGAACGTTCACATCGATGCCCTCGATGCTGTCCACACCCTTGAAGTAGGCGCCGAAGGCTTTGTCGAACTTGTCGAAATTACGCTCGTCCTTGACCAGCGCGGCGCGCGACAGGTAGTAGAACTCGTCGACGCTCTGGCCAATGACATGCTTGCGCATGGCTTCGAGCAGGGTGAGGTACTCCTTGATCGAGACCGGCAGCTTGGCGGTGCGCAGGTGCAGGAAGAAGTCGATCAGCATGGCAGTCTCGGGTATGAAGTAAGGGGTGAGGAGAAGGGCGTTTTCAGGGCGCAGCCAGACGAGCCTGCCTGAAGGTCAGATGATTGCGCACGGCGGGCCATTCGTCATCCGTGATGGAGAACACGACCGTGTCACGAAAGCTGCCATCCGCCAGTTGCTGATGCTTGCGCAGCACACCGTCCTGCCTGGCACCCAGGCGGGCAATGGCTTCGCGCGATTTGTGGTTGAACCAGTGCGTCCGAAACTCCACTGCGATACATCTCAACCGCTCGAAGGCATGGGCGAGCAGCAGCCGCTTGCATTCGGTATTGAGCGCGCTGCGCTGAACACTGGCGCCGTAGAACGTGGTGCCAATCTCGAGTCGGCGCTGAGTGGGCTCGATGTTCATGTAGCGGGTGCTGCCCACGATGCGCCCCGTGCCTTGCAGGCGAACCACGAAGGGCAGCGCCTTGCCCGCGGCTTGCGCCTGCAGGCTGGCCGCGATCCATTCGGGCACGCCTTGAGGTGCGGGCACGATGGTGTACCAGAGCGTGTGCAGATCGCCGTCCTGGATGGCCTCAGCGAGCCCCTCGGCATGCTCAGCCCGCAGGGGCTCCAGGCGCGCATGCTCACCTTCAAGCGTGAGCGCCTGAGGGGGCCAGAGGCTGGATGGCGATGGGCTCATGGTGCATCGATGGACGTGACGGGCAGGTCTCGCGAAGGTCGCTGGCGGGGGTCTGCCTGATCTGCGGGTCGCTCGGATGCCCGATTGGCTGATACGAGGCGCTGCAGGGGGCTGTTGGCGCCTCGCGGATCAGCTTCAGCGGTTGTGGCGCGCCATGAAAATCAGGCGTTCGAACAGATGGATGTCCTGTTCGTTTTTCAGCAGCGCACCATGCAGCGGAGGAATCGCAGCCTTGCCATCCTTGGACTGCAGCGCTTCGGCCGGAATGTCTTCGGCCACCAGCAGCTTGAGCCAGTCAAGCAACTCGGAGGTGGAGGGCTTTTTCTTGATGCCCGGCAACTCGCGGATCTGGAAGAAGCTTTCCATGGCTTCCTTGAGCAGATCCTTCTTGATGTTGGGTTGATGCACGTCGACGATCGCCTGCATCGTTTCCTTGTCGGGAAACTTGATGTAGTGAAAGAAGCACCGGCGCAGGAAGGCGTCTGGCAGCTCCTTTTCGTTGTTGGACGTGATCATGACCACCGGGCGATGCTTGGCCTTGATGAGCTGGCGCGTCTCGTAGCAATAGAACTCCATGCGGTCGATTTCGCGCAGCAGGTCGTTCGGAAACTCGATGTCGGCCTTGTCGATTTCGTCGATCAGCAGAACCACGGGCTTGTCGGCTTCAAAGGCCTGCCAGAGCACGCCCTTGACGATGTAGTTGTTGATGTCCTTGACCTTCTCATCGCCGAGCTGGGAGTCGCGCAGACGGGAGACGGCGTCGTACTCGTACAGGCCTTGCTGGGCTTTGGTGGTCGATTTGATGTGCCACTGCAACAGGGGCATCCCCAGACCACTGGCGACTTCCTCAGCCAGCATGGTCTTGCCGGTGCCGGGCTCGCCTTTGATCAGCAGCGGGCGCTGCAGGGTGATGGCCGCATTGACCGCGAGCTTGAGGTCATCGGTGGCAACGTAGGTGGAAGTGCCTTCGAAACGCATGAAAGTGTCTGCCTTGTCGTTGTAGGATCGGATCGAGTATACGGAAAAGCGCCCGCTCGGGTAGAATCCGGCCCGGTTGCTTCAACGATCACTATTCCAATGAAAACATTCAGCGCAATCCTGGGAGTGGGGCTTGCATCGGTGGTGGCCCTGGGCGCGTCCCAGGCAGCCCATGCGCAGGTCGCAGGCAAGGCCGAAGACGGCCTTAAAAAGGCTTCTCAATGCATCGGCTGCCACGAGATCCCGGGCTACCGAGCTTCGTTTCCCAGCGTCTATCGGGTACCGATGATCGTGGGGCAGTCTGCCAAGTACATCGAAGCGTCGCTGCAGGCCTACAAGAAGGGCGATCGCAATCACCCCACCATGCGGGGCATTGCAGGCAGCCTGAGTGATCAGGACATGGCCGACCTGGCCGCGCTGTACGGCAGCAAGTGATCGGGAGCGGTTTCATGAACAAGATGTCTTTTGGCGCAGTGGCTGCGGCCGCTGCCTTCATTCTTGCCTCGGGCTCTGCGCTTGCGGCCGACCGTGCTGCCGGCGAAGCCAAAGCCCAGGCCCAGTGCGCCGCCTGCCACGGCAAGGACGGCAACACGCCCATCGATCCGTCCTATCCCAAGCTCGCGGGTCAGTATCAGGACTTTCTGATCCAGGCCCTGTCTGATTACAAGAGCGGCGCACGCAAGAACGCCATCATGGCCGCGCAGGCTCAGGCACTCAGCAAGGCCGACATCGAGAACCTCGCGGCCTATTACGCCTCGCTGCCGGGCAGTCTGAAGACCCGTCGCTGAGCACCCTGCGGACCCGCGCCAGTCGCGGGTGTCGTCAGTTCAGCAGGCCGTCAAAGGGCAGTACATTGACCGCTTCGCCCTCGACCACGTCGCCACGATGGTGCTCGAGCACGATCAGCGCGTTGGCTTCGCTCATGGAGCGCAGAACCCCCGAACCCTGGGAGCCGGTAATCGCGGCTTGCCATGTGCCGTCCTGGGCGCGGGTTACAAGGGCACGCTGGTATTCGGTGCGACCGGGTTTCTTGCGCAGCGCCTGAGCGCTTCGGACCTGCATGGGCAGGACGGGGCGGGCGTCGGCGCCCGAAAGTCGCAGCAGGGCATCGCGTACGAAAAACAGGTAAGTGATCATGACGGCCACCGGATTGCCGGGCAGCCCGAAGTACCAGGCCTGGCCCACCCGCCCGAAGGCCATGGGACGACCCGGGCGCATGGCGATCGTCCAGAACGCCACCTCGCCGAGCCGGTTCATGACCTCGCGGGTGAAGTCGGCCTCGCCCACCGAGACGCCGCCCGAGGAAATCACGGCATCGGCATGCAGGCTCGCTCGGTGCATGGCCGCCTCAAGTGCGTCTGGTGAATCCGGCACCACGCCCATGTCGATCAGGTCGACGCCGAGACTGCTCAGCAGTCCCCAGAGCGTATAGCGGTTGCTGTCGTAAACGCTGCCCGCCTCCAGCGGCTCGCCAATCGACCGCAGTTCGTCGCCGGTTGAAAAAAACGCCACTCGAAGTCGGCGCTGGACGGGAACTTCAGCCAGGCCCAGGGATGCGATCAGGCCCAGATCGGCGGCGCCAATGATGCGACCCGCTCGCAATGCGGGTTTGTTGCGCGCCAGATCCTCGCCCCGCAGGCGGCGATGTTGGCCTGGGGTCTGTCCCGGCGGAACTAGGACGTGGCCGTCATGGGTCTGGGCCAACTCCTGAGGCACGACCGTGTCGCAGCCCTCGGGCATGACCGCACCGGTCATGATGCGGACCGCCTGTCCTTTCAGGACGCGGCCTGTAAAGGGAGACCCTGCAAAGGCTTCGCCCACAACTCGCAAGCGACTCTCCCCGTGAGGTGACAGATCCGCATGCGCAAATGCCCAGCCGTCCATGGCGGAGTTGTCATGGGCCGGGACATCGATCGGGGAGAGCAGGTCACGCGCCAGAACGCGACGCCAGGCATCGCGCAGGGCCACCTGCTCGATGCAGTCGAGGGGCTGGACACAGCGGGCGATTGCGGCCTGCGCAGTCTCGACCGGGACGGCCTTGGGGTCGAAGCCCTTGAACTCGCTGAGGATGCTGGCCAGAGTCGGCGAGGGGGTCATGGATGTTCGATGGAGTCGGGCGGCAGGCGCCGGGTTGAGGGCAGGGGATTCAGCTGAGGCGATTCAGCTGAGGCGATTCAGGCGGGCGGCTGTGCTTCATCCATTTCGATCGCAGCTTGGGCAGCCGCGAACTCCTGCGGTGTATTGAGGTTGGCAAAGGCGGATTCGTCGGCAAAAACCACCTCCACGTGCGGTACGGTGGACGTCCAGGCATCGATCCGGCGTCGGCCGGAATCCAGAAACGCGATCAGTGAAGGCAGCGCCGCTTGATGGACCAGCATGTAGACCGGATGGGCCTGCGTGTCGGTTCGGGCACTGGCCACCCAGGCCGCCTGCTGATGCGCCGCTGAGCTCAGGCGCTCAGCCAGATCCAGAGGGAAGCGGGGGCCATCGCAGGGCACTGTCAGTACCCAGGGGGTAGGGGCTGCAGCCAGAGCGGCTTCAAGGCCCGCGAGGGGCCCCGCGAATCCGTCACGGCGATCCGTGACAACCGGTGCACCGAACTGAGCCCATGCCTCGAGATGTCGATTGGCATTGATGAGCACAGGGCCGACCTGCGGCTGAAGTCGCCCGAGGATGTGGGCCGCCAGGGGCAGGCCCTGAAAATTCAGCAGACCCTTGTCGACCGAAGGGCTTGAGGGCTGCACGAAGGGCGGTGCAGAGGGCTGAGCAGAAGGCTGAGCAGAAGGCGGTGCAGAGGCTTGTATGACAGGTTGTCCGGCAGGTTGTATGGGGGACTGCGCCGAGGTTTGCGCCATACGCCGCGATAGCCCGCCCGCGAGCAGAATGCCAGTGATGCAAGACCGGGTGGGTCTCTCCAGCAAGGCGGGTTCGAGGTCAGGGCCGGTCATGCTCAGCCCCCGATGTAGCTCATCTCGATCTTGCGCAGTCCGGCGGTGTGCTGCGACCGCATGAGCGAGTAGCGATCTTCGCGCGCAGACCAGACCTGCGCGATCGCCCCGGCCAACTGCAGATCGCTGGCGCCGCCGCGCAGCAGGGCGCGCAGATCATGTCCCTGTGATGCAAACAGACAGGTGTACAACCGACCCTCGGTCGAGACGCGTGCCCTGGAGCAGTCACCGCAAAAGGGTTGGGTGACCGAGGAAATGAACCCGACTTCGCCGCCACCGTCCTGATAGCGCCAGCGCTCGGCCACCTCGCCGCAATAGTTGGGCTGCAGGGATTCGAGCGCAAACTCGGCATGAATGAGATCACGCACCTCGGCGCTGGGCACCACCTCGGAGAGCTGCCAGCCGTTGGAGGTGCCCACATCCATGAATTCGATGAAGCGCAGGATGTGACCACTGTGTCTGAAATGACGGGCCATGGGCAGAATCTGGTCGGCATTGCGACTGCGCTGCACGACCATATTGACCTTGATCCCTCTAAAGCCCGCGACCTGAGCGGCTTCGATGCCCTCGAGCACATCTGAAACCGGGAAGTCCGCATCGTTCATGGCCTTGAAGCGGGCCTCGTCGAGTGCATCGAGGCTGACCGTGAGACGGGAAAGCCCCGCATCGCGAAGACTCTGCGCCTTGCGACTGAGCAGTGACGCATTGGTGGTCAGCGTGAGATCGAGGGGCTGGCCGGAGCGGGTTCGCACCTCAGACAGCATGCCGATCAGCCGCTCGATGTCCTTGCGCAGCAAGGGTTCGCCACCGGTGAGGCGGATCTTTTCGGTGCCATGCGCCACAAAGGCACGCACCAGACGCACGATTTCCTCGAAATTCAACAGCGAGGATTGCGGCAGGAAGGCGTAGTCCTTGTCGAACACGGATCGCGGCATGCAGTAGCCACAGCGAAAGTTGCAGCGATCCGTGACCGAGATTCGCACATCATGCAAACGACGGGCAAGCCGATCGGTCAACTCACCCGTAGGCTCTGTGAGCGCTGCAGGCACCGGAGCCGGCACCGCCTGGTAGCGGTGCTCGGCAATCGGGATGACGAACCGCTCCGACATGGCTCACCCTCACTCGAAACCCGGCCTGAAGGCCACAACTCAAGCGGATGGACCACCCGAGCGCGTTTCAACCTGCACCAGCGGCCCTTCATCGGCCACCACGCGAGCGGCCCTGACCCGGGGTGCACGCGGCGCAATCGGCGTGGGTTCAGGCAAATGGGCCACGGCCTCCGGCGAGGTCTGGACCCACTGCAGACCGGCCTGCTCAAGCATGCGATCGAGGTCGGCTGGCGCTGCAGCAGTCGTGGCCGAAGCGGGTGCCAGGGCGGCAGGTGTGACCGGGGCAGGTGCAGGCGCTGCAACGGGCGCACTGACCACAATGGGCGTTTCCGTCGGGGCCGGCGAGATGGCGGCGACGGGCGCTCCGACGACGATGGGCGTTTCCGTCGGAGTCGCTGAAGCAGAAGCGACAGGTGCAACGGTTGGTGCCGAAGCCGCCTCTGCAACGCTTGGTGCCGGAGCCGCCTCTGCAGCAGGCTCCGAGATCGGCTGCGCCCGAGGCGCGACCGATGCTTCGGGCGTTGCAGCAGCCGCAGCGTCAGTCGACGGGGCAACGGCGGCCACAATCGGAGCGGCGATCGGGGCAGGCGCGCGGTCTGTGCCCACCGCATCAGCGGCAGGCTCACGCTCTTCAGCGTGTCCGGCGTCGGCGAGGGATTCCTGTGACGCCTCGCTCGAGCCGCTGCGTTCGCCGCGACCGCGTCCACCGCGACGGCGCCGGCGGCGGCGAATCTCCTGGCTCTCTTCGGTCTCGACCGCATCCGGGGGCAGGTCCATGCCTTGCGTGTCAGCGTTCAGGTTCGTGGCAGCCAAGCCGTCTTGCGTGGGCGGTGCTGCCTGATCGTTGAGTGCCAGAACGCCTTGCGCATTCGTCGCGCTGTCGGTCGCCGACCCCCGTGACTCCTGGCCCGAGCGGGCACCGTCACGGGGCTCACGACGACGGGGCCGCGGCTCTTCGGTGCGAAGCTCGGGCGCGGGTTCCGTAGCACCCGGGGCGCGGGTTTCTTGAACGATGCCCGCTTCGTCGCTCACAGCCTCGATGCCAGTCCGATCGGCCGGGCGTCGATCGCCCCGGCCACGGCGGCCGTCACGACTCTCGCGTGGTTCACGACCTTCGCGTGCCTCACGCGGCTCACGACCCTCGCGGGGTTCACGACCTTCACGTGCCTCACGCGGCTCACGACCCTCACGCGGTTCACGACCCTCACGCGGTTCACGACCCTCACGCGGTTCACGACCCTCGCGACCCTCTCTCGATCGGCCATCGCGACCGCCGCGGCGATCGTCACGTCCGCGTCGACGGCCCTGACCATCACGGGATTCAGCCGACTCGCCAGTGCGAGACTGCACAGCCTCGGTGGTGTTTGCAGGGGTCTCGGCCGCGACTTCCGGAGCGGGCGCAACCGGCTCGGTGCGACGACGGAACAGCCCAAACAGACGCCCCATGAAACCGCCCGAATCGGCGGGAGCTGCAACCACGACAGGCGCAGGAGCCACGGCTGCAACCACCGGCTCCGGCCTTGCGATCTCGACCGGTGCCACGGCGACCGGGGCCGGCTGATCGGGGGTCACGCCCTTGACTTTCGCCTCCTGACGCGGCTTGCCGGCATCAAACTTGCGCTCGAGATAATCACCGGACTCGTCCGGGCCATCGGCCAGGCTGTAGCTCGATCGATAGGTGGCCAGGCGCTCGTCATCGTGACGCAGTCGCTCGAGCTTGTAGTGCGGCGTATCAATGTGCTTGTTGGGCACCAGAATGATTTCGACCTTGACGCGGGCCTCGAGCTTGGCAATCTCGGTGCGCTTTTCGTTGAGCAGGTAGGTGGCTACCTCGACCGGCACCTGGGCATGCACTGCGGCCGTGTTCTCTTTCATGGCCTCGTCCTGGATCATGCGCAGGACATGCAGGGCCGAGGATTCGACATCGCGAATGACGCCCGTGCCATTGCATCGGGGGCAGGTGATATGCGTGCCCTCGTTCAAGGCAGGGCGCAGACGCTGACGCGAGAGCTCCATCAGACCAAAGCGGGAGATCTTGCCAGCCTGGACCCGAGCCCGGTCGTAGTGCAGTGCATCCTTGACCCGTTGCTCCACCTCCCGCTGGTTCTTGCTGCTCTCCATGTCGATGAAGTCGATGACGATCAGGCCACCGAGGTCTCGCAGGCGCATCTGGCGGCCCACTTCATCAGCCGCTTCGAGATTGGTTCTGAAGGCGGTTTCTTCGATGTCGGAACCGCGGGTCGCCCGGGCCGAATTGACGTCGATCGCGACCAGCGCCTCGGTGTGATCGATGACGATCGCGCCGCCCGACGGCAGCGGCACCACCCGCGAATAGGCCGTCTCGATCTGATGCTCGATCTGAAAGCGCGAGAACAGCGGCGTGTGGTCGCGATAGCGCTTCACGCGAGGCACCATGTCGGGCATGACATGGCTCATGAACTGACGAGCCTGGTCGCAGACGTCGTCGGTGTCGAACAGCACCTCGCCAATATCGGGCGTGAAGTAATCCCGAATCGCCCGGATGACCAGACTCGATTCCTGATAGATCAGGAAGGCGCCCGATGCCGAACCCGCAGCCGATTCAATGGCACGCCACAGTTGCAGCAGGTAGTTGAGGTCCCATTGAAGCTCTTCGGCCGAGCGACCGATGCCTGCTGTGCGGGCGATCAGGCTCATGCCCGAGGGCACCTCGAGCTTGTCCATCGTCTCGCGCAGTTCCTGGCGGTCTTCGCCTTCAACCCGACGCGACACGCCACCCCCGCGGGGGTTGTTGGGCATGAGTACCAGGTAACGGCCGGCCAGCGAGATGTAGGTGGTGAGCGCCGCGCCCTTGTTGCCGCGTTCTTCCTTGTCGACCTGGACGATGACTTCCTGGCCCTCAGCGAGAACGTCCTGGATGCGGGCCTTGGAGACCTCGACCCCCTGCTTGAAGTAAGCGCGCGAAATTTCCTTGAAGGGCAGAAAACCGTGTCGCTCTTCGCCGTAGTTGACAAAGCAGGCCTCAAGGCTGGGCTCGACGCGGGTGATGACTCCCTTGTAGATATTGCTCTTGCGGGACTCGCGTCCGGCCGACTCGATATCGATGTCGATCAGCTTCTGGCCATCGACAATGGCGACGCGCAACTCCTCAGAGTGCGTCGCGTTGAACAGCATGCGTTTCATCCGAATCCTTTCTGTCGCGCCGGATGCGTGGTGCGCGAGGTCAGCGGATCAACGCCAGGGTCGGACGCGCCGTGGGCGCGGGTTCAAAACCTGCAGCGAGCGGCCGGCAGCGCACGACCACCCGAGGGTGTGAAGGGCGGTGCTTCAATACATGCCATGGCCGGGGGTTGCGTGAGCGGGGGCGGGCCGCACCTCGGCGATTGGCCGGTGCAGGGCGCGCATCCGCAAATTGTTTTGCCGATATCGCGTTGATTCGCGCGTCGAACCATTCGACGCCGCGGTTGCATTCTGGTGTTGCTCGGACCTTCCGGACGGCTGTCGGTAGAATGGACAGCATGATGCCGGGCGGCTCGGGCCGGCAGGAACAAATCACCCCGGCGGCTGCGCAACGTCGAAAGTATACATTCAATGAACGCGTTAGCGGCCAAACTTGAGAAAGTTCCTGCCACCGGTCCGGGGTCCTCGGGTCGGCGCTCGGGCGGTCCGGAGCCTGAGGTTCGGTGGGTGGTGATTGATGACACCCAGGCCGGTCAGCGTCTGGACAATTTCTTGATCGGCCTGCTCAAGGGGGCCCCCAAGAGCCTGGTCTACCGGGTGGTGCGCAGTGGTGAGGTCCGGGTGAACGGGGGTCGGGCCCAGGCTGATCAGCGTCTGGCCCTGGGCGATCGGGTCCGGATCCCCCCGGTCCGGCTGGCAACCCCGACCGCGGCTGTGGCCAAGGCGCATGCGCCCGCGGTGGAATTTCCGGTGCTCTACGAAGACGAGCATCTACTGGTCATCAACAAGCCCGCCGGGGTCGCGGTGCATGGGGGCTCGGGCGTCAGTTCAGGAGTGATCGAGCAACTGCGGGCAGCTCGCCCGCAGGCGCGCATGCTGGAGTTGGTCCACCGCATTGACCGTGAAACCTCCGGCGCCCTGATCATTGCCTGCCGCCGGCCGGCCTTGACGGCCCTGCACGATGCGATGCGCCACGGCCAGGTTGGCAAGCGTTACCTGGCCTGGGTCTGGGGGCGGTGGACGGCGGGGGCTCAGACTGTTCGCCTGCCTCTGCAGCGCTACCTTACGGCGGAAGGCGAACGACGGGTGCGGGTGAGTGAAGAGGGCCAATCTGCAGGCACCCGACTCAAATGCCTGGCGGTGGGAGAGTATCCGGGGCTGGGTCCGGTGAGCCTGATGCAGGCTGATCTTGAAACCGGAAGAACCCATCAGATTCGCGTTCACTTGGCTCACCTGGGATTCCCGCTGGTCGGGGACGAAAAATATGGTCGATTTGAACTTAATAAATTACTTGATAAGACTCAATACAACCGTATGTTTTTACACGCTTTCAAGTTGAAGTTTTCGCATCCGATCACGGGTGCGGTCATGCATATCGAGGCGCCCATGCCGCCTGCCTTCATCGCCTTTGCTCAGGCCTGCCATGCGTCAGTTTGACCTCGTGGTTTTCGATTGGGACGGCACCATCATTGATTCTGTGGGGGCCGTTTCGGGGGCAATGATCGCAGCTGCGATCGACCTCGGTCTGCCTGAACCGTCCCAGGAGCGGGCCCGCTGGACGATCGGCCTGGGACTCATGGATGCCATCCGCCATGCGGTTCCCTCGTTGGGCCGGGAGCGAATCCCCGAATTTCTGGATCGCTATCGGGTGCATTACCTGCGGCTCGACCCGGAGCTGCAGGTTTTTGCGGGTATCAACGAGCTGCTTCGAGGGTTGGATGCCGCCGGCGTGCCCCTGGCGGTTGCAACCGGCAAATCCCGCGTGGGTTTGAACCGGGCTTTGGCCCAGACCGGACTCGGGCAGCGCTTCATTGCCACCCGGTGCGCCGACGAAGGCCATCCCAAACCCGACCCCTGGATGCTGCGCGACCTGGGCGAGACACTGCAGATTCCGACGCAGCGCATGCTCATGATCGGGGACACCACGCATGACGTGGGCATGGCCCATGCCGCCGGGGCCCAGAGTCTGGCTGTGCTCTACGGCGCCCACGATCCCGAGGCCTTGCGGGACAGTCGGCCCGGCGCGCTGGTGCAAAGCGTTCCTGAACTGGCGCGATGGCTCGGCCAGGCCTGTGCGGTCGATTCTGCGCTGCTGGGCGTCTGAGTGGCGCCACTCAACTGCCCTTTGATCGAGGATCGGTAACCATGTCGGATTGGCAGCGACTGTGTCCGACCGCCGAACTCCAGCGCCTTTCGGCAGAGGGGCTGGCCTTGCGGTTCGAAACCATGGGCCCGCACGGCCCCTTGCCGGCCTTCGTGCTTCTTGCGGGTGACGCGCCACGCGCCTGGCTCAATCGATGTGCCCATGTCCCGGTCGAGCTCGACGGGATTCCGGGTCGGTTTCTGGATGACACGGGCCGGGTTATTGTCTGCGCCACCCATGGCGCTGTGTACGATCCGGCTTCCGGGCGGTGTCTGCGCGGTCCCTGTCGGGGCAAGAGCCTGCATCCTGTCGCCTGCCGTGAACGTGATGGCTGGATCGAGGCGGGCTCCCCAGGCTGACCGAAGCACTCAATGCCGAGCGGTGATTGCAGGCCTCAAGACGGTGGCGTCCCCATGCCCCGTGGGCCTTTCCCAACATTGGGGCTGAACTGAACCGCATCCTCCTCAGCACCCCTTTTTTTTTCACTGATCCCAACTCCATGAGTTCAAACCCCGATTCCAACCGTTCGCCCGATTGGGAGCGCAGCACCATCGAGAAGGTGCTGCTCGCTCACATCACCGAACAGCGGCGGGCCCGTCGCTGGGCCATGGCCATGCGCCTGCTGACCCTGTCGATTGTGGCCGGTGTCGTGGCCCTCTGGGTTGGCCTCTGGCCGGTGCCGGATATGGCTCGTGCCACCCGTCATACCGCCCTGATTGAATTGAACGGGGTGATCGACTCGGAGGGCCCGGTCTCGGCCGATGCCGTGATTGCCTCCTTGCAGGCTGCCTTCAAGGACAGCACCACGGCGGGCGTGATTCTGCGGATCAACAGCCCCGGCGGCAGTCCGGTGCAGGCCGGTCAGGTTCATGACGAGATTCGACGTCTGCGCGCCGCTCACCCCGACATTCCGGTCCATGCGGTGGTTGACGAGATCTGTGCCTCGGGGGGTTACTACGTGGCCGTGGCAGCCGACCGGATTTATGTCGACAAGGCGAGCCTGGTGGGCTCCATCGGGGTCCTGATGGATGGGTTCGGCTTTACCGGTCTGATGGACAAGGCGGGAGTGGAGCGCCGCCTGATCACGGCCGGAGAGAACAAGGGCTTTCTCGATCCGTTCTCTCCGCTCAGTGAAACCCAGCGCGAACATGCCCGAACCATGCTGAACGTGGTGCATCAGCAGTTCATCGATGTGGTCAAGGCCGGCCGTGGAGATCGCCTCAAGGACGACCCCCAGGTGTTTTCAGGCTTGATCTGGAATGGCCAGACCAGTGTCGAACTGGGCCTGGCCGATGCGCTCGGATCCGTCACCTCGGTCGCCCGTGATGTGATCAAGGCCGAAGAGGTAGTGAACTACACCCAGCGCGAAGGTCTGGCCGAGCGGCTGGCCAAGCGGGCGGGCGTGGCCGCCGGGCAGACGCTGGCCCGGATCTGGACTTCTAGCGGCGGCGCGATCCGCCTCCAGTAGCTGGGGTCTTTCCCTGCGGACGCAGGGCTGCTGCACCTCGGGCGCCCCCGCCGGGTTGCGCCAGCAACAGATACACCGTGGGTTGACGGCCCAGATCCGGGGGGCTGAGGCGCCATTGGGCGATGCTGCGCGTTCGCAACAGCGAAGATTCACCGGTCAGCCCGCTGGCAATGCACAGGTGGGTGGTTGGCGACAGCGCCTCGAGCAGACTCGCCACCATGGCGGCATTGCGATAGGGCGTTTCAATGAACAGCACGGTTTCGTGCTCGTTGCGGCTGCGTTGTTCCAGGGCTTGAATCCGGGCGCGCCGCTCCGCAGGGGCAACCGGCAGATAGCCACAGAAGGCAAATCGCTGACCTTCAAGCCCGCTGCCCATCAGGGCCAGGAGCAGGGCGCTCGGCCCGATGATCGGCTCGACCACCAGGCCCGCTTCATGGGCTGCGCGGACCAGCAGCGCGCCGGGGTCGGCAACACCCGGAGCGCCAGCCTCGGAGACGAGCATGGCGTCGCGGCCCGCCTTGATGGGCTCAACCATCTCCTCAATCGCAGACGGTGGCGTGTGCTCATTGAGTTCGATCACCTCGATCTGCTGCAGCGGGTGAGCTAACGGCAGTTGCTTCAGAAAGGCGCGCGCGGTGCGGGCCTGTTCGGCGATCACGTAATCAATGCGTCCGAGTCGCTCGAGTTCAGGGGCGGGTAGGCACTCGCCTGCCGTGCGCCCCTCGGCGATCGGTGTGGGCACACAGAGCAGGCGCCCGGTCACGGCAGTTCGAACCCTCGCTGGCGCAGCATGTCGCACAGGCGGATCAGGGGCAGGCCAATCAGGGCCGTGGGATCGCTGCCGTCCTGACTGAGCAGCAGACTGACCCCCAGGCCTTCGGATTTGGCGGCACCCGCACAATCGTAAGGTTGCTCCGTACGAAGATACCGCTCGATTTCAGCGTCTGAGAGTTCCCTGAAGCGCACGAAGGTGGGAACGCAATCGAGCAGGGGCTCCTCGCCTGCCTGCCAGACACACAGCCCCGTATGAAACGTGAGGGTCTTGCCGGATGCTGATTTCAGCTGAGCCACTGCCCGCTCATGCGTTCCGGGTTTGCCGATGATCTGGCTGCCATCGATGGTGGCGGTCTGATCCGAACCAATGATCACGGCATCTGGATGTTGGCGCGCGATGGCCTGGGCTTTTTCCCGGGCCAGGCGCCGGGCCACGGTTGCGGCGGACTCGCCAGGGCCCGGCTGCTCGTCGATCTCGGGCGACAGGCTTTCAAAGGGCAGCCCAAGCCGTGAGAGCAACTCACGCCGGTAACGCGAACTCGAGGCCAGGATCAGGCGGGGCATGGGACAATGCACCTCACAGGGGCGCCATCAAGGGCAGGGGTCGGATGATACCGTTGCTCGTGCGCAAGCCCCACCTTCCGTCGCGCCATGTCTTCTGCACTCCCCGAACCGATTGACATTCACGCATTTACACAGGCTGGGCAGGTGGTGTCGGGTGAACTCCGTTCAGACCGGCTGGAGCGCCTGACGGATCTTGCGGTGGGCGAGCCCACTGCCATCCATTGGACTTTTGCCGGCAGCAGCCTGCTGCGTGCCGATGGCAGCCGGGAGGCCCATGCCGAACTCACGCTGTCGGGGTCGGTCCGCATGGCCTGCACACGCTGCCTGCAGCCCCTCGCGTGCGGGCTCGATGAGCATCGCGGGCTTCGTTTTGTAGGCAACGAAAGCCAGGCCGAGTCTGAAGACGCCGAGGACGAGTCCTTCGATGTGCTGGTCGCTTCCCGGCAATTCGACCTGGCCGGGCTCATTGAAGACGAAATCCTGCTGGCCCTGCCGCCCGCGCCTCGGCATCTTCAGTGTCAGCTGCCGCTTGCGGCTGGCCATGAACAGGCCCGTGCGGGGGGCCAGCTCGAGCGCCAGACGAGTGCGACGAAGCCTGCAGTAACGCAGGGGCTGGCCGACGCCTTGCGCGCCGCTCAGGCGCGTCGCGAAAAGGATGGCGCAAAAGATTGATTGTCCGGCTATAATCCGCGATTCACTTTTTCTCCGGTGACCAGAAATGGCCGTCCAGCAAAACAAGAAATCGCCTTCCAAGCGGGGCATGCACCGTTCACACGACTTCCTGTCGGCTCCTCCGCTTGCCGTTGAACCGAGCACGGGCGAGGCCCACCTGCGTCACCACGTGAGCCCCAACGGCTTTTATCGGGGTCGCAAGGTCATCAAGACCAAGAACGACGAGTAAGTGCACCCCCGGTGTCTCGCACCGGGTGGTTTCGCCCTGGCGCTCCTGACAGTTCATGCCTGACGGTCCTTCCATGACGGTTCGTCTGGCCATCGATTGCATGGGCGGCGACCACGGCCTGCCAGTCACCGTGCCTGCCGCACTGCGGTTTGCCCAGGCGCATCCCGATGTTCACCTGGTGCTGGTCGGGCGCGAGGTCGAGGTTCGCGCGGCGGTGAGTCAGGCTCCTGGGCATGCAGCCCTTGCCGATCGCCTGTCGGTGGTCAATGCCACCGAGGTGGTTGCCATGGACGATCCGGTGGCTCTGGCGCTGCGAGCCAAACGGGATTCTTCCATGCGGGTGGCCATCGAGCAGGTCCGCGATGGTGCGGCCGATGCCTGTATCAGTGCTGGCAATACCGGTGCACTGATGGCGGTGTCTCGTTTTGTGCTCAAGATGCTCGAGGGCATCGAGCGCCCCGCCATTGCTGCACCGCTGCCCAATCGCGCAGGCGGTCAGACCATGGTGCTTGATCTTGGCGCCAACGTCGATTGCGAAGCCACTCACCTGCTGCAGTTTGCGATCATGGGCTCGGCGCTGGTCAGTGCCCTGGCCGCCTCGGATCAGACGGTTCCTTCGTCTCAGTTGAACGGCGGAAGCAATGCGCTCGAGTCTGGTGCGCCGCGCGTAGGCCTGCTCAACATCGGCGAAGAAGTCATCAAGGGCAATGAGGTGGTCAAGCAGGCCGCCGACCTGCTGCGCGCCAGCGGACTCAATTTCATTGGCAACGTCGAAGGCAATGACATCTTTGCCGGTGTGGCCGATGTGGTGGTGTGCGATGGTTTCGTGGGCAACGTGGCGCTCAAAACCTCTGAGGGTCTGGCTCAGATGCTCTCGCAGATCATTCGCGAGGAGTTCAGCCGGGGCTGGCTGTCCAAGCTTTCCGCCGCGCTGGCCCTTCCCGTGCTCTCGCGCATCCGCACGCGGGTGGACCACCGTCGCTACAACGGGGCCAGCCTGGTCGGGTTGCGGGGCATTGTGATCAAGAGTCACGGATCCTCTGATGCCTTTGGCTTCGAACAGGCCATCCGTCGCGGGTATGATGCCGCCCGAAATGGCCTGATCCGGCGCATCACCGAGGCCTTGCCCAAGGTATCGCAGCAGCCTCCCTCTTCCTGAGTGGCCCTGAACGTCCTACCCGAGGTCTTCTGTTTGCCATGTCGTCCCTGCCCCTGACTCTTCCTGTTTTTTCCCGCCTGATCGGCACGGGCAGCGCCCTGCCGCAGCGTTGCGTGAGCAACGCCGATCTGGTGGCCGAACTTGCCGCCCGGGGCATCGAGTCGTCCGATGACTGGATCGTCGAGCGCACGGGCATCCGTCAGCGCTATCTCGCGGCACCGGATGAGACCACCTCCGCGCTTGGCGCTCGCGCAGCTACCGAGGCACTGAAGGCGGCTGGTGTTGCAGCCAGCGAGGTCGACCTGATCATCGTGGCCACCTCGACGCCCGACATGATCTTTCCGAGCACGGCCTGTTTTGTGCAAAAGGCGCTGGGCATCGTGGGTTGCCCCGCGTTTGATGTGCAGGCGGTGTGTTCGGGTTTTGCCTACGGGGTGTCGATTGCCGATGCCATGATCCGGGCCGGATCGGTCCGCACGGCGCTGGTGATCGGTGCCGAGGTCTTTTCACGCATCCTCGACTGGAACGATCGCGGCACGTGTGTGCTGTTTGGCGATGGCGCGGGCGCGGTGGTGCTGCGCGCTGATTCGCGTCCGGGCGTCCTCGCTTCCCGTTTGCATGCCGACGGCCGTCATGAGCACATCCTGCGCACGGCGGGCTCGGTCTGCAAGGGCGAAGTCACGGGTCATCCCTTCCTGACCATGGACGGTCAGGCAGTCTTCAAGATGGCGGTGAGCGTGCTCGATGAGGTGGCCCGCGAGACGGTTGCCGCCGCAGGGCTCACCGTGGCCGACATCGACTGGCTGATCCCGCATCAGGCCAATGTCCGCATCCTGCAGGCCACGGGTCGCAAGCTCGGCATCTCGCCCGATCGTGTGGTTGTCACGGTGGATCGGCATGCCAATACCTCGGCTGCTTCGGTTCCCCTCGCTCTGGATACCGCAGTGCGGGATGGTCGCATCCGTGAGGGTCAGCGCGTCATGCTGCAAGGGGTGGGCGGTGGCTTCACCTGGGGTGCGGCCCTCGTCCAGATCTGATTCCAAGCAACCCTAAGCTCCCTCTACGGTCTTCCATCATGAAGCGCGCCTATCTTTTTCCAGGCCAGGGCTCCCAGGCCGTTGGCATGCTCGACACCCTGGCTTCACGCCCTGAAGTGGCTGAGCTCATGGCCCAGGCCGATGGGGCCCTGGGCGAGTCCTTGTCCTCGTTGATTGCGCAGGGGCCGGCTGAATCGCTCAGCCTGACGGTCAATACCCAGCCCGCGATGTTGCTGGCCGGCTTGGCCTGCTATCGCGCCTGGCGTGCAGCCGGCGGCCCCGAGGCCGATGCGATGGCCGGGCACAGCCTGGGCGAGTACACCGCGCTCACGGCTGCCGGCGCCTTTGAGCCCGCGGCGGCCTTTCGTCTGGTTCGCCTGCGGGCTCAGGCCATGCAGGAGGCCGTGCCCGTGGGCACGGGGGGCATGGCGGCCATCCTGGGCCTGACCGATGATCAGGTTCGCCAGGCCTGCAGCACAGCCCAACAGGGGCTGGCCAGTCAGGGCAGGGCGCATCCCCTGGTGGCTGAGGTGGTTGAGCCCGCCAACTTCAACGCGCCTGCGCAGGTTGTGATTGCCGGCAGCAAGGCCGGTGTCGAGCGCGCCTGCGAGGCCGCCAAGGCGCTGGGCGCCAAGCGAGCCATGCCGCTGCCCGTCTCTGCGCCCTTTCATTCGAGCCTGCTTCGACCCGCCGGCGAGCGTCTGGCCCAGGCCCTGGGCGCGGCGCCACCCTCAGCGCCCCGTGTGCCGGTGGTCAACAACGTTGATGTCGGCGTGTGCAGTCAGCCGGCCGACATCATCGATGCGCTGGTGCGACAGTCCTTCAGCCCGGTGCGCTGGGTCGAAGTGGTGCAAAAACTTCAGTCCCTGGGCATCGAGCAGGTCATTGAATTCGGCCCCGGCAAGGTGCTCGGTGGTCTGGTCAAGCGCATTGCGCCTGAAATGAAAATTTCCTACGTGTTCGACACCGCCAGCCTTGAGGCTGCCCTGGGGGAACTCGCATGAGCACGGAATCGATTTCGCCGTCTGTCACCAACACCACGGCATCGCCCCTTGCGGGTCGCGTTGCCCTGGTGACCGGTGCCTCCAGAGGCATCGGTCGGGCCATTGCCATCGAACTCGCGCGCATGGGGGCCACGGTCATTGGCACGGCCACCAGCGAGGCGGGCGCGCAGGCCATGACCGATGGCCTGAAAGCGCAGGGCCTCGCGGGCCGGGGTGCCGTGCTCAATGTGGCGGATTCCTCGGCCATCGATCCGCTGATCGACTCGCTCGGCAAGGCCGAAGGTGCGCCCCTCATTCTCGTCAACAACGCCGGCATCACTCGCGACAATCTCGCGCTTCGCATGAAGGCCGATGAGTGGAATGCCGTGATCGAGACCAATCTCGCCGGCGTGTTTCGCATGTCGCAGGCTGTCTTGCGGGGCATGACCCGCGCGCGCTGGGGGCGCATTGTCAACGTCACTTCGGTGGTCGGCGCCATGGGCAATGCGGGCCAGGCCAACTATGCGGCTGCCAAAGCCGGCGTGGCCGGCATGTCGCGCGCACTGGCCCAGGAGATCGGCAGTCGAGGAATCACCGTCAATTGCGTGGCGCCCGGGTTCATCGATACCGACATGACCCGTGCGCTCAATGCAGACCAGACCGCCGCCATGATGCAGCGCATTCCCCTGGGGCGCTTTGGCGATGCCGCCGAGGTGGCCGCGGTCGTCGGCTTTCTGTGCTCGCCTGCGGCGGGCTACATCACGGGCAGCACCCTCCATGTGAATGGCGGGATGTACATGAGCTGATTTTCGTCAGGCGGGGCAGTGCTAGAATCCCGCCTTTTCCAAGTCTGGGCATCCTCCTTCGCCCAAACCTTCTTATCCAACCTGAGGAACAAGCATGAGCGACATCGAGGCACGCGTACGCAAGATCGTGGCCGAGCAGCTGGGCGTGAACGAAGCCGAGATCAAGAACGAGTCCTCCTTCGTGGACGACCTCGGAGCCGACTCGCTTGATACCGTCGAGCTCGTGATGGCGCTCGAGGACGAGTTCGAGACCGAGATCCCTGATGACGAGGCGGAAAAGATCACCACCGTCCAGCAGGCGATCGATTACGTCAAGGCCCACCCCAAGGCCTGATTTTCAGGAGCTGCTCGGATGAGCCGTCGACGCGTCGTGGTGACCGGACTGGGTCTGGTCAGCCCGGTGGGCAATGACATTGCCACCGGATGGGCCAACCTGATCGCAGGGCGTAGCGGCATTGGCCGCATCACGCGCTTCGATGCCAGTGCCTTTACCTCCCAGATCGCCGGCGAGGTCAAGGACTTCGCCATCGACGCCTACATTCCGGCCAAAGAGGCCCGGCATTTCGATACCTTCATCCATTACGGCATTGCCGCGGCCTGCCAGGCCGTCAAGGATGCAGGCATCACGGCCGAGTCGGTCAATCCGGAGCGGGTGGGTGTGATCATCGGTTCGGGCATCGGCGGACTGCCGATGATCGAGGACAATCACACCGAGCTCACCAATCGGGGGCCTCGACGCATTTCCCCGTTTTTCGTGCCGGGCTCGATCGTCAACATGGTTTCGGGCCAGGTGTCGATCATGCACGGCTTTCAGGGCCCCAATTACGCAGTTGTTTCGGCCTGCACCACGGGCCTGCACTCGATCGGCGATGCCGGACGCCTCATCGAATACGGTGATGCCGACGTCATGGTTGCGGGTGGTGCCGAGTCGACCGTCTCGCCCCTGGGCATTGGCGGGTTCTGTGCTGCGCGAGCCATGTCCACGCGCAACGACGACCCCACCACGGCCAGCCGACCCTGGGACAAGGACCGCGACGGATTCGTGCTGGGCGAAGGCGCGGGTGTTCTGGTGCTCGAGGAGTACGAGCATGCCCGTCGTCGCGGCGCGCGCATCTATGGCGAGCTGGCCGGCTTCGGCATGAGCGCCGATGCGCACCACATCACGGCCCCTGATCGTGAAGGACCCAAGCGCGGCATGCTGGCGGCCCTGCGCAATGGGGGCATCAATACCGACCAGATCCAGTACGTGAACGCCCATGGCACCTCCACGCCGCTGGGCGACAAAAACGAAACCGAGGCCATCAAGCTGGCCTTCGGCGATCACGCCAGCAAGCTCGTCATCAATTCCACCAAGTCCATGACCGGCCATCTGCTGGGCGCGGCGGGCGGAATCGAGTCGGTCTTCACGGTGCTCGCCGTGCATCACCAGGTCTCTCCGCCGACCATCAATATCTTCAATCAGGATCCGGAGTGCGATCTGGATTACTGCGCCAACCAGGCGCGTGACATGAAGATCGATGTGGCCATTTCGAATTCCTTCGGGTTCGGTGGCACCAACGGCACGCTGGTCGTCAAACGCCTGACCTGATCTTCCGCATCCAGACCCTCTCTTGCATTCTCTTCAGCAGGCGGAGCAATCGCTCGTGTCGGTGGCTTGCAGTATCTTGGCTGATGAGGGTCGAGCGGGCCGCCTCCTTCATGGCCTGGCCTGGTTCGCACCGGGCTTGGGACTATCGGGCAGCATTGTCTGCCTGGCCAGTGGCGGGCCGACGTGGCTCCTGTCCACCGACTGGGGAGCAGCATTTTCCCAAGGCACGGCACGGATCGGGGTCATTGCTGGGCTGGCCACGATGGCCATCCTGTTTCTTCTGAAGTCCTGGCGTGCGCTGCAAACCCGCAATGCGCGTCACCTGCTGAACCTGACCGCCGCCGGGTCGATCGGCCTGGATGGACATTCTTTTCGGCTGCACTGCCTCAGTCGATTGCCGGGCTTGATCGTGTTGGTATTGGCCCCAATCTCCGGGAACGATCCTAAGCTGACGAGTTCAATCCGTGAAGAACGCCGCGGTCGGGTTGTGCTGCTTGCCCGGGATGCTCAGTCTGAGGAGGCATGGCGCCGACTGAATGTCTGGTTGCTGTGGGTGGAGCGGGGCGGCGGTGCAGCCCCAGCCTGAGCCAGGCGATCTCAAAGGTTGAGCCAGACATCACGGGACATGTTCGCTCGGGACTGCTTGATGTGATTCCGCGGGCGTTCCTTCAATCGATTTTCGTCTACCTATCCTGACCATGCTTCGTTCCCTTCGTGTATTGATGTTTTCACTGGTGGGCGTCGTTTCAGTTCCCGCTGCCTTGCCTCTGGCGGGCTTGCTGGCCACACTGGCGCCGCCGACCGAGGCACGTGAGCTGCCCGACTTCGCCGACCTGGTCGAGCGGGCTGGGCCAGCAGTCGTCAACATCCGAACCACTGAACGTGGCCGCACGGGTGGTGGCTCGAATCAGCCGCAGTTACCTGAGGGCATGGATGAAAATGACCCGTTTTACGAGTTCTTTCGACGGTTCATGCCTCCGCGTCAGGGACCTGCGCCCCGCGGTCGTGGCGGGGACGGCGGCGGAGAAGTCCAGCGTGGCGTTGGCTCGGGTTTTCTCATCAGTGCCGATGGCTATCTCTTGACGAATCACCATGTGGTCGAGGGAGCGGATGAAATCTACGTCACGCTGACTGACAAGCGTGAGGTCAAGGGCCGTCTGATCGGCTCGGATCGAAGGACGGATGTTGCCCTGGTCAAGATCGACGGATCGGGGTTTCCTTCCCTCAAAATCGGTGATCCGACCCGGTTACGTGTGGGTGAGTGGGTTTTGGCAATCGGCTCACCCTTCGGTCTTGAAAATACGGTGACTGCCGGGATTGTTTCGGCCAAGGGTCGCGATACCGGCGACTATCTGCCCTTCATTCAGACCGATGTCGCAGTCAATCCGGGCAACTCCGGTGGGCCGCTGATCAACATGCGCGGCGAGGTGGTCGGAATCAATTCCCAGATCTACAGTCGGACTGGGGGATTCATGGGCATTTCCTTTGCGATCCCGATCGACGAGGCCATGCGCGTTGCCGATCAGCTCAAGGCGAATGGGCGGGTCACGCGAGGGCGGATCGGTGTCGGTATCGCTGAGGTGACCAAGGATGTGGCCGAACCGCTGGGGCTCAGCAAGGCCGCCGGGGCGTTGGTGCGCAACGTTGAGACAGGCGGGCCTGCCGACAAGGCAGGACTCGAGGTGGGCGACATCATCTTGCGCTTTGACGGCAAGCCAATCGATCGCTCGTCGGATTTGCCACGTCTGGTCGGTAATACCCGTCCGGGGGCGCGAGTCACGCTTCAGGTCTGGCGCAAAGGCGCAGCGCGTGAACTGACGGTCGTCGTCGCCGAGATGCTGCCCGAGGCGCAGGCAAGGAGCGGATCGGGCCGCAGCGGTGCTCCGAATCCGGGCGGCTCCGCAGGGCCTGCTCCGAATGCGCTGGGGCTGGTGGTTGCCGATCTGACCGAAGAGCGCAAATCGCAATTGCGCGTTCGCGGAGGAGTCACGGTTGAGGTCTCCGAAGGCGCTGCTGCCAAGGCAGGCATCCGATCCGGCGATCTCATCCTGTCCCTGAATAATCAGGACGTGACCCAGGCTCGGGCATTCAACGAGCAGGTCGCTCGCCTTGACCGCACCAAGACCCATGTGATGCTGGTTCGCCGAGGAGACAGCGCCCGCTTCGTACCGATTCCACCGGCGACTCCATGACCCCCCGAGGCCATGACCCGGTTCGGCTATCATGGCGGGTTACCTCAAGTTGCGCTGTCCTGTGCAGAATATTCGTAATTTCTCGATCATCGCTCATATCGACCATGGCAAGTCGACCCTGGCCGACCGTCTGATCCAGCGTTGCGGGGGCCTGTCCGATCGGGAGATGTCCGAACAGGTCCTCGACTCCATGGATCTTGAGCGCGAGCGGGGAATCACGATCAAGGCTCAAACGGCGGCGCTGAGGTATCGCGCCCGTAACGGTCAGGACTACTTTCTCAATCTGATCGATACCCCGGGGCACGTCGATTTTTCCTATGAAGTGAGCCGATCGCTTTCGGCCTGCGAGGGGGCCTTGCTTGTGGTCGATGCTTCGCAGGGCGTTGAAGCACAGACCGTGGCCAACTGCTACACGGCCATAGAACTCGGCGTCGAGGTGGTGCCTGTTCTCAACAAGATGGATTTGCCTCAGGCAGATCCAGAGCAGGCTCGCACCGAAATCGAAGACGTGATCGGGATTGACGCGACCGACGCCATCGCTGCAAGCGCCAAGACGGGGCTGGGCATTGATGACATTCTCGAGGCGATCGTCGCCCGCGTGCCATCGCCTCGCGGGGATGCCACCGCGCCGTTGCAGGCCCTGGTGATCGACTCCTGGTTTGATAATTACGTTGGCGTGGTCATGCTGGTCCGTGTGGTCAATGGCGTGCTCAAGCCCAAGGACCGCATTCGCCTGATGGCCACCGGCGCGTCGGTGCTCTGCGAACAAGTGGGCGTCTTCACGCCCAAATCCACGCCACGCGAGCAGCTTTCAGCCGGAGAGGTGGGTTTTGTCATCTCTGGCATCAAGGAGCTCAAAGCAGCCAAGGTGGGGGACACCCTGACGCTTGAGCGCGCGCCCGCAAGTACGCCCCTGCCGGGATTCAAGGAGGTCAAGCCTTCTGTTTTTGCCGGGCTTTATCCTGTTGAAGCCAACCAGTACGAGGCGTTGCGAGACGCGCTCGAGAAGCTCCAGCTCAATGATGCGGCACTGCAATTCGAACCCGAGGTTTCTCAGGCACTGGGTTTCGGATTTCGCTGCGGGTTTCTGGGGTTACTGCACATGGACATCGTGCAGGAGCGGCTCGAGCGTGAATACGACATGGATCTCATCACCACCGCGCCGACTGTGGTCTATGAGGTGATGCTGCGTGATGGCACGGTGCTGCAGGTCGAAAACCCCGCCAAGCTGCCGGATGTCGGGCGCATCGAGGAAATCCGCGAACCCATCGTGACGGTCACGGTTTTTGTTCCGCAGGAGTATGTCGGCGCGGTCATCACGCTCTGCACCAACAAGCGCGGTGTGCAGACCAACCTCACCTACCACGGCAAGCAGGTCCACCTCACCTACGAGCTGCCCATGAACGAGATCGTTCTCGACTTCTTTGACAAGCTCAAATCGGTGTCTCGGGGTTATGCCTCAATGGATTACGAGTTCAAGGAGTATCGGGCAGCCGACGTCGTCAAGCTTGATCTGCTGGTCAATGGCGACAAGGTCGACGCACTCTCGCTGATTGTCCACCGGGCCAATGCGCCTTATCGGGGGCGAGAGGTCGCAGCGAAGATGAGGGAACTCATTCCTCGACAGATGTACGATGTCGCCATCCAGGCCGCGATCGGTGGCAACATCATCGCCCGCGAGAATGTCAAAGCGCTGCGCAAGAATGTGCTGGCCAAGTGTTACGGCGGAGACATCACCCGCAAGAAGAAATTGCTCGAAAAGCAAAAGGCCGGCAAAAAACGGATGAAACAGGTCGGATCGGTAGAGATCCCTCAGGAGGCCTTCCTGGCGGTGCTGCAGGTTGAAGACCGCTGATATCCCTTCAACCCACCAGTCGATCGACCTCGCATTCCGGACCCGCGCATGAATTTCGCCCTGATCCTGTTCATCCTTTTCATGATCACCGGCGTGGCCTGGGTCTTTGACCGGCTGATGCTCGCTCCCGCCCGGCGTAAGGCGGGTACACCCCGACCGATCTGGCTTGAGTACAGCGCAGGGTTGTTTCCGGTCATCGCGCTGGTGTTTCTATTGCGCTCGTTTCTTTTCGAACCGTTCAAGATTCCTTCGGGATCGATGGTTCCTACGCTGCTGATCGGTGACCTGATCCTGGTCAACAAATACACCTACGGTGTGCGCCTGCCCATCATCCATACCAAGGTAATCAATCTAGGGAGTCCCGAGCGGGGAGATGTGATGGTCTTTCGTTTTCCGAAGGATCCATCGGTCGACTACATCAAGCGGGTGGTCGCCTTGCCCGGTGACACCGTGACTTATGAAGGCAACCGGATCAGCATCAATGGCCACTCGGTCCCCTTGAAGGAGGCGCCCGAGTTTTTCGATGCCGACCGTCTGACCTACTACCGGCAATATCTAGAAAAGCTTGGAGAAACCGAGCATAAGATATTGACAGAATTGGATAAATCGAATTTCATCTCGGGTATCGAAGCCTTCCCTTTTCGTGACCGATGCAACTACAGCCGAACAGGCCTGACCTGCAGGGTGCCCGAAGGGCATTATTTCGTGATGGGCGACAACCGGGAGAACAGTCTGGACAGCCGGTTCTGGGGGTTCGTTCCGGAGGCCAACATCGTCGGCAAGGCGTTCTTCATCTGGATGAACTTCAGCGACCTCAGTCGCATCGGACGATTTCATTGAGTCGACCCACGCCTGTTCCACAGCCCGGTTCAGGATCGGTCCGTCCCGTTGGCTGTGGCCCGCGCCGCAGGCCTTCGCCTCGGACCGTGCGGCGCGTGCATCAGGCCGGGATCAGTCTGCTCGGGCTGATTGTTCTGGGCACCTTCATCACTTTCGGGGCGATGCTGACACTTCGGCTTTATCCCACGGTGAGCGAGTACCTGATGGTCAAGCGGGCCGTCGTGAAGGCACGCAACGACGGAACCAATCCCCAGGCGATCCGGGGTGCGTTTGATCGCGCGGCTGCGATTGACGACATTTCCTCGATCACAGGCAAGGATCTGGACATCGTGCCCAATCCCGCAGGCGGGTATGCGGTCTCCTTTGCCTACGAGAAGCGCATTCCGCTCTTCGGTCCGGTCAGTCTCTTGCTCGATTACCGAGGCGATGCAGGCAGCGCCCCGCGCGATGTTCGCTGATTCCGTCATGAACCTTGAGCTGATTCAGCAGCACCTGGGTCATTCTTTCGCAGACCCGAGCCTGCTGGGGCAGGCGCTGACCCACCGAAGTCATGGCGCCAGCCACAACGAAAGGCTCGAGTTCCTGGGCGACAGCGTACTGAATTGTGCGGTTGCGGCGCTCCTCTATCAGCGCTTCAGCAATATCGATGAAGGTGATCTGTCTCGTGTGCGCGCCAATCTCGTGCGCCAGCAGACCCTGTACGAAATCGCCCAGCGCATCGAGTTGAGCGCGTGCATGCGGCTGGGCGAGGGCGAATTGCGCAGTGGCGGAAGCCGTAGGCCGTCCATTCTGGCCGATGGCCTCGAGGCGGTTCTGGGCGCGGTTCTGCTTGATGCGGGTTTCGATGCCGCGCTTGCGGTTGTTGAGCGGCTGTACGAGCCCATTTTGCGCAACGTTGATCCGCACACCCTGGGCAAGGATGCCAAGACCCTCTTGCAGGAGTGGCTGCAGAGTCGAAAGATGCCGTTGCCAGTCTATGCGGTGGTGGCCACCCACGGTGCGGCTCACAACCAGCTGTTCGAAGTTGAATGCGCGGTGCCCAAACTCGGCGTGCAGGCCCTCGGCAGCGGTGCAAGCCGCCGTGCAGCAGAACAGGCTGCGGCCAAGAAGGCGCTCGAAATGTCGCAGACCCTGGCACCTGCCAGTGCACGCAAGCCGCGCAAGAGCTCGGCTTCGTCCGTCGCAGCGTCTGCAGCCGCCTCCTGACCGCCCATGATCACGAGCCCGGAGTCGCTGCATCGCTGCGGCTATGTCGCCATCCTGGGTCGGCCCAATGTGGGCAAATCCACGCTGCTCAACCGCCTGGTCGGGGAAAAGCTCAGCATCACCTCGGCCAAGGCCCAGACCACGCGACATCGCATCGTGGGCATCGTCAACACCGGTCAGGCCCAGCTCCTCATGCTCGATACACCGGGGTTTCAGACCCGTCATCGTGGGGCGCTGAACCGCGTACTGAACCGCACGGCCAGCCAGGCGGCGCTCGAGGCGGATGTCGTTGTGCTGGTGATGGACGCGCACGGCTGGACGCCTGCCGATGCGCAGGTGCTGGCCCTCGTGCCCAAGGGCAAGCCGGTAGTGCTGGCCCTCAACAAGATCGACGAGGCAGGGGGGCGCGAACGCCTTTTGCCGCTGCTGCAAAAGCTCTCCACCCTCGAGGGGGTGGTGGCCTGGGTGCCGATCAGCGCGAAGACGGGCAAGCAACTCGATCAGCTGGTGAACGAATGTGCGCAACGCCTGCCTGAGGGCCCGCCCGTCTACGATGAAGACACCTTTACGGATCGCAGCGAGCGATTCCTGGCTGCCGAGGCCATCCGCGAGAAGCTCTTTCGGCTGATGGGCGAGGAGTTGCCCTATCAGAGCACGGTGGCGATCGAACAATTCGAGCAGCAGGGCGAGCTCAGGCGCATCTTCGCTGCCGTGATCGTCGAGCGCGAAGCGCAGCGGCCGATCGTGCTGGGCGCCTCGGGTGATCGTATCAAGCGCATTGCGAGCGAAGCCCGCCAGGACCTTGAACGCCTCTTTGGGGGCTCGGTCTATCTTGAGGTGTGGGTCAAGGTTCGGGCTGGCTGGTCCGACAACGAGCAGCGGCTGAGAACCTACGGGTACGAATAGGGTGGGCTGTGCAGCATGCTCATCAACGGGTCGCTTGCAGTGAGCCTCGGTGCACGCCCTACGGGTCGCCTGCGGTGAGCCCCGCTGCACGCCTTACGGGTTGCCTGAAGTGAGCCCGGCTGCACGCCCCGCAGGACGAGCCGCTGAACGGGTTCGGGATCAGCCCGCCTTTGTTTTGCATTCGCAGCCCTGGCGAGAAACCAGTCTGATCGTTGAGGTGCTGACTCGCGATCACGGCCGCATTGGCTGCATCGCCAAGGGCGCCAAGCGACCGGGATCGGCGTTGCGAGGGGCTCTGATGGGCTTTCAGCCCCTGCAGATCGATTTTTCCGGTCGCCACGAGCTGCGTACCCTGACGGGTGCTCACTGGCTGGGCGGTCTTCCGGTCCCGCAGGGCGAGGCGTTGCTGTGCGCCTTTTATCTCAATGAGTTGCTGGTCAAGCTGCTTGCACGGGACGATCCGCATCCGGGTCTGTTTCAGGCGTATTCCGAAGCCCTGATGGCTCTCGGGCTGAATCATGGGCTTGAAGCCACCTTGCGACGCTTCGAGTGGCGCTTGCTCAAGGAAATCGGGTACGGCCCCGAGCTCAGCCGCGATGTCGATCAGCGCCCGGTGGTCGCCGAACTTCGCTATGGCCTGTTGCCCGGCCGTGGACTGGTCTCGGCGGATTCGGCAGGTCTTACCCTGAGTGACCCCGGCAGCGGCTATCAGGGTCAGTCGCTGCTCGATATGGCGCAGGAGCGGTACGATGACGCTCGCACGTTGTCGGATGCCAAGCGTCTGAACCGCAGCCTGCTGGCCCGGTTGCTGGAGGGCCAGGAGTTGCGAACCCGTCAGATCCTGCTCGATCTGCAGCGGCTCTGATCCGCTCGGTGGGCGGCCTGTCTGAGTGCTCTACCTGGGCGGTTTGGCTTGCGCCACCACGTTTTCAATTGCCTCTTTCCGGTTTATCGCTTTGAAGATCATCGAACTCGGCGTCAACATCGACCATGTGGCCACCCTGCGCCAGGCCCGGCGAACCTATGAACCCGACCCGGTCTGGGCCGCGGTTGAAGCTCATCTGGGTGGGGCCGATGGCATCACGGTGCATCTGCGCGAGGACCGTCGGCATATCAACGATGACGATGTCCGGCGCATTGCCGCCATGACGCACATCAAGCTCAATCTCGAGATGGCCGCCACCGATGAGATGGTGGCCATCGCCTGCGAGGTCAAGCCACAGATGGCCATGCTGGTACCAGAAGGCCGCCACGAGATCACCACCGAAGGTGGGCTCGACATCTGTGCCCAGCAGGAGCGCCTCAAGGGGGTGATTGCCAGTCTGAGCGATGCCGGGATCACCACCAGCGTGTTCATTGATGCGCAGGAGCGGCAGGTTGAGGCTGCCGCAGCGGTGGGCGCGCGGGTCTGCGAGATTCACACGGGCCCCTACGCCCATGCCTTTCATGCGCATGGGCGCGATGCCCTGGGCGCGCAGGCTCAGACCGAACTTGCCCGCATTGCCAAGGCGGGTCAGATGGTCACGGCGCTGGGCATGCGTTTCAATGCAGGCCATGCGCTCAACTACGTGAATGTGGCGCAGGTTGCAGCGCTGCCGGGTATTCATGAGTTGCACATCGGCCACGCCATTGTTTCGCGCGCCGTGTTTACGGGCTTGCGCGAAGCGGTGCGGGAGATGAAGCGTCTGATCACCGAGGCGGCTCGTTCGGCTCATTGAATCCGGTTTCTCCGCACCCATGATCTACGGCATCGGAACCGACATCGTGTTGATCGCCCGGATTCGGGATCTGCAGGCACGCTGGGGAGATCGTTTTGCGCGTCGCGTGCTCGGGCCCGATGAGCTCAAGGAATACTTTCGCCGATATAGCCGTGGCACACCGGGGCCTGATCGTGCAGCCCGCTATCTAGCCAAGCGATTTGCAGCGAAAGAGGCGTTCTCCAAGGCGATCGGGTTTGGTCTGCGTGGCCCCATGACGCTGCTGTCGCTGCAGGTGCTCAATGACCGGCGCGGCAAGCCCATGGCTGTGCCCCGCAAGGCGCTGGAGCCCTGGATGAGCGAGCGGGGGCTGGTGGCGCATGTATCCATCTCCGACGAGATCGACAGTGCGCTCGCCTTTGTGGTGGTCGAACAGGGCAATCCGGCGGTCGAACGGAACAGTCCGGTGGTCGAACAGCACAGGGTCGAACCGCGCACGGTCGATCAGCACGGGGTCAATCAGCACGGGGTCAATCAGCACGGGGGCGGTCAGCACAGTCGTGGCACCGGCCCGGCGGAGACCTGAGTGCAGGACATTAAGACCTATATCGCCAGCCTGCCGAATCGCCCGGGTGTGTATCGAATGCATGCAGCCGACGGGCAACTGCTCTACGTTGGCAAGGCCCGCGACCTCAAAAAGCGCGTGTCGTCCTATTTTCAGAAAACAGGCCATGGACCGCGTATTGCGCACATGGTCTCGCGCGTGGCCGCCATCGAGACAACCGTCACCGCCTCCGAGGCCGAGGCGCTGCTGCTTGAAAACAACCTCATCAAGACCGGCCGGCCGCACTACAACATCGTCTTTCGCGATGACAAGTCCTATCCCTTTCTGAAGTTCTCCGCGCACCGGTTTGCCCGCATTGCCTATTACCGAGGGGGCACCGACCGCAGCAGCCAGTATTTCGGGCCCTATCCGAGTGCCTGGGCGGTCAAGGAGAGCATTCAGGTGCTGCAGAAGGTGTTTCGCCTGCGCACCTGTGAGGACTCGGTCTTCAACCATCGCTCGCGCCCCTGCCTGCAACACCAGATTGGGCGTTGCAGCGCACCATGTGTGGGCGCCGTTGCGCAGGGGGACTATCAGGCCGATGTCGATGCCGCCATGCACTTTCTGCGGGGAGGCCATCAGGAGGTGCTCAAGACCTTCGAGGCGCGCATGCATGAGGCCTCGGCCGAGCTGAGGTTTGAGGAGGCGGCGGTCTATCGCAACCGCATGACGGCCTTATCGCGGGTACTGCATCAACAGTCCATGGAGACCGTGACCGATACCGATGTCGACATCATCGCCGTGGCCATCGATGGCGGGCGGGCCTGCGTGAACCTCGCCATGGTCCGTGGTGGGCGCCATCTGGGTGACAAGGCCCATCTGCCTCAGGGCACGCGTCTGATCGACAGCTCCGCGGTCGATATGACAGCTGTCGACGCAGCCCCAGTCGACGCAGCCCCAGTCGACGCAGCCCCAGTCGACACAGCACCCCTCAGCAGCGCTCCCGTCAACACAGCGGCCGAATCCATGGAGCGCGAGATTCTGGAGGCCTTCATCAGTCAGCACTATGCCGATGGCCAGATTCCAGCGGTCATTGTGTGCGCCGCTGATGCGACGTTCGCCCGCGATATGGCGACCTTGCTGCAGGAGCAGGCCGGGCATCCGGTGCAGTGGATCCGCCAGCCCCAGGGGGCTCGGCGCAAATGGCTGGAGCAGGCGCAAATCAACGCGCGGATTGCCCTGGTGCGTGCATTGGCCGAAGAAGGCTCACAGCAGGCCCGGACCCGCGCATTGGCGCTGGAGTTGGGACTTGATGACGAGCGCCTGGAAGACCTGCGCATCGAGTGTTTCGACATCAGCCACACCATGGGCGAAGCCACCCAGGCTTCCTGCGTGGTCTACCAGCAGCATGAACTGCGTCGCGGCGAGTATCGACGCTACAACATCGAAGGTATCACCGGGGGCGATGACTACGCCGCCATGCGCCAGGTTCTGGAGCGCCGGTACAGCAAGGTCGATGAAGAGCGCATGCCTCAGGTGGTCCTGATTGACGGCGGAGCAGGGCAGGTGGGTATTGCATGCGAGGTCTTCACCGAACTGGGGCTGGATCTGTCCTTGCTGGTGGGCGTGGCCAAGGGTCCGGAGCGCAAGGTCGGTCTGGAGACGTTGGTCTTTGCCGATGGGCGCCCCTCGCGGGATCTGGGCAAGGAATCTGCCGCACTGATGCTGATCGCCCAGATCCGTGATGAGGCCCATCGATTTGCCATCACGGGCATGCGCGCGCGGCGCGCCAAGGCCCGTAACGTCTCGACGCTCGAGGAGATCAATGGGGTCGGGCCCCGCAAACGGCAACGGCTTCTGGCAAGGTTCGGGGGCATGCGTGGCATCATGGCAGCCAGCGTCGACGATCTTGCGTCGGTCGAGGGCATCTCCCGCACCTTGGCCGAAGACATTTATCGGCGCCTTCACTGACCATGCGCTGGAACCTTCCCACTCTGCTGACCTGGCTGCGCATGCTGGCCATACCGCTCCTCATGGCGGTCTATCTCGTGCCAGTCGAGGGTCTTGCCATGAGCACCCGCAATCTGCTGGGCACGGCCCTGTTCATCATGGCGGCCGTCACCGATGGCATTGATGGCTGGCTCGCCCGCCGCTGGGGCCAGGAGTCGGCCTTTGGTGCCTTTCTCGATCCAGTGGCCGACAAGCTGCTGGTCTGTGCCGCACTCGTCCTGCTGCTCGAGCTCAACCGGGTCGGAACGCTGGTGGCCGTCATCATCATCGGTCGTGAGATCACCATTTCGGCCTTGCGCGAATGGATGGCGAGCGCAGGCGCACGGGCGAGCGTGGCGGTGCACTCGCTGGGCAAGTTGAAGACCATCGCCCAGCTGGTGGCCATTCCCATGTTGCTGTTTCATGAGCCTTTGTTTGGCGTGGTGCCGGTGGCCCGGATCGGTGCGTGGCTGATTGTTCTGGCTGCAGGCCTGACGCTCTGGTCCATGGCCTATTACCTGCGCCAGGCTTGGCCTCATTTGCGTCAATCCTGAATTCAGGCTATAGTCTGTCTTCTGTCGATGCAGGCAGTGCGCGGGAATAGCTCAGTTGGTAGAGCGCAACCTTGCCAAGGTTGAGGTCGCGAGTTCGAGCCTCGTTTCCCGCTCCAGTATCCGCGAGGGAAGCCCATGCTTCCCTTTTGTTTTGGTACTGATGAAGTTGATACCCCGAGCATGGGTATCCGTGGCGCGATGGCAGAGTGGTTATGCAGCGGCCTGCAAAGCCGTGTACGTCGGTTCGATTCCGGCTCGCGCCTCCAAATGTTCCGGTCGATACATCGTCATTGACGCTCACGATGCTGAACACCCATGGGTAGGCGGCGCGTGCATGTACCTGCACCGAGCCCACGACTGACTCGCCAACGGCTGAACTGAAGACCCGTCGTTCTGTAAAGCCCCTGAGAACTCTGATCAATTCGGGTTGCAGGCTGGTGCGAGAGGCGGGAATCGAACCCGCACGCTGCCTTTCGGCGCGCGGCAGATTTTAAGTCTGCTGTGTCTACCGGTTTCACCACTCTCGCCGGATTCCGGATTTTACCCCGGCCGATCCCCTGAATCCTGCATTCGCCCAGTTTGCGCCGCAAAGGCCTGGGGTGGCCAGTCGAGTAATTCACACAGTCGCCTGACGACCCAGAGGTTTTCGGCGTCATTGAGTGTTGATTCGCTGTTGCGCAAGCCGATCAATGTGCGCTCGAGTACCGTGGATTCATCAAGACTCTGAGACCAGAACGTCTCTTTACTGGGTTCCACGAGCATCTGGGCCAGATCCTCGCACCATTCGTAACGCTCCTCGATCTGACTTCGGCTTGCACTCAGACGACCATGGCGTGAGACCCTGAACAGTTCAATAAAGGATTCGGGAATGAAGATCTGGCGTTCATCTGACATGTGTTCGCTCTTTCAACTTTCTTTGCCCCGGGACATTCAGGCTGTCAATCGCTTATCCAGCGTTTAGGCTATTGGCCTGAGGTCGTTTACCTCAGGCTCCACTTATTCAGTTGAGCACCGACTTGCAAGGGTCACCCGATAGAATTATGATCGAACTTGGCTTGAATAAGGGGCAGTGCATCCGATTCCGTGATCACTATAAGGCCTTTGCATTTTCGGCCCGATTGCGGTTCAACCTTCCGTTCAATCCTCTCGTCAACCTTTAACCCGCTTGTTTTAACGGACTATTCCATGAGCACTCTCCAGGATCTTCTGGCTCAACGTGAAGCCCTCGATCGTCAGATCGAAGAAACCCGCCGCAATGCCCGCAAGGACGCCATTGCCAAGGTCACGGCGCTGGTCAATGAATTCGGGCTTTCTGCTGCGGATGTGTTTGGCGGCGCCCCTCGTGCTGCGGGCCGGCCCGCAAGTGCCCAGGCAGGCAAGAAAGTGGCTCCCAAGTACCGTGACCCAGCCACCGGCAAGACCTGGACTGGCCGTGGTCGTGCACCCACATGGCTGGACGGCAAGGATCGCGCGCAGTTCCTGATCGGTTGATCAAGGCGCGGTCTGACGTGTATTGCTCCAGCGGAACCTGCTCAGGTCTCCCTGGGGCAATAGGGTCTCGCGGTTGCCCTTCATCGCACTGGGTTTGCACTTGAGAATCGCAGCCGCGCGTTTCAGAGCATCCGCCGAAGGCTTGGCCAGACCGTATTGAGCATGAGCGGCTGCGCTTTTTCATTCGGATGAATGCGATCGGACTGAAACAGGTCCATCCGGTCGGCAAATCCGTCAAGAAACATCGGTACCAGGCTCGCCTGCTCGGAGCGAGCAGTCCGTTCAAACAGCGCCTCAAAGGCATTGGCATATGCAGCCCCGTAGTTGGGTGGCATTTGCATTCCAAGCACTAACACTCTGGCTCCAGCCGCGCGACTCGCGCGGATCATCTCTCGCAGATTGGTTTCGGTGCCCGCCAATGGCAGTCCTCGCAAGGCGTCATTGCCGCCGAGTTCGATCACCACAATGCGCGGGCGATAGTTCGCAAGCAAGGCGGGCAGCCGTGTTCGTCCCCCGGCGGTGGTTTCTCCGCTGATACTCGCGTTGTGAATCCGCTCGCGCCGTCCTTCCTTGCGCAACCGGTCCTCAAGCAGCGCCACCCAGCCACTGCCGCGCTTCAGTCCATATTCCGCCGACAGGCTGTCGCCCAGAATCAGTATGAGCGGCGGGTCAGCGGCTGAAGATGCTGTCGAGCCCTGCGCCTGTACGGTTGAGGCAAGGGCCAGCGCGAAGACCAAGACGGCGGCACTCAAAATGCGTCGCAGGTGCAGAAGTCTCGCCCAGCTCGACAAGGTCAGTCTGCCCGAAGATGCCGAGCGCAAGCCCGGATGGATGCCGCCGACCGGGCGTTGCCTCGGCCAGGCTGGGGGCATTGCGGTGGCGCAGGAGGGCTTCGATACACTGGACTGCATGGATGCTTTTCGTGTGAAGGGTTTGAGTCGGCGCGTGCCTGATGCAGGCGGCTGGCTCACGATCCTCGAGGATATCGAGTTCGAGATTCCCCGGGGTCAGTCGGTGGCGATCGTTGGTGCCTCAGGCTCAGGCAAGTCGACCTTGCTCGGTCTGCTGGCGGGTCTGGATGAGCCCAGCAGCGGGCAGGTGATCGCACTCGATCAGGACATCTTCGCGCTCGACGAGGACGGGCGCGCCCATTGGCGGGCGCAGCATGTGGGATTCGTTTTTCAGGCGTTCCTGCTGCTGCCTCACATGACTGCCCTCGAGAACGTGATGCTGCCGCTCGAACTCGCCGGGCGCAGGGATGCTCGTACAGTGGCCCGGGAATGGCTCGCGCGGGTGGGCCTGGCCGATCGCGCCAATCACTACCCAAGAACGCTGTCGGGTGGCGAGCAGCAGCGGGTGGCCATTGCGCGGGCGTTTGCCTCGAGTCCGCCCCTGTTGCTCGCCGATGAACCCACCGGAAGCCTCGATCACGCCACCGGCGAGCGCATCATTGAACTGCTCTTCGCTCTCAATCGCGAGTCGGGTGCGACCCTGTTGCTGGTGACGCACGACCGCTCGCTCGCACAGCGTTGCGAGCGAACCCTCAGTCTGCACAACGGGCGTCTGGTGCAGCCAGCCGGTTGAGGCGTTCGCGAATTGCTTCGGCCAGTCGGGAGGCTGGCAGACCGATTCCCGCGGCCCAGGCGGGCTGGGCACTCAGCGCGTCCGCTGCCGCACCGTGCAGCCAGACCCCCAGACGCGCGGCCTGCGGGGCGGTCATGCCCTGAGCGAGTAGCCCACCGATGACCCCAGCCAGGACATCACCCGTGCCGGCGACCGACAGCAAAGGGCCGCCACTGGCATTGATGGACCAGGTGCCCTCGGGGTCCGCGACCACCGTGCCTGCGCCTTTGAGCACGACCGTGCATTGATGGCGCTGCGCGATGTCTTGCGCCGAGCGGATTCGGTCGGCTTGCACGGCCTGTACGCTGCAGCCCAGTAAGCGGGCTGCTTCCAGGGGATGCGGCGTCATCACGCAAACGCTTTTCGATGATCGATGATCGTGCGTAAACGTCGAATTGGATCGCTCTTCACCGCTCGGGATGGCTCTGTCGATGCCGGCTGGGGCAGCAGAGGCAGCAGAGGCAGCCCCCGCCTTGGAGTCATGCTGCTCGATTTGAGCCAGCAGGTTCAGCGCGTCGGCATCCAGCACACGGGGCTGAGGCAGGGCGAGCACCGCCTGAACAAAGGCACGCGCGCGCGCGTCCTGACCCAGGCCGCAGCCCAGCACGATGGTCTGTGCAGACCCCAAAGCGTCCGGTCTGACCTCGCGTGACATGAATTCCGGATGAAACGCGGGGGCGGCGGCGAGCGTGTCCTGGCCCAGATACAGACGCCCGGTACCGACCGCCTGAGCCCCCAGCAGTGCCAGCAGCGCCGCCCCCTGGGTGCTGGGCGCGCCCTGGATGACGAGCAGGTCGCCAAAGCGTCCTTTATGGGCATCGCGGGCGCGACGCGGCGCCAGCGTTCTAGCCTGAGCTTCATCAAACAGGGTGCCGATGGCGTGGGGCGGGTTGACTGCAGGACCGGGGGTGTCGATCGCCTGGGCCGGGTTGAGCGTCCGAGCGGCATCCGCCTGGATGCCGATGGCATCGAGCACGATACGACCGCACCAGCGGCTGGCCTCGCCGGTGTGCAGACCCGGTTTGTTGGCCAGCAGGGTCAGGGTGAGATCAGCCCGTACCACCGGACCGGCCTCGACAGGCTGTCCCGTATCGGCCCCGAGTCCACTGGGCAGATCCACCGACAGCACCTGAATTCGCCCGGCGTCGCGCCCATTGAGGGCTTTGATCAGTCGGGCG
>Ga0255100_1000088_pt1 | contig 42692 bp, 29 predicted proteins | sample Colum_Colum_RepB_2_FD_188449 | JGI IMG/M metagenome (GOLD analysis project Ga0255100, IMG submission 188449) | Freshwater microbial communities from Columbia River, Oregon, United States - Colum_Colum_RepB_8d | ecosystem: Environmental > Aquatic > Freshwater > River | place: USA: Oregon...
GGGCTGGGGTTTCCGGGGTAGGTCAGTTGGTGGGCGGTGTTTCCGCGGGGATTGAGCAGCGTGAGCGTTTCGCCACGGGCTGAAAGTTGACCGGAATACGGGCCCACCACGAAGAGTCCCTGACCTCCGCGCGGCCCGGTGGTGCGGGCGCGAAATTGGCGGACGTCCGGGCTGACATACACCACGCTGTTGGACGGGAGCACCGTGCCTGGATGGAAGGTGAACTTGACGGCACCCTCGAGCTTCCAATCGCTGAGATCCAAGGCGAGGCCGGAACGGTTGGTGAGCACGAGGAACTCCTGGGCTTGGTTGCCTGAGAGCGGGTTGAATTCCACGTCCAGGATTTCCGGGGTGGCCTCCTCGGGCTGCGACAGGGGGATGCCAGCATTGTTGGCGTTGTTGATGCCGATGGCCCGTGCCCTATTGGTGATGCTGTGGGTGATGTACCAGTGGCGTCGGCGCGGTTCGATGAACTGGTTGAGCAAGTCGCCGACGCCTGCGGCGAAGGTCTTGTTGCCAGCCCAGGGTGAAACGCCCCATTTCGCGCGATCGAGCAGCGCCTCCGGGCCGATGAGGTTGGTGAGGGCGACCACGCGGTTCTCCAGGATTCGCTTCTCAAAAGGGGTTCCCGGCGGTTGCACCATCAGGTCGAGAATGGAGCGTTGGCGGCGCAGGAGCATTTGGCGCGTCTCGGGCAGGCGCACGATCACGTCGTAGAGCCGGTTGAAGTTGCCGCCGGTGCTGGAGCCTCCGTACAGCGGGTGGCTCTTGGACCCATCCACCGTGGCCTCCAGTGGATTGCTGCCGCCGTAGAGCTGTCCCCACGACGCGTTCATGTCGAAGGGGATGTTGCGCCAGAGGCCGTCCCCGAAGGTGTCGCGGTAGAGGCTCATGTTGGCCCAGACGTCATCGTTCTCGGCGCACCACCGGGTACCGGCCAGGTGGTTGATGACCTGAGGCACATCGAGCAGGTCGAACACCGTGTTGCGTCGGGTGGTCAGCGGGGATGTTTCGCGGATGCCGTTGGCCAGTTGCAAATAGTCGGTGCGGCTGGGGTCGTTGTCGGGCTCGAGCTTCTGGAAGACGCCGGTGCTGGAGAAGTCCGGGGTCAGGTTGCCCACGGCCTTGTAGAGGGCGCCCCGCGGATCGTAACCCATGCGCTCCACCTGCTCCTGACCGATGACGTCGTTGTGGAAGGCCAGTTGATAGAACTGCCCATTGAGGTGGACTCGGACCGGGTAGTGGAACGGCGATGGGACCCCGATGGCATCCAGGAACCAGAAACACAAGTTCTGCCGCAAGTAGGCCGGGTCGAGGTATTCAGCCAAGAGCGCCGATTTGCGGACACTGCCGCCAGGTCCGGGATGGCGGAGTTCATACCCCCGGTTGAACTCCAGGCGATGCGACTTCTTGTTGAGCCCCGCCGAGGTGTTTCCGCGCAATTCCATGTAGGCGTTGTCGTAGAGTTCGCCGTCGTGGAAAAGGGCGATCCGACCGCCGGACTCGGTGTCGATGCCGGCCAATTGATTGGGGGCGATGAAGAGGTGGAAGACTGGCAGTTGTGTCACCAGATTGGTGAGCTGGACCATGGTGCCGAGGTATTCCGGGGAAGTCGTCGCGCTGGGGAAGAGCGGCCAGCGGGAAGTGGCGCCTCGGGTGTCCGTGGCGACGATTCGGTAGCGGATCATTTGTCCTGGCGAGGCCAGGTCGGCGGGCAAGGTCGCCGCGTAGAGGCCATCTCCGGCGGCACCGTCTCCGTGAGCTCCATCATCCCACATCGGGATCCCGGTCTCCGCGCCGAAGAGGATGCGGTAGCGCAGCGTGACGCTGGACAGTGGTTGGAAGGTGTTGCGGACCTGGGCTGTGACGCGGAGGTCTTCGGTATCGGTGGGGACCTGGGGTGTGTGCACGACATCCCGGATCAGCGGTCCGGGCAGGGCGGTGCCTCCTAAATTGGGCGCTCCGGGTGTGGGTTGCGTGAAGTAGACTCCCGAAGGTCCGCGTTCCCAGGAATTGCCCTGAGGCACTTGGACAACGCCATGCGAGAGGTCGGGCACTTGCGGTGGATAGGTCGGTTTGAACTCGCTGGCGATGTTCGTGCCGTCCGGACGCACCAGCGCCAGGTATTCACCACCCGCTGAGAGTTGAAAATTGGTGTGCAGGCGCGATCCCGGAGTCTTTCGGTCGGCCCCTGAGGCGAAGACCACCAAGAACCCGCCGGCCGGCAGATTGGTTTCGGGAAACCGCCACTTCGTCAGTTTGCCGGCGTCATCCGTGAGCGACCATCCGCGCAAGTTAAGCGGGGCATCCGATGGGTTGAAGACTTCGATCCAATCCGTGTACTGCCCGGTCTCATCTTTGAGGGTCCGCGTGTTGGAAGCCATGAACTCGCTCAGGTAGGGCGCGGCCTCGGAGGCATCCGGGTCCAGTCGTGCGGTCCAGGGCAGGCCTGCGAAGGCGTTGGGAGGTGAGGCCAGATCGTTGATGCCATGAACCAGTGACCAGGCGAACTGCACTTGTCCGACCGGTGGAGCGGGGAAGCTGAAGCGGAATTGGCTTCCGCCCAGCATGGTGACAGCCGTTGCGGGCACTCCATTGATGAGAAGGTCGGATGCCTCCACGCCTGTCACCGGTTCGCTGAAGAGAACCGAGACCGAATCCAGAGATCGCACGGTGGCTCCGGAGGCGGGAATCAACCCGGTGACGGTGGGCGGCGTGAAATCCACCAACTGGTAGGATCCAGCCTTGTTGCCTTTAAGTGCCGGGTCAAAGCGGTTGGGTGGCTCGGCCAGATCGACCACAGCGAGTCGGGAATCCCACTCCACGGTGACCGCTCCGTAGGCCGGTTGGGTAAATTCGAAGCGGTAGGAGGCCGGAGTGGTGGCCGTGACCGTTTTGGCTCCGATGCCGTTGACCAGCAGGTGCGCCGCCACCACTCCGGTAACAGGTTCGCTGAAGGTCACTGTCAAAGCAGTGAACGTCTCGACCGTGGAACCGGGGACGGGGTCCATGCGGAGCACCGTCGGTGCCACCCAGTCTTTGGGGACGGCCTCCAGCGACGCATCAAAGCCCAGATCACTGCTGCCCAGGCTGCTCTGGAAAACTTGGACCGCGAGGACATTGGTCCCGGCCTTCAGGTGCTGGACCCCGTCTGGCAGGGCGTATTCCGTGAACGCAACAGGTTCCGCGGCGTTGTTGGCCAAGCTTGACAAGCCCACCGCATCGCCCGGGGAGCCCGGCACATTCACCCGCAGCACCTCGGAGCCATTAATCCAGGCCACGAAGCCGTCGTCGACCAGCGCGCCCATCCGAAGGCTGGCCACGTCGGATGGGTTTGAAACGACGAAAGAGCGGCGCAGGAAGATCGACCCGTAGACATTTTGCATGCCGGTGATTTGGGTGCCGCCCGGCAGAACATCGCCAAACCAGAAGGGGGCGGGTGCCGAAACGAACTGGGTATCCTTGAAGTCCACGGTGCGCCACGCCGTGATCGGGGCTGAGGCCTCGTTGGTTCCCGGTCGCCAGCGCCAGATCGCACCTTGGGGTATGAGAGTCTCAGCGCGTAGTCCCACCCAGCTCAGTGTGACCGCTCCGACGAGCAGCAAGATGAACCACCCAACTGCGGTTTGGACGGCTTGTCTCCGCCCCTGTTTGCGGTCCGACACTCGTCGCCAAGCTTCCGGGATCATTGGCTCAGACTATGGGGACCCGGGATGATCAACAAGCGTGGCGGGTTTGATGGGTGGCCCCGATCCGTCTGGCAGCCTCCGGTGCATCACTCAAAGTGCGGTTCGTTGTCGCGGTTCCAGAAGCGGGCCACGGCCTTGCGTTGTGCGGGGTCTTTGTGGAGTTGGCCGATGATGTCGAGGCGGCGCTTGGATTCGGCGTGGCCGTCACAGAAGACCAGCGAGGTGCGGCCGGCATGGATCTCCAGCGGCCATTGGCGCTCCTCGTACATGCCGATGAATCCGCTCCAGTCGCGGTCGCCCTTCTTCTTCACGTCCCAGTTGCTGTCACCGAAGGCGATCATCTCGGTGGGGTTCTTGACCGAGGCCTCCTTGGTCTCGCCCCACACCGGATCGCCGAGGTACACGCCGAGCCCGGTGTTGGGCGTCTGTCCGGCGAAGGCGCCCCAGACATTGTAGCCGTAGCTCATGAAGAAGGTGCCGCCGGGCCGCAGGCGCACCTCGTCCTTGAGGTAGCCCAGCTTGGCCGGGGCGCCGCTGCCAAACTTGGGGATCCACTGCGACTGCCTTGGGGCGGCGGGACAGTGGAAGATCTCGGTGTTCGGTCCGCCGTGCATGGAACTGCGGAGCAGGGCCGGCCAGATCCAGGCGGCCCCGTCGCCGCCGTCGATGCCCACCGGATAGACCCCGTGGTCCATGATGTACGTCATGGTGGCCAACCCGATCTGCCGCAGGTTGCTGATGCATTTCACGCCGTTGGCCTTGGCCTTCGCCTTCGAGAGGGCCGGCAAGAGCATCCCGGCCAAGATGGCGATGATGGCGATGACCACCAGGAGTTCGATCAGGGTGAATCCGGCGGCACCGTCGGCGCGGTGACCGGTCCGTGGGTTCAAGGTTTTCGGATGCATGGGATGCGTGGGGAGGATTTTCCGGGGATTGGGGTTTCTCTAGCACCCGTTGGCCATCCACGGAAGGGGAATCCACCGATGGGTTTACCCTCCGCGACATGCCCGCGGAGCCATTCCACGACTGCACCTCCCCCACCGTGGATTGCCGTTTCCGGGCAACCCCCGCAGCCGGTGCGGGCAATTCGATCCTCCTGCAACCCCTCGCCTCCGGGCTTTCCGGCGGCGGGGCCGCTGCGCTAGGCTCAGGCCCATGTTCGACTCCCTGAGTGGCAAATTGCAGAACGTCTTCCGCAACCTGCGGGGGCTGGGGAAGATTTCCGAGGGCAACGTCTCGGAGTCCCTGCGCGATGTGCGCATGGCGCTGCTGGAGGCCGATGTGCACTTCAAGGTCGCCAAGGATTTCGTCGAATCGATCAAGGGCAAGGCCCTGGGCGAAGAGGTCGTTCAATCGGTCCATCCCGGCCAGCAGATGATCAAAATCATCAGCGATGAATTGGTCACTCTCTTGGGATCGGAGAATCAAGGGCTTCACCTCAGCGGGAACCCCGCCTGCATCCTGATGTGCGGTTTGCACGGCTCCGGCAAGACCACCAGTTCCGGCAAGCTGGCCAAACTGTTGCTGAAGCAAGGGAAGCTGCCGTTGCTCGTGGCTGCCGACGTGTATCGCCCGGCGGCCATGGATCAATTGGCCACGCTCGGGGCGCAAATCGGAGTGCCCGTGTTCGTGAAGAAGGGCGAGACCGACGTGCTCAAGATCGCCCGCGAGGCCCTCGAATACGCGGCCGGCCACCAGTGCAACACGGTCATCTTCGACACCGCAGGTCGCCTTCAGATCGACGAGAATCTGGTCCAAGAACTGGTGCGCTTGCGCGATTTGATCAAACCGGCCGAGACGCTGCTGGTGCTGGATGCGGCCACCGGTCAAGAGGCCGTCAGCGTGGCCACCCATTTCGACAAAGCCCTCAACATCACCGGAGCCATCTTGAGCAAGCTCGACGGCGATGCTCGCGGCGGCGCGGCCTTGTCGTTCCGGCATGTGGTCGGCAAGCCCATCAAGTTCATGGGTGTGGGTGAGAAGCTGGAAGACCTCGAGCTGTTCCATCCGGAGCGCATGGCTCAGCGAATCCTGGGCATGGGTGACGTCGTCTCGTTGGTCGAGAAGGCGATGGATCGCGTCGATGCCTCCAAGGCGATGGATTTGGAGGAGAAGATGCGCAAGGGGCAGTTTACCCTGGATGACTTTCTGGTTCAGCTCCGCGAAATGAAGAAACTCGGACCGCTTCAGGACATTGTTGGTTTGCTGCCGGGTGGTTCCGAGATGCTCAAGAACACCGATCTCTCCAAGAGCGAAAAGGATTTCAAGCGTATGGAGGGCATCTTGTGCGGCATGACGCGTCAGGAGCGGGGTTCACCCCAAATCCTCAATGCCCGTCGGCGTCAGCGTATCGCCAAAGGATCGGGCGTCACCGTGACCGAGGTGAACAACTTGCTGAAGCGCTTCGATGAGATGCGTGAGATGATGCGCAAGATGGGCAAGTTCCAGAAGATGATGTCCAAGATGGGTGGGGCCGGCGGACTCATGGGCAAGATGCCCTTCGGACGCTGAGAGCCTGTCTGCAGACAGGCTCTGAGCACGTTCGCGGCTCCGCAAACGGATCCGCCCGCCACGTTCAGGCGATCGGATCAGGCCTCGGCGAAGAGATCCGAGACGGCCGACCAGACGGCCTCCTCGACGCCATCCAGAGTTCCGCCCGCATCGACGTGTCGCCAGCGATCGGGCTCCGCGTGGAACGACTCCTTGAAGCCATGGGCCACCCGGGCGAAGAAGGCTTCCTGCTCTTCGTCGAAGCGATCGGATGGCTCTGCACTTCCTTGAGCTGCCTTGCGTCCGGCCAAACGGGTTCGGGCGATTTCCGGGGCCACATCCAACCACAGAGTTCGATCCGGACGCAGTCCTCCCACGGCCAGTTGGATCACAGACTGGACGGCCGCCAGATTCAGTCCGCGTCCGTGCCCTTGATAGGCCACGGTTGAGTCGTAGAAGCGGTCGCAAAGAACCACATGGCCGGAGCGCAAAGCAGGCAGAATCCGGCTGCGGACCAGTTCGGCCCGACTCGCGTTCATGAGCAGCAGTTCGGTCTCGGGAGACATGCCCCGGCCGTCTGGATCGTGCTTGAGCAGGTGGCGGATTTTCTCACCCAGCGGTGTCCCACCGGGTTCCCGGAGTTCCAGAACCAATCTCCCTTGGCGGCGCAGGCGTTCGGCCAGACGGGCGATTTGCGTGGACTTGCCGGCGGCCTCGCCGCCCTCGAGCGTGATGAAGCGACCCGGCAGGCTCACGGTTGGGCGGTCTTGGTCGGAGTGGCGGAGCGCCCCGTCTTGAAGGCGGCGCTGTCGAGGTGATCGGCCAGCGAGGCCATTTGATCTTCATCGAGGATACCGCCCTGCTTCAGATCGAAGGCGGGCATCAGGCTGTTGGGTTTGCCGTTGCGTATCCACTGCATCCAGAAGGCCCGGTCGGTGGGGTGCTTCAGTTCCCGGAGCGCGGGCACCATGGTGGCCTTGTTCTCGGCGTCGTGGCAGATCCCGCAGGCGGTGGCGTAGAGCTCGGCGCCCTTCTTGCCCACCGTGGGAGCCACATGGCAGGAAGCACATTCGCCTCGGAAGACGGCCTGCCGGTCCGCGGCGGCCACGGCCAGATTGCGCTGGCGGTCCGCCGCACGCATCCGACTCGGATCCGGCGGGGCGATGTGCACCTTCACATTGAGAAGAATCGAACCGACATCGGTCGAGACCGTCACCGTCTTGACGATGGTCCCGGCCTTGCCCAGGAGGTTCATGTTGCCCGAGATCTCACCGCCCTTGCCGGGCTGGATGAGCCAAGGCGTTTCGGGCAATCGTGCGACGGTGCAGCCGCAACTGGTCTTGGTGCTGGTGATGGTGACGGCATTGGTCCAGACGTTGGTGAGCGCGAAGCGGAAGTCGACCGATTGCTCCCCATCCTTGGCGTGGATCTCGCGGGTTTGCGTGTCCCAGGCCAGTGCTTGCGGGTATTGGATCCGCGTGGTGGCGGATGCAGTATCGCCGGGTGCCGGCAGCGCGCGCTGGAAGGCGTTGATTTCGAGCCCGCCGGACCGTGTCGGGGCCTGCGCAAGCAGTCCGCCGGTCAGCAGTGTCATCGCCGTCCACCACTTCCAATGGGTCCATCTGGAACTCATGGAAGAGGCAATATCAGATTGTCCCGGCAGCGCGAGCCTGTTTTGACGGCTCAGCCCGGGCGATGGGATGCCGCTTGCGACGTGGGTTTGGGTTGGCACAGATCGTTGGGGACCAGTATGCAACGGGCGGCAACGATGGGTGATACTTCCTTCCAATGGCTCAGGACGGGCGACGAGGCTTTTTCAGCTCTGATCGCTGCGATCGAAGGAGCGCGGAGTTGTGTCTGTCTGGAGACTTACATTTATGCCGATGGGAACCCTGGGGGCCCGGTCCGTGACGCACTGATTCGTGTGGCCCGTCGTGGTGTCTCGGTTCGTGTCCTGATCGATGGTTTGGGTTCTTCGTCCCTCGATGAGGGGTTCTTTGATCCGTTGCGATTGGCCGGCGGTGAGGTTCGGGTTTTCAACCCGTTGACGCTGCGTCGATTGCCGGTCCGCAGTCACCGCAAGCTGCTGGTGATCGACCAGACTCTGGCCATCACCGGGGGGTTCAACGTGGCCCCCGAGTACCTCGGTGACGGCATTCATTCCGGATGGCGGGATATCGGCATCCGCCTTACGGGTCCCGTCGTCGAGACGCTGGTGGATACGTTTGAAGCCATGTGGGACCGGGCCGATCAGAGACCTCCGCGTTTTCCGCGACTGCGTCGTCGCAACCCGGGGGACTTCAGTCCGGGGTCGTCAGAAGGAATTCGGGTGCTGCCTAGTGGACCGGGTCGCGGTCGCAACGCCTTCCTGGCGGAGTTTTTGGAATGCCTGGAAGAGGCTCGCGACGTTCGCATCGCGGTGGCGTACTTCCTGCCGGGATTAGCCCTTCGGGCCGCACTCCGTCGGGTCGCGGCGCGCGGTGGACGCGTGCGGATTTTGGTGCCGGGAAAATCCGATGTGTCCATCTCGTTGCGGGCCGGGCGTTTTCTGTACGGCCGGATGCTCCGCTCCGGGGTGGAGATCCGGGAATACGCGCCCCAGGTTCTCCATGCGAAGCTCTACCGCGTGGACGACTCGGTTTTTGTTGGGTCGTCCAACCTCGATACCCGCAGCCTGCACATCAACCACGAGTTGATGGTGCGCATCCAGCACCCGGAGGCCGCCTCGGACGCCGCCGCGTGGTTCGATGCCGCCGAGTCGATGGCGGTTCCGGTCGATCCAACGACGTGGGCCCGGTCGCGGTCTTGGTGGGAGCGCATCCGTGAGCGATGGAGTTTCCTCGTGCTTTCCCGGATCGATCCCTATGTGACCCGGTGGCTCGCCGAGGATCCCCGCTGAACAGCCATTGGGTTCAATGGGCGTTCTGGAGGGCTTGGATGCGGTGGTCGAGGGGCGGGTGGGAAGCGAACCAGTTGCCGTAATTGTGGCTGATCTTGAAGGCGGCCAGAGAAGCCGAACGATCATCGAGCACGCCACCGCCTTCGTGGATCACCTTCAGGCGTTGGAGAGCGCCGATCATGGCATCCTTGCCTTCGATACGTGCGGCCATGGCGTCGGCAGCAAACTCGCGCCGTCGGCTATAGGCCATCACCACCATGGAGGCCAAGAGACCCAAGAAGATTTGAGCCACCAGGGAACCGATGAAGAAACCGATGCCGGTACCCGAGGAGCGACCCTCGTCATCGCGGCGGTTGCCTTGCAGGAATGAGTCGACCAGCAGGCCGATCACCCGGGAGAAAAACACGACGAAGGTGTTCAAGACGCCCTGGAGCAACGTCATGGTGACCATGTCGCCATTGGAGATGTGGGCCACCTCGTGGGCGAGAACACCCTCGACTTCGCGCTGGCGCATTTGGTGCAGCAAACCCGAGCTGACGGCCACCAGCGCGCTGTTGCGCGAGCGGCCAGTGGCGAACGCGTTGGCCTCCGGGCTGTCGTAGATGCCCACGTCGGGCATAGGGATTCCGGCCTTCTCGGATTGCTCACGAACCGTCTGCACCAGCCACTGCTCCGTGCTGTTGGCCGGGGTCTTGATGAGTTCGATGGAATACGCCCGGATGGCCATCCACTTGGAGATCAGTAGTGAGAAGATGCTGCCGGTAAAACCAATGACCAGCGACATGACCATGAGGCCGGTGTAGCTGATGCCGTGGGCCCCGATCCACCGGTCGAGGCCCAGGGCCCGGACCACGATGGAGATGACCACTAGGACTGCGACGTTCGTCAGCGCAAAGAGCGTGATGCGTTTCATGGATTGAAGAATCAAGGGGCCGCGCTTCAGGCGACCGATGGAGGACAAATAGGAGGTCTGAGGCTGGGCTGCAACTGGGAGAACGGGTGCTGTTTTCGAATTGCCTCCAATCCCGAGGTTGAGGTCCGGCCCATGAATCTGCTCGGGAAATATTGCCAACGGCCGGTGGCTCCCGTAACACATTGCCGCAGAGCCCTCCTATGCCCCTGTTCGGTAAACCGAAGAATCCTGAAGAACACCGCTACTACCTCCTGCCTGGTCAGGGTCGGGGTGCGCGGAAGAAGCATTTTCAGCAACTCTTCGCAGCCATCATCGTGGGTTGTGTGTTCTCAGCGATCCTCGGCTTGTTGCTCTGGCAGATGAACCGGCGCTGACCCGGTCCGGCTAACGAGGGTTTTTTGAATTCGGGGTGTTGTTCCCCCACCCGGACTCACGGGTACCCAATGGCCGTCCGAGGCCTGGCCCTTCGGCTCTTCACTGGCAGATGAACCGGCGCTAACCCGGTCCGGCTAACGAGGATTTTCTGAATTCGGGCCTTTCACCAGCCTCCATCGTCGCTGGTTCCCGAGGCGTTCCAATCCGTCTCACCTCTTTTTTCAGCGTTTCATCTCTTCCCAACGCTGAAGCAGGTCTTCCATTCCGTTCAGAGAAGAACCCGGGAGGGTGGGGTTCAATCGCTGGCGGATGTACTCGGCCGCCGCCTCGTGGTCATTCACGGAGCGGGGCAAGGTCGTGCCCGAGGCGTTCGGGTGCCCGCCGCCGTCGAGCTTGGAGGCGACTTTCAACGCCTCACCATGGCGGCTGCGGAAGCTCACGATGAAGGATCCATTGCCCTTCTTGAAGAGGGTGGCCAGCACGGGATGCGGTGTGACTCCCTGTTCCAGCAATTGGTGAACAATGACATTGGTGTTGCCCACCACCGGACGCACCAATCCGACCTCCGGGCACAGGGCCTCGACATGGTCTTTGGCCCAGGCGAATCCGATGGGATCCTCCACCCTGCGTTTGACACGCATCACTTCGAGCAACGGGTGGTCGAGCAATCCTTCAATGCGGCCACCGATCAGGGAATGCAGGTTCCAGAATCCATACGACTTGACCAGATTGGCGTAATCGCAGGCCTCCACAAAATCGGCGTGGTTGTCTTGGAAAAGGTCGCCGATGTCGGTGAGTTCGACGATCCGGTCGAGCGCCGGTGAAGTGATGCCGTGCTTCTGGCAGAGTTCGTAGCACAGGCGGCTGGCCGATTTATTGGGGTTGTGGATGAGTTGAGCCGCCGAAGGTTTGGCTTCGGAAGCATGGTGATCCACCACCAGCCAACTGTTGCGGTCGAGGCGGGCCTCGAAGGTGAAGTCGCTCACCCAAGCGGTGCGCTCCGAGAGTTGTCGGGCTTTCCAACCCTGATAGTGATAGGCCTCGAGCGCCACATCGGAGCCGAACATTTGTCTAGCCAGACGCTGCAGCAACAGGCCGGAAACCAGTCCGTCGAGATCGCTCTCATGCGTCAAAACCACCTGCGGCTCCATCAACGTACCCATGAATCTTTAGGCTAAGGCTCAAGACCCGAACAGGAAAGCACCCTGTTCGGAATCTGGCGTGATCGGAATCCAGACGGCCCCGACGACCTTGGTTACTTCGAACCGCGCGAAAGTTGCTCCAAATAGTCGAGTACCGAAGCCAGTTCCCGGACGGTGAGTCCAGCGGCCAGTCCTTCGGGCATGAGCGAACGTTGCTGCTTCTCGCGCTGGGCAATTTGTGCAACGGGGATCGTCTGCTCGATGGCGGTGATGGTGCGCACGGTCACCGCGTCGGCGGCCTCCCGCACCACGAACCCGTCGATCTCAGTCCCGTCCTTGAGCTCGAAGTGGTTGGCCACGAAACCCTGCGCCAGGGTCTTGTTGGGCAGGAGGATCGCTTCGGCTAGTTCGCGCCGCTTGTAGACGGTGGCAATCGTGCCGAGGTAAGGGCCCTTGACCGGTTCGTCGGCCTTCACCGTGTGGCAGCCGTTGCAGCCGATCTGACCGAAGAGTTGCCCGCCGCGGGTGGCGTCGCCTGAGGTCTTCTGGACCTGCGCTAGCACGTCCTCGATGGGCAGGTCGCCGACCTTGGTGGCCTTGGCTTCCGCCCGGAACTTGTCTGGGTCGATTTTCAGGCGGCCGATGGTTTCGCGGGCGGTCTTGGCAATGGTCGGGTCGGCATCGTCGAGGGCGGCCACGAAGGCGGCGGCGCGAGACGCGTCACCGATTTGGGCGGCAGCCTTCAGGATTTGCAGGCGGCGTTTCGGCTGCGACCAACCGGCATCCAGCGACGCATTGGCCGCGGCCCGGGCTTCGGGGGCGCCCACCTTGCGCGAGGCCAGGCGCAGCACCGCGGTTTCGGCCAGGGCCGAGGCGGGCCCCTCAGCCTCGGCCGCCACGGCTTCAAACACGCCGTGGACCTGGTCGAGCTTCGGCGCATTGCGGAACGCGTTGGCGGCCTTCTCGGCGAGGTTGTTCTCGGATTTGGTCGCCTGGACCTTTGGCAAAGCGTTCAGCGCGGCCCGCCAAGCCTCCGGATCGACGGTCTTGACCAATGCGATCACGGCCTGCGCCCGGGCCGCATCGGACGTCTCGGTCGCGTTGGCGGCTCGAACCAGCAGCGGCACGGCCTTGGCCGGGATGTCTTCCGACTCCGCCAATTGACCGGCCACCGCTGGCAGCAGGCTGGGTTCGGAAGCGGCCCGCGTCAGAAGGGTTTCGAGGGCGTCACCGGCGGGAATGCGATGGCGGGAAAACTCGCGCCCGATGAACGCCGCCTCACTGGCTTCGGCGCGGTTCAGTTGGGTTTTCAAGGCCGCGGCGATGCGGGTTGTGCCTTCCCAGGATTCGGGCTGGTAGTAGGGCCCGCGGGTGTCCGGGCGCGTGCCCCAGGAGTCCCCCTTCCAGGGGCCTTCTTGGAAATGCAGGCGGCACAATGCGGTGATCACGCCGGCGCGACGGGATTCTGTTTTTTCGGACGACAGTCGCTGAATGAGTGCATCGGCCACACGGGTTTGGTGCAGCGACTGGAGCACCCGCAAGGCGGCGGTGCGCACCTCGGGTCGGGCCTTCGGTTGATCAATGACCTTCAGGCAGGCATCGACCGCCGACACATCGGTCAAGGCCCTCACGACGGCCTGGGCGACGATGGGATCGGCATCGGCCAAATGGCTGACGAGCGCCGGAGCCGCCGCCAGACCCACCAGGCGGGAGGCGCTGTTGGCGGCCGTCCGGCGCACCACCGGATTGGCGGAGTTGAGCGGTCGTTCGATCCAGTCCGGGGAAACGAGTCCGCGCGGTTGGGCCGAACTGGCGAGTGCATGCAAAATAGCCGGTGCCAACACTTCGTCGCTCATCATGCGGGGCAGGCGGCTCTTCGATTCCTGCGGAAAGCCCAGAACCATCGCATTCACCGCGGCGATGCGGGAACCCTTGCTGGCGGTTGCATCGGCGGCCACATCGCGCAAGAGCGCCAGCACCGAGTTCCGGTCCACGCGGGCCGCGGCGGTCTGGCGGAGCAGGGCTCGTTGGGCTTCCAGACGGCGGCGGTGGCTGGGGGAGCGGAGGGCTTCGACCAGCTTCTCGGGCGACAACGTTTCGAAGTTCGGCATCGCCGGCGGTGTGTAGCCCTTCGGGGTGACCCGGGCGATGAACCCGACCTCCGGGCCCACCCAGGTGAAGGACGCGCCTTTCCAGCTCGCGGCATACACCGCGCTGTTGCCGTCCACGTCGAGGTCGGTGACCCGCGGGAGGCGCACGAATTCCTCCTGGCTGGCGGTCATGGTGGCTCCCTTCGGAGTGAGTCCGTGGTGGTAGACCCAGTCCCGTCCCCAGTCGGCGGTGAAGGGAGCGTTGTTCCAGCGGGTGGGCAGACCGGGTTCGTCGATCCAGGCGGCCCCGCATCCAGAGCCCCCACCGTAGTCGGCCAGCGGTTGAATGATTTCGTCGCCGAAGTTCTTGAAGAGGCGTGGGTAACCGTGCTGCGTCCGCCCGCTGAAGTGGTGGAGCCGGATGTCCCAACCGCCGCCGTCGTTGGTGTTGTCGCGCGTGAAGCCTTCGAGCTCGGGGCTCAGGGCCACTTCCAAGATATTGCGGGTGCCGTCGGCCCAGGTTTCCAGACCACTGCCGTCGGGGCGGAACCGCACCACGCCGCCCCCGCGCATTTGCAGCCGGGTACCGTCGGTGCCCACGGCTTCCATGAAGCCGAAGTCACCGATGGCCGCATACAGCCAGCCGTCGATGCCCAGGGTCAATCCGTTGGACCCGTGGTCGGCCGGTCGGTCTTTGAAGGTCCAGCCGATGCCGCGGATGAGCGTCTGTTTCTCGTCGGCCACGCCGTCCCCGTTCTTGTCGATGAACACGCTCACGTCGGGCGGGTGCAGCAAATAGAGGCGGTCGTGATCCCAGACGAGGCCGCGCGGCGAATCCACATCGGCCACGAAGGCTTTCACTTCGTCGCCCTGACCGTCGCCATTGGTGTCGCGCACGCGCAGCACTCGGCCGAGGTGCGGCTTGCGGTCGAGCGATCCATTGCCGTCGCTAGACACATACAGCGTACCGTCGGTGGCCGCCGCCACGAACACCGGGTAATTCACCGCGGGCGGGGTCGCGAAGATCGTCACCTGGAACTCCGGCGGGGCGCTGACATCCTTCATCAGGCCCTCGACCTTGCTCGCGGTCACCGCGGGCAATTGGGTCAATTCCTCCGGCGTCGGTTGCCGATCCTTGGCGGTGAAGGTTTGGGCCCCCACGGGTGGCAAGGCCAGACCGAGAGCGGCCAACCAACTGAGTCGCGAACGAGGAGAGATCATGGCGAGCGCTCACTCTGCCGTCTCGGCACCATCGCTGGCAATGGTCGGGCTCCGGCTCCCGCGAAGGTTGTTTGGGCGGACCGGGAAGTTCAGGCCCCGTTTGCATCAAACCCCAGACTTGGGCAGGAGCTCTTCGATGGGTTTGCCGAAGGGCAGGATGGGCATCGGTCGGCCGCCGAGATCCAGGATGGATTCCGAGGCGTCGATTCCCAGATGCCGGTACACCGTGGCCCAGAGGTCGTTGGGGCTGAGCAGGCGTTCGGTGGGGTATTCGGCCCGGGCGTTGGTGGCTCCGACGATTTGGCCGGTGCGCATGCCGCCGCCGGAGACCAGGAGTGACATCGCTTGCGGCCAATGGTCTCGGCCGGGTTGCAGGACGCCGGTTTGGGATCCTTTGACCCGTTCCAAACGGGGGGTTCGACCAAACTCTCCGGTGACCACCAAGAGCACCCGCTGGTCGAGGCCGCGGTCGTAGAGGTCTTCAATTAGGGCGGCCACCGCCTGATCGTAGGCCGGGAAGCGCCACTTGGAGTCTTCGAAGATGTGGCAATTCACCGCATGGGAGTCCCAGTTGTAGGTGCATCCGGCAGGGATGGGTTTGCTGGGGAAGGGGTTCTCCCAAACCATGGTCACGAAGGGACAACCCGCTTCGACCAGACGCCGTGCCAGCAACCCCCGTTGTCCATAGGCGTTCCAGCCGTAGCGTTCGCGGGTGGCAGGTGTTTCCTGCTGAAGGTCGAAGGCTTTTTGCACCCCGGCGTGCGTCAGCATGGTGACCGCTCGCTGACTGAACTGGTCCATCGCCTCCATCAACCCGCTGCCGTCGAGATCGCGACGAAGTCGGTCCATTCCGGAAAGCAAATGGGACCGATCCTCCATCCGGGTGACCATGTCCGGAGTGAGGCTGAGGTTCTGCACCTTGAAGTTCGGTGCGCTCGGGTCACCCACCACCATGAAGGGCGTGTGGCTGGATCCCAGATAGGAGGGCCCGAGGCTGAAGACGTCGATGTGGCTGCGTCCGTCGTCCACGCCAGCGATGCAGGCCGGAAGACCGGATTTTTGTCGGCTCTCCAAAGCACGGCTCACGATGGAGGTGACGGCCGGCGCGTCGTTGACGAATTCAGTGGGCGTGGCCGGGATGCGGCCGGTCATGAAGCGCTTGTGCGCGCCACCATGGTCGGAGAAGTCGTGGCACACCGAGCGCACCAATGTGAAGCGGTCGGCGACCTTGGCCTGCCGCGGGAAGAGCTCACAAATGTCGATGCCCGGCACGTTCGTCCGGATAGGCCGGAAATCGCCGCGGAATTCCGCAGGCGCATCCGGCTTCATGTCGTAGGTGTCGAGCTGCGAGGGCCCGCCCGGCAGCCACACGAAGATGACGGCCTTGTCTTGCGAGTTCGGAATGCCCAAGGGCGCACCGGACTCAGCCAGGGAGCGTAGGCGCAGAAAATCACTCAGGCCCAAGCCCAACGCGCTGAGGCTTCCCAGTTCCAGGAAGCTGCGTCGGGACAATGGGCCTGAGCAGGGTTTCATCGGAGGGTGTCGACAGAGGCGTCAGAATTCGGGACAGGGTATTGGGGTCAGATATCCCAGCCCTTGCGGCTGTCGCGCTTCACGAAGCGGGCGGCCTCCGGCAAGTTGGTCGAGCGCATGTTCGGGCCGTCCCAGTCCATGACCTTGCCTTCGCCGACCCGCACCGCGATGCAACCCAGGAGGATGATCTCGGTGAGGTAGGCGGCGATGTCGAAGTTGGAGTAGGCGGGCGTGCCGTCGCGCATCATCTGGAACCACTCTTCATTGTGGCCGGGCGAGCGGGGGATGCTCTGAGGCACGGCTTTGACGGCTTCGTGGGCGTCGCCGGGCAGGAAGATTTTTTCGTTACCCACCATGATGAAGAACTGGGAACCGTAATCGTCCGGCGAGAACAGCTTGCCCTTGTCGCCCACCAGCAGACACCCGCTGGACGGCAACGATCCCTTGAGGGTGACGATTTCGCGGGTGAGATCGGCGCTCGGACGGAGCGGGGCCAAGTCCTTGTCCGACGGATTACCGTCGTACCACCAGAACTTCAGCGGCGGCAGGCCGTCGCGTTCCGGGAATTCGAAGCGGATACGCGAGGTCTTGGCGAAGGTTTCTGGGAAGGATTGCGAGGTGAGTTCGGCCACGACGCGGGTCGGGTAGCCCAGCTTGAGCGCGCGGAAAGGCATGTTGACCGTGTGGCAGGCCATGTCGCCCAAGGCGCCGGTGCCGAAGTCGTTCCAACCGCGCCAGGCGAAGCCGTGGTAGACGCCTTTTTTGAAGGGCCGTTTCTGTGCCGGTCCGAGCCACAGGTCCCAATCGAGCGACTCGGGCACCGGGTCGGAACCTTCGGGTCGGGCCAGGCCTTGCGGCCACACCGGCCGGTTGGACCAGACATGCAACTCAGTGACGTTGCCGATGATCCCGGACTGGATCACCTCAACCGCGCGACGCAGGCCACTGCCGGCGCTACCTTGATTGCCCATTTGGGTGGCCAGTTTTCCGTCGCGGGCCAACTGCCGTAGGATGCGAGCCTCATGGACCGTCTGGGTGAGCGGCTTCTGACAATAGATATGCTTGCCCAGGCGCATGGCCGTGGCGGCGGCGATGCCGTGGACGTGGTCGGGCGTGGAGATGGTCACCGCGTCGATCGATTTGCCGATCTGGTCGAACATCTTCCGGAAGTCCTGGAATTGCTGGGCCTTCGGATACTTCTGCCCCTTTTGGGCGAGTGTGGTCCGGTCGACGTCGCACAAGCCAACAATGGTGCCACCACAACGTGCCGCATCATCGGTGTCGCTGGAGCCCTTGCCGCCGACGCCAATGCAGCCGATCTGGATCCGGTCATTGGCGCCCAGCACCGATCCCACGTACGGGAAAGCAAAGGCAGCGGCGGTGGCGGCAGCGCTTTGGCGGAGGAAGCGGCGACGGTTGAGGCCGGAAAGGCCGATCGATGGCTTAGATTTCATGGGGCGGTCCAAGGCGTTAACAGGCCGATCTTCCTGAGTCAATGCGGGCCCTGTCGCATCACGAGGAATGCCTCAGTGCCGCTCCCTGAGGGAGGCTTCCCGATCATCCGGGCCGATCCGTGTCCCGGAACGGGCGCTTGACCGGCTTGTCCGGCGGTTCGTAGTGTCCCGCCTCTTTGCCGGAATGCAGTTGTGCGTTCTGGCGTCATCCTATCGCAGCAAGAAGCACATGAACGTTTCCGTCGAGAATCTGGGTCCGTGCAAGAAGCTCCTCCGCGTCGAGGTGCCCGTCGAGCAGGTCAACGCCGCCTTTGACACCGTGACCGCCAGCTTTCAGAAGCAGGCCCAGTTGCCCGGTTTCCGGCCCGGCAAGGCTCCCAAGCACCTGATCGTCAAATCGTACGAGGGTCAGATCAGCGACGAGGTTCGCAAGAAGCTCTTCAGCGATTCCTACGCCGCCGCCGCTGCTCAGGAAAAGCTGCGCATCCTAGCGACCCTCGATGTCGAGGAGTTGGCCTTTGGTCGTGGTTTGCCGTTCTCCTACACGGCGACCATGGAGCACGCTCCGGAGTTCGAGGTGCCTGAATACAAGGGCCTCAAGGCCCAGCGCCCGGTGTCTCAACCCACCGAGGCGGATGTGGAACGCGCGCTCAATATCCTGCGCGACCAGCAGGTCCGCTACAACGACGTCTCCCGCGCCATTCAGGCTGACGACATCGCCGTGGTGAATTACAAAGGCACCCTCGATGGCAAGCCCTTGACCGATGAGTTCCCCACGGCCCGTGGCCTCACCGAGAAGCAGAATTTCTGGGTCCAAGTGAAGGAAGAATCCTTCATTCCGGGCTTCACCACCCCGCTGGTCGGCGCCAGTGCCGGCGACAAGCGCACGGTGCCGCTGACCTTGCCGGCCGACTTCGTCATCGCCGGTCTCTCCGGCAAGAACGTGGTTTATGAGCTCGAAGTCGTGGGTGTGAAGGAGAAGGTTCTCCCTGCCGTGAACGACGAGTTCGCCAAGGGCTTCGGTGCCGAAGACCTGACCAAGCTCACCGAGGGCATCCGTCAGGATCTGAAGAACGAGCTCGAGTTCCGCGGCCGCAAGGCGCTGCGCGACCAGTTGCTCAAGAGCCTTTTGGACGCCGTGACCTTCGATCTCCCGGAGAGCGTGGTCGCCAACGAGACCCGCAACGTGGTGTACAACATCGTCAACGAGAACCAGCAGCGGGGTGTCGCCAAGGAGATCATCGAGGAACGTAAGGACGAGATCTTCACCAGCGCCGCCGCCAGCGCGAAGGACCGCGTCAAGGCGTCCTTCATTCTGGGTCGTATTGCCGACAAGGAGAACATCAAGGCTGAGCAAAAGGAAATGACCCAGCGGATCATCGCCTTGGCCGAGCAGAACAAGGTCGCCCCGGAGAAGATGGCCAAGACCCTTCAAGAGCGGAACGCCTTCCAGGAAATCGCCCAGGAAATCGTCATCGGCAAGGTGCTCGACTTCGTCGAACTCAACGCCCAGGTCGAAGAAGTGGCCACTCCGTCTCCGTCCGAGACCAAGGCTTGATTCGGAACGGTCCCGCTCTTGGGGCCGTGTTTTAGAATTCAACGACAACGGCGGCCAACCCTTGGCCGCCGTTGTGCTTTTTGGAGTCCGTGTTTCCGGACGGTGCGGCGGCGGCGCTCAGCGGCAACGCTGCGCCAGCAACTCGACCAACCCGGACAGCACTTCTTCGCGGTCGTTGCCCGCCAGGCTGAGTGCGAGTTGGGCGGTGAGGAATCCGTGCTTGGCTCCCATGTCGTAGCGACGTCCGGCCGTTTCAAACGCCAGATAGCGTTCCTTTCGCGCCAAGTTCGAGAGGGCGCTGGACAAGGTCACCGAACCGGTCGCCTCGCTCACCTGACGTTCGATCAAGTCCATGACCGAAGGAGTGAGCACGTGCATTCCGAAGAAGCAGAGGTAATGGGCTGCGCGCAATCCTGGGATCACCAGGCGCTGTTCGGCCAACGTGGGGGTCGGTTTCTCCAAGACCTCCATGATCTCGTACAATGCATCCCGGCCGCTCACCCGACGGCCACCGATCGCGCCGAAGTAGGGGAGCTTGCTCTCGTGGGTGGCTTGGACCGCGGAAACGGCGCAGCGCTCGTGGGCCGCGGTTTCCACCAGTTGTCGGGCACAGCGGACCGTCGTGGCGCTGACATAGACATGATCGCCCACCATCAGGAGGAAGGGTTCCTCCCGGGTAAAGGTTCGTCCGCAGGCCACCGCATGGCCGTAGCCCCGTGGTTCGGCCTGTTCGATGAAACAGAGCTTACGACCGTGGATTCCCGCCGCCTCGGTGTAGGCCGCTTGGTCTCCCGGATGGATCACCACGGCGATTTCTTCGATGCCGGCCGAGAGGGCTTCCTCGATCACCACTCCCAAGGCGCTGCGGGAGACGCCGTCTTGATCCACCAGGGTTTGCAGCGGCAGCGTGCGCTGGTTGCGCCCGGCGGCGGTGATCAGAGCCTTCTTGATGTTCATCGGTTCTTCGACCGTGGCAGAACGGCTTTGCCTTGTCAGCAGGAGGAGAGGGGGCAGTCCGTGTCTCAAGAGGGTTCCGTCGGTGGGCTGGGCCCGATTGTCTCGAAATCCGTTCCCTGCCTCGACAGGAACCGGAGTGAAGGTTAGGAGTCCTTGGAAGCGTGAACCTGATCCAGATCACTCCGGGAGCCGGGGGCATGTATTGCGGGAACTGTTTCCGCGACAACGCCTTGGTGGCGGAGCTGCGTCGACAAGGCCATGACACGGTGATGGTGCCCTTGTACTTGCCGATGACGCTGGACGAGGCTCCCACCGTGGGTACCACGCCCACCTTCTTCGGTGGGATCAATGTCTTCCTTTCCCAGAAGTTGCCCTGGTACCGGAGCGCCCCGGCTTGGCTGCGTCAGGCCGTGGATGCGCCCTGGTTGCTGAAATGGGCCGCGGGCAAGACCGCCAAGACCCGGCCCCAGGATGTGGGTGAACTGACGGTTTCCATGCTGCGGGGTGAGGAGGGCTGCCAGACTCGCGAACTGGAGGACATGATCACCTGGATGTCCCGGTTGCCCCGACCCGATGCCGTCTATCTTTCCAATGCGCTGTTGCTGGGGTTTGCCCGCCGGTTGCGTTCTGGATTGGGAACGAAGGTGATTAGTTTTCTCCAAAGCGAGGAATCCTTCCTCGATTCCCTGCCCGAACCCTTTCGCAGTGAATCCTGGCGACTGATGGCCGAGCGGGGACGGGAACTGGATGGTTGGATTGCGCCGACCCGCTACTTCGCCGATCGCATGATCCTCCGGTTGGGTTTGTCGCCCGACCGGGTCCGCGTGGCCCAGAGCGGGATTTCCCTCGACGGCTACCGGGATCTACCCAGTCGGTCAGGGCAGGGTTTCCGCGGTTCCGTGCCCACGCTGGGGTTCTTTGCCCGCATGTGCCCCGACAAGGGGTTGGATACTGTGGTGGACGCCTTCATTGAACTGCGGCGGCAGGAGCGATTCTCCAACTTGCAACTCAAGGTGGGTGGGGGCTGCGGGCCCAGCGATCAGCCCTTTGTGGACTCGTTGCGTCGTCGGTTGGCTGAGGCCGGGTTGTCCGATGCGGCTTCGTTTCATCCCAATCTTTCCCGAGATGAGAAGGTAGCCTTCCTGGCCTCGGTGGATGTGCTTTCGGTGCCGTCCCGCTTCAGCGAGGCCTTTGGTTTGTTTGTCGTCGAAGCACTGGCTGCCGGAACACCGGTGGTCCAGCCCGATGTTTGTGGTTTTCGCGAGATCATCGAGGCGACGGGCGGTGGACGCCTGTGCTCGTCGAACACGTCATCGGCCTTGGCGGCCACCCTCGGCGAGTTGTTGGTGGATCCGGTGGAGCTGCGACGCTTGGGCGACTGCGGTCGACAGGCGGTGGCCGAACGGTTCAGTGATGCCGCCATGGCTCGGGAGGTTCTGGAACAAACCCGTTTTCTCATCGCCGGTTCCCGAACGCCGCATTCGACCGGACCCGGATGATTTGCGGATTCTTCCCCAACACCTGATTGCCCCCATGCCGTTCTACGAATTCCGAGCCACCCGACGGGTTGAGTTCAATGAAACCGACCTGGCCGGCATCGTCCATTTCTCCAACTTCTTTCGCTACATGGAGACGGTGGAAGGTGCTTTCTATCGATCCTTTGGTCAGTCGGTGATCTTGAGGGGTACCGCCGAGCCGTTGGGATTACCGCGGGTCCATGCCGATTGTGATTACCTCAAACCGTTGCGTTTTGAGGATTTGGTCGAGATGCACCTGCTGGTGAAGGAGAAGCGTGAGAAGACGGTGACCTACCAAATCCGCTTTTGGCGCATCGAACCGGGACCTGCCGAGGAGGTGGCCGTCGGGCATGTGACGGTGGTTTGCGTGGCCCGGGGTCCGGGCGGGGTGCTCAAGTCGCAACCCTTCCCCGCCGACTTCGCGGCGCAACTGGAAGTCGCGCCGGCATCGGCTCTACGAGCGGCCCGGACGTGAGGGTTTGCCGGCCCCAGGCGGGCTGGTCGGCAATTCTCCCGATTGCCGGCGGAGCGTCGTGCAGTCAGTGTCGACCGCGTGAAGCGATTGCTCGCGCTCCTGTTGTGTGTGTGGTGGGTGGGTTGTGGTGTTCAGCCGCAGGCCCCGTCTCCCGCTGCCCCGTCGGTGCAGACGTCGTCCACTGCGTCGCCTTCGCCGACGGCTTCGGGTTCACCGGCTGAAGCTTCCGAGCCGGTGTTCCATCTGGCCAGCGCCCAGGTGAATTTGCCTCGGGTGAAGCTGTGGATCGGCCCCAAGGAGATCGTCTCGGAGTTGTGCCACACGGTGCCGCAAATTGCCACGGGTCTCATGCATCGCACGGCCATCGGACCTGAGGAAACCATGCTCTTCGTCTTCGCCGGGCCCCGGGACCGTTCCTTCTACATGAAGAACGTGCCCTTCGACATCGATGTGGCCTACATCGACACGGAAGGCGTGATCCAGGAAATCGTTCGTCTCAAGGCTCAGGATGCCAAGGGGGTGCCGTCGAAATCTTCCCGCATCCAGTTTGTGCTGGAAGCCGCTCCGGACTACTTCACCCGCAACGGCTTTGGCCCGGGTACCCTCATCAGCACCGAGCGCGGCAGTCTCGCGGAGGTCTTGAGTCCGATGGCTCAATTGAACTGAGTCTTCGCCGTCGAATCGCCGACACTTTCTTTCATGAGGATCGCTTTAGCGCAGCTCAACACCACGGTCGGGGACATCGCCGGCAACGAGAGGCTGGTTCTCGAGGCCTATCGGCGCGGCGTCGATGCGCAAGTCGATCTGGTGCTCACCCCGGAACTGTCCCTCACCGGTTACCCACCGCGGGACCTGCTCCTGAGAGAAGCCTTCATTCGGGCCAATCAGGCGGCCTTGGAACGCTTGGCTGCGGCCGTGGGTGATGTGGGGTTGATCGTCGGGTTTGTGGGTGAGAACCCCGTTCGCCCGGGGCGTCCGCTCACCAATGCGGCGGCCTTGCTCCACCGAGGTCAGGTGGTGGCGATCCGCACCAAGACCCTCTTGCCAACGTACGATGTCTTCGACGAAGACCGCTACTTCGAGCCCGCCTCGCAGAATGCCGTCATTCATTGGGAGGGTCGTCGGCTGGGGTTGACCATTTGCGAAGATATTTGGAATGACGCCGAGTTCGGAGTTCAACGGCGTTATCGGCCGGATCCGGCGGCCGCGTTGGTCGCTTCGGGTGCCGAGATTCTCATCAACCTGAGCGCTTCGCCCTGGCAGCTCGGCAAGGAACAACGTCGGTGCGGATTGCTGCGATCATTGGCCCGCCGGCATCAGGTGCCGGTCGTGTACTGCAACCTGGTGGGTGGCAACGATGAGTTGGTGTTCGACGGTCGCAGTCTGGCCTTCAACGCCGAGGGTGGCTGCATTGCCGAGGCGAACCACTTTTCGGAGGATTTTGTGGTGGTTGACACAGAGGCCGCTCTCGATCGGCCACTGGCTTCCGTCGCTGATGAGGCGCTGTTGCACGATGCGCTGGTGCTGGGTACGCGCGATTATGTGCGAAAATGCGGTTTCAAATCGGTGGTGATGGGTCTCTCGGGCGGCATTGATTCGGCCTTGGTTGCAGCGTTGGCCGTGGATGCGCTGGGTGCCGAGAATGTCCGGGGTCTGGCCTTGCCGACCGAGTTTTCCAGCGCCGGGAGCATCGATGATGCGCGGTCCTTGGCGGCCAACCTCGGGATCCGCTTCGACGTGGTGCCCATCCAGGGTTCTTTTGAAGCCCTCAAGCGGCAAATGGGGCCGCTGTTCGAAGGTCGGCCGGAAGACACCACCGAAGAGAACCTGCAGGCGCGGCTTCGGGGTGTGACCCTCATGGCCATGTCCAACAAGTTTGGATCGCTGCTCCTGACCACGGGCAACAAAAGCGAATTGGCCGTCGGCTATTGCACGCTGTACGGCGACATGTGCGGCGGGTTGGCCGTGATCAGCGATTTGCCCAAGACCTGGGTTTATCGGGTGTCCCGGTGGATGAATCGGGACCGCGAAATCATTCCCGATTCGTCCATCACCAAGGCGCCCAGTGCCGAGTTGCGGCCCAATCAGACCGATCAGGACAGTCTGCCCCCCTACGACGTTCTTGATGCCATCCTCGAGGCTTATGTGGTTGAAGATCGTTCGGTGGCCGAGATCATCGCCTTGGGCTTCAGTGAGGCGGATGTCCGTCGAGTCGTTCGACTCATCGACTTGTCCGAGTACAAACGCCGTCAGGCCGCCCCCGGACTCAAGGTCACATCCCGCGCCTTCGGAGTGGGTCGGCGTCAACCCGTGGCCCAGCGCTGGCGCGAGATCTGAACCTCGGAAAATGGACGTCTGTGCGGGTTGGGTTTGGTAAAAGGGTAATCCATAGGCACTTCTGCATCCGGGGGAAGCGACCGGTTTTATTCCCGTTTTTATTCCTAAGAAACTTCCCGGCCGGGCGTTGTCAGTATGGAATGCCCTGCATCCGTCATGAACCCGTCCAGCAACTCCAACCAAACCGATGAGCGGGTGGAGTGGATCCGGGCTTCGATGGAGCGACACGAGGCGGAACTGCTGCGCTACGCCCTTTCGCTGGTCGGTGATTTGCCTTCGGCCGAAGACCTCGTTCAAGACGCTTTCTTCAAATTGTGCAAGCAGGAGCCTGGATCGTTGCGTGGACGTCTGGTGCCGTGGCTTTTCACCGTGGTCCGCAATCAGGCCATGGACCGTCATCGTCGCGAATCCCGTTGGCCTCGGGCGGCAGAGTCTGAAGCGTCCGAGGTGGCAGGAAACGCCCCGATTCCGTCGGCTTCCGTTCAGGCGCGGGACGATGTTCGCAACCTGATGTCCCTGATGCCCTCCTTGCCGCCCAATCAGCGGGAGGTGGTCCGACTCAAATTCCAGAATCAGCTCAGTTACCGGGAGATCTCCCAACTCACCCGGTTGACCGAGACCAATGTCGGGTTCTTGTTGCACACGGCCTTGAAGACCCTTCGGCAACGCTTCGAGCACCTGGATCACCGCCCCGGTCAGCCTCCGACCTCATCGCCATGAAATCCTCTTCATCACCCGCGGATTGGACGCCTGATTCACCGGAGTTGACCGACTTCGCCTTGAAGGACGGCCCGTACGAACAATCGGTCCCCGGTTGGGCCGAGCGCCGAGCCGCCGCCGAGAAAGTCGTGGCCCGTTCGGCTGCCTTGCGTGCCGAGGTGGGAGAGATTCGACGGTTGGCCGATAGCGTTGAAACGGATCTGGCGCAGGAAGAGATCCATCGTTTGAGCCTGGACCGTCGTCAGGCCGTTCTCGCTTATGCCCGCAATCCGGAGCGCGGATTGCCCCGGCGATTTGCTGAAGGACTGTCTTCCAACGCGGACTCTCCCTGGCGTCGGTTCTGGTCGGTGCTCACTCGTCCGGCCATGGGGTTGGGTTTGGCTGCGGCGACCGCATTGAGCATTGCTTTGGCTCTCTGGAGTCCGTGGAAGTCTGCCTCAGTCCCTGCCGGTTCCGTCGCTGCCAACAGCACTGTCTCCAATACGCCGGTTCGGAAACTTGAATCCGCGACGGAAGCGACCAACCCGTTGGAGCAACCGTTGGGCGATGTGGTGGCGACGGATGCGGTGCCTGAAAGCCTCATTCAACCAGAAATCCAGCGCGGTGATCCTCCGCCGCGTTGGGATCATTCGGGCAAAAACTCTGCGCCGTTAGGAGAGCCGGTTTCGGAGGATGTGCCCGGTGGGACCACCGCGACCTTGGCGCCGGCCCTGGGCTCTGATCTGTCGGCTTCGGCCCGCAGCAGCGATGTTGCGTCTTTTGCGCCCAAGGACTCGAAGGAATCCCCTCGATGGCTGGGCCAGGCCAAGGCCAAGGCCAGCCCTTCGGTGCCAAACGCGTTGGCTGCGGCTGAGACCCGCGAACCGGTTGTATCTCCAACCAAGGCGTCTTCACCGCGTCGTCAGGCTCAGACCACCCGAGAGATTCCTTTCCAGTCGGCAGCAACCACTCCGCTGTCCACCTTCCCGCTGAAGCCAGGCAATACGAGTTACCCCCAGGTCCGAAGAGCCATTCAAGAAGGGCAACTGCCATCACCCGATGCGGTCCGTCTCGACGAGTTGCTCAACTATTTTTCATATAACCAGCCGGCCCCTGCGGGATCGGATCCCGTATCGGCCCATGTCGAGGTGGCTGATTCTCCGTGGAGCCCCGATCACCGTCTGGTGAAAATCGGTGTACAGGCGCGCCCGACGCGCCCTGTCGGACGTCCCGCAGCCAACATCGTCGTGCTGGTGAGTCTGAGTCCCGGCTCTGCGGCTCGGCTCTCGTGGGCTCAGCGGAGCCTGCAAACCCTCTTTGAGACCCTCAATGATCGGGATTCCGTGGCCTTGTTGCTCGACGGCCCGCGCGGAAGAGTGCTTCTGCCGCCGACCTCTGCAGGCGATCAAGACAGATTGTCCCGAAGCCTGAGCTTGTTGCGGGCCGAGGGTGCCCCGCGCGGCTTGGAAGGCTTGCGCAGGGCCTATGCGTTGGCCGCTCAGCATCTTGTCCGTGATGGCATCAACCGCGTGATTTGGATCCTCGACGGAGAATTCTCTGCCGAGGTGGGCACCCGGGAAGAGCTCGCGGCGCTCATTCGTGAGCAGACCGAATGGGGGGTGTTGCTGAGCGTCCTGGGTTTCGGCTCCGATCCAGTGGCCGACCCGAATGCCACCCCTTGGGTTCCCACGCCCTCGGGCGAGACCTATGCCTCGGTCGCCAGCCCGGCCGAAGCGCGCGCGGCCTTGCAGCGGGAGTTGCGGCCGGATCCGACGACGGCGGCTGAAGACGTGACGGTGGATGTCCGGTTCAATCCCGATCGCGTCGATCGCTGGCGATTGCTCAGTCAGGAGAACCGGGATCCTTCAACCCGTCGCGCGGCTTCCAAAACCAACGCTGCAGCGCAAAAAGGGACTCCCATGGAGGCGGGTCAATCGGTGACTGCTTTGTACGAAATCGTTCCCAATCGCTCGGGAAACCGGCCGGAATCGGCTGTTGACAAGGCGTCTGCAGCGGTCGCCGGTCCTTCGAACGACTTGCTCAGCCTTCAGGTGGGCTACCGGTCTCCGGCGGGTGGTACGGTTCAGAACACGACCACCAACAAGCCGCCACGGAGCCTTCAAGTCGGTGTTCCAGATGTCCACCGGAGTGCGGATGCAGCGACGGCCGATTACAAGTTCGCCGCCGCTGTGGTGGGCTACGGGTTGCTGCTGCGGGATTCCCCCTACAAGGGTGACTTGACCTGGGAGAAGGTTCAGTCGCTGGCCGAGGAAGGGCAGGGCCCGGATCGAGAGGGATACCGGATGGAGTTCCTGCAGCTGGTTCGTCAGGCGCGGGCCTTGAATGATTCGGCATCGAATGCTGCCCCGCCGGCGGGCCAGATCAAATCTCGGCCTTGAGGGTCTTGAGCTGGTCTCGGACCTTTCGAAAGGCTGGTTCCTTGCGGACCGCGGCCAAGTCTGGATCTTTGAGCATCCAATCGAAGTCTCGGTAGCCCGCCTCGATGGCCCGGACCAGTTCATCGATGGCCGATTCCAAGTCACCGGCCAGAGACAGGCTGCACGCCAGATTGAAGAGCACTTCCGGATCGCCGGGCCGGAGCGACTTGAGTTGGTGATCGACTCTCAGGCCGTCATTGATGCGGCCGCGCCGGGTGTAGTCATCGGCCAAGAGTTGGAGCGCCTCCACATACTGGGGGTCCTTTCCAACCAGCCCTTCGAGAAAACCGATCTCCACATCGAGATCCCGGGTTTCCCGCTTTCCCAACTTCTGTTGTTTGGCCTGCGACATCTGCCTCCAATCTCGAAAGCCGCTCATCATCCGTCAAGCGGCAGTCACGGGAAACACCGGGATTACCTTGGAAGGCAAACGGTTCTGCGGTTGCCGGTCTCGGGCTGCTGTCGGAACCTCTGACCCTATGTCCGAGGAATGGTTTGATGTGGTCGATGAGCAAAACCAGGTCATCAGCAAGGCGCCCCGCAGCGAGGTGCACCGCCTGAAGCTGCGTCATCGGGCCGTCCATGTGCTGGTCTTCAATCAACGGGGCGAGTTGTTCCTCCAGCAGCGGGCGCTCTGGAAGGACGATTTCCCCGGAGTCTGGGATTCGTCCTCTTCGGGCCATGTCAGTGCCGGTGACGACATGGATGGTACGGCGCTCCGAGAGGTCGCCGAGGAACTGGGTGTAGAACTGACCCAACCTCCTCGTCGGATCTTCGAATTGGATGCCACGGCATCCACGGGTTGGGAATTCTGCGGCGTGTATCGGGCCGATCACGAAGGCCCGTTCGTGCTCCAGCCATCGGAAATTCGTGGGGGAGGTTGGTTCACGATCGGGGCCATCTCCGAGTGGGTTGCGCGGCGTCCGGAAGATTTCGCCAGCGCATTCCGGGTGATTTGGGAGCGCCTGGGCTCCGAAGTCCCAACCTCATCCTAGGTTTTTCGGGAATCCAGTGTAGTCTGCGCTCACACCATGAAGTCGAATTCCCGCGGGGTCTTCTGGACCATCCTCGCCTCGTTTTTCGTCTCAGGCCTCGCCGGCCTGCTTTATCAGGTTGTCTGGACGAGGTATCTGGCCCTTTTCCTTGGAAGCACCAGCTACGCCGTGGTCGCGGTCCTCGTCGCCTTCATGGGTGGATTGGCCGCGGGCAACGCCCTGTTGGGCACGCGGGCTGATTCGCTCCGGAGACCGCTGTTCTTCTATGCCTGTCTGGAGGCCGGGATCGGACTCTTCGCGGTGTTTTTCCCCTGGTATTTCGAGACCGTCCGACAGGGTTTCCTGTCGGTCATCCGGACGGTCCATCCCGAGGGGACTCCGCGCCTGGCCCTGCAGTTCGGCTTCGCCGTGCTCATCATCCTCCTGCCGACCGTGCTAATGGGCGCGACGCTCCCGGTGCTCACCAAATACGTCACCCGTTCACTTTCGGAGCTCCGTGGCCGGGTGGCGGCGCTCTACTCGATCAACAGTGCGGGCGCAGTCGCCGGCATCCTGCTGGCCGACTGGTGGTGGATTCCCGCGTTGGGCCTCGAGGCAGTGGTGCAGTTGGGCGCGACGCTGAGCCTTGGCATCGCCTTGGTCGCGTACGTCCTGAGTTCTCGCAGCGGTGAGGGCCTCGATGAGCCAGTTCAGCCGGTTGCACGTTCCGCGACCGACGAGTCCTTCACGCCTTTGGAGTGCCGGGTGGCGCTGGTGGCCGCCGGCCTGTCCGGCTTCGTGGCCATGCTCTATGAGGTGGCTTGGACCCGCTTGTTGGCCCTGGCGCTCGGGTCCAGCACCCACGCCTACTCGCTGATGCTGGCCACGTTCATCAGTGGCATCGCCGTCGGCAGCGCGCTGGTGTCCGCCTGGCGCCGGCGCTACGACACGCTCGTCGCCTTCGCTGTGGCCGAATGGGCGCTGGCCGGCACGCTGTTGGTCTCGATGTTTTTCTACGACCTCATTCCGTACGCCTTCGCTCATCTTGCCGATGTCATCGCCCGGCGGCCGGCGGCCTATCCGTTGTATGAACTGGTCCAGGTGCTGATCTGCTTCAGCGTTCTCTTTGTGCCCGCCGTATGCCTGGGCATGACCCTGCCGTTGGCCAGTCGCGTGGTGACGGCCGACTTCCGGACGACCGGCGGATCGGTCGGTCGGGTGTTCGCCGTCAACACGGTGGGCACGGTGTTGGGGGCCGTTCTCACCGGGTTGGTCTTCCTGCCCGTTCTTGGGTTGGCATCGACCCTGGCTCTGGGCATCGGCATCAACGCACTCATCGGATGGGTCACCCTGGCCTCTCGGCGTGGTGGCGTCCCGAGGGCCCTGGTCCAGGGGTTGGTGGCCACGGCCGTGCTGGTCGCTGTGGTCTCGCTCACGCTCGGCGAACGCTGGTCGCGCGCCTTCGTTCTGGGGCTTTGGCGCGACGTTCGTCCTCCTGCGAGTATTGCTGAATTCCGTCAGCGCGCCGACATCTACAACCTGGCCTACCACCGTGACGGGGCCGGATCGACGGTTGCGATTCTGGCAGTCACCAACCGCGCGGGTCAGCCGAGCATCAGCCTCAAGGTCAACGGCAAGGCCGACGCCAGTTCCGGAGAGGACATGAGTACCCAGATTCTGGCCGGCCAATTGCCGATGTTGCTCCATCCCTCCGCCGAGAGGGTCCTCGTGGTCGGCGCGGGCAGCGGCGTGACGGTCGGCTCGATTCTGCAACATTCGACGGTGAAGGCCGTGGACTTGGTCGAGATTTCCCCGGAGGTGACCGAGGTCGCCCGTGAGCATTTCGCGCCCTTCAACCACGATGCCCTTCGCAATCCCCGGTGCCACACCCACATCGAGGACGCCAAGACTTTCCTCCAGACCACCCCGGAGTCCTTCGACATCATTGTCACCGAGCCGTCGAATCCCTGGATGGCCGGTGTCGCCGCCGTGTTCAGTCAGGAGTATTATCAGGATTGTCTCGCTCGCCTGAAGCCCGGTGGTCTCTGCGCCCAGTGGATCCAAGCCTATGAGACCGACGATGAGACCTTCGCCACCGTCGTGGCCACCTTCGGTTCGGTGTTCCCGCATGTGAGCCTCTGGCAGACCTCCACCAGCGACCTGCTCCTCATCGGGGCCGCCCAACCCTACCGTTCGGACTTGCAGGCCATGGCCCGCCGTCTGGCCGAGCCTGCCGTTGCGGCCGACCTTGGGCGCATCGAGATCACCCGGCCCGTCAATGTGCTGGCGTTGCAAATGGTGGCCTTCGGGGATGCGTTCTTTTTGGCCCCGGACGGCACGACGATCCACAGCGATTTTCATCCGGTGCTCGAGTATCGGGCCCAGCAGGCCTTTTTCGTCCGCGGCATGGCCATGGTGCCTTATCGGCTCAACGAGGTTCAGCGCCCCCGGCCGCGGACGCTCCTCGGGGAACACCTGGCGCGCGCTCCGTTGACGGCCGAAGATTGCCGAGCCTTGGCCCGGCAATTCGCCAAGATCGGCATTCCTCAACTCCCGATTTTCCGCTCCGTCTTGCGTCGTTGGCAGGAACTTCAACCGAAAGATCCAACGGTGCTCCGGTTGCTTTCCACCTACGCCATCCAGAATCCCGCGCCGGACGGCGAGGTGGCCTCGCTGGTCAGCCATCCGTCCTTCTCCAATGAAGAGCAATTGGGCGATCTCAACCTCATGCGCCAGTTGGCCGACCTGCTCTTGCTTCAGCACCGCACTCGGCGCTCGGCCTTCCATTTGCCCGATTCGGTCCGGTTGGAGGTGTTTCTGGGAGCGCTCACCCAATTGGATCCTGCCCGTCAGCGAACACACCGCATGCGGTTGGCCGAGGTGAGCTGGGATCGGGGTAATGATGCCCGCGCCCGGGTGCTCTTCGAGGAAGCCCTTGATCTGGATGAAAAGCGGTTTGGGCCGTTGGATTTCTCGGAGGATCCCGGATGCCCGGCGGGCATGATGGCTCGATTGATCGATGCCGACCTGAGAGCGGGCGATCTCAAGGGTGCCTTGGACAAAGTCCTTCGCTTCCGCCGGTTGGGTTACATCCGTCCGGAAAGAATGACTGGAGATGAAGTCCTTCAGATGCTGGCTCGCCGGGTCATAGTCACCGCTCAATCTTCCCTCCAGAAATGAGGTCGAGCTTGCCAGTGTCTCGTCCGCTCCTGCGTCGTGTTTGTCACCCGCGCTCGACATTGGGCGCGACTGCGGTTTTCTTGAGGTCTTGTCCGCGTGGCGGGGCCCGCGGAACCCGATGACCGAGTTTCTGCAACAACTGCTCAATGGAGTACTTTTGGGGGCCATCTACGCCCTCATCGCCCTGGGGTATACCATGGTCTATGGCGTGCTCCGGTTCATCAATTTCGCCCATAGCGATGTCTTCATGCTGGGGGCGTTTGTCGCCTGGTACTCGGTGGAGAAACTCGGGTTGCCCACCCAGTCCATCGGCGGCGGGTTGATGGCCTTGTTGTTGTCGATGTCGGTGTGCGCCGTCTTGGGTGTCGTGATTGAAAAGCTTGCCTACAAGCCCTTGCGACAGCGCTCCACCCTCACGGTGCTCATCACGGCCATTGGTGTTTCATTGCTCATCCAGAATGTGGCTCAGAATTCTCGACTCGGTTTCGGGCCCAACCCCAGGGCCTTTCCGGCGCTCTTTCCTTCCCAGCAGCTCCATTTCGGCACCTTGACCGTCTCGACCCATCAGTTGGTGGTGTTGGCAGTCGCCCTGAGTCTTCTGGGGTTGCTCTACTGGATCGTGCATCACACACGCATCGGCACGGCCATGCGTGCCTTGTCCTTCAATGCCACGGCCGCCTCATTGGTGGGCATCAACAATGACCGGATCATTTCCTTCACCTTTGGACTGGGTTCAGCCCTGGCCGGAGCGGGCGGGGTTCTCTATGCGATGAACTACCCCAGCATCGATCCGCTGATGGGCACTCTGCCCGGCCTCAAGGCCTTCGTGGCCGCAGTGCTGGGCGGCATCGGCAACTTACCGGGAGCGGCACTGGGTGGGTTGCTCATTGGTCTGGTGGAGACCTTCGTGTCGGGAACGCGGCTCTCGACCTTCCGCGATGCCATCGCCTTCGGCATCCTCATCGCCATCCTGCTGTTCCGGCCCGCCGGTCTGCTGGGCAAACTCAAGGTGGAGAAGGTCTGACCATGGCGTTTCCCATCGCCCAACGCGGGTTGCTGGCAGCCTTGATTCTGGCAGGAGTGGCCTCGGCGGTTTCCGGCTCGATCGACCCCTACTTTCTGGACGTGGTGATGGGCGTGGGTGTCAGCGTGGTGTTGGCCTCCAGCCTCAATCTCATCAATGGCTTCACGGGCCAATTTTCTCTCGGTCACGCCGGTTTCATGGCCTTGGGTGCCTACACCTCGGCCATGTTGTCCACGGTGGTGGCGCCGCGTTTGGGGTGGAGCCCGGCACTCCTGCAATGGGTCTTTTTTCCGTTCAGCCTCCTGGTGGGCGGATTGCTCGCTGCGGCGGCGGGCCTTGCGGTGGGGGCTCCCTCGCTGCGGCTCAAGGGCGACTATCTGGCCATCGTGACGCTGGGCTTCGGCGAGATCATTCGAGTGATTCTCCAGAATGTGGATGCGGTGGGTGGAGCCCGCGGCCTGACCGGCGTGCCCACCCATACCAATCTCTTTTGGACCTTCGGATCAGCGGCGCTGACCGTGTACACGGTGTGGGCGTTGCTCAATTCCACCCATGGGCGCGGATTTCTGGCGGTGGCCGATGACGAAGTGGCGGCCGAGGCCATGGGCCTGGACACAACCCGCTACAAGATCACCGCCTTCGGCATCGGATCCTTCTTCGCGGGAATCGCGGGCGGCTTGTACGCGCACCTCAAGGGGTACCTCAACCCGGGCGGATTCTCCTTCGACAAGAGCATCGAAATCGTGGTGATGGTCATCCTCGGAGGCATGGGTCGCCATGCGGGCGTGGTCTTCGCAGCCATCTTGTTGACCTTGTTGCCGGAGGGTCTTCGCGAATTGGGCAGTCGCTCCGTTCCCAATCCTTTTGGAGGAGCGGCTTGGTCGCTCGAGTGGATCAAGGACATGCGGATGATCCTCTACTCACTGCTCTTGATCCTCTTGATGCTCATGCGTCCGCAGGGCCTGTTCCATCGGGGTGAACGTCGGAGGCAGCGCACATGAGCACCTCCTTGCTACAACTGTCTGAAGTGACCATCCGTTTTGGCGGTTTGACGGCGGTCTCTTCGGTCACGGCCGACGTGAGGGAAGGGGAGTTGGCCGGGCTCATCGGTCCCAATGGTGCCGGCAAGACCACCCTCTTCAACCTCATCACCGGCGTGTATCAGCCCACCGAAGGGCGTATCGAGTTCGCGGGCGCAGGCACCGCTGGTGTGAAGCCATTCCACCTCACCGAGCGTGGGATCGCCCGGACCTTCCAGAACATCCGCCTCTTTCCGAGCTTGTCGGTCTCAGACAATGTTCGGGTGGCCTTTCACCGACATCTGGAGCATCGGGCCTGGGAGTCCTGGTTGCGCAGTCGGCGCTTTCATGCGGAGGAAGCCGAATTGCAGGACCGCACTCGCGAGTTGCTGGGTATCTTCAATTTGGAGCGTGTCCAGGATGCTCCGGCCAAGAGCCTTTCGTATGGTGATCAGCGTCGTCTGGAAATTGTTCGGGCCTTGGCCACGGGGCCGCGACTGCTTTTGCTGGATGAACCTGCCGCCGGAATGAACCCGTCCGAAAAGGACGAGTTGATGCGGCTGATCCGCTTCGTGCGGGATCGCTTTCGCTTGGCCGTGCTGCTCGTGGAGCATGACATGAAGGTGGTCATGGGTATTTGCGAGCGCATCCATGTTCTGGAATACGGCCGGAAAATCGCCGAGGGATCACCGGCGGAGATTCGTGCGGATCCCAAAGTCATCGCCGCCTACTTGGGTGACTGAAAACCAGAGCCAACCTCTCTCCTTTTTCCTCCGTGCTAGAAGTCCAAAACCTGAGCGTCCAATACGGTGCCATCACCGCCCTCCACGGTATTTCGTTGAGCGTGCCGGCCCGGGGGATCGTGACCCTCATTGGTGGCAACGGCGCGGGCAAAACCACCACGCTTCGGGCCATTTCGGGCATGGTGAAGCCCAGTTCGGGCCGGATTCTTTTCGACGGTCAGGACATCACGGGGATGGCGCCCCATGAAATCGTGCGCCGGGGTCTGGCCCATTCTCCGGAGGGTCGGCTGGTCTTTGCCAACCTCACGGTGATGGAGAACCTCCGCATGGGGGCGTACTTGCAGCGGGATAACCAATGGATCGCTGCGGAACTCGACCATGTCTTCGGCATGTTCCCGCGGCTTAAGGAACGCCGCGATCAGGCTGCTGGAACCCTTTCCGGAGGAGAGCAGCAAATGTTGGCCATTGGGCGCGCGCTCATGAGTCGTCCGCGATTCTTGATGCTCGACGAGCCGTCCTTGGGCATTGCCCCACTCTTGGTGAAGGAAATCTTCGCCCGTCTGGTGGAACTCAACCGTGAGCGGTCGCTGCCTATTTTGCTCGTAGAGCAGAACGCTCACTTGGCCTTGGAGGTGAGCTCATTTGGCTACGTGCTGGAAACCGGCCGTGTCCTTCTGGCAGACAGTTCGACGGCTCTCCGGGACAGTCCCGAGGTTCGCAGCGCCTACCTGGGCGGTTGATGCCAGCTTGGGGGTCGGATGGTTCCGGTCGTGACGACATGCCCGACATCCCCGACCTTCGTCGTTGGGTTCAACCATTCCTGAAGTTTGGTAAATCGAAGACCTGAATTCGTGAGCCAGAAATTCTCATTGCCTGAGCAGGGGGCCTGCTGTGTCGGTGGTTCCGTTTGGATCGAATTACATTTGTAAAACATTTCTGAAACCCTCGTTACATTCTCGGCGTCTGGCCGTTTGAATGGGGGGGTATTCCAGTACCGGTTTCAGCAGGAGAAACTCAGCGGGATCATTCCAGCTGAGCCGGTTGTGGGTTCTGGGTTTTTGCTTATGGGTGAGCGTTGGATCGCTGAGCGCTCTGGACCGGCAGTTCTGGGATGGCGGGAAGGTTCCGCGAAATCCGGCTCAAGGACCGTGGCGACTGGAGGAGGCGTTCCCCACCTTGCAATCCATTCCGGGCATTCTCGGTTTTGCGGTTCCTCCGGGAGAGACCAACCGAATCATCTTGGTCGGCATGGGCGGCAGCGCCTTCGAGGTTTCGCTGTCCAGTGCTCCGAAAAGCCGCTTGTTTTTGGATCTCTCGGAACGGGTTTTCTTTGAGCAAGAATCCGGCCTTCTGGGAATGGCTTTCCATCCTAGTTTCCAGACCAATGGATGGGTCTTTGTCTACTATTGCTCCAAGGAAGGGGTTGGCGGCCTGGCGCAGTCTTTCAATCGGTTGTCGCGCTTCACCGTCCCACCCGGTGGCAATGGACTCCCGGACCCGGCATCCGAGGTGGTTTTGTTCCATCAGGAAGACCCGGGCCCCAACCACAACGCGGGATGTTTGGCCTTTGGACCGGACGGCTATTTGTATCTGTCCGTGGGCGATGGGAGTTTGAGTGCCAACCGCGTGGCTCAACGCCTCGATGCCGGATTTTTTGGAGGCATCCTGAGGATCGACGTGGATCGACGGCCGGGAAATCTCCGGCCGAATCCCGGGTTCGGCGTCAACCCGGCTGCATACTCCATTCCCGCCGACAACCCGTTTGTCGGCATCCGGCAGTACCAAGTCGGGAAACAGACCGTTTGGAATGGTGCCAACCCTGAATCCCTGCGCACCGAGTTCTACGCCTTGGGCATGCGCAATCCGTGGCAGTTCAGCTTCGATTCCAAGACGGGTGAATTGTGGTGCAACGACGTGGGCTTTGGTTCGCGTGAGGAGGTCAACCGGATCCGTCCCGGGGCCAACTACGGATGGCCTTGGTGGGAAGGAACCCTTTCGTTCGCCAATCCACCGGTCGAAGGAATGGCCTCTCCTGAGTTCGAGTACAGCCACTTCTCCGGTCGCACGGCCATCACGGGAAGCCGTTTCTATCGGGGAGCATTCTATCCCGAACTGGATGGCACTTACCTCTTCGCGGATTGGTCCGGTGACATCGCGCTGCTGCGCCCCGGCCAATCGAGTGAAGCCGAGGTCACCTGGATCGCCAACATGCCGGGAGTGATCGCCTTTGGTTCGGATCCGCGCGACGGCTCTTTGTTGATGACCTCCGGTTCCGGGCGGATTCTACGACTCGTTCACCGGCCAGAGTTGGGGGAGGTCTGGCCCGAGCGGTTATCGGAGACGGGTTTGTTCGAGAACGTCCAATCGCTGACGCCTCGACCCGGTTTGGTGCCCTACGAAATCAATGCGCCTTTCTGGTCCGATTACGCCCTCAAGCGTCGTTGGTTTGCCCTCCCGGGCGACGACTCGACCATGACTTTCCGTCGTGAGGGACCGTGGACCTTCCCGATGGGGACGGTCTGGGTGAAGCATTTTGACCGTCCCTATTATCGTCCGAACACCCTGCTTTTCCCCATGGAAACCCGGATCCTCATCCAGACCACCAACGGTGTGTCTGGAGCTAGCTACCGGTGGAATGATGCGGGCACTGACGCAGACCTGGTTCCGGCCGACGGGGCCAATGCCATGTTCTATGCGTGGACCCCAACTGACTTGGTTACCCAGAACTGGCGGTTTCCGGCGCGGAACGAATGCCTGTCCTGCCACAATTCGGCCAACGGTGGCCCTGCCGGGTTCAACACGGCCCAACTCAATCGCGTCGTTCGTCACGGGGTGCAGATACTCTCCCAACTGAATGACTGGTCGGCGGCTGGCTACTTTTCGAGACCATTGGTTCGTACCCATCAAATGCCGGCTCTGGTCGCTCCATCCGATGAAACCCAGACGTTGGAGCGTCGGGTAAGAGCCTATTTGGATTCCAACTGCGCCTCCTGTCACCAGCCGGGTGGATTGACTCGGATGCCCTGGGATGCCCGCATCGGAACCGCTTTGGACCAGATGGGGTTGATTGGAGTCCGGTCGTCCGCTTCCGGACTGGGCAGTGGGGATTATTTGATCGATCCGGGTCACCCCGAGAACTCATCCCTCTATCTCCGGATCTCCACCTTGGGAGCCCTTCACATGCCTCCGCTGGGCTCCTCCGAGATTCACCGGGAGGGTGTGGATTTGCTGCGGCGCTGGATCGTGGATGAGTTGCCGGGTCGTCAGGGCTACACCCAATGGGCGACGCAGTGGATGCCGGAGCCTTGGGAGGGCTTGCGTTTGCAGGCCATGGATCCGGACGGCGACGGGTTGGATAATTTCACCGAGTACTTGCTGCGCGAGGGGCCACTGAGTCCGAAACGTCTTTGGAAACCATCCCTCCTTCGGCACGGTTCTCAATTTGTTCTGCGGTTTCCCCGATGGGCGGGCCGACGTTTCGAGGTCCAGTGGGCTTCGGATATGACGCCGACGGCGCAGTGGAGCCGGTTGGAGGTGGAGGAAAATGATCCACGGGCAAAATCTGTGGATTCCGAGGCATCCATTCCGCTGCCCGACGGGCCGACTCGTTTTTACCGGGTGACTGTGGCCGGCGAGTGACGGGCCAATGAGCGGCGGAGTCGTTGACCGACACGGTTGACCCACATCCTCCCTTTGGAGCATAGTGATGGTTCATCCCCTTCATGAACCCGCGCCGGATTTCAGCCTCACGATCAACCGCCTTCACGCTCATTGAGCTGCTGGTGGTGATCGCCATCATCGCTATCTTGGCGGGTATGCTCCTGCCGGCGCTGGCTCGGGCTCGATCCACGGCTATCAAGACCTTATGCAGCAGCAATCAGCGGCAATGGGGGATCGCGGTGAACCTCTATGCCAATGACAATGAGGACCGGTTTCCCGACAACACTGACGGAACCGGGCTGAGTTGGCTGGGATCCAGTGCCCGGAACTTCACGGACAAGTACCTGATGAAGAATGCGGCCCCAAAGTCGCGGAACGACCGCAAGGCGGCCAATCACGTTCTCTTCTGCCCAACCGATCAATGGAACCGACAGGCCGACGCCTGGAGCTACGGAGCGAACAGCAGCCGGCCTGTTTTCATTGGGTATTTCTTTCTCCCAGGCCGCGTGGATGGTGCCTGGGATTACAACTCCGACGGTTTGGGTGACTGGCATTACCGCAAGAAGATGGGTGGCGAGTTTTCCGCCGCTCCCATCCTCATCGACCGCCTTCAGGGACATGGGGCCCACTCCACCAACATGTGGAACCCCGGGATCAAGTGGATGATGGTCGAGAACGGACGCCTCACCAAGACAGCCAACCATGCCGGCCAGCGTGGGATTCCCGATGGAGGCAACTTTCTCTTCGAGGACGGCCATGTCCAATGGATCTCGTCCCGCAACGTGACATTGGGATCGAGCCAAAGTCAGTGGCAGTGCTTCTACGGGATTAAAATCCCCTGAGTCCCCGACCCTTGCTCCTTTGGGTCCGGCTCAGCGCACCGCCAATCGGTAGCAGGCGGCCTCGCGGTCGTTGCGCAACAGTAGGAGGTCTCCGGCCAGAGCGATGGGGTTCCACGTCTTGTCGTCGAAGACCTTCAGTCGGGCCAATTCACCCGGGCCTTCGGGGGTGGGGCGCAAGAGCAGCAGTTCGCCTTGTTCGGCCATGAGCAAATACACGTCGCCCACCAGCAGTCCTTGACCATGACCGTGCCGGCCCTCCTTCCAACGCTGTGAGCCGTCCTTCGCGTCCAGGCAGGCCAGGATTCCATCATCCAACCCATACAGAAACCCGTCGCGGAAGTAGGGGTTGGAAAACTTGGCCTTCATGCGTTTCGAAGTCCAAACCGGTCGAGCCGCGAGTGTGCCTGACGGGTTCTTCGAAATCTCCAATAGCTCCGCTCCCACCCCATAACCCGCGCTCAAAAACACGCGGTTGGAGGAAACTTGAACCGGGTTGGCCACCAGAGGGAAGTGGATGCCGAAGGGCCGGTTCCAGAGCACCTGAGCCGTCACGGGATCGTGGGAGCTGATCTCACGATGGTTAAACTGCAGGATTTGGGGCACTCCGGCCAATTCGGTCAGGTAAGGCGAACTGTATTGCGCCGAGGAAGAACCTCCCGAGGCCAAAAGCTGCCCGGACTCCAAATGCCACATGAGCAATGAGCGCCCGTCCCGTCCTCCAGCGCTAACGATAACTCGATTGGAAATCACCAATGGAGAACCCGAAAGGCCCCATTCCGGCATGCCTGCTTGGGCGAAATCCAAAATATTGGTGCCCCAAAGCCGCTGGCCCGTTCGCAAATCCAGAACCTGAAGCCAACCCCGCGCTCCGAGGGTGACGACACGCCCTGGAGCCATCGTGGGCGAACTGCGGGGGCCTTCTCCGGCAATCGGGGTGAAATAACGGGCTGGATTACCGGTTTTCCAAACAATATTACCGTTAACGATATGTCGGGCTACGACACTCTCCTCCTCACCGTATTGTTCCTGAGTCACCGCCAGATCGCCCACCACCGAGAAGCCCGACCACGCGCCTCCGACCGACTGCCGCCACAGCAAGTGGGGTGGAAACTGGACCCAATTGGTTTGGAATGCAGGACCGTCAACGATACCGTTGCGATTTAAGCCAAGAAATTGAGGGTAGTCGCCGGGTAATCGTGTGGTGGAGTTGGAACGTGCCACCGACGATGAAGCGGCGCCCGTGGGGTTGGCCGAGCTCCCGATAGAGCTTCCCGTTGAGCTCCCGACCGAGCTGCCGTTGGGGGATGGCGTTGAGGGCTGTGCCCACCGGGTTTCAACGATGGGGATCAGGTCGCCGGTCACACCGCGGATGCGCAAGGTCAGGCGAGCCAATCCTGCCAGCAGCGCGATCCCGGCGATTCCGGCCAAGCGCAAAGACCACCGGGCCCGTGACAGGAAAAGCCACCACACGAGCAGCAATCCGGCGGCGCCGCCCGCGATACCCAGGCAAATGAGGTTGCGTCGCTGAAAGGGAAACTCCCCGATCGATTGAACCACCCCCATGGCCAAGACCATCACCCCCAAAATTACCCCAACCGGCCACCAGCGAATCCCCGTGGGTCTGGAGTCGGGATGGGGCTGCGACGCGTCGTTCGGCATGCCTTCAGTCTTCCTGCCCATCGAATCCGGGCAAGCGCTTTGGGGCTGTGGATCTCGAATCCGGCCAGTAGGCCGTTGCCGGGAAATTGTTGGTGTCGCTGATCTCGGCTGTGCTCGATTCTGGGAAGCTCAGAGTGTGGGATGCTGGGATTCCAGCCAGTTTCTGAGACTCCGTTGGAATCAATTTTCCAGACGGGTCGGGTCTGTAAATAGATATAAATAGAGTAAGACTATTCTTTTGATATTTTAATGTAATTTTGTAACGATTCCCTTTGCCTGAGTCTAAAACGACAATTGAGTCGCCTCAGGTCTTCGAATGTCTGCCCGCACGTTCAAGCCCATGGGTCTCCCCTCTTCCCGACCGAAGGGGGAGACGCATCGTGCGTGCGCGGGGACAATCTGGGTGCTGCGTCTCGTTCGCCGGCTGATCCTTTCGGTCTTGGTTCCGGCTCTGATTCTGTTTCAGGGCGCGATCCGACTCACCGCGGGCGATCCGGTGGCGCGCTGGGTTGCAGATGATTGGGCGGGCGGAAGCGCTAACTGGGTGGACCGGGTCGGAGGAAAGATGGCGGCTGCCTATGGAAGTCCGATCAAAGCCGCCAACCAATTTGGTGGCAGTGCCTCCTCCGGGGGAATCGTTTTCGACGGCGTCGATGACTACTTCGAAGTCACGTCTGCCAACAACCCGATCGCGGGACAGAAAACCATCACGATTGTCGCACTCTTCAAAGCCACCCAAGGTGCGACGGGCAGTGACGGGAATCACTGGCAATATCCGGGGCCCATCAACGCGGAAGCACCCGGCGCCCCGAATGATTTCGGCCTGACCATCGGCACCGATGGCTTGGGCCGTGCGTTCTTCAATGGAGCGATTTCGACCCCGTCTGCGGTGAATGTAGTCGATGGCGCGATTCATACGATGATGCTGACCTGGTCGGACTCAGACGTGGGTGACCAGACAGCCCGGTTCTACATCGATGGCGTCTTGAAAGGCAGCTTGGTGAGCGATGGAGGCTCAGGGATTGTCACCGACTTGATTCGGTTTGGCCGAGAGAGGGAAACCTCGACTCGATGGTTTCGGGGAACCATTGGCGAGTTGCGTTTTTACACCACTCTCGAAGATCCCGTCCTCGTCCATGCTTCAATGTCCAACGTGCCCCCGACCTTGGGGTTCGTCGCAGAGGGTGCCGGGGGCGAGGTGACTCGAATCGGCGGCTCAACCATTCATACCTTTCGCAATAGTGGGAGTTTTGTGCCGGCGGTATCCGGGGCCGTGGAGGTTTTGGTGGTAGGCAGCGGCGGGGGTGGTGGCAGTGGCGGCGGCGGCGCCGGTGGAGTTGTTTATCAAAACAGTTTCCCGGTGACGGCCGCTCAATCGGTCACGGTCACTGTCGGAGCGGGAGGAGCCGGGGGAACATTGAACGGCACGGTTCTCGCCGGCGCTAACGGAGGCTCCTCGAGCTTTGGTTCGTTGATGGCGTTCGGTGGCGGTGGCGGTGGCGCATTTCGGGGAGCGGGTTTATCGGGTGCGTCGAGTGGTGGCACCGGCGGCGATACCTCCGCGGCCTCCGGAGCGGCGACCCAAGGGTTTCGGGGAGCCGATGGTGCGGCCAACGATGGTTATGTTGCCGGCGGAGGCGGTGGTGGCGCAGGTGGAGTGGGCACTCGTGGACTTTGGGGAGCCGATGGTTATGGCTACGCCACCGCTTCCTCACCCGGTGGCAACGGAGGCTCGGGTGTCAGCCATTCCATTTCAGGGAGTTCAATCTACTACGGCGGAGGAGGAGGTGGTGGTGCCAACAAC
>Ga0255100_1000101_pt1 | contig 41048 bp, 40 predicted proteins | sample Colum_Colum_RepB_2_FD_188449 | JGI IMG/M metagenome (GOLD analysis project Ga0255100, IMG submission 188449) | Freshwater microbial communities from Columbia River, Oregon, United States - Colum_Colum_RepB_8d | ecosystem: Environmental > Aquatic > Freshwater > River | place: USA: Oregon...
GGGGTCTGCATCGTGCCAGCGGAGGTTGATGGCACAAGTGTAGCCACCCGACAGCGGGTCAGTTTGGTGTGGGCGAGCCCCGCTAAAATCGCAGGCTTAGCTGAATCTTCCCCCTACCCCCAACTTTTTCACACCATGGCCCAACAACCACTAATGGCCAACGCAATCCGTGCGTTGGCAATGGACGCCGTTCAACAAGCCAACTCTGGCCACCCGGGCGCGCCCATGGGCATGGCCGACATCGCGGTGGCCCTCTGGGGTGAGCATCTGCAACACAGCCCGAAAAATCCCCATTGGGCCAACCGTGACCGCTTTGTGCTGTCCAACGGCCACGGCTCGATGCTGATTTACGCCTTGTTGCACCTGACGGGCTATGACCTGCCCATGCAGGAGTTGAAGAATTTCCGCAAGCTGCACAGCAAGACCGCCGGCCATCCTGAAGTGGGTGTCACCCCCGGCGTGGAAACCACCACGGGGCCTTTGGGCCAAGGCATCACCAATGCGGTGGGCATGGCCTTGGCGGAAAAACTGCTGGCCAATGAATTCAACCGCCCAGGGCACGCCATCGTCGACCACCACACCTATGTGTTCATGGGCGACGGCTGCTTGATGGAGGGCATCAGCCACGAAGCCTGCTCGCTGGCCGGCGCCTGGAAGCTCAACAAACTGGTTGCGCTGTACGACGACAACGGCATTTCCATTGACGGCCAAGTGGCCCCCTGGTTTGCCGACAACACGCCCGAGCGCTTCAAGGCCTATGGCTGGCAAGTCATCGGCCCGGTGGACGGCCATGACGCAGTGGCTGTGTCCCAGGCCATTGCCAGCGCCAAATTGAGCGCCGACAAGCCCACGCTGATCGTCTGCAAGACCCACATCGGCAAAGGCAGCCCGAACCGCGCCAACACCGCCAAAGCCCACGGCGAGCCCCTGGGGGCCGAAGAAATTGCCCTGACGCGCGCTGCGCTCGGCTGGCCCCATGCGCCCTTTGAAATTCCCAAAGAGGTGTATGCCGCTTGGGACGCCAAGAAGGTCGGGCAACAACGCGAGGCCGCCTGGAACACTCTGTTTGCCGCCTACAAGAAGGCGCATCCAGCGCTGGCCGCCGAATTCCTGCGTCGCATGAAAGGCGACTTGCCCAAGAACTTTGCGCAAAGCGTGGTCGATGCCGTCATTGACGCCCACACCCAAGCCCAAACCGTGGCCAGCCGCAAAGCCAGCCAGTTGGCCCTGGAAGCGTTCACGGCGGCCCTGCCTGAAATGCTGGGCGGCAGCGCCGACCTCACGGGCTCCAACCTGACCAACACCAAGAGCACGCCCAATTTGCGCGTCGACTTGGCGGGACAGGTGGTGCGCAACGCCGAAGGCCAATCGGGCCGTCACATCAACTATGGCGTGCGCGAGTTCGGCATGGCGGCCATCATGAATGGTGTGGCCTTGCACGGCGGCTACATCCCCTATGGCGGCACCTTCCTGACCTTCAGCGACTACAGCCGCAATGCGATTCGCATGGCGGCCTTGATGAAGCAGCGCGTGATCCACGTGTTCACCCACGACTCCATCGGCCTGGGCGAAGATGGCCCGACCCACCAGTCGATCGAGCACGCGGCCAGCCTGCGCCTGATTCCCAACCTCGATGTCTGGCGTCCCTGCGACACCGCCGAAACCACGGTGGCTTGGGCGGTGGCCTTGCAAAATGCCCAGCGTCCCACCGCCTTGTTGTTGAGCCGCCAAAACCTGCCCTATGCCCCCAAGCCGACCTCGGCCGTCGTGCCCGACGCGTCGGGCCTGGACGCCATCAGCAAGGGTGCCTATGTGCTGGCCGAGCCCATCGAAGTGGGCCTGAAGAAAAAGCCGCAAGCCGTCATCATCGCCACCGGCTCGGAAGTTCAGCTGGCCCTCAAGGCCCAGGCCTTGCTGGCCGAGCGCAAGATTGCGGTGCGTGTGGTCTCCATGCCCAGCACCACCACCTTTGACCGCCAGAGCGTGGCCTACAAGCAGGCCGTGCTGCCGCCCAAAGTGCCGCGCATCGCCGTGGAAATGGGTTCCACGGATGGCTGGTGGAAATACGGCGTGGCCGCCGTGGTCGGCATCGACACTTATGGCGAAAGCGCCCCTGCGCCGGTGCTGTTCGAGCACTTTGGCTTCACCGCACACAACGTGGCCGACACGGTTCAGGCCGCGTTGGGCCGCGCCTGATTTTTAACTTCAAGAGGATAGAACCATGACCATCAAAATTGGCATCAACGGCTTTGGCCGCATCGGACGCATGGTGTTCCGTGCCGCTGCACAGAACTTCCAGGACATCGAGGTGGTGGGCATCAACGACTTGCTCGAGCCCGATTACCTGGCTTACATGCTCAAGTACGACAGCGTGCACGGCCGCTTCAAAGGCGAGGTCTCGGTGGAAGGCAACACCTTGATCGTCAACGGCAAGAAGATTCGCCTGACCCAAGAGCGCGACCCCGCCGCCCTGAAGTGGAACGAAGTGGGCGCCGACATTGTGGTCGAAGCCACTGGCCTGTTCCTGGACAAAGCCTCGGCTGAAAAGCACCTGGCTGCCGGCGCCAAGAAAGTGCTGATGTCTGCCCCCTCCAAGGACGACACCCCGATGTTCGTGTTCGGTGTGAATGACAAAACCTACGCGGGCCAGGCCATTGTGTCCAACGCCTCTTGCACCACCAACTGCCTGGCCCCCGTGGCCAAGGTGTTGAACGACAAATGGGGCATCAAGCGCGGCCTCATGACCACGGTGCACGCGGCCACCGCGACGCAAAAAACCGTGGATGGCCCCTCCAACAAAGACTGGCGCGGCGGCCGCGGCATTCTGGAAAACATCATCCCCAGCTCCACCGGTGCCGCCAAGGCCGTGGGCGTGGTGATACCCGAGCTGAACAAAAAGCTGACCGGCATGTCCTTCCGCGTGCCCACCTCCGACGTGTCGGTGGTGGACTTGACGGTGGAACTGAACAAGGAAGCCGACTACAAAGAAATTTGTGCCGAGATGAAGGCCCAGAGCCAAGGCGCGCTCAAGGGCATTTTGGGCTACACCGAAGACAAGGTGGTGGCCACCGACTTCCGTGGCGAGTCCTGCACCAGCGTGTTCGACGCCGAGGCCGGCATTGCCCTGGACAAGACCTTTGTGAAGATCGTGTCCTGGTACGACAACGAGTGGGGCTACTCCAACAAGTGCCTCGAAATGGTTCGCGTCATTTCGCGTTGAAGCCAGGGTGGGTCAGGGCATGACAACGCTGGCTCTGCCCACATTCGAGGACGTGCGCGCTGCTGCGCAGCGCATGCACGGCCACGCGCACCGCACCCCCGTGCTGCGCTCTGCAACCCTGGACCAGCAACTGGGGGCGCAGGTTTTTTTCAAGTGCGAAAACTTTCAGCGCATGGGCGCTTTCAAGTTTCGGGGCGCGTTCAATGCGCTGGCACAGTTCACCCCTGAGCAAAAGCGCGCCGGTGTGGTGGCCTATTCTTCCGGCAACCACGCACAAGCCATTGCCTTGTCGGCACGCATGCTGGGCATGCCGGCCACGCTGATCATGCCGCACGATGCCTCGCCGGCCAAGCTGGCCGCCACCCGCGGCTATGGCGCCCAGGTGGTGCATTACGACCGTTACAGCGAAGATGCGATGGCCATGGCCCGGCAATTGTCGGCCGAGCAGGGGATGACCTTCATTCCGCCGTTTGACCATGCGCATGTGTTGTGCGGCCAGGGCACGGCAGCGCTGGAGTTGTTTGAAGAGGTCGGCGAACTCGACCACCTGTTCGTCTGTCTGGGCGGTGGCGGCTTGCTCAGTGGCAGCGCGTTGTCGGCGCGTGCCCTGTCGCCGCACTGCAAAGTGTATGGCGTGGAGCCCGAGGCCGGCAATGACGTCCAACAGTCGTTTCGCAGCGGCCAACGCGTGCGCATTCCCACGCCCGTCACCATCGCCGATGGCGCCCAAACCCCGCTGGTGGGCGAGTTGACCTTCGAGCTCATTCGCCGCCATGTGGACAACATCCTGACCGCCACCGACGCGCAGTTGGTGCAGGCCATGCGTTTCTATGCAGAGCGCATGAAAATGGTGGTCGAACCCACCGGTTGCCTGTCGCTGGCGGCCGCTTGCCATGCGGGCGTGCCCCTGAAAGGCCAGCGCGTGGGCGTGCTGATCAGCGGTGGCAATGTGGATTTGCAGCGCTTTGCCGAGTTGCTGCAGCAAAATTCCACACAGGCTTGATTCAAAAAATTCAAACCCTTTGGGCGTCAGGCAAGCTAGGATGCGTGCCATGAACGTTCTCCTTCAAGAATTCAAGGACCGCATTCGGGTGGCGGCCGAAACGCACCAGACCTTGTCACTGCAAGGCCATGGCAGCAAGGCCTTCTACGGCGAGACGCCCCAGGGCGACACGCTCGATGTGTCCGGCTACAGCGGCGTGCTGAGTTACGAGCCCAGCGAGCTGGTCGTGACCGCCCGTGCAGGAACGCCGCTGCGCGAGCTCGAAGCCTTGTTGGCGGAGAAAGGCCAATGCCTGCCCTTTGAGCCACCGCATTTCGGTGCGGCAGGCGGCACCTTGGGCGGCATGGTGGCCTCGGGCCTGAGCGGGCCCGCGCGGGTCAGCGTGGGCAGCGTGCGCGACTATGTGCTGGGGGTCAGCATGCTCAATGGCCGTGCCGAAGAACTGCGCTTTGGTGGCCAGGTCATGAAAAACGTGGCGGGCTACGATGTGTCGCGCGTCATGGCGGGCGCCATGGGCACCTTGGGCATGATCACCGAAGTCTCGCTCAAAGTGCTGCCCAAAGCACCCGCTGAAGCCACCCTGATGATGGCCATGCCGCAAGCGCAGGCCTTGCAGCAACTGCACCGCTGGATCGCGCAGCCCTTGCCGCTGAATGCCAGTTGCTGGGTGCATGACGACAGCGCGCAGCCGGCCCAGGATTTTTTGTTTGTGCGCTTGCGTGGTGCCCAAGCCGCAGTGGAGGCAGCATGCCTGCGCATGGCCAGCGATGTGCAACAAAAAGGCTTTGCCGTGAGCCGCATGGACAATGCGGGTGCCGCCGGCGACTGGCAGGCCTGCGCCGATCAGCAGCTGCCCTTTTTCCAGCCCGAGCCAGCCCCCCAAGCTTGCCTGTGGCGCTTGTCCTTGCCCCCGACGGCACCGGTGCTGGACCTGCCCAGCTCGCCTTTGATTGAGTGGCATGGCGGCTTGCGCTGGTTGTGGGCACCCGCTTCTGAGGCTGCGCAGTTGCGCGAGCTGGCGCAGCGCCATGGTGGCCATGCCACACTATGGCGAACCCGCCCGGGCCACGGTGTCGAAGACCGCCGCGTGGGGGTGTTCACGCCCTTGCCGCCCGTGCAACAAAAATTACAGCAGACCCTGCAGGCGGAGTTTGACCCGCATGCGGTGTTCAAAACCGGCCGTCTTGGCCTGTAACCCCAGGGGATTTCATGCAGACCCATCTTGCCCCTGAATTTCAGGACACCGCCGAAGGCCGTGAAGCCGAGGCCATTTTGCGCAAGTGCGTGCATTGCGGCTTTTGCACGGCCACTTGCCCCACGTACCAACTGCTGGGCGATGAGCTTGACGGCCCGCGTGGCCGCATTTACCTCATCAAGCAAGTGCTGGAGGGCGAAACCCCCACCCGCAAAACCCAGCAGCACCTGGACCGTTGCCTGACCTGTCGCAACTGTGAGAGCACCTGCCCCAGTGGCGTGCAGTATGGCCATTTGGTGGACATCGGCCGAGAGATTGTGGAGCGCAAGGTCGCACGCCCCGCCGGCGAGCGCTTGCTGCGCTGGGCCTTGAAAGAGGGCTTGCCTTCGGCGGCCTTCGCGCCCGCCATGAAGCTGGGCCAGTCGGTGCGCGCGCTCTTGCCCGCCAAGCTCAAAGCCAAGGTGCCGCGTGCCCAGGCGGCGGGTGCCTGGCCGACGCGCACCCACGAACGCAAGGTGCTGATGCTCGCAGGCTGCGTGCAACCGGCCATGCTGCCCAACATCAACAGCGCGACGGCGCGGGTGCTTGATGCCGCTGGCATTCAGACCCTCATCGCGCCCGAAGCCGGTTGCTGTGGCGCGGTGAAATTCCACCTCAACGACCAGCATGGTGGGCGCGCGCAAATGCGGGCCAACATCGATGCCTGGTGGCCCTGGGTCGAGCAAGGCGTGGAGGCCTTGGTGATGAACGCCTCGGGCTGTGGCGTGACGGTGAAGGACTACGGCCACTTGCTGAAAGACGACCCGGCCTATGCCGACAAAGCCCGTCGCATCAGCGAACTGACGCGTGACCTCAGCGAGTTGTTGCCCATGCTGGTGCCCGTGCTGAAAAACCAATTGAAACCCGCTGCAGCCCAGGCGGCTGGCGCCATGGCCTTTCACCCGCCGTGCACCTTGCAACACGGGCAACAGCTCAAAGGCGGCGTGGAGCAGCACTTGTCCGCCCTGGGCTTTGAGGTCCGGGTGACGGCGCAAGAGTCCCACCTGTGCTGTGGCTCGGCCGGCACTTACTCGGTGCTCAACCCGGCGCTCTCCACCCAGTTGCGTGATCGCAAGCTGGGCCATTTGGCGAGCATGCAACCCAAGGCCATTTTGAGTGCCAACGTGGGCTGCATCACCCATTTGCAAAGCGGCACCGAGGTGCCGGTACAGCACTGGGTGGAAATGCTGGACCGTGCCTTGCAGGCTTCAGGCGGCTAAAGCCTTCTCGATGTCTTTGGCCAGCTTGGCGGGCGCATCCTGCGGCGCGTAGCGGCGGATCACCCGCCCATCGCGCCCGACCAAAAACTTGGTGAAGTTCCACTTGATGGCCTTGCTGCCCAGCAGGCCCGGCGCTTCGGCGCACAACCAGCGGTACAGCGGGTGGGCGTGGTCGCCGTTGACCTCGATTTTGTGCATCATCTGAAAGCTGACGCCGTAGTTTTTCTGGCAGAAGGCGCCAATCTCGGCGTCGCTGCCCGGGTCTTGGCCGCCAAACTGGTTGCAAGGAAAACCCAACACGCTGAGGCCTTGGCTGGCATAGGTCTGGTGCAGCTTTTCCAGGCCCGCAAACTGCGGCGTGAAGCCACAGGCGCTGGCCGTGTTGACGATCAAGAGCACCCGCCCTTTCAATTCGGACAGGGCCAGCGGTGTGCCGTCGATGCGATCGGCTTGTAATTCATCCAGTGTGTTCATGGCGACTCCAAAGAGGTTTTGCTGGGGCGCGAGGCCAGCAAGGCGGTCAAGACAATCAGGCTGCCCCCCAGGGCAATCCGCGCGGTCCACTCAGACGCACCCAAGCTTATCGAAGACACGCTGGCAAACACCACCTCGGAGAGCATGACCATGGCCGTGGTGTGTGCACTTAAGCGCGCCGCACCGTATTGCAAAGCCAGATTGCCGAGCAAAAACGCGGCGGTCAAACCCAGGATGGCCAGCCAGCCCAACTCGCGCGCCATCGCCGGGTGAGTCACAAAGCCGGCGGCCGTGCCCACCAGCGCGAAAGCCAGGGCCGTGAAGGTGCCGCCGCCAAACATGGCCAGCATGCGCGCGGCCTCGGGTGTGTCATGCAGGCGGCGCAGCATGACGTTGGTCAATGCGAAGCTCAGCCCGCCCAGCAAGGCCAGAAAGTCCGCCAGGCTTTGCGGTAGCGGCCAATCGGTGTCGGGGGTTTTCAGCACCAAGGCCACCCCGACCAAGGCCAGCACGAGCCGCAACAAGGCATGACCTGTGGGGCGCTCGCCCAGCAGCCACCAAGCCAGCAGCAAAGACCAGGTGGGCATGAGGTAAAACAGCAGCACCACCCGCACCACATCGCCGACGGTGACGGCCCAGTTGAAGCAGACGTTGGTCAGCCCCGAAGCCAGCAGCAGGATCCAAAGCGCCGGGTGCTGGCGCATGCCGCGCCAAGCCTGCGGGCGCCATAGCAGAACGCAGGCCAGCGAGACAGCGAAGATGATGGCCGTGGCCCACAGCGGATGCAGGCCCTGGCTTTCCAGCGTTTTGAGCGGCCACCAGGAGAGTCCCCAGACCAGGGCGTTGAAGCCCAGGGCCAGCACGGGCAAAAGCGTTGTCATGCCCGCTCAGCCGTGCATGTCATCGTGGCGGGCAATGTGGAGCAGGCGTGCCAGTTCGTCGCGGTGGTGAATGTGGTTCCAGGCATGCCAGCGCTGGATCAGCCACATCATGCTCGCCACCAGCAAGCCAAAGGCGGTGATGGCGCCAAAGGCACTCAAGCCCAGGCCTGTGGAGAGCGTGTAAAAACCACCCAAGGCCAAAATGCAGGTTTGCTCATTGAAGTTTTGCACGGCAATCGAGCGCCCGGCGCCCATCAGGTTGTGCCCACGGTGCTGCAACAAGGCATTCATGGGCACCACCAGAAAGCCGCCCAGCCCGCCCAGCAAGACCAGGAAGGGCGCGGCTACCCACACGTTGTCGATGAAGTTCATGCCAATGACCAGCAGGCCCATGCCGATGCCCATGGGCATGACCTTGGTGGCTTGTTCCAGCCGCATGCGCATCGAGGCAATGACGGCGCCCACGGCGGTGCCAATCGCCACCACCCCTACCAGCGAGGACGCTTGCGAGGTGCCGTAGCCCAGCGCAGCCGCACTCCAGGCCAGCACGATGTAGCGCAGGTTGCCGCTCACCCCCCAGAACAGGGTGGTGGTGGCGAGCGAGATTTGCCCCAGCTTGTCGCGCCACAAAGCCAGGTTGCAGTGCCAGAAGTCGGGCAACAAGGCGAGCATGTTGCGCGCCATGCTGTGTTCGGGGTTGCTGCGCATGGGGCGCAACTCGGCACCCGTCAGCGGGATGCGGGTGTTGAACCAGGCCGCCAGGCCATAAAAGAAGATGAGCACGGCGATGGCAGCTTCCGGGGGCGTGTCAATGCCGGTGTCGATCAGCGGCAGGTTCAAGGACAGCAGCATGCCGGACAAAGCCGGCCCCACCAGTTGACCGCCCACCAGCACGCCCAGGATGATGGAGGCAATCGTCAGACCCTCGATCCAGCCATTGGCCTTGACCAGCTGGGACGCGGGCAACAGCTCGGTCAGGATGCCGTACTTGGCGGGAGAGTAAGCCGCTGCACCCAGGCCCACCAAGGCATAGGCCAGCAAGGGGTGGGTGCCAAACAACATCAACAAACAGCCGACCACCTTGATCGTGTTGCTGATGAACATCACCTGGCCCTTGGGCCGGGCATCGGCGAAGGCGCCAACAAACGGGGCCAGCACCACATAAAACAGCGCGAACATGGGCACCAGGGCGGCGCGTTGCCACTCGGGGCTGCCATCGTTTTTCAGCAACTCAACCGCAGCCACGAACAGCGCATTGTCAGCCAAAGAGCTGAAAAACTGCGCCGACATGATGGTGTAAAAACCGCGCTTCATGGGGTGGGGGTGGTCAGTTGGCCGAGGCCGTCAGGCCCTTGAAAATGAGGTGGAGGATCACGACGCAGTGGGTTATATCACGGCCCTGCCACAATCTGGCCTATGCCCCGTCCGATCCAAGCCTTCATCCATCCCGCTGCGTTGCAACATAATTTGGCGCGCCTACGACATGCCGCGCCCGATGCCCGCATTTGGGCGGTGGTCAAAGCCAACGCCTATGGCCACGGCATCGAGCGTGTGTTCGACAGTTTGCGCGGCGCCGATGGCTTTGCTTTGCTGGACCTGGACGAGGCGCAGCGCATTCGCGACCTGGGCTGGCGCGGCCCGGTGCTGTTGCTGGAAGGCGCGTTTGAGCCGCGCGACCTGGAGCTGTGCTCTCGCCTGGACCTGTGGCACACCGTGCACTGCGAGGCGCAGATCGATTGGCTGAGCCGCCACAAGACGCAACTGCCGCACCGCGTCTTCCTCAAAATGAATTCCGGCATGAACCGCCTGGGCTTTGCGCCCGACCGCTTTCGCACCGCCTGGACCCGCTTGAACGCCTTGCCGCAAGTGGATGAAATCTCGCTGATGACCCACTTCAGCGACGCTGACGGCGAGCGTGGCATCGACCACCAACTCGCCGTGTTTGGCCGCGTCACCGCCGATTTGCCGGGCGAGCGCTCCTTGGGCAACAGTGCCGCGGTGTTGCGCCATGCCGCCACAGCGGGCGTGATTTCAGACTGGATTCGTCCGGGCATTGCCCTGTATGGCAGCTCGCCGGACGATCCCATCCACAGCATGGCGGACTGGCATTTGCAGCCCACCATGAGCTTGCGCAGCCGCATCATTGGCGTCCAACACCTGCAAGCGGGCGACACGGTGGGCTATGGCTCGCAGTTTCGCGCCACCCAAGCGATGCGCCTGGGCGTTGTGGCCTGTGGCTATGCCGACGGCTACCCGCGTTTGTGCCCCAGTGGCTCGCCGGTGTTGGTGCAAGGCCAGCGCACCCGCTTGGTGGGGCGCGTCAGCATGGACATGGTCACCGTGGACCTCACCGATGTGCCCAAAGCAGACCTGGGCGGCGAGGTCACCTTGTGGGGCCGCGCCAGCACAGGCGAAGTGTTGCCCATTGATGAGCCCGCGCGCGCCGCCGGCACCATTGGCTATGAGCTGATGTGTGCGCTCGCGCCGCGCGTGCCTGTCAGCGTGAGCGACGTGGTCACGCCCTGACTCAGCGCTTGCGCAAGCCCAGCCAAATCACCGCACCCACCACCAGCCCAGCACCCACCAGCTGAATCGGGGCAATGGTCTGGTCCAGCAGCCACCAGGCCAGCACCAAGGCGAAGATGGGCTCCACATTCATGATGGCCGAGTTGCCCACCACGCCCAGACGCGGCAGCACCGTGAACAAAATGGTGAAGGCCGTGCCGTAAAGAAAGGTCAGCGCGGCCAAGCCCCACCACCCCGCCACGCTGGTGGGCAAATGGGGGCCCCCTTGCGCACCGATGAAGCCCAGCGCCACCACGCCGGCCAGCAGCATGCTGCTGAGGGTGCGCAAACGGCCATCCAGGCCCTGGGTTTCATGTTGTGTCCAGACCAAGGCCAGGCCAAAGAACGCGCCGGCCGCCAAGGCAAAGGCGACACCGGCGCCAATGCGGTCCCATTGCGCGGCCGACCCCAGGCCCGAAGCGGCACCCAGCACATCCAAGGCCAGCGCCAATCCCAACAAAATGACCGGCATGGCCAAGACCAGGGCGCGCTCGGGCTTGCGCCGGTACAGCAGGCCGTCCCACAAGGCCGCCCACAAGGGGTAAGTGTTGAAGGCCAACAAGGCCAGGGCCACCGGCAAGCGCGCCACCGAGGAGTAAAGGCACTGGCTTTGCAAGGCGATGCACAGGCCAATCAAGGGCAAGGCGCGTTTGTGCTGGGGCGTCAATTGCAAGGACACGCGTTGAAAGATCACCAGCAGGCCCACCACCAGGGCGGTCACCAAGCTGCGGCAAGCCACGGCGGTCGCCACGTCCAGGCCGCTGCTGAAGGCGACGCGGGCGGCCACATGGTTGGCGCCCATCATGAAGGCAATCAGCAACAGCGTGGCAAACGCTGTCAGGCTGAGCGCACGGGCTGCCGTCATGCCTCGGCCAGCGGGTAAAGGCCTTTGACGCGTGCGTGCAGGCGGCTCAAACCCAGCAAGGCGTTGGTGAAGGGGGTGGCCACCCCGGTCATCTGCCCCAGTTCCTGGACGGCGCCCACCAGCGCATCGAGCTCCACTGCCCGGCCCGCTTCCACATCTTGCAGCATCGAGGTTTTGAAAGCGCCCAGCCGCCTGGTCAGCACATGGCGGTCTTGCGGCTGCTGGTCGATGGTCAACCCCAGCAGGTTGCCAATGGCTTTGGCCTCCAACATCACGCTGGAGACGAAATCAAGCACCAGCGGGTCGGCCAGCACCAAATCGGACGTCGCCCCGGTGATGGCGCTCACGGGGTTCATGGTCATGTTGCCCCACAGCTTGTACCAGGTGTCTTGCTGAATGCAGGGCGACAGCGTGGCCTGAAACCCGGCTTCTTGCAGCCATTGGTAGACGCGTTGTGTGGCCGCGCTGTTGACCCCCGAGGGCTCGCCCACGATCAGGCCATTGCCAAAATGGTGTTGCACATGGCCGGGCGAGCGCATGGCACAACTGGAGTGCACCACACAGCCAATGATCTGGTGGGCCGGGATGGCTTTCGCCAAGCGGCCTTGTGGGTCCACGCTGGACAAGGATCGGTTGGCCCAGGCCCCCCCAAAGCCTTGCAAAAACCACCAGGGCACGCCGTTCATGGCGGTCAGCACTTGGGTGGTGGGCGTCATCATCGGCGCAATTTGTGGCACGACCTGTTCCAAGGCTGGGGCTTTCACCGCCAACACAATCAAGTCTTGCGCGCCCAAGTCCGCGGCCTTGTCAGAGGCGATGACCTGCACCGTGTGATCGCCTTGCGCATCGCTCATGCGCAAGCCATGTTCATGCAAGGCCTTCAAGGTCTCGCCCCGCGCCAGCACGCTCAGCTGCACGCCTGGCAAGCGTGCCAGCAGCACGCCCATCCAGCCCCCAATGGCGCCTGCGCCCACCACACAGATTTTCATGATGACAGCCTCACTGACGGTAAGAAGTGTCCAGTCGGTCGACTTGGCGCACCAGGGCCTCGAACACATCGCGACCGGCCCCATGGTTCGGGTTGAACTGCAGGGCATCGCGCGTGCAACGCTCGGCAACGGCTTCGGACACGGGAATCGCAGGCCCCATGCTGAAGGTGGCCATCTGAATTTCGCAGGCCCGTTGCAAGGTCCACAGAATCGCAAAAGTCTGGGGCACCGTGTGGCCCCAGGCCAGCAGGCCATGGTTGCGCAAAATCACGGCGGGCTTGTGGCCAATGCTTTTGAGCACCCGCGGCCCTTCGTCGGCGTGGATGGTGATGCCCTCAAAGTCATGGTAGGCCACCATGTTGTGCAACTGCGCGCTGTAAAAGTTGGTTTGTTGCAGGCCGCCTTGCAAACAGGCCACGGCCACACCGGCCGTGGTGTGGGTGTGCATGACGCAGTGCGCGCCTTCAATGCCATCGTGCAAGGTGCTGTGCACCACAAAGCCCGCTGGGTTGACCGAATGGCTGGAGCCATCGAGGACCTGCCCTTGCAAGTCGATCTTGACCAGGTTGCTGGCCGTCACCTCGCTGTAATGCAAGCCGAACGGGTTGATCAAGAAATGTTTTTCGCCACCGGTGACGCTGTTGGGCAAACGCACCGTGATGTGGTTGTAGATCATTTCCGTCCAGCCCAGGTGCGCGAACACGCGGTAGCAGGCGGCCAGCTCGACGCGGGCAGCCCACTCATCGGGATGGCAGGTGGCAGGGGAGGCGACGCTCATGGTGACAAGCTCCAGCAGGTTTCAGGCCATCGTTGGACAGCCCCAAGATCAGTAGGTGCCACCACCCGCGCTGGGGGTGACGCCTGGTTTGAAGCGTGCGGCCAGTGCGGCGGTGTGACGGGTCAGCAGGTTGCCGTCCAGGCCCACGCCCACAAACAGGCCGCCACGGTCCAGGTAATGGCGCGACAGGGTTTCATCGGGGGTGAGGAAGCCGGGGGCTTTGCCCGCTTTGAGGATGCGGGCAAATGCGTCTTCAATGGCGGCACGCACCACCGGGTGGTCCGGCTGGCCGATGTACCCCAGCGACGCTGACAGGTCAGCCGGTCCGATGAAGACGCCATCGACGCCTTCCACCGCCGCAATCGCATCCAGGTTGTTCAGCGCGGTTTGCGTCTCGGCTTGCACCAGCACGCAGATTTGGTCGTTGGCTTCCTTGCCGTAGTTGGCCAGACGGCCCCAGCGCGAAGCACGGGCGCCGCCCATGCCACGAATGCCTTGCGGCGGGTAGCGGCAAGCCTGGACCACGGCATGGGCTTGCTCGGCGGTGTCCACCATGGGGACCAGCACGGTTTGCACGCCCAGGTCCAGGTACTGCTTGAGCAAGGTGGTGCCGGCGTGGCCGTGGCCCACCGGCACGCGCGCGATCGCGTGGGTGGCCGGGTAGGCGGCAATGGCTTGCAACTGGCCCAGGATGGAGTTCAGATCGTTGGGCGCATGTTCGCCGTCAACGAGCAGCCAGTCAAAGCCGGCACCGGCGCAAATTTCGGCGGTGTAAGGGCTGGCCAGGCCCATCCACAAGCCAATTTGGGCGCGTTTTTCGTGGAGGGCTTTTTTGAACGGATTGAGAGGAGTTTGCATGGCGTGGTCTCAGGCGGTGGGGGGGTTGAAATAGGGGTGAAGGCTGCTGATCTTGGCATCATAGGCGGGGGCGTAATCGTCGATTTGAAGCGTCACGCCCAGCAAGTCGCGTTGGATACAGACATCGAAATGCCGGTGCAGGACCGCCTTCAAGGCCTCGCCCGTGCGCTGCTTGACCGCATCGCTGCGGCCAGGGCCCATGCGCAGGTTCAGGTAAATGAAGGCGTAATCTTTGCCCGCAGGCGGCTTACCGTCGGCGACGGCGAAATGGGCGGCGGGATACGCGAGCACGCGGGTGCCACCCAGCGGAAACACTGCCTTGTCGTGTTCGTCGCGCTGCGCCAGCATGGTGTCGGCCAGGTCGCGACAGAGCTGCGTCAGATCGGCGCGGCCTTCGATGTTGGGGCTGTAAAGAATGACCAGGTGTGGCATGTGAGGCGCTTTCGTGTTCAGGCGGTGGGCAAAGGCGTCACCGGAAAAATCGCGTTGATTTGCCCGGTGCCCGAGCTGCCAAAGTAAGGCGTGATGATTTCCACCGGGGCCGTGTAGTGCTCTGCGCCCATGGCGCCCAGCAGCATGGCGGTGTCGTGCATGCCGCCCTCGCCCCAGCATTTTTCGTTGTACAGCGGCAGCATTTTGTAAAAAGTGGCCCAGTCACCTTGCCGCCAGAGTTCCACCACGCGGTGGTCCACTTGCTCCAAAAACGGGTCCCAGACCTTGTGCATGAATTCGGGGGCGGTGCCGTTGTTGGCAAAGTGGTGCGACAGCGAGCCGCTGGCAAAAATCGCCACCGTGCCGTCATAGCGCTCCTCGATGGCGCGGCGCACGGCCAGGCCAAACCGGGCGCTGGTGGGCAAGTCGTGCCAGACGCACCAACCGGAGACGCCGACCACCTTGAAATGCTGGTCCTCGTTCATGTAGCGCATGGGCACCAGGGTGCCGTATTCCAGGCCGAGCGAGGTGTTGCTGTGCGCGCGCGAGGCAATGCCCATCTCGTTGGCCACATCGGCGATCAGGTGCCCCAAGACCGGATTGCCCGGGTAGGCATAGGGCATGTTCTTGATGAAGTGCGGCAACTCGTTGCTGGTGTAGACGCCTTGGAAATGCGCCCCACAATTGATGTGGTACTCGCTGTTGACCAGCCAGTGCGTGTCAAACACCACGATGGTGTCCACGCCGAGCGCGCGGCAGCGCCGGCCGATTTCATGGTGGCCGTCAATCGCGGCTTGGCGGCAACCTTTGTGGGGGCCGTCCAACTCCGACAGGTACATCGAGGGCACATGCGTGATCTTGGCGGCGAGGGCTAGCTTACCCATGGTGGCGCTCCTTCAGGCGGGGAATGGTGTGGGTCACGCTCAGACGCCCCAGTGCGGAATGTGGTGGCTGCCCAGGGACACCGCCACGTTTTTGGGCTCACAAAACACTTCGTAGCTCCAGGTGCCGCCTTCGCGGCCGGTGCCACTGGCCTTGGTACCGCCAAAAGGTTGGCGCAAATCGCGCACGTTCTGGCTGTTGACAAAGCACATGCCGGCTTCCACGGCCGCGGCCACGCGGTGGGCGCGGCCCAGGTTTTCGGTCCACACATAGCTCGAGAGGCCGTACTGAATGTCGTTGGCCAGCGCAATCGCATGGGCCTCGTCCTTGAACGGAATCAGGCAGGCCACGGGGCCAAAAATTTCATCCTGGGCGATTTTCATGCGGTTGTCCACGTCGGCAAACACCGTGGGCCAGACATAGTTGCCACGGCGCACGCGCTCGGGCAATTCGGGCGCGTAGCTGGGGCGGTCCAGGCCACCGCAAACCAGGGTCGCGCCCTCTTTAGGGCCGAGCTCGATGTAGCTGCGCACTTTGGCCAGATGGGCGGCGCTGATCATCGGACCCACAATGGTTTGCTCGTCCAGCGGGTCGCCCACGCGAATGCGTTTGGCGCGCTCGCTGAACTTCTGCACAAAGTCGGCGTAAATGCTTTGCTGCACCAGGATGCGGCTACCAGCCGTGCAGCGCTCGCCGTTGTTGGAGAAGATCATGAACACCGCGGCATCGAGCGCGCGCTCCAGGTCGGCGTCGTCAAAGATCACAAAGGGCGACTTGCCGCCGAGCTCCATGCTGAACTTTTTCAGGCCCGCGCTCTTCACAATGCGGTTGCCCGTGGCAGTCGATCCGGTGAAGGAAATGGCGCGCACATCGGGGTGCGCCACCAAGGGTTCGCCGGCGTCGCGGCCATAGCCATGCACCAGGTTCAACACACCGGGCGGGATGCCCGCTTCCAGCGCCAGCTCGCCCAGTCGTGCGGCCGTCATGGGCGAGAGCTCGCTCATTTTCAGCACCGCCGTGTTGCCAAAGGCCAGGCAAGGCGCGACCTTCCAGGTGGCGGTCATGAAGGGCACGTTCCACGGGCTGATCAGCGCGCACACGCCCACCGGATGAAACAGGGTGTAGTTCAGGTGCGTGGGCGTGGGGTAGGTGTGGCCGTCCACGCGGGTGCACATTTCGGCGAAGTAGGCAAAGTTGTCGGCGGCGCGGGGCACCAGCTGTTTGCCGGTTTGGGCAATCACCTGGCCGCAGTCATTGGTCTCGGTTTGGGCAATCTCGGGCACGTGGCGCGTGATCAACTCGCCGAGCTTGCGAATCAGCTTGGCGCGCTCAGGCGCAGGCGTTTGGGCCCAGGCCGGGAAGGCCGCTTTGGCCGAGGCGACAGCGGCGTTGACCTCGTCTTCCCCGCCAGCCGCCACTTCGGCCAGCACTTCTTGGGTGGCGGGGTTCACGGTTTCAAAATAGGTGCGACCCGCCACAGATTGGCCATGGATCAGGTGATCGATTTTTTTCATGCGGATGCTTTCCGGTTCAGATCAGGGCGATTTCGTTTTCAAGGGCGCCCACACCCTCGATGGTGGTGACAATGCGGTCGCCCGGCTGGCAGTCCACCACGCCATCGGGCGTGCCCGTCAGGATCAGGTCGCCCGGCGAGAGCGTCATGAAGCTGGAGAAGTAGGCGATCAGGGTGGCCACGTCAAAAATCATGTCGCGGGTGTTGCCTTGTTGGGTGACTTGGCCGTTGACCGTGGTTTGCAGCGCCAGGTTCATGGCGCCGCCAGGGCGTTGGTGAATGTCGGCGGCGTCGACGCGCCAGGGGCCAATGGGGGTGCAGGTGTCGCGGTTTTTCACCCGCAAGTTGGGCCGGTACCAGTTTTCCAGGTAGTCGCGAATGGCGTAATCGTTGGCCACCAGGTAGGCGCCGACGAAATCCAGGGCGTCCTCTTTGGACACATGGCGTGCCGTGCGGCCCACCATCACCGCCAACTCGCATTCGTAATGCATGTAGCTCACCCCGGCGGGGCGGCGGGTCAGCGCCCGGTGGCCGATCAAGGCGCCCTCGCCTTTGACGAAGGCCAGCGGCTCCTTGGGGGGCTCTTTGAAGGCCAGCTCTTTGGCGTGGTCTGCGTAGTTCAGGCCCAGCGCCAGGATGGTGCGAGGCCGCGGTGTGGGCAGCAAAGGGGGCAGCCATTGCACGGCGTCAAAGCTCACCCGTTGACCGTCTTCGAGCCGCAAGGCGCCCTCGTTCTCAACGGCATTGAACACATGGTTTTGGTAAACCACCCGCGCGTGCTTCATGCGCCTTCTCCTACCAAGCGGTGTTGCATCACCCCCAAGCCTGGCACCGAGGGTGCGCGGATGTCGATCACATCGCCCACACGGGCGCGGGGCCGACGGCCGGCGTCCGGGCCGCTGTCACACACATCCAGGCCCAGCATCAGCACATCGGCAGGGCGCAGGGTCATGAATTCGCCGACATCGGCCACCAGGGTGGACAGCGGGCGGCGCATGCGGCCCAAGTCCACCTGCTGGCACAGCACATCGTTGATGCGCACTTCCAGCGTCAAGTGGTTGGGCTGTGGCAGATCGGCGGCGGGCAGCAGCTGCGGCCCCACGCCCAAAAAGCTGTCCAGGCATTTGTATTTCACAGGGGGGCGGTAAAAGCCTTGCTCGGCAATGCTGTGCGGCAAAGACACATCGTTCAGCAACACATAGCCGCGCCAAGCGCCTTGCCCGCTGAAGACCAGGCCCAAGGTCGCGCCGATTTCCACTTCTGTGTGACCGGCTGGCACCACAATGGCGCCTTGGTGGGGCGTCCAGGTGTTGGCGGTTTTGACATACAGCACCGGAGCAACCGGTGCCGCTTTGTAGGGCAGCGACGGCATGGCGGCCTCGCAGGCTTGCCATTCGGCTTGGCTGTTGAGCAGCACGCCGTAGACCGTGCCGTGCAGGGGCATGGGAGAAGGGGTCATGTCAGGGTTTCCGTTTCTGCGGCGGCGCTGGCGCGGGGAAAGCGCTGGGCCATCGGGCCAGGGGCCGAGTTTTCCAGGGCCACCACCTGGTCCAGCAAGGCATAGAGCTGGGTCAGTTGGGTGCGTCCCAATTGTTGTTCCATCCACTGGTAATGGGCTTCGACTGTGTCCGACAGCGATTGCACCAAGGCCAAGCCGCGCGCCGTCGGCAGCACCACCGTGCGCCGTTGGTCGCCGGGGTCACGGGCGCGCTCGATCAGGCCATCGCGCTCCATGCGGGCCAGCACGCCCGTGAGGCTCGGCCCCAGAATGAAAGCCTCGCGCGCGATGCGGCCGGTTTCCACGCCGCGACCGCCTTGGTCCTGGTTTTCACCCAGCACCCGCAACACGCGCCATTGCTGGTCGCTCAGGCCATGTTGGCGCAGGCCCGGACGGGTGTGCGCCATCACCGCCTCACGCGCTTGCAGCAGCAAGCGGGGCAAATTGCGATGCAAAAAAGTGGTGACCATGCGAAATTATTTAACTTATTAAATTTTTGTCAAGTCGGTCTTTCCTGAGCCCCGGCTACCATTGCCCCATGGCCAAAGAAAAAACCCTGTTCAGTTGTACCGATTGCGGCGGCACCAGCCCGAAATGGCTGGGCAAGTGCCCCAGCTGCGGTGCCTGGAACACCTTGGTGGAAAGCGTGGCAGAAATCCCGGGTGCCAGCAAGAACCGTTACAGCGGCATGGCCGCCTTGGCGCCCAGCGCCGCGGTGGCCACCCTGGCCGAGATCGAAGCCAGTGACGTGGCGCGCACCCCCTCGGGTCAGGAGGAGTTGGACCGCGTGCTGGGCGGGGGCATCGTCGAGGGTGGTGTGGTGCTGATCGGTGGCGACCCGGGCATTGGCAAATCCACCTTGTTGTTGCAGGCTATGGACGGCCTGCAGCGCAGCGGCATGAGCACCCTGTATGTGACCGGCGAAGAGTCGGGCGCGCAGGTCGCCTTGCGCTCACGCCGTCTGGGCTTGGACCACAGCCAGGTGCAAGTCCTGGCCGAAACCCAGCTGGAAAAAGTGCTCGCCACGGTCGACAAATTGCAACCCGCCGTGGTGGTCATGGACTCGATCCAAACGGTCTACTCGGACCAGCTGACCAGCGCCCCTGGCTCGGTGGCCCAGGTGCGTGAATGCGCGGCGCATCTGACGCGCATGGCCAAAAGCACCGGCACCGCCGTCATTTTGGTCGGCCACGTCACCAAAGAAGGCGCGCTGGCCGGCCCGCGTGTGCTCGAGCACATGGTGGACACGGTGCTGTATTTCGAAGGCGACACGCACTCCACCTACCGGTTGGTGCGGGCCATCAAAAACCGTTTTGGCGCCGTCAATGAAATTGGCGTGTTTGCCATGACCGAGCGCGGCCTCAAAGGGGTCAGCAACCCCAGCGCCATTTTTCTGAGCCAGCACAGTGAGCCAGTGCCTGGCAGTTGTGTGCTGGTCACCCTGGAAGGCACCCGCCCCATGCTGGTGGAAATTCAAGCCCTGGTGGACAGCGGCGGCCCGAGCCCGCGGCGTCTGTCGGTGGGCCTGGACCGCGACCGACTGGCCATGCTGCTGGCGGTGTTGCACCGCCATGCCGGCGTGGCCTGCATGGACCAGGATGTGTTTGTCAATGCGGTCGGGGGCGTGCGCATCAGCGAGCCCGCGGCGGACCTGGCGGTGATGTTGTCGATTCAGAGCAGCTTGCGTGGCAAGCCCCTGCCCAAAGGCTTTATTGCGTTTGGCGAGGTTGGTTTGGCCGGCGAAGTTCGACCGGCACCGCGTGGGCAAGAGCGCTTGCGCGAAGCCGCCAAGCTGGGGTTTTCACAAGCCATCATTCCCAAGGCGAATGCGCCCAAAAAGCCGATCGATGGCCTGACGGTGCACGTGGTGGAACGGGTGGACGAGGCCATTCAATGTGTCCGGGCATTGGATTGACGCGCCTGCAAGCCTGAGACAATGCAGCCATGAATTTCCAAAAAATCCTGGTGCTGCTGGGCGGCATCGTGTTGGTGGGGCTGGCTTACCGTGCTTACGGCTGGGCCGGCGTCGCCATGGCGGTCACCGGCGGCGTGATGTGGATGCTGTTGCACTTCACCCGGCTGATGCAGGTGCTCAAGCGCGCGGCCAAACGCCCCATCGGCTTTGTCGACAGCGCGGTGATGCTCAATGCCAAGCTCCGACCCAAGGTCACCCTGATGCATGTCGTTGCGCTGACCAAAAGCCTGGGCCAGCTGGAAACCCCCAAGGACGCCCAGCCTGAAATTTTCACTTGGACCGATGGCTCCCACTCGGTGGTGCGCTGCGAATTTTTGAATGGCCGGCTCCAAAGCTGGACATTGACCCGACCTGAAGTGACAGAAGACCCGCCCAACGGGTCGTAAAATCATTGCTTACCTGTTTTTGACCCTGAGAGGATTTCCATGAGCGTCCTGCCCCCATCGATGGCCGACCGTGACGGCAAAATTTGGATGGACGGCCAGCTGGTTGACTGGCGCGATGCCAAGATCCACGTGCTGACCCACACCCTGCACTATGGCTGCGGCGCCTTCGAAGGTGTGCGGGCCTACAACACGGCCCAAGGCACGGCCATTTTCCGTTTGCAGGAGCACACCGAGCGCTTGTTCAACAGCGCCAAGATCCTGCGCATGAACATTCCTTTCACGCACGACCAAGTCAACGAGGCGCAACGCCAGGTGGTGCGCGAGAACAAGCTGGAAAGCTGCTACCTGCGCCCCCTGACCTGGATCGGCTCGCAAAAGCTGGGCGTCTCGCCCAAGGGCAACACCATTCACCTGATGGTGGCGGCCTGGGCTTGGGGTGCTTACCTGGGCGAAGAGGGCTTGAAGCGCGGCATTCGCGTCAAGACCTCCAGCTACACGCGTCACCATGTGAACATCACGATGACGCAGGCCAAGGCGGTGAGCAACTACACCAACTCCATCCTCGCCAACATGGAAGCCACCGACGATGGCTACGACGAGGCCTTGCTGCTCGACACCAGCGGCTTTGTGTCCGAAGGCGCAGGCGAGAACGTGTTTGTCATCAAGGGCGGCGTGATTTACACCCCCGATTTGTCGGCCGGCGCCCTCAACGGCATCACCCGCAACACGGTGTTCCACATCGCCAAGGACCTGGGCCTGGAGATTGTGCAAAAGCGCATCACCCGCGATGAAATCTACATCGCCGATGAGGCCTTCTTCACCGGCACGGCCGCCGAAGTGACGCCCATTCGCGAGCTCGACCGTGTCGAGATCGGCAGCGGCTCGCGCGGTCCGATCACCGAGAAGATCCAGAACGGCTTCTTCGACATCGTCAACGGCCGCAACCCCAAGTACGCCCACTGGTTGACCTTGGTTTGAGGCAAGAGAGATCATCATGAGCAATGTGGTTGAACTCCTGGCCAAAGACCTGAACGGTCACGGCGGCGTTTTCTGCCCCAATCCCAAGGCCGACATGGCCTTGTGGAACAGCCATCCCAAGGTCTACCTGGACGTGGCCAAGACCGGCTCAGCCAAGTGCCCTTATTGCGGCACCGTCTACCAATTGAAGGCGGGCGAGCACGTGGGTGGCGGGCATTGAGTCACTGATCATCGCGCCCCAATGGATTGGGGACGCGGTGATGACCGAGCCCTTGTTGCGCCGATTGGCTGCGCGAGGGGAGCGGCTGACGGTGGGCGCACTGCCTTGGGTGGCACCGGTCTACCGGGCCATGCCCCAGGTGCACGAGGTCATTGAATTTCCGTTTCAGCATGGCGGCTTGCAATGGCAGGCGCGCAAGGCACTCGCGCGTCAGTTGCGCGGTCGCTTTGCACGCGCTTATGTCTGCCCCAACTCACTGAAAAGCGCTTTGTTGCCCTGGCTCGCAGGCATTCCCGTGCGGGTGGGCTACACCGGTGAGACCCGTTGGGGCCTGATCAATCAGTGCTTGCCCAACCCGTCCAAAACCCAGCGCCCGCCCATGGTGGACTTTTATGCGGCCTTGAGTCAATCCACCTCCGATGCAAACCCCGCGCCGCAGCTGCAATTGCCGCCGCAGGTCTTGGCCGCCACCTTGCAGCAGCAAGGCTTGAGCGCACAGGGCTATGTGGTGTTTGCGCCGGGGGCCGAGTACGGTCCGGCCAAGCGCTGGCCTGCTGCGCATTTTTCCGCGCTGGCGCAGCAACTCGACAAGCCTGTGGTGCTGTTGGGGTCGGGCAAGGAAGCGGCTTTGTGCGAAGACATCGCTGGGCCTGTCAATGCCTTGCGGCCTCACCAGTGCCGCAATCTGGCCGGCGCCACTACGCTGATGGAGGCCTTCGCCTTGATTGCCGCGGCGCACCGCGTGGTCAGCAACGACTCCGGCTTGATGCATGTGGCGGCGGCCTTCGGTGTGCCACAGGTCGCCGTTTATGGGTCGTCCAGCCCAGAACACACACCACCGTTGAACCCTTTGGCGCAGGTGCTGTGGCTCAAGCGTGATGCCAGCTACCAGCCCCCCTTGGATTGCGCGCCTTGTTTCAAGCGCGACTGTCCCTTAGGCCATACCCGCTGCTTGCAGGACATTTCGCCTGAGCGGGTGTGGGTCGCTTTGGCTCAGCCCTGAGGGCCAAAGCGCTGCAATTGCTGATGCATTTGCAGCGTGATGCGCTCGATCAATTCGCCCGCTGCCGGCAAGTCGTGAATCAGCCCGACGGCTTCGCCCACGGTGGCATGGGCGCGTGAAAAATCCCCCGCTTGCACGCCGGCATCGTAGTCCGCGCGTGCTGCCTGCGGGTCGCGTGCCAAGTCGTCGATGCGCTCTTCCCAAGCCTGGTGCAGCGCGTTGCGTATCGCTCGGAAATCGTAGGGTGCCGGCCAATTCTTGCGGCGCAAGATGTCGAACACCGCACTGCGCGCGGTGCCGTCGCCATTGGTGTGAACTGCCTGCTGTTTCGCGCCAGCAGCGGCCAAGCTTTCTTGGGTGGCCCACAGCCGCGAGCCCATCAGCACGCCGTCCGCACCCATCATCAAAGCGGCTGCCACGCCGCGGCCATCGCCCACGCCACCGGCCGCCAGCAACATCACTTCGGGGGCTTGGCGGGTCAGCACATCGGCCAACTCGGGCACCCAGGCCAGGGTGCTGCGGCCTTGCAAGGCGTTGATGCCGTGCCCGCCCGCCTCCGTGCCCTGGGCAACAATCACTTGCGCACCCGCCTCCAGCGCCCAGGGCAGTTGCGACAGCTGTTGGATCTGGCAGATCAAAGCGGCGCCACGCGCGCGGATGCGTGCGGCATAAGGCCGTGGGTCGCCAAACGACAGCATCACCGCTGCCGGCACATGCGCCTGGCTCAACAGCCAATCCAGCGCCGAGGCGTCTTCGTCCAGTTTCCAGGTGATGAAGCCGCAGCCCAGGCGGCGCAACGCGCTTGGGGCGTCTTGCAACAAGTGCTGGGCCAGCATGTACTCGCGCTGGGTCCAGGCCAGGTCGCCATAGCCGCCGCCCACCAGGCCGAGCGCACCGCTGCGCGCGCAGGCGGCACTGAGGGCTGCGCCAGAGGCCAAAGCCATCGGTGCCAAGGCGATGGGCGTTGCAAGTTCAAAGCGTTGGGTCAATCGGGTTGAGACGGTCATGTCGGCATTGTGGGGGAAATTTCTCGCGGCAGTGTCACCACAAAGCTGGAGCCGCCCCCAGCCCGTTCTTCGTACCGAACCTGGCCGCGGTGTCGTTGCGCAATCGCGCGCACCAGTGCCAGGCCCAGACCCGCCCCCCCATCCACCGAACCGGGGATGCGGTAAAACGGTTCGAAGATGCGGTCACGCAAAGGTTCGGGGACACCAGGGCCGCGGTCGCTGACGCTCAGGCTGAGCCACTGCTCGTTTTCAATCCGCAAGCGCACCTGAATGTCTTCCTGGCTGCCATGCCGGCGCGCGTTGTCGATCAGGTTGCGCAGCATGCGGCGCATCAGCCGCGGCACGCCGGGCACGGCCAGGCTCTGGGGATCGTCGCCCAGGTCCAGCGCGACTTGGGTGGCCGCACACTCTTCGCTGGCCAAGCCGGTCAGGTCGATGCTCTCTACGGTGCCCACATCGGCCTGTGGCGCATCGAGCCGGCTGGCCAGCAGAATTTCCTCGATCAGCTCATCCAGTTCAGCAATGTTGCGCGTCATTTCTTCGCGCAGCGCCGGGCTGGCCTGGTCGCCCAGCAACTCCAGCCCCATGCGAATGCGCGTCAGCGGCGTGCGCAACTCATGCGAGGCATTGGCCAGCAGCGATTTGTGCGATACCAAAAGCTTTTCAATTTGCGCGGCAGCGTGGTTGAACCGTTGCGCCAGATAGGCCACTTCATCGTGCCCAGTTTGCTCGACGCGCGCAGACAGGTTGCCCATGCCCCATTGCTCCACGCCGTGTTGCAGCCGCTCCAGTCGCCGCGTCAGGCGGCGTGTGATCGGGTAGGTGGCCAAGGCCACCGCCAACGCCACCACCGACAGTGACCATAAAAAGCCATAGGGTGGGCGTGTCCAGAAAGTGCGGGGCTCGCGTGGCAGATGGATGTGCAGCAACTCGCCATCGCTGAGCCGCACAAAAAATTCCGGGCCCGGCCCGAATTTCCCCAGGGGCAGGTGCTCCATGCCGGGGATCACGGCTTTGCGCTCCTCGGGCAAGCCATCGGGGGGCCGCAAGCGTGCTTTGCCTTCGCCAATGACCACGCCGCTTTCGGCGCGCACCACCACGTCACGCAAGGGCGGTTCGGTGGTGAGCCGCACGACCCAACTGGCCAGCAGGGTGAGCAAGGCCACGGCAAAAACGACGGCCAGCCAGATGCGGACGTAAAGGTGACTGGCGAGCGCTCTGCGCATGGTGTCCTCCTGTGCACGCCCTCAGAGGGCGTCAATCCTGTTGTTTGGCGAAAACATAGCCAACCCCGCGCACCGTGAGAATGCGCTTGGGCGCTTTCACATCGGTTTCGATGGCGGCACGAATGCGGCCCATGTGCACATCGATGGAGCGGTCAAAGGCTTCGAGCTCGCGCCCGCGCACGGCTTCCATGATCTGTTCGCGGGTCAGCACGCGGCCGGCGCGCTCTGCCAGCACCAGCAACAGGTCAAATTGGTAAGAGGTGAGCTCACAAGGCTGGCCGCCCACCGACAGGGTGCGGCCGTCGCGGTCGATCTCCAGCGCGCCAAAGCGCAGCACAGACGATTGCGCCTGGCCACTGCTGCCAGCGGGCGAGAGCGCATGCCGGCGCAGCACGGCCCGGATACGTGCCAACAATTCGCGGGGCTCAAAGGGTTTGGGCATGTAATCGTCGGCGCCCAATTCCAGTCCGACCACGCGGTCCATCGGGTCGCCCTTGGCGGTCAGCATCAAAACCGGCGTCAAGCCCACCGGGCCCGGCAATGCGCGGATGCGCCGGCAGACCTCTAGGCCATCCAGGTCGGGGAGCATCAGGTCCAGAATGACCAGGTCGGGGGGCGGGCTGCCCGTCACCCTGTCCAGACCGCTTTGGCCGTTGGGCGCGTGCGCCACTTGAAAGCCAGACTGCCGCAGGTAGTCGCTCACCATCTGGGCCAAGCGCTGATCGTCTTCGATGATGAGCAAGGAGTCCATAAAAGGGTCAGTGTATGCCAGTCAATTCCAGAGAAGGCCCGCCTGATGCACAGTCGGCGTGTCCTGGGCGGTAAAGAATCGTAAATCACTTGCCTGTTGTTGGACAATGTACGCATGAGTTTTCAACCCCGTGATGTGCATGCTGGTCCTGACTTGCACGCACCCGATACTGCAAGCGCTTGCGGCCTTTGGGGCGTGCTGGCACATCAGGCCGCGCGGCGACCCACAAAGCTCGCCCTGAAGTTTGAAACGCAGGCCTGGACCTATGCCACGCTGGCCACCGCTGCAACGCATGCCGTGCGACAGTTGCAGGCGCGCGGCGTGCGCGCGGGGGACCGCGTGGCCTACCTGGGGCTCAACCATGCCGCGCAATTGGTGGTCTTGTTTGCGCTGGCCCGATTGGGCGCCGTGCTGGTGCCTTTGAATTTTCGGCTGGCCCCCGCGGAGTGGGACAAGGTGCTGCAAGACTGCACCCCTGGCGCGCTGTGTCACGATGACACCTGGGCAGACGCGGCGCAAGCATTGGCGGCGCGCCACGGCCTGGCTTGCTGGCCTGTCACCGCATGTCTTACGCCCACCGCTTCGCCGTCAGAAACCGCAGACCCCTGGACGCCACCCGCGCCCGCATGGGGCGATGCCCCGGTGTTGTTGGTGTACACCTCGGGCACCACAGGCCAGCCCAAGGGCGCCGTTCACACCCAAGCCAATTTGCTGGCCAACATGCAGGCGGCGGCACAGGTGCAATCGCTGCAGCCCTCAGACCATGTGCTGACCGTGCTGCCCTTGTTTCATGTGGGTGGCTTGTGCATTCAGACCTTGCCGGCCTTGTGGGCGGGCGCCTCGGTGTGCCTGTTGGCGCGTTTTGAGCCGACCAGCTTTCTGCAGGCCGTTGTCCAGGAGCGTCCCAGCCTGACCTTGGTGGTGCCCGCGGTCATGAAGGCGCTGATCGAGCATCCGCAGTGGGCCAGCACGGCCTTGGATTCTTTGCGTGCCGTCTGGGCCGGCTCCAGCAGCTTGCCCAGCGACAGCGTCCAGGCTTTTTTGGAGCGGGGCATCCCTTTGTGCAATGTCTACGGCGCGACGGAAACAGGGCCGTTCTCGATCGCCTTGCCTGAGCAGCAGGCCTACAGCCATGTCGGCGATTGTGGTTGGCCAGCGCCCGGTGTGTCGGCCTGTTTGGCGCCGCCCGAGGCCCCTGCCAGTGGCGCACAGGATGGCGTGGGCGAGGTGTGGCTGCGCGGCCCCGCGGTGGTCACGCACTACTGGCCGAACATTCCAGCACTGGATGCACAGGGCTGGTTTCACAGCGGCGACCTGGGCGCGCGTGGGCCCGATGGCAGCTGGCGCATTGTGGGCCGCGCCAAAGACATGATCATTTCGGGCGGTGAAAACATCTACCCGGCAGAAATCGAAAACCTGCTGCTGCAACACCCTGCCGTGCTCGAGTGCGCGGTGCTGGGCCAGCCCGACCCGCGTTGGGGCGAGGCGGTGGTGGCGGTCGTGGTGCTGCGCGCGCAGGATGTGCCCGCGCCCAGCGATGAGGCCTTGTTGGCCAGCGTGCGCTCAGGCTTGGCGCGCTACAAGCACCCACGTCGGGTCGTGCGCGTCAGCGCGTTGCCCAAGACGGCGCTGGGCAAAGTGCAAAAAGACCTGCTGCGCGCCCAGCTTTGAACGCCCTTTGGCGGGCCTCAGCGTGGGTGGACGCGGGATGCCAAGCCCACCAACAGCAGCACCGGCAAGCCCAGTAAAGCGGTGCAGGTGAAGAAGGTGGCGTAACCGTGGGCGTCCACAAACACGCCTGAAAACCCCGCCAGCCATTTGGGCATCAGCAGCATCATGGAACTGAACAAGGCGTATTGCGTGGCGGAGTACTGCACCTGCGTGAGGCCCGACAGGTAGGCAATGAAGGCCGCCGAGGCAATGCCGCTGGCCAGGTTGTCGGCCGAAATCACCCATACCAGTGCTGTGAGGTTGTGGCCCACGCCGCCCAACCAGGCAAACAACAGGTTGCTGCCAGCGCTCAGAAGGGCCCCCAGCATCAGGATGCGCATCACGCCCAGGCGCAGGGACAGCACGCCCCCAATGAAGGCGCCCAGCAAGGTCATGAGCACGCCAAACACCTTGGTGACGGCCGCCACCTCGTCCTTGGAGTAGCCCATGTCCACATAGAAGGGGTTGGCCATGATGCCCATCACCACATCGCTGATGCGGTAGACCGCAATGAGCGCGAGGATCAGCAAGGCCTGCCAGCGGTACCGCCCAATGAACTCGGCAAAGGGATCGACCAAGGCGCCGCGCAGCCACTCCCGCAGGTTGCGCGCCGGTGGCAAAGGCGGTTGGGGCGGCTCAGGCGAAAGCCAGACCGTCAGCCAGCCCAACAGCATGGAGGCCGCCATCACCAGGTAGGCGGTTTGCCAGGCTTGGGGTTGGTAGTTGCCAGCATCTGCCACTTCGGCGCGTGCCGCCAGCCACAGCACACCCGCGCCGGCCCAGATCATGGCCAGGCGGTAGCCGGTCTGGTAGGTGGCGGCCAAGGCGGCCTGGTGTTCCACCGCGGCCGACTCGATGCGGTAGGCGTCCAGTGCAATGTCTTGCGTGGCCGAGCCGAAGGCCACCACCACCGCCCACACCACCACCGCGCCGAGCGCCTCTTTCGGATCATTCAGCGCCATGCCGATCAAGCCCAGCATGATGGCACTTTGAGACAGCATGAGCCAGCTGCGCCGCCGCCCCAGGGCGCGTGTCAGCCAGGGCAGGGGCAAACGGTCCACCAAGGGTGCCCAGGCCCATTTGAAGCCATAGGCCAAGCCCACCCAGCTGAGAAAGCCTATGGTGGCGCGGTCAATGCCCGCTTCACGCAAGCGAAAACTCAGGGTCCCCAACACCAGCAGCAGCGGCAGGCCGGCAGAGAACCCCAGGGCCAGCATGCGCAAAGCGGGGGCCGAGCGGTAAATGCGCCAGGATTCCCGCCAGCTCAGCCGCACGCGGGACGCCGCCGAAGGGTCTGACGTCGTGGTCGGACTTGAGTTATGGTTCATGGTGCTTATTTTCAGGCTTTCTGGGCACAATTCGACACCATGCATCCTGCCAATTTGAACCGTCGCCAAATGCTGCACCGCTGTGCGGGCTGTGCCATGGGATTCTCTCTTTTCTCTGGCCAGGGATGGGCGCGCGAGGGCGTGGAGGTCGGCAAGGAGTCGGCCTTTGCCAAACTGGTACCCGCCGCCGAGGTTGAAAATTCAGCCGGGCAGCAATACCAACAAATGTTGCAACAAGCGGCCAGCAAGAACGCGCTGGGGCCGGACGGCCATCCGCAAGTGGTTCGGCTGCGCGCGATTGCCAACAAAATCATCCCGCACAGCTACGACTGGAACCCGCGGGCGCGCCAATGGAAATGGGAAATCAACCTGATTGGCTCCAACCAGATCAATGCGTTTTGCATGCCCGGCGGCAAGATCGCTTTTTTCACAGGCATTCTCAACCAGTTGTCTTTGACCGATGACGAAGTGGCCATGGTGATGGGCCATGAAATTGCCCATGCCTTGCGCGAGCACGCCCGTGAGCGCATGGGCAAGAGCGCCGCCACCCAGGGCTTGTCGCGCCTAGGGGGCGCCGTGGTCTCGGGCTTGTTCGGCATCGACCCACGCTTGACCGACATGGTGGCGCGCGAGGGCGCCAACTTGCTGACGCTCAAGTTCAGCCGAGAAGATGAAACCGAGGCCGACCTGGTCGGCATGGAATTGGGCGCGCGCGCCGGCTACGACCCGCGCGCTGGCGTCACCTTGTGGCAAAAAATGAGCGCTGCCAACAAGAACGCGCCGCCCCAGTGGCTGAGCACGCACCCGTCCGGCACGACGCGCATTCAGGAGATGGAAGCCAACATGCCCAAGGTGCTGCCGCTGTACGAGCGCACCCGCTAACCCGTCATTGCGGGTGCGTTCAGGTCCCGCCCACGTAGGGGTTGCTTCGCCGCTCGCGCCCGAAGGTGCTCTCGGGCCCATGCCCCGGAATGAACACCGTGTCGTCCCCCATGGGCCACAAGCGCTGGGTGATGCTGTCGATCAAATCCTGGTGGTTGCCGCGCGGGAAATCCGTGCGGCCGATGCTGCCCGCAAACAGCACATCGCCGACAAAGGCGCGCTTGATCTCGGGCGAATAAAAGACCACATGGCCTGGCGTGTGGCCCGGGCAGTGGCGCACCTGCAAGACATGTGAGCCCAGCGTGACGGTGTCGCCATCGTGCAGCCAGCGTGTCGGCGTGAAGGCCTTGGCCGGTGGAAAGCCGTAGTTGGCGGCGGCATCGGGCAGGCCGTCGATCCAGAACTGATCGCCTTCGTGCGGCCCGATGATGGGCAACTGCAAGCGCTCGGCCAACTCGGCCGTGGCACCCGCATGGTCGATGTGGCCGTGGGTGATCCAGATTTGCTTGAGCGTCACGCCCAGTTGCTGGATGGCCGCCAGCAGCACCGCCAGGTCGCCACCCGGGTCGATGATGGCCGCATCTTTCGTGTCATCGCACCAGACGATGGAGCAGTTTTGCTGGAAGGGAGTGACGGGAACGGTTTCGTAGTGCAGCATAAAAGCCCCAATCAGAGGGTCAAAGCATAGCCAATGGTGAGCGGCGCGTGGTCGGAGAACTTTTCGTCCTTGTAAATTTCTTCGGTGCGTGCCAAGCTGGCCAGCGCAGGCGTCGCCAGGTGGTAGTCCAAACGCCAGCCCACGTTGTTGGCATAGGCTTGCCCGCGGTTGCTCCACCAGGTGTAACAGGCGTCGGTGGTGTCGGGCTGAAGTTGCCGGTACACATCCACCATGCCGCCCTCGCTGAGCAGGCGCGTCATCCAGGCGCGCTCTTCGGGCAGAAAGCCGCTGTTCTTTTGGTTGCTGCGCCAGTTTTTCAGGTCGGCCTGCTGGTGGGCGATGTTGACGTCGCCACACACAATGAAGTCGCGCTCTTTTTGCAGGGCCATCAAGTGCGGGTACATCACCTCGAGAAACCGAAACTTGGCCTCTTGACGCTCGGGGCCGGAGGAGCCGCTGGGAAAGTAGCAGCTGATCAAGGACAGCTTGCGCTGGGACGTGTCAAAGCGCAACTCTACATAGCGGCCTTCGGTGTCAAACTCTGCTTTGTCAAAGCCTACGCGCACCTCACTGGGCGTGTGGCGGGTGTACAAGCCCACGCCCGAGTAGCCTTTTTTCTCGGCGAAATGGAAATAGCCTTGCATGCCGGCGAGCTGCTCAAAGCGGCCTTCGATGTCGGCCGCTTGGGCCTTCACTTCCTGCACGCAAATACAATCGGGTTTGGCTTTGTCGAGCCAGGCTTCCACCCCTTTGTTGGCCGCGGAACGGATGCCGTTGAGGTTGAGGCTGGTCAGTTTGAACAAGGAATTTCCCATGGCAGTGATTTCAGAGGCCCGCGATGCGCTGGCGCAAGAGTTTGTGCAATTCTCGCTCGATTGTGGCGTGCTGAAATTTGGGGAGTTCAAAACCAAGGCGGGCCGCCTCTCGCCCTACTTTTTCAATGCGGGCCTGTTTGACGATGGTGCCAAGCTCGGTCGCCTGGCGGCCTTTTATGCCCAGCGCCTGGTCAAAAGCGGCATCGAATTCGACATGATTTTCGGGCCTGCCTACAAAGGCATTCCCCTGGGCGCCGCGGTGTCGGTGGAACTGGCGCGCCTGGGCCGCAATGTGCCTTTCGCCTACAACCGCAAGGAAGCCAAAGACCATGGCGAGGGCGGCACGCTGGTGGGCGCGCCGTTGAAGGGCCGCGTCCTGATTGTCGACGATGTGATGAGCGCGGGCACCGCCGCCCGCGAGTCGATTGCCTTGATTCAAGCTGCTGGCGCCACGCCGCATGCGGTGGCGATTGCGCTGGACCGTCAGGAAATGGCGACCGAGAAAAAGGGCGACGCCACGGTGGATGTGCCTTACAGCGCGGTGCAATTCGTGCGCCAAAACTTGGGCTTGCAGGTGTGCGCCATCGCCGAGCTCGACGATTTGCTGGCTTACCTGAGCGCGCAGCCGGGCAACGCCATGGGCGAGCACCTGAGCCGCGTGAAAGCCTACCGCGACCGCTACGGCGTCAGCGCGAGCTGATTCGCGCCATCAGCCGGCGAGTTTGGCTTTCAGGGCCTCGTTGACCTGCTGCGGGTTGGCCTTGCCTTTGCTGGCCTTCATCACCTGGCCGACCAGGGCGTTGAAGGCTTTTTCTTTGCCGGCCTTGTATTGCGCCACGTTGTCGGCATTGGCGGCGAGCACCTCCTCGACAATTTTGTCCAGCGCGCCGCTGTCGTTCATCTGCTTCAAGCCCTTGGCTTCGATCAGGGCGTCAACCTCGCCTTCGCCTTTCCACAAAGCGTCAAACACTTGCTTGCCCGCGTTGTTGGAAATCGTGCCGTCGGCAATGCGACCGACCAGCGCAGCCAATTGGGCCGCGCTCACCGGGCAAGCTTCAATCGAGCCATCGCCCGCGTTCAAGCGACGCGAGACTTCGCCCATGAGCCAGTTGCTGGCCAGTTTGGGCTGTTGGCAGGCTTGCGCCACGGCTTCAAAATAAGCCGCCATGGCCTTGCTTTGCGTGAGGGTGGTGGCGTCGTAGTCGGGCAGGCCATAGTCGCTGACAAAGCGCGCTGCCATGACGCGGGGCAACTCCGACATTTGGGATTTCACACGCTCTACCCAGTCGCGATCAATCACCAGCGGCGGCAAATCCGGGTCGGGGAAATAGCGGTAGTCCGCCGCATCTTCCTTGGTGCGCATGGCGCGGGTTTCGCCCGTGTCCGGGTCGAACAGCACGGTGGCTTGCTGGATGGCATGGCCGTCTTCGATCTGGTCGATTTGCCAGCGCACTTCAAAGTCAATGGCCTGTTGCATGAACTTGAAGCTGTTCAGGTTTTTGATTTCACGGCGCGTGCCCAGAGGCTGGCCAGGCTTGCGCACCGACACGTTGGCATCGCAACGGAAACTGCCCTCTTGCATGTTGCCATCGCAAATGCCGATCCAGGTGACGATCTTGTGCAGCTCTTTGGCATAGGCCACGGCTTCTTCGCTGGAGCGAATGTCCGGCTCGGTCACGATTTCCAGCAAGGGCGTGCCGGCGCGGTTCAGGTCGATGCCGGACTGGCCAATGAAGTCTTCATGCAGCGATTTGCCTGCGTCTTCTTCCAGATGCGCGCGCACCAGGCGAACGGTTTTCTTTTCATCGCCCAGGTAAAACTCCACCGCTCCGCCTTGCACCACCGGGATTTCAAACTGGCTGATTTGGTAGCCCTTGGGCAGGTCCGGGTAGAAATAGTTTTTGCGGGCGAACACGCTGCGTTCGGCCACATGGGCGCCAACCGCCAGTCCCAATTCGATGGCGCGCTCGACCGCGCCTTTGTTCATCACCGGCAAGGTGCCCGGCAGGGCCAAGTCCACCGCGCAGGCCTGGGTGTTGGGCTCGGCGCCAAAGGCGGTGGGCGCACGGCTGAAAATTTTGCTTTGGGTGGAGAGTTGGGCGTGTGTCTCAAAGCCGATCACGACTTCGTAGCCCTGGACAAGTTTGGCGCTCATGCTGTCGCTCCGGGTTGGCGGGTGTGCCAGTCGGTGGCCGTTTGGTATTGGTGCGCCACGTTCAGCAAACGGGCTTCGCTCAAATAGTTGCCGATCAGCTGCAGGCCCACCGGCATACCGCCGGCGCCCAGACCGCAAGGCAGGCTGAGGCCGGGCAAACCGGCGAGTGAGGCCGGCAGGGTGAAGATGTCGGCCAGGTAGTTGGCCACGGGGTCATCCGACTTCTCGCCGATCTTCCAGGCCACGGTGGGGGCCACCGGCCCGGCAATCACATCGCATTGGGTGAAGGCTTGCTGGAAATCCGAGGCGATCATGCGGCGAATTTTTTGCGCTTGCAGGTAGTAGGCGTCGTAGTAGCCGTGGGACAGCACGTAGGTGCCGATCATGATGCGGCGCTTGACCTCGTCGCCAAAGCCTTCGGCGCGGGTCTTCTTGTACATGTCGATCAGGTCGGCGGGGTTTTTTGTGCGATGACCAAACTTCACGCCGTCAAATCGGCTCAGGTTGCTGGAGGCCTCGGCGGGCGCCAGGATGTAATACACCGGGATGGCGAGTTCGGTGCGCGGCAAATGCAAGGGCACCAGCACGGCGCCTTGATCGACCAGGGCTTGCAGGGCCGCTTCGATCGGGACGCGCACATCGGCGGCCAGGCCCTCGCCAAAAAACTCGGCGGGAATGCCAACGCGCAAACCTTGGAGGGGCCGCTGCAAGTCACGCGAGAAATCTTCGGCGGGGACATCGAGCGAGGTCGAGTCACGGTCCGGGTCGGGGCCACACAAGGCGCTGAGCAGCAAGGCGCAATCTTCGGCGCTGCGGGCCATGGGGCCGGCTTGGTCCAGGCTGGAGGCGTAGGCAATCATGCCGTAGCGCGAGGCCCGGCCATAGGTGGGCTTGATGCCGGTGATGCCGCAAAAACTGGCGGGTTGGCGAATCGAGCCGCCGGTGTCGGTGCCGGTGGCGGCGGGCGTCAGGCGGGCCGCCACGGCCGCGGCGCTGCCGCCCGAAGAGCCGCCAGGAATGCGGCTGGCATCCCAGGGGTTGCGCACCGCGCTCCAGGCCGAGTTTTCATTGCCGGAGCCCATGGCGAACTCGTCGCAATTCAGCTTGCCCAGCGTCACCATGCCTTCGCTGGCCAGGCGGGCCACCACAGTGGCGTCAAATGGCGAGCGGTAGTTGCTCAGCATCTTGGAGCCGGCGGTGGTGGGGAAGTCGCGGGTGACAAAAATGTCTTTGTGCGCGATCGGCACACCTTCCAGGCGACCCGCTGTGCCCGCCGCCAGGCGGGCATCGGCCGCGCGGGCCTGGGCCAGCGTGGCGTCTTCGTTCAGGGCCACAAAGGCGCCGTTGGAGGCGCCTTCGGCGGGCGCGCCCAAGCGCGCCGTGTGCTGGGCGGCGCGGGCCAAAAAGTGTTGGGCGGTTTCCACCGCGCTCACGCGCTTGGCGCGCAGTTCGGCGGCCAGGGCGGCCACGCTCAGGTCATGCAGTGCGGTCATGGCTTACTCGATCACTTTGGGCACCAGGAACAGGCCACGCTCGACTGCGGGCGCGCTTTGCTGGTTGGCTTCGCGTTGGTTGGGCTCGCTGGCGATGTCTTCGCGCAGGCGCAGGGCAATGTCTTGCATCACGGCCACAGGGTGGGCCAGCGGCTCGATGCCGGTGGTGTCCACGGCGCGCATTTGCTCCACAATCTCGAAAAAACTATTGATTTGAGTAAGCATGCGCTCACTCTGATCGGGGGTGAGCTCAAGTCTCGCCAAGTTGGCGATGCGTTGGATCTCGGAAGCGTTCAATGACATGATGGGGGTCCATGCGATGGGGTTTTCGGCCCGGAGGCATGCGGGTTTTGCCTAGCGATCGGGTATTATCTCGCCTTTGCGCCTACCCTTGCGGGCGCCTGCTTTTTAGCTTTTCTTGTGGCCTGTTGTTTGGCGGAGACGTCTCCGCTGGCGGGCCTTCGACCCGAAAAATTGTGGTGATGCCAGGGCGTGGTGCCGGCATCCCTGAGAGGACTGTCATGTTTGGAGCATTTCGTCGGTATTTCTCCACCGACCTGGCGATTGACCTGGGCACCGCCAACACCCTGATTTATGTGCGCGACAAAGGCATTGTGCTGGACGAGCCCTCGGTGGTGTCGATTCGCCACGAAGGTGGCCCCCAGGGCAAGAAAACCATCCAGGCCGTGGGCCGTGAGGCCAAGGCCATGCTGGGCAAGGTGCCCGGCAACATCGAAGCCATTCGCCCGATGAAAGACGGCGTGATTGCCGACTTCACGGTGACCGAGCAAATGCTCAAGCAGTTCATCAAGATGGTGCACCCACGCTCGGTGCTCAAGCCCAGCCCGCGCATCATCATTTGCGTGCCTTGCGGCTCCACCCAAGTGGAGCGTCGCGCCATTCGAGAGTCGGCCCTGGGTGCGGGCGCTTCCGAGGTTTATTTGATCGAAGAGCCGATGGCCGCGGCCATCGGTGCCGGTTTGCCCGTGAGCGACGCCAGTGGCTCCATGGTGGTGGACATTGGCGGTGGCACCACCGAAGTGGGCGTGATTTCGCTCGGCGGCATGGTCTACAAAGGCAGCGTGCGCGTCGGTGGCGACAAGTTCGACGAGGCCATCATCAATTACATCCGTCGCAACTACGGCATGCTGATTGGCGAGCCCACCGCCGAAGCCATCAAGAAAAGCATTGGCTCGGCGTTCCCGGGCAGCGAAGTCAAGGAAATGGAAGTCAAGGGCCGCAACCTCTCCGAAGGTGTGCCGCGCTCGTTCACCATTTCTTCCAACGAAATTCTGGAAGCGCTGACCGACCCGCTGAACAACATTGTGTCGGCCGTGAAAAACGCGCTGGAACAAACCCCCCCCGAGTTGGGTGCTGACATTGCCGAGCGCGGGATGATGCTCACCGGTGGTGGCGCGCTGTTGCGCGACCTGGACCGTTTGCTTGCTGAAGAAACCGGCTTGCCGGTGCTGGTGGCCGAAGACCCGCTGACATGCGTGGTGCGCGGCTGTGGCCTGGCCCTGGAGCGCATGGAGCGCCTGGGCGCCATCTTCACGAGCGAGTAAGCGCAGGGCGGGCCCACCATGCCCCTGGGAACCCTGGACCGCTCGCCGCCTCCGTTTTTCAAGCAGGGGCCGACGCCGCTCACCAAGCTCTTGTTCTTCGGTGCCCTGTCGCTGCTGCTGATGGTGGCCGACGTGCGCTGGGGCGTCACCCAGCCTATGCGCTCGGCCCTCTCGGTGGTGCTTTACCCGGTTCAATGGCTGGCGCAGCGCCCCGTGGTGGTGGCCGACAAGACCGGCGATTTTTTGCAAGACCGGGAGACCGCGCAACGCAACGAACAGCTGGCGCGCACCCAATTGCTGGCCCAGGCCGCGCGTGCGGGGCAGGTCGATCAGCTGACGCTGGAGAACCAGCAACTGCGCAGCTTGCTGGCGCTGCGCGAGCGCAGTGGCATCACGGCACAAGCCGCACAGGTGTTGTACGACGCGGCCGATCCATACACCCGCAAAATGATTCTGGACAAAGGCAGCCTGCAAGGCATTCAGGCGGGTGCCCCGGTGATGGACGACGCCGGTGTGTTAGGCCAAGTGACGCGCGTCTACCCCCTGGTCAGCGAGCTCACCCTGATCACCAACCGCGAGCACTCCGTGCCGGTCCTGAACACCCGCACCGGCGTGCGTGGCGTGGCGTTTGGCGAAGCCTCTGGCGCGCCCTTGCTGGAGTTGCGCTACCTGGCCTCGAACGCCGATGTGGAGGTCGGCGACGTGCTCAGCACCAGTGGCGTGGACGGCGTGTTCCCGCCCGGCATGCCGGTAGCCAAAGTGGTCAAGGTGGAGCGCCGCTCGGAATCGGTGTTTGCGCGCATCTTGTGTGAGCCTCTGGCGCGTGTTCAAGCCGCGCAGCATGTGATGGTGGTGGACCCGGTGGGGGCTGAGTGGCCGCAGCGTCCGCCCGCCGAGCGCGTGGCGCCGCCCTCCCGCAAAGGAGGCCCGCGATGATCATGCCGCGCGGCCAGCAATTGCTGTTGCCAGCCAATCCCTTGTTCATCGCCACCAGCCTCACGCTGGCCTTGTTGCTCAACATGCTGCAAAACATGGGCTTGTTTGGCAATGCCGCGGGCGTGCCCGATTTTCTGGCGCTGGTGCTGCTGTTCTGGACGGTGCATCAGCCTTTTCGCGTGAGCTTGGGCTGGGCTTTTTTCTTTGGCCTCATCACCGATGTGCATGAGGTGGCGCTGCTGGGCCAGCATGCGCTGTCGTACACCGTGATGGCCTATTTGGCGACGCTGATTCACCGCCGCCTGCTTTGGTTTCGCGGGCCGTCGCAGGCCTTGCAAGTGTTGCCCCTGTTTTTGGTGGCGCATGCCTTGAGCTGGACAGCACGGCTGCTGACCGGCAACAGCTTCCCGGGGGCCTGGGCGTTGTTGGCACCCTTGCTGGAGGCGGCCTTGTGGCCTGTGGTCAGCGTTCTGCTGCTGGCGCCGCAGCGGCGCGCCCCCAACCCTGACGAGAACCGACCGCTATGAGCCTGGGCAGCAACGTCGAACAGGAGCTGCGACGTTTCCGGGCCCGGGTGTTGGTGGCCACGGCCCTGGTCTTGCTGGCCTTTTTGTTGTTGGTGCTGCGCCTGGGTTACTTGCAACTGTGGCGCTATGACGATTTGCTGGAGCAGGCTGAAAGCAACCGCACCTCGGTGGTGCCCATCGTCCCCAACCGCGGCGTCATCATGGACCGCAACGGCGTGGTCTTGGCCACCAATTACTCTGCCTACACCCTGGAGATCACGCCCTCCAAGCTGACCGCGCCGCAAGACGAAGTGATTGAGCAACTGGCGCAATTGGTGGACATTCAGCCGCGCGACCGCCGACGCTACAAAAAGCTGCGCGAGGAATCCAAGAGCTTTGAGTCGGTGCCCCTGCGAACCCGTTTGAGCGACGAAGAAGTGGCGCGCTTTGCCGCGCAACGCTACCGTTTTCCGGGGGTGGAAATTCGGGCGCGCCTGTTTCGCAACTACCCCTACGCCGACCTGGCCAGCCATGTGATTGGCTACATCGGGCGCATCAACCAGGCGGAAAAAGACCGGCTGGAAGAAGAGGATGACGATGGCAATTACCGCGGCACAGACTACATCGGCAAACTGGGCATCGAGCAAAGCTATGAGCGTGACCTGCACGGCATCACCGGCGTGCACGAAATGGAAACCTCCGCCGGCGGGCGAGCGGTCCGTCGCCTGAGCAGCAGCCCAGCCACACCGGGCCACACCGTGGTGCTGTCCATCGACATTCAGTTGCAAAAGCTGGTGGAAGACTTGTACGGTCAGCGTCGCGGTGCGCTGGTGGCCATGGACCCACGCACCGGCGAAGTGCTGGCCTTTGTCAGCAAGCCCACCTTTGACCCCAACCTGTTTGTCGAAGGCATTGACGTTGAAAACTGGCAAGCGCTCAACGAGTCGCCCGACAAGCCCTTGCTGAACCGCGCGCTGCGGGGCACCTACCCGCCGGGCTCCACCTACAAGCCCTTCATGAGCTTGGCGGCCCTGGAGACGGGCAAGCGCACCGCCTTGCAGTCTTTTCCCGATCCGGGCTACTTCATGTTTGGCAGCCACCGGTTTCGCGATGACAAAGAAGGGGGACATGGCACGGTGGACATGTACCGCGCCATCGTCGAGTCCTGCGACACCTATTACTACTTGCTGGCCCGCGACATGGGCGTGGACCTGATGCACGACTGGATGAAGCCCCTGGGTTTTGGCCAGCTGACTGGCATTGACGTGCTGGGCGAGGCGCGCGGCATTTTGCCGTCCACCGAGTGGAAGCGCACGGCCTACCGCAAGCCCGAGCAGCAGCGCTGGTATGCCGGGGAAACCATTTCGCTGGGCATCGGGCAGGGCTACAACAGCTTCACCATGCTGCAATTGGCGCAGGCCACCAGCACGCTGGTGAACCAGGGTGTGAAAATGCGACCCCACCTGGTGCGCGAGGTGGTGGATGTGGAGACCCGCGAAAGCCGGCGCATTGCGCAAGAGCCGGTGGCGCAACTGCAGTACAAGCCCGAACACCTGGCGGTGATTCGCAAGGCGCTGGAGGGCGTGAATTTGGAAGGCACCTCGGCCACCAGCTTTGCTGGCGCGCCTTACACCAGCGGGGGCAAGACCGGCACGGCGCAGGTGTTCACCGTCAAGCAGAACGAAAAGTACAACGCGGCCCGCATTGACGAGCGCATGCGCGACCATGCCTTGTTCATGGCTTACGCGCCGGCCGACCAGCCCAAGGTGGCCTTGGCCATGGTGGTGGAAAACGCGGGCTTTGGCGCCCAAAACGCAGCCCCGATTGCACGCCGCGTGTTTGATTACGTGTTGCTCGGCCAATACCCCTCAGAGGAAGACATTGCCGCCGTGCAACGCGGGCAGGCCACGCGCCCCATTGGCAAGCCGCGCGAGGCCGCCAGCATGAATTTCCCCTGGCGCCGTGACAAGCGCGAGGGCGCGCCCGAGGCTCAGCGCAAGAACGCGTCGTAACTGGTTTTCAAAATCAAGGCGCTGACCACGCCAATGAACATCAGGCGCACAAACCCCGCGCCATGCCGCAGGGCCAGGCGTGTGCCCAAGAGGCTGCCGGCAATGTTGGCCAAGGCCAGCGGCAAGGCCAGGTGCCACCAGACATGGCCTTGCAGGGAAAAAAGCAACAAGGCGGCCGCATTGCTGGCCGTGTTCAGCCATTTGGCACCCGCCGATGCGTGCAAGAAGTCATAGCCCAGCCAGCGCACCAGCAAGAACACAAAGAAGCTGCCGGTGCCTGGCCCGAAGAAGCCGTCGTAAAAGCCCAGGATGCCCCCGACCAGGGCCAAGGCCGCCATCTCCCGCGGACCGCTCCAGCGCGGCTGATGCGCCCGCCCCAGCTCTTTGCGCGCCAAGGTGTAAGCCAAGACACCCAGCAAAATGAGGGGCAGCAGCCGGCGCAAAAAATCAGGCGAAATTTGAGTCACGGTCCAGGCGCCGGCAAAGGCGCCCAGCAAGGCCATGAGCACGCCCGGGAGCAGGCTCTGCCAGGACAGGCTCACTTTGCGGCTGTATTGCCAGGAGGCAAAGGCCGTGCCCCACACCGAGACCGATTTGTTGGTGCCCAGCATGGTGGCCGGATGCGCGCCTGGAAACGTGGCAAACAGGGCGGGCACAAAAATCAGGCCCCCACCGCCAACGATGGCATCAACGAACCCCGCCAGGCCGGCCGCCAGGGTGACAAACAACATTTCCATGCGGACATTGTCCCATTGCCGATGCGCCAAGAAAAAAGGCACCGCCGGGGCGGTGCCTTGTCAGGGGCATCTCATGGGGATGCCATCATCATGAATCGGTCTGTTCGTCTCCTCGAACCCTCGCCAGAGCAGCGGGCTGCTCTTCTCGAGTGAGATGAATGTAAAGGGCCTTGTCAACTTAACGCCGTATTGGCGAAGTGAGAGCTGGTGAAATGGTGCTCAGACTGCGGTAGACGGATTTTGGGTAACGCCAGTGACGAGATGCCAGATAGCGAAGCGTCTGGCGAGTTGAT
>Ga0255100_1000105_pt1 | contig 40374 bp, 37 predicted proteins | sample Colum_Colum_RepB_2_FD_188449 | JGI IMG/M metagenome (GOLD analysis project Ga0255100, IMG submission 188449) | Freshwater microbial communities from Columbia River, Oregon, United States - Colum_Colum_RepB_8d | ecosystem: Environmental > Aquatic > Freshwater > River | place: USA: Oregon...
CTTGCTGCTGCGCATCAACACCACGGCCCACCAAGAACTGCGCGTGTGGCTCACCCGCCGCCTGGCCCTGGGGCTGCAACCCCATCTGGAGCGTCTGGGCGTTGACATCATGGCGCCCCAGGCCACTGCACAAACGCCCGTGCACAGCGAGCACACACGCCAAATGATGGCCGAATTCAAGCAGCAGGAAAACCTGGGTAAAGCCGATTTTTCCACGCCGTACACCGAAGCCGAGACGCTCCCCCTGGGCGCTGAACCCTTGCTGATCACCGATGTCCAGATGAGCCCACAGACCGATGGCACCATTGTGCTCGGCTTTCAGGAAAAACTGGGCCCGCCACCGCACCGAGGCTTTCAGGCGCGTGTGCAACCGGATTTGGTCCTGGGCTTGCAACACCTGATGCGTGACGCCATCCAGAAAGCAGACTGGATAACCCGCCCGGCAGCGGCACCCGGCGATGAGCTGTCGACAGATCCTCCTTCTCGGGGCTATCTCAACTGATTGCAACTTCAGCGCGGGATGCTCAAGGCGGTGCGCCGAGCCCCTGGAACTCGCCTACATTCAACTTGGATCGGCCGATGGTTGTATGCCCCAACGCAAGAGTGCCTGATCGTCACTCACCCGCGCATCCACCCAGCGTGAACCCTCGGGGGTGACCTCTTTCTTCCAGAACGGCGCCTGGGTTTTGAGGTAATCCATCAAAAACTCACAGGCCTGAAAACTCTCCCCCCGATGGGCGGAGGTCACGGCCACCAGCACGATCTGCTCCTGTGGCTGGAGCAGACCCACACGGTGAACAACGCGGGCGGCACGAATGTCAAAACGAGCCTGCGCCTGCGCCATCATCGACTGGATGGATTTTTCGGTCATGCCCGGGTAGTGCTCGAGTTCCAGGCTGGCCACCGAACTGCCGTCATTGCGATCGCGCACCGTGCCGACGAAGGTACACACCGCCCCCACACCGGCATCGCCGTGACGCAAGCGAGCCACTTCCTCGCTGAGGTCGAAATCGGCGGTTTGAATCTGCACCGTGAAACGCATCGTCACCCCCCTGTGACCGGCGGGAAAAAAGCCACCTCGCAGCCGTCTTGCAGCGCCGCCGATCCCTCGCAAAGGTCCTGATTGAGTGCTGCGCGCAAGGCCCGATGGCTGCCCAGCACATCCGCGTAAGCACCCCCCCTGGCCACCAATTCCTGCCGCAACTGGGCAACCGTCTGTGCCTGGGTCTGCCAAGGCTCTTGCCCCACGCCCAAGGCTTCTCGAATCGAGGCAAAGTAACGCAGTTGAATGTTCATGCCAACCACTCCGACCAGGGAATGAAGTCCACCACATCGCCCGCACGAATCACCGTGCCAGCCGGGTTGTCGATCACGCCGTCGGCCCATACCGCCGACGTCAGCACACCGGAACTTTGATTGGGAAACAACTCGAGTTCACCCGCTGTATTGCGGCGCGCGCGCAGAAATTCACGCCGCCGGTCGGCCCGTGGACCGTCACCGGCGACACGCAATCGCCAACGCGGGGCCTGGACCTGACGCGCACCCTGCAGGGACAGAATGAACGGACGCACCAACAACAGGAAGGTCACGAAACTCGAGACCGGGTTGCCAGGCAAGCCGATGAAATGAGCACTTGGACCATCGGTAGCTTTGCGATCGCGCCGCACCGATCCAAACGCGAACGGTTTGCCCGGTTTGATGGCCAAGGACCACAAGTGCAATTCGCCCAGGGACTGCACCGCCGGCTTGATGTGGTCCTCTTCGCCCACCGACACGCCGCCACTGGTGAGGATGAGGTCATGTTGCAAGGCCGCCTGGTGCAAGGCGCGTTGGGTGGCGTCGAACTGATCGGGCACGATGCCCAGATCGGTCACGTTGCAGCCCATGCGCTCCAGCAACGCACGCAGAAAAAATCGGTTCGAGTTGTAAATGGCACCGGGCGGCATCGCTTGGGGCGGCACATCGCCCGGCATGACCAGTTCATCCCCGGTGGACATCAAGGCCACACGAGGCCGCGCCGCGACATCCAGATGTGACAAGCCGATACTGGCCGCCAGGCCCAGCGCCGCAGGGCCCAGGCGATCGCCTCGGTGCAACACCGTGGCACCACGCGTGACGTCCTCGCCGCTGCGACGAATCCACTGCCCCACCTCAGGCACCACGCGACATCGCACTTGCGCATCATCCAAGGGCTCACAGTCCTCCTGCATGAGCACCGCATCGGCACCGGGCGGAATCGGAGCACCGGTGAAGATGCGCGCCGCTTCGCCCGCGCCCAAGTCATGCCCAGTCGAACCAGCAGGGATGCGCTGCGTCACACGCAAGACGGTATCCGCTTGCGTCAGGTCACATGAGCGAACGGCATAACCATCCATCGAACTGTTGTCATGCGGGGGCACCTGCAAGGCAGATACCACGTCCTGTGCCAACACACGTCCATCGGCCTCGAAGGTGGACACGGTTTCCTGCCGCCCCAGCGCGCGCGCATGGGCGAGCAGTTGCGGCAGGGCTTCATCCAGCGTCAACAAGGGAGGGCGGTTCATGCTTCGTCAAAACGGTTGTAATGAAAACGGTCCTGATGATCGATCAACCATTGCGCCACCGTTGTCGGATCGTTCAGGTCCAGCACAGGACGCAGGGTTGCCGAGGGCAATTGATCTGGGCTGTTGGTGACAATGCCCACCACAAAGTCGTCATCAGGATAGGTGGCGGGATGTCCAGTTTCATGTCGCCAGACTTCCAGTTTGAGCAAATCGCTGTGATTGAAGCCTTCGACCAGCACCCAATCCACGCCTGGGTACATCTCGGCCAGCATCTGGTGCGCCGTCAACTCGACCTCGACTTCAAACTCGCGTTGTAGCGCCAGGCGACGGTTCGAGGCCACCATCACCTCGAAAGCCCCGGCTTCTCGGTGGCGATAGCTGTCCTTACCGGGTTGATTCAACTCGAAACCATTTCGGGCATGTTTGATCACGGAGACCCGAAGTCCCTGTGAGCGCATCGCGCGCACCAGACCCTCGACCAAGGTGGTCTTGCCCGCCCCGGAAAAACCCGTGAAGCCAATGACGTTCATGGGCAATGCTCGACGATGATGGCCTTGACGCGAGCCACCTCTGCGGGCAACACCTGCACACGACGCGGCAACGCTTCGATGCCATTGAAGCGAGGGGGACGATCGGGCTCGCGCCCCAACGCCTCCACCAGCGTGGCCGCAAATTTGATGGGCAGGGCCGTCTCCAGCACGATCATCGGTACCCCGGCTTGTAACTGTTCGCGTGCCACTTTCAGGCCATCCGCGGTATGCGGGTCAATCATCTGCCCATGGCGTTCAAACGTCTCACGGATGGTCTGCAAGCGTTGCGCATGCGTGCTGCGGCCGCTGACAAAACCGTAGCGGGCACACTGCTGTTGAAAGCGTACATCGCCACTCAGGTCAAACATGCCGTCGCGGCTCAGTCGTGTGCCAAACAACTCGGCCGTGAGAGCCGCGTCGCGACCTACCAGGTCAAAGACAAAGCGCTCGAAATTGCTGGCCTTGGAGATGTCCATCGATGGGCTGGAAGTTTCGTGGGTGTCGGCGCTGCCGCGTACCCGGTACACCCCCGTGCGGAAAAATTCATCCAGCACATCGTTTTCGTTGGTTGCCACCACCAGCCGCTCGACCGGTAAGCCCATCATGCGCGCCACATGCCCGGCGCACACATTGCCGAAGTTGCCGCTGGGCACGGCGAAGCTGACCCGCTGCGTGTCGGACTGCGTGGCCTGGAAATAGCCCGCAAAGTAATACACCACCTGAGCCAGCAATCGAGCCCAGTTGATGGAGTTGACCGTGCCAATGCGGTAGCGGCGCTTGAATGCCAGGTCGTTGGACACAGCTTTGACAATGTCCTGGCAGTCGTCGAAAACACCGTCGATGGCCAGGTTGTGGATATTGGCATCCTGCAGGCTGAACATTTGCGCTTGCTGGAACGGGCTCATGCGACCGTTGGGACTGGTCATGAAGACACGCACACCGTGCTTGCCACGCATGGCATATTCGGCCGCGCTGCCCGTATCGCCTGATGTGGCGCCCAGGATGTTGAGCTCCTCACCTCGGCGCTTGAGTTCGTATTCAAACAAGTGGCCCAGCAACTGCATGGCCATGTCCTTGAACGCCAAGGTGGGGCCGTTGGAGAGTGCTTCGATCAGGAGACCGGAATCCAGTTTTCGCACAGGCACGATGGCCTTTGTGCCAAACACGGCTTCGGTGTAGGTGCGCTCGCACAAGGCGCGCAGATCATCGGCAGGAATGTCGTCAATATAGAGCGACAGGACTTCGAAGGCCAGATGCGCGTACCCTTGCTGCTGGTACACGCTGCGCCAGCGTGCCAGCGTGGCGAGATCGACTTGCGGGTAGGACTCGGGCAAGTACAGCCCCCCATCGGGCGCGAGACCCTCCAGCAGGATTTCACAAAAACGGCGGCGCTCGGGATGACCCCGGGTCGAGAGGTAGCGCATCAGTTCAGTTCTTCCTTGCGAATGCGGGTGATCGGCCCCAAGACGGTGGACAAGCTTTGCATGCTGGCCAGCGCAGCGTTCATGCGCGACTCCACACACTCGTGGGTGAGGATGATGAGATCCGTCTGGTTCTCACCTTCGCCCGCTTCGCGTTGCAGCACGGCATCGATACTGATGTCGGAGTCGGCCAGCAGGCCCGTCACCTTGGCCAGCACGCCGGCCTGATCGGCCACGCGCAGGCGCAAGTAGTAACTGGTGACCACCTGGGCCATGGGCAGCACGGCCACATCGCTCAATTCGTCAGGCTGGAAAGCCAGATGCGGCACGCGGTTGAGCGGGTCTGCCGTGTGCAGGCGCGTGATGTCCACCAAGTCGGCAATGACGGCACTGGCCGTGGGCTCGCTGCCAGCGCCTTTGCCGTAATACAGCGTGGTGCCCACGGCGTCGGCTTGCACCATGACCGCGTTCATGGCACCTTCCACGTTGGCAATCAAGCGTTTGGCAGGTACCAGACAGGGATGCACGCGCAACTCGACGCCCGTGCTGACCTGCTTGGCAATGCCCAGTAACTTGATGCGATAGCCCAACTGCTCGGCGTAACGAATGTCTTGAGCCTCGAGTTGGGTGATGCCTTCCACGTGCGCCTTGTCGAACTGCACCGGAATGCCAAACGCGATGGCCGACATGATGGTGGCCTTGTGCGCCGCGTCCACCCCTTCAATATCGAAGGTCGGGTCGGCCTCCGCATAGCCCAGGGCTTGCGCCTCTTTCAGCACCGTCTCAAAGGGCAAGCCCTTGTCTCGCATCTCTGAGAGGATGAAGTTGGTGGTGCCGTTGATGATGCCGGCAATCCACTGGATGCGGTTGGCGGTCAGGCCTTCGCGCAGCGCCTTGATGATGGGAATCCCACCGGCCACTGCCGCCTCAAACGCCACCATCACGCCACGGCGGCGGGCGGCCTCAAAAATCTCGGTACCGTGCACGGCGAGCAAGGCTTTGTTGGCCGTCACCACATGCTTGCCCGCCTCGATGGCTTCCATCACCAATTGACGGGCAATGCCATAGCCGCCGATCAACTCGATCACGATATCGATCTCGGGGTTGGCGATCACCTGGCGCGCATCGGCCACCACCTGGATCTCACCGCCCACGATGCTCTGGGCCCGTGCCGTGTCCAGATCGGCCACCATGGCGATCTGGATGGAACGGCCTGCGCGGCGGCGGATCTCTTCCTGGTTGCGTTGCAGCACCTCAAAGGTGCCTCGGCCCACGGTGCCAATGCCTAGCAGGCCAACTTGAATGGGTTTCATGGTGCGTGTCGCTTGCGGTAGTTGTCTAGGAAACGTGCGATGCGTGAGATAGCTTCGCGCAGATCATCTTCATGGGGCAGGAAGACGATGCGGAAATGGTCTGGGCTGGGCCAGTTGAAGCCGCTGCCCTGCACCAACAGCACCTTGGTTTCCTGCAGCAGTTCGTTGATGAATTGCTGGTCGTCCTGAATGGGGTACATCGCCGGGTCCAGGCGCGGGAACATGTAGAGCGCCGCACTGGGCTTGACGCAACTGACACCCGGAATGGCGGTCATGAGATCGTAGGCCAGGTCTCGTTGACGCCGCAAGCGGCCGCCCTCCTTCACCAGATCGTTGATGCTCTGGTACCCACCCAAAGCGGTCTGGATGGCCCACTGTCCGGGCACATTGGCACACAGACGCATGGACGAGAGCATGTTGAGTCCCTCGATGTAATCGCGAGCCGGCTTCTTGTCCCCTGAGACCACCAGCCAGCCTGCACGGTAGCCACACGAGCGGTAGCTTTTGGACAGCGAGTTGAAGGTGAGCGTCAGCACGTCATGGGAGAGAGAACCGATGGCGGTGTGCTTCACACCATCGAACAACACCTTGTCGTACACCTCGTCGGCAAAGATCACCAGGCCGTGCTCACGCGCCAAGGCCACGATGCCCTTGAGCAACTCGTCCGAGTACAACGCTCCCGTGGGGTTGTTGGGGTTGATGACCACGATGCCCTTGGTGTTGGGCGTGATCTTGGCGCGGATATCCCTGAGATCGGGCATCCAACCATTCGCTTCGTCGCACAGGTAGTGCACCGGCGTGCCACCCGACAAACTTACCGCGGCCGTCCACAACGGGTAGTCGGGCGCGGGCAGCAGCAATTCGTCGCCGTTGTTGAGCAAGGCATTGGTGGCCATCACGATCAACTCGCTGGCGCCATTGCCCAGATAGATGTCATCCAGCGTCACGCCCTGAATGCCTTGCTGCTGGGTGTAATGCATCACGGCTTTGCGAGCGGCAAAGATGCCCTTGCTGTCCGAGTAAGCAGCCGCGTTGGGCAGGTTGCGGATCATGTCTTGCTGGATTTCCTCCGGCGCGTCAAACCCGAACACGGCCAGGTTGCCAATGTTGAGCTTGATGATCTTGTGCCCTTCCTCCTCCATTTGGCGCGCGCGATCGAGCACCGGCCCCCGGATGTCGTAGCAGACGTTGGCAAGCTTGGTGGATTTCTGAATGGGCTTCAAGGCGTTTCCCTCGGGGCTTTTCGGGTGAAAACCTATAATTTGACCACAGAACATGCCTGGTTTTGGTGCCAGGTCCCGCTTCACAGCGTCTTTGCCACAAGTCTTGTTGCCCCATCATGAAACTTCAGCCCGACCGCATGGATACCTTGGCCGTGACCGGGTATGGACCGGGATGGATTGCCGTCAATGGCGAACGCCACCAGCACAGCCTGTTGATCACCTCCAAGGGGTTGCTGCAACCCTGGCGCCCCGCGACCTTCGAGGCGCTTGAACCCGCGGATTTTGCAATGCTCACCGAGTTGGGGGTGGAATTGGCCGTGTTTGGCAGTGGCTCTCGGCTGCGTTTCATCCCGCCAGCCTGGCAGGCACCGCTCATGGCCTCTCGCCTGGGGTTGGAAATCATGGATACCCCGGCCGCTTGCCGCACCTACAACATCCTGGCTGGCGAAGGTCGACCTGTGGCGGCTTTGCTCCTGCTGGAACCCACCTGAACAGCCCTCGCACTGCCTAGGCCTGTCCCAGGGTATCGGCAGGCCTGGGATTAGGTTAAAATGCGGGATTGCCAAGTCGTAGCCCGCCTGTCCAGGTTCACGGCGCTGCGCAGGCCTCACACCTCCGAACCTTGAAGTCCCATGGCGATCGTTGTCAACAAACCCATCCCTGAATTCGAAGCCAGCGCCACGGGCGGCATCAAAGTCACCCAGCACTCTCACCACGGCAAAACCCTGGTGCTGTACTTCTACCCCAAGGACAATACCCCCGGTTGTACAACCGAGGCCATGCAGTTCCGCGACAAGTACAAAGACTTCGTCAAGGCGGGCGCCGTGGTCTTTGGCGTTTCCCGTGACAACATGAAGTCGCACGACGATTTCAAGTCCAAGCTGGAGTTGCCTTTCGAACTGATCGCCGACACTGAAGAAAAAATGTGTCATATGTTCGGTGTGGTCAAGAACAAAATCATGTACGGCAAAAAGGTCAAGGGCATCGAGCGCAGCACCTTTCTCATCGGACCCGACGGCGTGTTGCGCCAGGAGTGGCGTGGCCTCAAGGTCCCGGGCCATGTGGACGAAGTGCTGAAGGCCGTGAAAGACCTCAAAAAAGCCACCGCTGCCGCCTGACTATCGACAACCCGTCATTGACCTGTGATCAACAGGCGTTATGATGGATTCATGCCTCTGGTTCTTGCACAGCAAGTTTTCCGCCTTTTCCGTCAAAGCCGCCCGCGCAGCAGGGCGGCTTTTTCTTTGGCCCATGGCTCCGCGTCCTGTCTCCAGGACGTCCCCGTTTGTTACATTGATGGCTGAACTCCATGCCCCTGCCCCCCGCCCCTTCTAAACGTGCCGCTCTGCTTCGAGAGGATGAATTCAGCACCCCCGCCCGCGGCGCCTCCACGAGCCGAAAATCGGCGACCCGCGCCATGGACAATCCGGTGCCGGAAAAACCCCAGGTCCTGGATCTGTTCGAACGCGGGGGGGGTGATATCCCCGAGCTCGACGCAGAACTCGAGTCCATCCCAAGCGCCAGGACGTCTTCGACCAAGACCGGCACCGTTACTCGCCACGGTCGCGCCAACACCCCGACCAGCAGCAGGTCCGCCAAACGCAGCCCCAGTGTCGCAGCCAGCAAGCGCCCGCGCAGCGTAGGCCCCACCAAACTGTTTGTGCTCGACACCAACGTGTTGATGCACGACCCCATGTCGCTCTTCCGCTTTGAAGAACACGACATCTTCCTGCCCATGATCGTGCTGGAGGAGCTGGACAGCAACAAAAAGGGCATGACCGAGGTGGCGCGCAATGCTCGCCAGGCCAGTCGTATGCTCGATGCGCTGGCCGCTACGCAAGGGGCCGATATCGCGCAAGGCCTGTCGCTGGACAGCACCGGCCACCTGGATGGCGGCGGTCGCCTGTACTTCCAGACCCAGGCCATCGACCAGAAGCTGCCGCTGAGCCTGCCCCAAGGCAAGGCCGACAACCAGATCCTGGGCGTGGTGCAATCCCTGCGCGACCAACACGCGCCGCGTGAAGTGGCTTTGGTGTCCAAGGACATCAACATGCGTATCAAGGCGCGCGCCCTGGGTCTGCACGCCGAAGACTATCAAAACGACAAAACCCTGGAAGATGGCGACCTGTTGTACTCAGGCGCCCTGGCCCTGCCCCCCGACTTCTGGCTTCGCCATGGCAAGACCGTGGAGAGCTGGCAATCCGGCAGCCATACCTTCTACCGTTTGTCAGGCCCTATCGTGCCCAGCCTGCACATCAACCAGTTTGTGTTTTTCGAAGCCCCGGGCGAACCCAGCCTCTACGCCCGCGTGACCGAAATTCGCGGCAAGACCGTGGTGCTCAAAACCCTCAAGGAATTCAACCACTTGAAGAACGCCATCTGGGGCGTGACGGCGCGCAACCGCGAACAGAACTTCGCGCTCAACCTGCTGATGGACCCGGAGATCGACTTTGTCACCTTGGCCGGGACAGCCGGTACCGGCAAGACCCTCTTGGCCCTGGCCGCGGGCTTGACCCAGGTGCTCGATGACCGACGCTACACCGAAATCATCATGACCCGCGCCACGGTCAGCGTGGGCGAGGACATCGGTTTCCTGCCCGGCACCGAGGAAGAAAAAATGGGCCCCTGGATGGGCGCCCTGGACGACAACCTGGAAGTGCTGGCCAAGACCGAAACCAGTGCCGGCGAGTGGGGGCGCGCGGCCACCAACGAACTGATTCGCAGCCGCATCAAAATCAAAAGCATGAACTTCATGCGCGGTCGCACCTTCATGAACAAGTACGTCATCATCGATGAGGCGCAAAACCTCACCCCCAAGCAGATGAAGACCCTGATCACCCGCGCGGGCCCCGGCACCAAGATCATCTGCATGGGTAACCTCGCGCAGATTGACACGCCCTACCTCACCGAGGGGTCATCGGGTCTGACATTCGCGGTCGATAAGTTCAAGGGCTGGCCCCATGGCGGGCATATCATGCTGGCGCGGGGCGAGCGTTCACGCCTGGCCGACTTTGCTAGCGAAGCGCTGTGAGGTGAAACCGGGCTTTGCTGCGTGAGGTGCGCTCGGCGCAACACCGTCTGGGGGTGACACGGCCGCACGAATTGGGTCACCCGACCCAGAACCCCAACCCTCAGTAGTCGGCGCCCCCCGAGGCCAGCGACTCGAACTTGGTGATGGGTTTGAGGAAGGCGAGCTTGATGGTGCCGGTCGGGCCATTGCGCTGCTTGCCGATGATGACCTCGGCCACACCCGGTTCCTTGCTGTCCTTGTTGTAATAGTCGTCGCGGTAGATGAACATGATGACGTCGGCGTCTTGCTCGATGGCGCCGGATTCGCGCAAGTCACTCATCATGGGACGCTTGTCGGTGCGTTGCTCCACGCTTCGGTTGAGCTGCGACAACGCAATGACCGGGCACTGCAACTCCTTGGCCAGCATCTTCAAACCGCGCGAAATTTCACCGAGCTCGGTGGCGCGGTTGTCGCTGCCATCACTGGAGCTACCCGACATCAACTGCAAATAGTCCACCACGATCAGACCCAACTTACCGCATTGCCGCGAGAGGCGGCGTGCGTTGGCACGCAGCTCACTGGTTGTCAGGCCAGGAGTTTCGTCGATGTGCAAGGATACATTGCGCAGTTTCTCGATGGCCTCGGTCAAGCGCGGCCATTCATCGTCACTCAGCTTGCCGGTTCGCAGATGTCCTTGGTCAATACGACCGATCGAGCCTACGATACGCACGGCCAATTGAGATGCCCCCATTTCCATGGAGAACACGGCCACGGGCAAGCCCTCTTGTACCGCGACATTCTCTGCAATGTTGATCGCCAATGCGGTCTTGCCCATGGAGGGACGCGCTGCCAGCACGATCAGGTCACCGGGTTGCATGCCCGAGGTCATGCGGTCAAAGTCATGAAAGCCCGTGGGCACACCGGTGATGTCGTTCGGGTTTTGCGACATCTCCTCCACCCGGTCGAGCAGTTGCACCACCAGCGAATTCATCGACTGGAAGCCCTGCTTCATGCGCGAACCTTCTTCCCCGATGTGGAAGATTTTCTGCTCGGCCTCATCGAGGATCTGCGCCACCGGTCGTCCCTTGGGGCTGAACGCGGTGGTGGCAATCTCGTCGCTGGCCGTCACGAGTTTGCGCAGGATGGCGCGTTCGCGCACGATCTCGCCATAGCGGCGGATGTTGCTGGCACTGGGCACGTACTGCGCCAGCGAGTTGAGGTAGGCCAGGCCGCCCACCTCATCAGCCTTGCCCAGGCTTTGCAGGTGCTCGAATACCGTGATGACATCGGCGGGTCGACTGCTGTTGATCAGCGCAGCAACGGCGGCGAACACCAGACGGTGTTCGTAGCGGTAAAAGTCTGAATCGGTGACGAGATCACCCACGCGATCCCAGGCGCTGTTATCGAGCAACAGACCTCCCAACACACTGGACTCGGCTTCGAGCGAATGCGGCGGTATGCGCAACTGCGCCACCTGCTGATCAGGATAGGTGTCTTCCTCGAAGCTGGGCAATACCGCTGACATGGGGTTCCTTGAAAGTGCCAATGCTACGGGCTTATGTACGCCGCGTCACCGGATAAGTCTGTGGATAAGTGGTTGATTGTGGGTGGGTAAGTCGTGCCTGAGGATCAAAAAAAAACCGCTTCCGAAGAAGCGGTTTTCTGCAACGGCACCGACAGGGGCCGTGCAAGGATCAGGCGGTTTCGCCGTAGACCGACACATTGATCTCCACGACCACGTCCGTGTGCAGTGCAACGCTCACCGTCGAGTCACCCACCAGCTTGATCGGGCCCGTGGGCATGCGGACTTGCGCCTTGACCACGGGGAACCCCATCTTGCCGAGTTCTTCAGCAATGTCAAAGTTGGTGACCGATCCGAACAAGCGGCCGTCCACGCCAGCCTTCTGGGTCAGCTTGACGGTCGCGCCATTGAGCTTCTCGCCCTGGGCTTGGGCAGCAGACAACTTGTCGGTAGCGGCTTTTTCGAGTTCGGCGCGGCGGGCTTCAAATTCCTTGATGGCCGACTCGGTGGCACGACGAGCGCGGCCAGAGGGGATCAGGAAGTTGCGAGCGTAGCCGTCCTTGACGCGGACGACTTCACCGAGATTGCCGAGGTTGACAACCTTGTCGAGCAGAATGATTTGCATGGTTGTTCTCCTCAGATCTTGTGCTGGTCGCTGTACGGCAGCATGGCCAGAAAGCGAGCGCGCTTGATGGCGGTGTTGAGTTGGCGCTGGTAGATGGCACGGGTACCGGTCAGACGCGCGGGAATGATCTTCCCGTTTTCAGCAATGAAGTCGCGCAGGGTGTCGACGTCTTTGTAGTCGATTTCCTCAACGCCAGCCACCGTGAAACGGCAAAAACGCTTGCGCTTGAACAGCAGCGACTGGGTGTTGCGCTTGGGGCGCTTGTCCTTGTTGAATTTTTTGAATGTGGCCATGGTGCGGGCCTCCTATGAAATGTGCTGAAACTCTTGCAAATGAAAGACGACGCCTTTGCCGTTGCGCGGGGTCGCCAAAAAGCCTAGAAACCGGAGTGTGTGGTCCAAAGGTTGCCGGTCGAGTCGTTCGGCCAGCGTGCCCAGGGCGATTGTCTTGAGGGTGGCTGAGACCTGGCGGGGTTGTCCGGCTTCATCGACCATGGACTCGTGTTCGAGTCTCAGGTCCAAGGCGGGCAATCCGGCCGGGGTGTATCGCAGGGCAGTTCGCTCGGCAATACGGGCCGTCAGGACGACGCGGTTGGCACCCTCGGGTGTCACGTCACTCAGGCTTGCTGCAACTCGGATTGCTGGGCCTTGCGGGCCTCCTCGCGCTCCACCGTCTTCATCATCAGCGAAGGACCGGTCTCGGCCTTCTTCTTTTGCACGGTGAGGTGACGCAACACAGCGTCGTTGAAGCGGAACGCGTGCTCGAGTTCAGCCATGATGGCCTGGTCGGCTTCGATGTTCAGGCACAGGTAATGGGCCTTGGCCAGTTTGTTGATCATGTAGGCCAGTTGACGACGGCCCCAGTCTTCAACGCGGTGCACGGCGCCACCGGCGGTGGTGATCATGCTTTTGTAGCGTTCGAGCATGGCAGGAACCTGCTCGCTCTGATCGGGATGGATCAGCAGGATGATTTCGTAATGACGCATGGACTCTCCTTGTGGATAAAGCCGCCCCCAGCGTCTGACGGGGTGCAGCAAGGTGAAAAGCCCACGATTATAGCCTCATCCACGCCCCGGTCTGAGCCGGCTGAACAACACCCCACACAACAGACCGGCGGGTACGCCAAAGACGCCCGCGCTGAAGGGCTCCAGGCCCAGCCAAAGGGTTTGCTCAGGGGCCAGTCCAAAATATTTCTGCACCCCGTGGTAATTAACCACAATGTAGTACAAAGAGACGCCCATTCCCGCCACCATGGCGGCCAATGCCCCGGCGCGGCTCATCCCCGGCCAGTGCAAACCCAGCAGCAACACCGGGAAAAATGTGGACGCCGCCAGCGAAAACGCACAGGCCACCCAGAACAGAATATCGACAGGCTGATTGGTGGCCAGCCATGTCGCCGTCAACGCGACCAGCATCAACAGCACCTTGGAAAGCATCACCTGCCGAACCGCCGACGCCTTGGGCTTCATGGTCTGGAAATACAGATCGTGCGACAGGGCGTTGGCGATGGTCAGCAGCAGCCCATCGGCCGTGGACAACGCAGCCGCCAGCGCGCCGGCGGCAATCAGTCCCGTGAACACCGGTGAGATCCGCATGATGTCGGGCACTGCCAGCATCAAGTAATCGTTGGCAATGCGAATATCACCAAACTGCACGATGCCATCACGGTTCCAGTCATTCAGATACAGCAAAGGCAAGCGCCTCAGCTTGAGTTGTTCCGCCCAATCAGGCAATTGATCCAGCCGTGCTCCCACCAGTTCGGTCAGCACAGAATGTTTGAGCATGACGGCCAGGGATGAGGCACACAGGTACACCGCTGCGATGAACAACAGCGCCCACACCAGCGACAGCTCGGCGTGACGCGGGCTGGCTGCGGAAAAAGAACGCACCAGGATGTGCGGCAAAGCCGCACTGCCGAGCATCAAACAAAACACCAGAGCCAGGGTGTTGAACAACCCTCGATCAGCGCCTGGTGTTTGCAAGCCCTTGAAACCCACCGGGCGGTTCAAGCCCTGCTGGATCCGATCACGTTCCTGCCTCCACGCTTCCACCATGCGCTCTTCGCTGATGTCACGCCAGGCAGGGTTGGATTCCAGCCGCTGGATTTCAGCCAGCGATGCGTTCTCCTCCTTCAGGCGAGCCAGTTGTCGCGCCAGGATCTGCCGCTCGACTTCACGCGCACCGATCGGGTCCGCCATTTTTTCATCCAGATGCCGCAACCGTTGCTCCATGGCCAAGGTGGTGGCATGCTCTTGGGGGTCCAACGCAATCTCTTGTGCACGCTCGTTGACTCTCAGCATGTCCTGCCAGGCGGCGGCCGGCACGACGGGATGCCCCTGCTCGCGCCATGACACCGCCACCGCCAGCGCCACCATGGACGCCACGATCACCACACACTGCACCACCTGGGTCCAGGTGATGGCGCGCATCCCCCCCAGAAAGGAACACAGCAGGATGCCCCCCAGTGCCAAAAACATGCCCAGTTCAAAGGTCAGGCCCGACAGCATGGAGGTGACCAGACCGATGCCGTAGATCTGTGCCACCAGGTAGATGCTGGAGCACAGGATGGCCCCCCAGGCGCTGAACCAGCGTACCGCCGTGCTGCCAAACAGGTTACCCAGCATGTCGGGAATGGTGACGGCTTGCGACTCCTGGAGCTTGCGGGCAAACAAGAAGCAGAGCAGGCAAAAGCCCCCCGTCCATCCCAGTACATAGGCCAACCCGCCGGCATGAAAGCCGTCCCCGATGTAACCCTCGTTGAGCAGCTGCCCGGTCAAGCCAATGAAACTGGCTGCCGACATCCAGTCAGCCGCGGTGGCCATGCCATTGAATGGGGCGGTGATGCGCCGCCCCGCCACAAAATATTCTTCCGGTTGGGTGGTGCGGCAGAACATGCCAATCACAGCGTAGCCCACGATGGACAGCAGCAAGAAGAAGGCGTTGATGTAGGCCTTGGAGACACCCATCAGATCAGCCATCCACAGACTGAGTGACAAGCCCACCACGCTCATCAAACCAACCAGCACCAGGCCCCAGCGCCTAGGCATCGTCGCCCTCCTCGGGTCGTCGATGGGCGACCCACCAGGCCAGCGCCACGTAACACAAGGGAATGGCCTGGGTCACCAACAGGTAGTGCCACTCGGTTCTTTCGGGCCACCACCAGGCGCCGCACAAACCCGTCACCGTGATGAGCGTCAGCAACAACACGCCAATGCGCGCACGAATTCGAGCGCGTGAACTGTCGGTTGCAGAGTCAGGCTGCGTCATGGAAGGCAGACATCAAGTGGCCAGCATCTTCCAGGTTTGTACCACGCTGTCGGGGTTGAGCGAAATCGAGGCAATACCAGCCTCACACAGCCAGCGGGCAAAGTCGGGGTGATCGCTCGGCCCTTGTCCGCAAATGCCCACGTATTTGCCTTGCGCGAGGCAGGCGTCAATGGCCCGTCGCAGCATGGCCTGCACGGCCGGGTCGCGCTCATCAAAGTCTGCCGCCAGCAATTCCAGGCCCGAGTCGCGGTCCAGGCCCAAGGTGAGTTGGGTGAGGTCGTTGGAGCCAATCGAAAAGCCATCGAAGAACTGCAGAAACTGCTCAGCCAAAATGGCATTGCTGGGCACTTCGCACATCATGATCAGTTTCAAATCGTTCTCGCCACGACGCAATCCGTAGCGTGCCAAGAGCGCTGTCACGCGCTCGGCTTGCCCCAGGGTTCGCACAAAAGGCACCATCACTTGCACGTTGGTGAGACCCATCTCACCTCGCACACGGCACAGGGCTTCACACTCCATGGCAAAGGCTTCACCGAAGTCAACACTCAGGTAACGCGCGGCGCCACGAAAGCCCAGCATGGGGTTCTCCTCCTCGGGCTCGTAGCGGCTGCCGCCGATGAGTTTGCGGTACTCGTTGGATTTGAAGTCGGACAACCGCACGATGACCGGTTTGGGCCAGAACGCAGCAGCAATCGTGGCGATGCCTTCGGCCACCTTGTCCACATAAAACGCCCGCGGGGAGGCGTGACCGCGGGCCACCGACTCCACCGCCTTTTTCAGATCGGCATCGACCGCCGGGTAGTCCAGGATGGCCTTGGGGTGCACACCGATGTTGTTGTTGATGATGAACTCTAGCCGTGCCAGGCCCACGCCTTCGTTGGGCAGTTGCGCAAAATCAAACGCAAGCTGGGGGTTGCCCACGTTCATCATGATCTTGGTGGGGATCTTGGGCATGGTGCCGCGCTCAACCTCGGTCACCTCGGTCTCCAGCAAACCGTCGTAGATGTGGCCCGTGTCGCCCTCGGCGCAACTCACCGTCACCAGCGCCCCATCGCTCAATGTTTCGGTGGCGTCGCCGCAACCCACGACAGCAGGAATGCCCAGCTCGCGCGCAATGATGGCCGCGTGGCAGGTGCGACCGCCGCGGTTGGTGACGATGGCGCTCGCCCGCTTCATCACCGGCTCCCAGTTCGGATCGGTCATGTCGGTCACCAGCACGTCACCGGGCTGCACCCGGTCCATTTCGCTGATGTTGTGCACCAGACGCACGGGGCCGGCGCCAATTTTCTGACCGATGGCCCGCCCTTCGGCCAGCACAGCACCCCGGGCCTTGAGTGTGAAGCGTTGCTCAGCCTGCCCTTTTTGTTGGCTCTTGACCGTCTCGGGCCGAGCCTGCAGGATGTAGAGTTGACCGTCGGTACCGTCTTTGCCCCACTCGATATCCATCGGGCGGCCGTAATGCGATTCGATGATGAGGGCGTAACGCGCCAGTTGCTCGACGTCGGCGTCGGTCAGCGAATAGCGGTTGCGCTGCTCCGTGGGTACCTCGATGGTCTTGACCAGGCGGCTGCCGGCGGCGCGATCGGCTTCGGAGGCAAACACCATCTGGATCATCTTGGAGCCCAGATTGCGTCGAATGAGTGCTCGCTTACCCGCTTGCAACATGGGTTTGTGCACATAAAACTCGTCGGGATTGACAGCGCCTTGCACCACGGTCTCGCCCAGGCCATAACTGGAGGTGATGAACACCACGTCCTCAAAGCCCGACTCGGTGTCAATCGTGAACATCACCCCAGCCGCCCCGAGGTCGGAGCGCACCATGCGCTGCACGCCAGCCGACAAGGCCACATCGGCGTGGGCAAATCCCTTGTGCACGCGGTAGCTGATGGCGCGGTCGTTGTAGAGCGAGGCAAACACCTCTTTCATCTTGTGCAGCACCTGCTCGATACCCACCACATTCAGGAAGGTTTCCTGCTGACCTGCAAAGGAGGCATCGGGCAGATCCTCGGCGGTGGCCGACGAGCGGACGGCAAAGGAGGCCTCAGGCTGTCCGGCGCTCAACTCGGCATAGGCAACCCGGATGGCTTGCTCGAGGTTGGCGGGGAAGGGCTGGTCCTCGACCCAGGCACGGATCTCGGCTCCGGTCTCAGCCAGCGCACGCACATCATCGGTATTCAGGCTGGAGAGGCGGGCCTGGATGCGGTCATTCAATCCCCCGTGTTGGAGAAATTCGCGAAACGCATGGGCGGTGGTGGCGAAACCCGTGGGCACCCGCACCCCCTGAGGCAGTTGCGAGATCAACTCGCCGAGGCTGGCGTTTTTACCGCCCACCACCTCGACGTCAGACATTCTCAGGTGCTCAAACGGTACGACCAGGGCGGTCGGGCTAAAGCGTGCAGACATGGGGAAGCTCCAGAAGTTAAAAGCGGTCTGGCTGTCCGGGGCTGGAGCACGGGGCTGAGAGTAGCCCGCCCGGGCACGCGCACACTCACCCTCTGGCAGGTCGCCAGCATCAGCAGCGAAGGCAGCAGCAGGGTCAGCATGGAGAAATTTGGATAATGGCTGAATTGTAGAGGGCAAGCCCACCCCATGACGGGTTCGCCGCTGGATGTTGACTCTGGACGCTTTCATGCCCCAACGCACGGTATTTTTTATCTCGGACGGCACCGGCATCACCGCCGAGACATTTGGCAACGCCATCCTGGCTCAGTTCGAGATGCGGCCACGCCATGTCCGACTGCCGTTCATCGACTCGGTGGACAAAGCCCATCAGGCGGTTCGGCAAATCAACCACACGGCCGAGGTGGAGGGGCGCCGCCCCATCGTCTTCACCACCCTGGTCAACGAGGACGTGCTGGGCGTCATCCAGCAGGGCTGCAAGGGGCTGCTGCTGGACATGTTTGGCACCTTTGTGAACCCCCTGGAGCAGGAACTGGGCATCACGTCCAACCACCGCATCGGCCGCTTCTCGGATGTGAGCAAAAGCCAGGAATACCACGACCGTATCGAGGCCATCAACTTCAGCCTGGCACACGATGACGGGCAGCTCAACCGTGACCTGGAGTTGTCAGACGTCATCCTGATCGGGGTCAGCCGCAGCGGCAAAACCCCCACCAGCTTGTACCTGGCGATGCAGTATGGCCTCAAGGCGGCCAACTACCCGCTCATCCCGGAGGATTTCGACCGCAAGCAACTTCCCCCAGCGCTGGTCCCGCATGTCAAAAAGATTTTTGGATTGACCATCCAGCCCGACCGTCTGAGCGAAATCCGCAACGAAAGGCGGCCGAATTCTCGCTACGCCAGCCTGGACAACTGCCGGCACGAGGTGAACGAAGCCGAGGCGATGATGCGCCGTTCAGGCATCCGGTGGCTCTCCACCACCACCAAGAGCATCGAGGAAATTGCCACCACCATCCTGCAGGAAATTCGCCCGGAACGGCTGACGTATTGAGCCACGCCCGGTCAATAAGACCCGGCGGAGTGCCCAGGCATCAGCCCAATGCGGCGATGCCCGCCTTGGCGATCTGCGCGTCCTCGATCGACTTCACCCCACTCACGCCCACGGCACCGATCACCTGCCCGTCCTTGAGGATAGGCACGCCGCCTTCCAGCAAGCCCTCGATGGTGGGCGCGGTGATGAACGCGTAGCGGCCGTTGTTGATGATGTCTTCGTAGACCTTGGTTTCCCGTCGCCCGGTGGCGGCGGTGTGGGCCTTGGCCGGGGCGATGTGGGCCGAAATGGGGGCGGCGCCGTCCAGACGCTGCAACCACAGCAGGTGGCCACCATCGTCGACGATGGCGATCGTCACCGCCCACTGGTTGCGCAAGGCCTCAGCCTCGGCGGCGGCGGCGATGGCTTTCAGGTCGGACAGTTCGAGGACGGCTTTGGTTTTCATGGAACAAGCACCTTGTCAAAGTGGGGGTTTTGGAGGGCATTGTAGGAACATCTTGAATCACCCTACAATCGCTTCCAGCTTCAATCATCTTTACAAGGAGTGATGGATGAGTGACCAAATGCAAACTTTCGAGTACGGTTATGCCCCCACCAGCGCGGCTGAGCGCAACCGGGTGCTACGCAACACCTATGTGTTGCTGGCCCTGAGCATGATCCCCACGGTGCTGGGCGCCTGGATCGGTGTGGCCACCGGTCTCACCCTGGCGCTCAGCGGCGGCCTGGGTCTGGTGGTGTTCCTGGCCGGTGCTTTCGGCTTTATCTACGCCATCGAGAAAACCAAGGAGTCGTCCACCGGTGTGTGGGTGTTGCTGGGTTTCACCTTTTTCATGGGACTCATGCTCTCGCGCTTGATCGCCATGGTGCTGGGCTTCAAGAACGGCGCCGAGCTGGTGATGACGGCCTTCGGCGGCACGGCCGGCGTGTTCTTCGCCATGGCCAGCCTGGCCACGGTCATCAAGCGTGACCTTTCGGGCATGGGCAAATGGCTGTTTGTGGGCGCCATCGTGCTGATGGTGGGCGGCATCATCAACGTGTTCGTCGGGTCGACCGCCGGCATGATGGCCCTCTCCATGCTCGCCATTGGCATCTTCAGTGCCTACATGCTGTACGACGTCAAGCAGATCATTGACGGCGGTGAAACCAACTACATCAGCGCCACGCTGGCCTTGTACCTGGACATCGTCAACGTGTTCCAGAGCCTGCTGGCTTTGCTGGGCATCATGGGCGGCGAGAAGGACTGAGTGCTTCTCACCTGCTCAACCAGGGGCCCGATGGGCCCCTTTTTGTTGGCCTCTCGGGCTTGGCGATTCCGACCCGCGGCCAGGTGAATGAAGGGATGCGTTAAAGCGTGGGTTGCGCCAGGGTGAACACCGCCACGCTCTCGACATGCGCCGTGTGGGGAAACATGTTCACCACGCCCGCGCTTTCACACCGGTACCCCGCCTGATGGACCAACAAGCCCGCATCGCGCGCCAGCGTGGCCGGGTTGCAGCTGACATAAACAATCCGCTCGGGCGGCGTCCAGCCCTGGCGCAACGCAGGGGTTTGGTGCAGGTCTGCCAGGGCCTTGACCAAGGCAAACGCGCCTTCTCGCGGGGGATCCACCAGCCACTTGTCGGCCACGCCATCCTGGCACAACAACTCGGGCGTCATCTCGAACAGGTTGCGAGCGACAAAACGCGTGGGGGCCAGGTCCGAGGCGCCCTCATGCGAGCGAAGCGCGCGGTTATGCGCCAGGTTGTCACCGGATCGCTGCACCAGCGCCTCACTGCCCTCGATGCCAAGCACCTCGCGGGCTTGCGTGGCCAGGGGCAATGTGAAATTGCCCAGGCCACAGAACCAGTCGATCACCCGCTCCTGCGGTTGCACCTGCAACAGACGCACAGCACGACCCACCAGCACCCGGTTGATGTGCGGATTGACCTGGGTGAAATCGGTCGGCAGAAATGGCATGTGGATGCCAAATTCGGTCAAGGCATAGGACAGCACCGGCGGCGCAGCGTCGCCCATCGGCAACCGATGCACTGTGTTGGGCCCTTTGGGTTGCAACCACCATTGCACCTGATGTTGTCTGGCGAAATCGCGCAGGCGTTGCTGGTCGGACTCGCTCAAGGGCTCGAGATGTCTGAGCACCAGGGCCACCACCGAGTCGCCACACGCCAGTTCAATTTGCGGACACGTCTCGCGTGCCTGCATGCCGCCAATGAGTTCACGCAGAGGCACCAGCAGTACCTCCACATGCGGGGGCAAAACAGGGCAATGCGTCATGTCCGCCACATAACGGCTTTTGCGCTCATGAAAACCCACCAGCACCGTGCCCTTTTTGTGCACATAGCGTACTGACAGGCGAGCACGGTAGCGGTAGCCCCAGTCGGGGCCCTGGATGGGGCGCAACAGGGTCTCGGCCTTGACCTTGCCCAAGTGCCAGAGGTTGTCCTCCAACACACGCTGCTTGATGGCCAGTTGAGCACTCGGGTGCAAATGTTGCATCTTGCACCCACCGCAGGCTCCCGCCTGCAAACCAAAGTGCGGGCACGCCGGCCGAACACGTTGCGAGGACTCACGGTGCAGCACCTGGAGGGTGCCCGCCTCCCATTGGTTTTTCTTGCGGTGCACTTGCACCTCCACCACCTCAAAGGGCAGTGCGCCCTCGACAAACACCACCTTGCCATCGGGACGGTGCGCCACACCTTGAGCCTCCAGGTCGAGCGATTCGATGGTGAGGGCCTGTTCAGGCCAAGCAGAGGTGTCAGACATGGTCGGGGGATGGGGGTTCAGGCCAGGCGGCCAGGTAATCATGCCAATGGGGCTCGGTATCCACCAGCGCTTGCAAGGATTCACGCACGGTACGCATTTCCTGGCGGTACTCCTCGGCACGCAAACCACCGCGCATGAGTTGGTAACGGCAGTAGAGCAAGTAGGTGTTCATCACGTCTGTTTCGCAATAGCGGCGGATGTCTTCCAATTGCCCGTTGAGATAGGCCTCGTAGACGGCGGAGCCATCCATGCCCAGCTTGCCCGGAAAGCCGCACAGTTTGGCCATGGCGTCCAGCGGTGCATTGGCGCGCGACTGGTACAGCGCCAGCAAATCCATCAGGTCCAGGTGGCGGTGGTGGTAGCGGCTGATGTAGTTATTCCACTTGAAGTCGCGGTCGTCCTCGCCGAGATCCCAGTACTTGTCAGCCACCACCCCGTGCTGCAAGCCGCGGTAGTGCAACACGGGCAAATCAAACCCGCCGCCATTCCAACTCACCAATTGCGGCACGTGCTTGTCCAGGCTGTGAAAGAATGACTGGATCATGGAACCTTCACTCTGCCCATCCCGGTCCACCCAGGAGTGCACCCGCAGGCCCTGGGCGTTACGAAACACGCAACTGATGGTGAGCACGCGTTGCAGGTAGTGCGGCAGAAAATCGCTGTGGCCGGCGGCCTGGCGCTCTTGTACCCAGCCGGCCAGCACCTCGGCATCGCTCTGGCTGGCGGGCGCCTGGCGCAACACACGCAAGCCCGCCACATCCGGAATAGTTTCCAGGTCGAAGACCAGTACTGGCCAGGCCATGCGTGAGGTTCCCCGCGCCTCGTCAGCGGGTGGCGGGCAGGTAGCGGGTCGGGTCCACCGGCTTGCCCTGCCGGCGAATTTCGAAATGCAGTTTCACCTGGTCGGTATCGGTGTTGCCCATCTCGGCAATCTTTTGACCGCGCTTGACCACCTGGTCTTCTTTCACCAGCAGCGATTGATTGTGGGCGTATGCCGTCAGGAAGACGTTGTTGTGTTTGATGATCACCAGGTTGCCGTACCCGCGCAGGCCCGAGCCGGCGTAGACCACGCGACCATCGGCCGCAGCCATCACCGCGTCCCCTGCCTTGCCGGCCAGATCAATGCCCTTGTTTTTGGGGTCATCGAAACTGGCCAGCACCTGTCCTGAGGCGGGCCACATGAAGTTCAAACTGTCCTCGGCAACCTCTGCGGCAGCAGGGGCTGCCCCTGAGGGGGGTGGAGATCCTGACGCCTGGGGCGCCTGTTGAGCGGGTTGTTGAGGGGGCTGCTGTCCAGGTGGCGGGGGCATGGTGACGTTGTTACGAGCGACAGGCCGCACAACCACGCCCTCTTCGCCCGGTGGTGGCGCCACACGCAGCACCTGGCCTTTTTCAATCACATTGGGGTTGTCCAGGTTGTTCCAGCGCACCAGGTCGCGCCAGTTCTGTCCCTGGTCCAGGCCAATCTTGATCAAGGTATCGCCCGGGCGTACCGTGTAGTAACCCGGCTTGCCCGCGTTGTCGGCGCCAGGAAGTGCCGCGGGGTTGGCCGATGCAGCGGTGCTCGATGCGGCCGTTGTTGCTCGGCTGCTTGCGGACGAACGGCGATCCTCCACAGGCGCGGGGCGGTTCGGCGCCTGGGCACAACCAGCCAACACGGCCATCGTGCATAACACCCCTGTCCACCCTGTCCAACGCCGCATGTACACTCCTCGCCCTCAGGCCACGCCCGATTTTAGAGGCACAAAGTGCACGGCTTCGAGCCATTGCCGTTGCACGCCCTGTGGTGTCTTGTCCAGCACCAGCAAGGCCTGCTGACCCTGGGCCGTGACCAGCGGAGCCACCAGTCGCCCACCCACGCCCAGTTGATCGATCCAGGCATCGGGCACCGCCTCGCCACCGGCCGCGGCGATGATGCCCGCATACGGAGCCCCCTGGGCATAACCCAGCATGCCGTCGCCAAAGAGCAGATGCAGATTGCCCGCCCGGAGATGACGCAGGTTCTCACGGGCTTTTTCGTGCAGGCCTCGCAGGCGCTCGATGCTGTACACCTCTTTGGACATGGCACTCAGCAACGCGGCCTGGTAACCGCAACCGGTGCCAATCTCGAGCACACGTCCGAGCTTGCCGTCGATATGCAGGTTACGCCCCTGGCGCAGCAAGGCCAGCATGCGGGCCACCACGTTGGGTTTGGAAATGGTTTGTCCCAACCCGATGGGCAAGCTGGTGTCTTCGTAGGCCTGGTTGACCAGGGCACTGTCCACAAACCGGTGTCGTTCGATGTTTTCCATGGCCTTGAGCACCATGGCGTCTTCAATGCCTTGCTCGTACAACTTGCGCACCATGCGCACACGCACTTGCGCAGAGTCCAGCCCCAGGCCAGTAGGCGCCACATCGACTGTCGTCGCGGCGGACGCCTTGGCGCGCGCGGGTCTGGCGGGGGTCACTGGAGGGGGCTTGGCCGCAGCAGTGGTGCCTTTGGTCGCCTGCGCGGACGATTGCACGCGGGTCACCGCCATCCGAGGCGTGGGCGCAGGGTGGTCCTGACCCAGATCGAGTTGTGCAGGAAAGGCAGGACGTTTTTTCATACCGCAGCAACAACGGCGCGCTCAGGCGCCCTGGACCGCCTGAGCCACGTTCACCCAGTTGGCCAATGCGGTGTGATCGGTGAGATCGACCTGCAAAGGGGTGAGCGAGACATGGCCGGTGAACGTGGCGTGGAAATCGGTGCCATCCACATCGTCCTTGGCGGGGCCAGCGCTGCCAATCCAGTACATGGTGTCGCCGCGCGGATTCTGCTGGGTGATGACGCGCTCGGCCGGATGTCGTCGACCCAGTCGGCATACCTTGAGTGACTTGAGGGAGGCTTTGGGCAGGCACGGCACGTTGACGTTGAGCAACCAGGGTGCGGCGCCCAGGGGTTGCCGGGCCATGAGGGACTGCACCAGGTCGCGTGCCACCTCGGCGGCCGCGTCCAGGTGCTTCCAGCCCTTGTCCACCTGCGAGAAGGCCAGGGCTGGGATGCCCATCAAGTAGCCTTCCATGGCCGCCCCCACGGTGCCGGAGTAGATGGTGTCGTCACCCATGTTGGCCCCATTGTTGATGCCCGAGACCACCACGTCCGGACGGTAGTCCAACAAGCCGGTGAGCGCGACGTGCACGCAATCGGCAGGCGTGCCATTGAGATAGCGAAAACCGTTGGCGGCCTGGTGCACGTACAAGGGGGAATGCAGGGTCAGGGCATTGGACTTGGCGCTGTTGTTCTGCTCGGGTGCCACCACCTCCACCCGCCCGAGGTCCTTCAAGGCCTCGTAAAGGGCCACAATGCCCGGAGCCTGGTAGCCATCGTCGTTGGAGATGAGAATGTTCATGCGCGGTCCTGTCAGTGCCTGATTGTAGGCGGCACTCAGGAAGGCCAACGGCTAAGTTGAGCCCGGGTGCCCCTATGATCAGCCCCTGTATTCTCTGGAGATCACCATGCATGCTTGGTTGTGCGAAAACCCTGTGGGCGTCGAAGCCCTGACCTGGAAAGAAATCCCCACCCCTGTGCCGCAACGCGGCGAGGTACTGATCGAGATTGAGGCAGCCAGTCTGAATTTTCCGGACGCTCTGATCGTGCAGAACAAATACCAGATGAAGCCTGCCCTGCCCTTTGTACCCGGCTCCGAATACGCCGGTACGATTCGCGCCCTGGGTGAGGAGGTCACACATCTTCACCTGGGTCAGCGCGTGGCCTGCTTGCCCGGCACGGGCGGCTTTGCCACCCATGCCATTGCCCCTGCGCGTTTATGCCTGCCGCTGCCCGATGGCTTCAGCAGCGTGGATGCAGCGGCGTTCATCATGATTTACGCCACGTCCTACCACGCGCTCATCGATCGTGCTCAACTCAAGGCCGGTGAAACGGTGCTGGTGCTGGGTGCGGCCGGCGGTGTGGGCACCTCGGCCATCCAGATCGCCAAGGCGGCAGGCGCCACCGTGATTGCAGCCGCTTCGAGTGACGACAAGTGCGCCTTGTGTCAGCGCCTGGGCGCTGACCAGGTGATCAACTACCGCGATGGGTCATTGCGCGAGCAACTCAAGGCCTTGACCGAGGGACGCGGACCCGATGTCATTTACGACCCGGTGGGCGGCGACCTGGCCGAGCCCGCGTTCCGCTCCATCGCCTGGCGCGGCCGCTACCTGGTGATCGGATTTGCCGCCGGCCCCATCCCCTCGCTGCCGCTGAATCTGGCACTGCTCAAGGGAGCCTCGGTGGTGGGCGTGTTCTGGGGCGACTTTGCGCGGCGTGAGCCGCAGGCCAACGAGGCCATGATGCGTGAATTGGTCAGGTGGGTCCAGCAAGGCAAGATCAAACCCGTCATTGACCGCACCATGCCCATGAGCGAGTTGAAGGCTGCCTACGCTCGCATGAGCTCACGCCAGGTCATGGGTAAACTGGTGATGGTCAACTGACCAGACTGCGTCAACTCTCGCGTTGCCGGTTGCTGTCGAGCAGGGCCACCGCCGCGTCCTGCATCACGAGTTCGCGAAAAGCAGGGACCTCGTCCAGGGCTCGCACGAAATCGGCATATTCCATTTTGTAGCCCTGACCTGCGCCACACACACGCGCGGTCCGTGTGGCCCGCGCATCACCCAGCACGCAGGAGCCCGCCATGGCCTGGGCAGCCAGACGCCGCAGCACCAGCGCCCCCCCATCCGGCTGTGGCAATACCTCTTCAACCAACGCGGTTACCGGGAAATACACGCTGTGCACGGCTTGCCCCGCCCTGTAAAGATCCTGTCCCTCCGCCAGTGTGACGAGTTGCAAGGCAGGCCTTAGACGGTCGCGGTCGTTTGGGGGAAGACAGTCCAGCAGGGAAGGTGTACAGAAGGCGGATGCGGAAGTCATTGAAACAAAAAATCATTGCAGTGGGAGTCAACTGTTCGCTCAACTGTTCGCAATGGAACACTGTGATGTATTGATGATCCCGCGCATGGAATTTGAAGGCAATGGGTGCGCCAGCCCGCAATGTGCGCCAACCCACACAAGCGGCCCGCACCAGGCCTGAGGTGCCCGCACGCAAGATTGCCGCGCCGCGCCGCCCAGCAAAAAGCCCGGCAAGCCGGGCTGTTGAAAGTGGTGTATGGGGTGGCTGACGGGACTCGAACCCGCGACGACAGGAATCACAATCCTGTTCGAAAAGTATTTGCCAATGTTGACTGATGTTGATAAAATCATATAAATCAATAACTTAATCGATTTCGACGCCCTCAAGTTGTTGATAAGAATTCGGCATTAATCGATAAATTTGCCTACAGATTGCCTACAGAGACGGGCTTCCGATAGGAGTACGCTATGCCCCCCCAAAACAGCCGCGTCCGACTAACTGCGCAGAGAGTAGCCGCATTTACCTGCCCTTCCACAAAATCACAGGCATTTTTATGGGATTCGGACTCACCTGCACTACTGCTTAGAGCAACTCCCTCAGGTCGAAAAACATATGCCTTTGAAGGGCGTGTTGGCGGCAAAACCATAAGGGTCACGATAGGGACCGCAACAGACTGGAGACTTGAGCAGGCAAGGCTAAAAGCAGCAGAACTCAAGGTGCTTGTAGATAGCGGATTAGACCCACGTGAAGTGGAGGCACACAAAAACACTGAGCGGCGACTGAGGTCAAAGCTTACAGAGGCCCAATCAGCCACCGTCCAATCTGCGTGGGACGCATACATCCAAGAACGCCGCTCCTTTTGGGGTGAGTTGCATTACAGAGACCACATAGATAAATCTAAAGCCGGCGGGCAAAAATCATTACAGCGAGGAAAATCCAACGAACGGACAACCGCCGGACCACTCTGGCCCCTTATGCAGCTCAGGCTCGGCGAACTAGACTTACCAACCCTTGAGCGATGGGCAAAGTTAGAGGGCGCAACTCGCCCCACGTCGGCAAGACTCTCATGGAGACTGTTGACTGTATTTTTAAATTGGTGCACGCAACACCCAACATACTCCATTGCCTACCTGAATCACAGCCTCCACAAATCTCGCAAAGTTCGCGAGTTATTAGGAAAACCTGCAGTCAAATCCGACACACTGACTCGAGAGCAACTTAAGCACTGGTTCAAACAAGTTCAAGAAATACCTAACACAACAATTTCCGCAGCATTACAGACGATGTTGCTTACGGGTGCTCGGCCTGGAGAGGTTCTCAACCTCCGTTGGACCGATATAGATACGAAATGGAAACAGATTTGCTTCAAAGACAAAGTCGAAGGCACAAGAGAGATTCCTTTAACTAAATACGTTGAGCACCTAATAACCAGCCTACCCAAAAGAAATAAATGGGTTTTCTCGAGCAGCAGAGTCCTAATGATGGACAACAAGAACGTCCGCAGAAGGTTGCAAAAGGCAGTCGCTGTGGGCAGAGAGTTCAACACATCCTCAATCATGGAGACTAGCCAGTCAGGACGTATCAGCGAGCCCAACACGCAGCACACCAGAGCTTGCAGGTCAGCCGGAATTGACAATTTGACCCTTCATGGACTTCGGCGTTCGTTCTCAAGCCTCACAGAATGGCTAGAAATCCCAACCGGCATCGTTGCACAAATTCAAGGACATAAGCCGAGCGCTACTGCAGAAAAGCACTACAAAAGGCGGCCATTGGATTTACTCAGATTGCATCATCAAAAGATTGAAACCTGGCTACTTCAGCAAGCTGAAGTGAAGGAGGTTAGCAGCCGGCAAAAGGTTTCAATCATTAAATAAATATTTTTATCAAGAAGCGATGTCTTATCTTTTTCAATCACATATATTGCCTGCGGCATGGGTTCAATTAGTCGCAGAAACCAACAGTTGGAATGAAGACGAAAAAGACTCCTTCGAGGTAATTTTTACTAATTCTTATGAAGTTGCAATAGCAAATAAGGTATTACCGATTAGGGATAGATTAGGCCTGCAAATCTTAAAAAATTGCCAACCGAACCGTGAATACTTTGTTGACCTTAGAGACTTCTGCAATTGGGGCAAAAGCGGTCCAAATACAGGCATCCCCTCTGATGAACATGAGTTAGCTGGCATGCTTGGGATACACGATGCACTGGAGCAAATGTTGTCCCCCGAGGACAAACCAACTAAAACACTTCCATACAAAGTAGAGCAAATCAATCACCCGCCAGATAGTCGATCAAAAGCTCTTCGCACAATTGCTAAAGCAGCTCCCCATCGGATATGGAGTGGAGAATTCGATGAAATCGCGCTCCCCCTAACGCCGCAGCTAGTCATCACAGATAACAACGTCGTCGTCGAAGCAGCAAGCAAATTACGCCTTGAGTTATTGGCTACACCCAATCAGTTGATTGAAGCATTTGGCCCTGCAACTAACATGCAGAAGTCATGGTTCGACACCCCAAAGGACACACCAAAACTTATAAATGCAAGAAAGGTTCCGGGGCGAGGTGGCTATGGCAGCAAAGGGGCGATTGAGCCACTGTATTGCCCTTACGAGGTGATGCATTTCCTCTTCAAAACCAGAAAGAACGGGGCTTCCAAGTTGCCCCAAAAAAGAGGATGGACGATTTTGAGCCACAAATTCAAGGCTGTATATAACGAGCACATTGAGGAGAGTCCTTTAGAGAACAAAGAAGACGATTTCGAATCTTGACCAGGGTTAATTGGCCACTTGACCGGGGTTACAAACCCGCTTGACCGGGGTTACAGAGGGAAGCCGCTCAAAGTTAACGCCTTCATTAAACCCTGGGATTTGAATGCGACCATGTTCAACCACTCCCAAGGAGTCAACATGGGCCTCTATGACGTTCAACTAGTGCCGCTTAAGTCAGAGCGACGCACCATCCTCACGACAGCAGAAGCAGCGCTACACCTTAATCGTGCTCAGCAAACCCTTCGCTTGTGGGCAATGCATGAATCTGGTCCTATTCAACCAATCCGCATCAATGGCAGGCTTGGATGGCCAGTATCCGAGATTAAGCGAGTGCTGGGAGAATCTGTATGAAGCGATGCTCCATTGCCTCAAAGCCAATCAATACTGGCGAAGGCAAAAAATGAAAAAGTCCTCGGATGCCTGCAAACAACACGAGGACTATGGCAAGCAACTTACCTTACTTCCCACAGCAGAATTGTGCCCTATTTGGCCATCAGAAAACTCTCGTGAGAATATCGCTCTAAGCCTTCTTTTCGAGGGGCCTCTCAATCAGTTGCAGTGGCTTAAGCTCGGCCATGGATGGAGATTGGCAGCGGTCATCAAGAATCTTGATTACATGGGCTGGCGGCCGCTCTCGAAACTCATATCGATTGGCAATCAAAGAAAAATCGCCAGTTACGAACTTCCTGAGGAATTTAGAAAAATCTCAAGGCCGCCAAGCCACGGAGGATGCCATGGGGTCTCGTAAGCACTCCGGCAAAGCCATACCCTCTGGAAGGGACCCTGGAGGCTTCATAGCGCTTCCTTGGACAGTTGTTGACTCAGCTGCTTATGGACATCTTTCCATGCACGCCAGGGGCCTTCTAGTGGAACTCGCGAGGCAGTTCGTTCGGGACAATAATGGAAGACTCCTCCTGTCCTTGGCTTATATGAAAACTCGCGGGTGGCGTTCAGCGAGCATGCTCACTAAAGCCAAAAGGGAGCTAATCAGTTGCGGTTTAATTTACGAAACGGTCAAAGGACATAGGCCAAATAAGGCAAGTTGGTATGCCCTAACCTGGTACTCACTGGACAAAATTAGAGGTTATGACAGTGAGGCAGAGGCTTGCTTTGTAAGAGGTGCCTATAAAAAATGGAAGCACTCAAATTGAATGTCTTAAACCGCACGGAGGCTTAGGGGCTTGCGCCATTGCACCGCATGACGGAATAACTACTCATTCAGTTGTACCGTCAGACGGCCCTATTAGCTTTCCAATCGAGTGAGTCTTTGTACCGGACCACGGAAACCATCTAGAAATGCCATCTAATGGTGACAATGGAAGATGCACGAGGAGATATAAGCGTGGAACTTTTTCCCTGGGCATAAAAAATTCTTAGCTTACTGGCAATTCAGTATGACAGCGTACCCCCCACTTCACTCTGGACATGTAACAAAGAGGAATATCGACACAATCAACAGGATAGAACCGAAATTACCGATGTGGAATAGCACACTTAGGATTTTGTTTAGCACGTCAAAAAAACCCAAATTTTTCTGCTGCCCTGTTGAAGCTTTCATCAATATTCTGAATCGCATTCATGAAATTTTTCACCGATATCATCTCATCACTTTTCGCTGTACCCTTAGATGCTCCAACATAGATATCAATCACATATTTGTTGAAATTTTTAGGGTCGGCGACCAATTGCTTATGGAAAGCATTAGCCAATTTTCCTACTGCTTCTGGGTCATCACCTTCGTCAAACGCGGCAGCAAGCTCATCCATGAAAATGGATAAAAGTGTCTTTCCTAAATCTCTGTTCTTAAACGACGCAAAAACAAGCATGTTGCGGGAAGTAACGTAGGCAATGAAAAAAGCTTTTACTTGAGACTTTGAGAAATTTCCTTTGGAACCAACATCTAGATTAAATATTTGCTCAGCGTAGGTATGAATCAAGGACAAGATGTCATTCCCATACAGCTTTGTTGGTCTGGAAAAATCTGTACCCTGTTGGTTCATGAGCTAAGCCTTTCGGAAATTTATTTTCCAGATTGCGCCTTCAAGCAAATAATTCTGTAGTTACCTTCTGCTTGCGCTTTTTCAGCTGATGTTGCATTCGGATAATTCAAAGCTAATGACTTTAAACCGGCATCAACACACTTATCCACCTCGCTGCTACAACCAGCTAACGCAACTGCGGTAAGTACACAAGCTAAAGCAAAGAGCTTCATTTCATCTCCAACCGTTTTCTACCTGATTCGATATCCGTGTTCACAACTTTTAGCGAACCCTTACATTCGGCATTTGAAATAGAGACTTAGGATATGCGTTTGTTCCCGAAGATAGCAGCAGAGTATCGTCGAGCGAAATCCCTTTGAAACGGTCAAGTCATTAGCATCTTATGAACGAATTCTTGTATCTCTAAAAAAGTTCTTCGTGCCTAAAATCAAAACTTTTTAACTGCCTCGCCTAATCTACAACTACCAGTTCCCTTGGCATTACCTCCACCAAGAAATCGATTGTTTAAGTAGCTTTGAAAGCCAGACGTCTCATAGTTAAAAACCCCAGTTGAGGTGCTAAGGCTGATATTCTTTCCCTGGAAGGAGAAGTTGATCGAAGTTCCTTTCTCCGAGAAGCTCACATCTTCACCTGACACAGTCAATTTTCTGAGAATACCGGCCTCATCGCGTTGAACTATGAGATCGCCTACCCAAGCATCTGCAACGCATGTAAGGTGAGTCACCTTGCCTTGCTTGCTAGCCGCCGCTGTAGACGAGTCGCCATCGTCACTCACAAGCTTGAAAAGCTCAAGCTCAAAGACCGTTGGTGCAGTACTTCCGGGCTGCCATTCAATGCGTACTTGGCGCCCGTCCAGCTTCCAACAGCCCATACTTGCAGATTTGCCAACCATGTAAAGCGCATTGCCCTCAGAGGCGCTACATGGCTTCTCCATAACGGTCACAACAGCATGAATGGGGGTACTGGTAGGCAACAATGCAATGTAGACCTTAGATGCGTGTGCTCCGCCCCCGAGGAACAGACTTAGAAGCAACAGCAATGGCCATGCAAAACGAATTTTTATCTTACTTATCCACAGACTTGATTTCATAGCAAATTCAAGTTTTAAGAAAAAATTTATGAAAATTTTGACCTCGACTGATTGGGCCCCATCTTTTCACAGGGAAAACAGGGGTACCCCCTCACGCGACATCAATGTTTTGAACAAATTCCAGTAATTTCACAATGTGGAAGTTGCCAAAACTCCTCCGCAGCAATCCCCTATCGATATGACCAGTTTACGGCAGTATTTCCTAAGAAATTGCCTACAGATTGCCTACAGAACTGGAAAATAAAAAACCCCAGAAACCTCGAAGGGTCGCTGGGGCGCATGAATATTGGGGTGGCTGACGGGACTCGAACCCGCGACGACAGGAATCACAATCCTGGACTCTACCAACTGAGCTACAGCCACCGCAGAGAACGGAATTATAGCCGCAGCCAATCTCAGGGTTGGGCACCCAGACTCGGGCGAGGCGCCTTGATCACCACTTTGTAACGCTCTTTCAAGTGGTTGTAGTACGCCAACCCCTCTGCGGTACTCATCCATTGGGCAAATTGGGCACGCTCTTGCTGACGCGACGACAAGTCAGGGGCGGGGAGCACCTTGTTAACCCGTGCCACGGCATAGCCTTGAGGACCCAGATCGGCCCCCACCCAAGCGGGCAGCGTTTGTGCAGGCGCCAGCATCACCGCGTCCAACAAGGCGGGAGGCCATTTGTTGGCGGAGGCACGTGTCAGCACCTCGGAGGAGCCCAGTGTGGCTTGCGCCGAGTCAGCCTTCCAGGCAGTGAGTTTGTCCTGTCCGGCCTGACGAGCCGCTGCCAGGGACGCCTGTTCCAACCACGACTGACGAACCTTGTCCTGCACCTTCTCAAACGGCAACGCCGCTGCAGGTACATGCCGCACCACACGCGCAGACACCAGCTGGCTGGCACCCACCTCGATCGCCTCGGTGTTGCGCTTTTTCTCGACGGCATCGGCCGAGAATACAGCGGCCAGTAGCTTGGGGTTGTTCAAGGGCGCTGCCAGTGGCGATTGGCGCGTCACACCTTCAAGCTTGCGCACCTCCAACTTGAGGCGTTCCGCGGCTGGCTTGAGGCTGTCAGACTGTTCGTACACCAGGTTGGTGAACTGCTCAGCCAACTCGGCAAACTTGCGTTGCGCTTGCTGTTTGCGCAGTTCTGCCTCGAGCGTGGCTTTTTGAGCGTCGAAACTCGGCAACTTCGGCTGGCGAATGTCAGTGATTTGAATGATGTGATACCCGAACTCGGTTTCAACCAACTCGCTGAGCTTGCCCAGGGCGAGTGAGAAGGCCGCATCCTCAAAAGGCTTGACCATGGCGCCGCGGGCAAAGTAGTCCAGATCGCCCCCTTTGTTGGCCGATCCGGGGTCTTTGGAGTACTGCTTGGCCAGCTCGGCAAACCGCTTGGGGGACTGCTTGAGCGTGTCCAGCACTTGGGCGGCTTGCGCCTTCACCTTGTCGCGCTCGGCCTGGGGGGCCTTGGCGTCCACCGTGAAGAGAATATGACTGGCACGTCGCTCCTCTTTCGATTGCAGTCGCGACTGGTTTTGCTCGAAATAGGTGCGCACGTCAGCGTCGTTCAACACCACCCCTTGTTGGGCCGTCGCCAGATCCAGCACCACGTACTCGATGTCCACCGACTCGGCCGTTTGGTAGCGTGCAGCATTCTGCTGGTAATGTGCCTGCAAGTCTTGCTCGGAGGGCTTCAATCGCGAGACAAAGTCGGCTGGCTTGAAGAGGGTCCATTGCGCTTCGCGCTGCTGAAAATACGCATCCAGCGCCACACCCGACAAGGACTGCGGTGTAAAGCTGGTGGCGATCACGCCATTGACCACTTGTCGCATGGCCAATTCGGCACGCAGACGGTTTTCATACATCTCAGGCGTCATGCCCTGAGCGCCCACGAGTTGACGGTAGCGCTCCATGTCCAAGGTGCCGTCGGCCCGGCGCAAAGATGCAATGGCGGGAGATTGCTGCAACTCCGTGGCCAGTCGTTGGTCACTCACGCCCATGTGCATCTTGGTCGCAGCGAGCTGCAGCAAGCGCTCTCTCACCAAACGGTCCAGGGTCCCGTAACGCACCTCGGGGGAGTCGAAAAGCTTGGCGTCCAAGCCAGGCATGGAGGCCCGCAGACGTTCCACCTCATTGCGGTGGGCCGCATCCCATTCGGCGCGAGTGATGTCCTGTCCATCGACCACCGCCACTGCCTCACCCTTTTCAACAAAACGGTTGTAGCCATCAACGCCAAATAGCACGAAGGAAGGGAAAATGAGCAGGAACAGCAGGAGTTGCATGATCCTGGTGTGCTTGCGGACGAAATCAAACATGGGCGTCTTCTGTGGAGTTCAACAAAAAAGGCGAACCAGGTTCGCCTTCGTTGGGTGGTGGGTGCTGACGGTCTCGAACCGCCGACCTACGCCTTGTAAGGGCGCCGCTCTACCAACTGAGCTAAGCACCCCACCTGCAATCAGTTCAAGGCGTCTTTCAAAGCCTTGCCGGGACGGAACTTGGGAACCTTGGCCGACTTGATTTTAATCGCAGTGCCGGTGCGGGGGTTGCGGCCGGTGCGGGCTGCACGCTTGGTCACTGCGAACGTACCGAAACCTACCAGCGACACCGTGCCGCCTTTTTTCAACGTAGTCTTGACGGCACCGATGGTGGCCTCCAGGGCACGGGTGGCAGCAGCCTTGGAAATGTCGGCATGCTTGGCGATATGTTCAATCAGTTCGGACTTGTTCACAAAGATCCCCTTGTTGTAAGACTTGATGTGGTTGCAATATTGGGTGGCCCTGAAAGTCGTAGCCCCGCACAACGCGCGGGGCACGATGATCAGGAGACGCAGTTCATCGCTGCTTTCAAGGATTTAATCCAAGCGCAGAACCGATGTCAATGATGACAAACATCTATCTGAGACAACGGTGCAACAGCAGTGTGGAAGCGAATTCTATCCGTTTTTAGATGAATTTCCGCCCTGCCCCGCGCCGTTTTGGGCTGGCGCGATTCTTACAACGCTTGCTCAATCGCTCGGCCCAGATCACGGGTGCTGGCCGTGCCGCCGATATCGGGGGTTCGCGGTGCACCACTCTTGGGTTCGAGGACTTTCTCGATGGCGGACAGGATCGCGTCGTGTGCAGCCTTATAGCCTAAAAACTCGAGCATCATGGCGCCGCACCAAATTTGACCAATGGGGTTGGCAATGCCACGACCCGCAATGTCCGGGGCCGAGCCGTGCACGGGCTCGAACAGCGAGGGGAACTTGCGCTCAGGGTTCAAGTTGGCGCTGGGTGCAATGCCGATGGTTCCTGTACAGGCCGGGCCCAGATCGCTCAGGATGTCCCCAAACAAATTGCTGGCCACCACCACGTCGAAGAAATCGGGCCGTTGCACAAAGTGCGCCGTGAGAATGTCGATGTGGAATTTGTGCAGACGCACGTCGGGGTAGGCCCGGGCCATCTCCGCCACTCGCTCGTCCCAATAAGGCATGGTGATGGCGATGCCGTTGGACTTGGTGGCACTGGTCAGGTGCTTCTTGGGCCGCGACTGCGCCAGATCGAAGGCAAACTTCAGCACACGGTCCACCCCCACGCGCGAAAACACCGACTCCTGCATGACGATCTCGCGCTCAGTGCCGGAGAACATTCGCCCGCCAATGCTGGAGTACTCGCCCTCGGTGTTTTCACGCACAATGTACATATCGATTTCACCCGGCAGTCGGGGGCTGCCGTCCCGGCGTACCACCGGAGCGATGATGCCAGGCATCAGACGTGCGGGGCGCAGGTTGATGTATTGGTCGAACTCGCGACGAAATAGCAGCAGCGATCCCCACAGCGACACGTGGTCAGCAATTTTGGCAGGCCACCCCACCGAGCCAAAGAAGATGGCCTCATGACCCCCGATCTGGTCCTTCCAGTCGTCGGGCATCATCTTGCCGTGACGCTCGCAGTAATCCCAGCTGGAAAAATCGAAATGGTCGAACGCGAGATCAATACCGAACTTGCGTGCAGCCGCATCCACCACGCGAACGCCCTCAGGCATGACTTCCTTGCCAATTCCGTCTCCGGCAATGACGGCGATACGATGTTTGCTCATGGTGGCTCCGAAAAAAACTGACCTGAATTGTGCGGCGAAAGCCCAGGCTGTCAGAGGGAGATGCCTGACATTATGTCGCTCGCGTGACCGCGGGCGCTCGCACGACAAGGCTCACCCCCAGGGCGGTGAGTCCAATACCGGCCAGGGTGAGCACGGTGATGGGCTCGTCGAACAGGATCCATGCGATGGTGGCCGTGCAGGGGGGCACCAGGTACATCAAACTGCTCACACTGGCCGCGGCGCCGCGTTGAATCAGGAGGTACAGCAACGAACTGCCGCCCAGCGTCATGCCCAAGACCGACCACGCCATGGCGCCCATCAACTGCGGATGCCAAACCACGGATTCGGTCTCTGCCCACGCGAGAGGCCAGGTGACCAGGGCTGCGGCAACAAGTTGCACGGTGTTGGCCGTGCGAACATCGCAAGGCTGGACATGGCGCTTTTGATACAGCGTACCGATGGTGATGGACAGCAACGCCGTGGTGGCGCAACAAAGTGTCCACCAAGACACTTCCAGGCTACCCAGTTTGCGCCACACCACCATCATCAAGCCTGCCAACCCCAACCACAGACCCAGCCATTGACGACGGCTCACCGCCCCACCCCGTGAAGACAACCACACGGCCGTGAGCACCGGTTGCAAACCGACGATGAGTGCCACCAGTCCAGCGCCCATGCCCGCTTTCACCGATGACCAGACACCGCCCAGGTAGCCCGCATGCATCAACACCCCAGAGACACTCAGGTGCCACCACTGGTCTCGCGTACTGGGCCAGGCCACGCGAGCCCAACGGATCCACACCAGAAAACAGGCGATGGACAGCGCGTAACGCCACATCAGAAAACCCATGGGCGGGGCGTAGGGCATGCCCAAGCGCGCCACGATAAAGCCGGTGCTCCAGATGAGCACGAACACCGCCGGCATGAGATCGACCCACGCCAGACCGCTGGGCGCATTCGGCCCCGATCCGGACGAATTCATCGGGCGTGCTGCCGGATAGCGGGTAGTGCCTTTTGCAAGTAGTACACCATGGACCACACCGTCAAACCGGCAGCAATCCAGATCATCACCTGGCCCCACCACAGGGTGTCAATCAGGCCGAACAGACGCCCCTCGTACAGCAGGAACGGAATGGCCACCATCTGCACCGTGGTCTTGAGCTTACCCAACATGTGCACCGCCACGCTGCGCGAGGCGCCAATTTGCGCCATCCACTCGCGCAAGGCCGAGATCGCAATTTCGCGCCCGATGATGATGAGCGCCACAAACACGTCGGCTCGACCCAGATGCACCAACACCAGCAGGCTGGCGCAGACCAGAAATTTGTCCGCCACCGGATCCAGAAACGCACCAAAAGATGAGGTCTGGTTGAGCTTGCGAGCCAGGTACCCATCCAGCCAGTCGGTCAGCGCAAAGACCACGAACATCACGGTGGCCGTGAGGTTGCGCATCTCAGGGGCCAAGGGCAGGTAAAACACCGCCACGATCAAGGGGATGGCCGCTATGCGCGTCCAGGTCATCAGATTGGGCAGTGTGAAGAACATGGGGCTCAATCGTAGACGATACGAGCTTGCCCGTTGTGGGCCTGGGCCATCCAGCTGGCCAGGGCCGCATCGCTGGGGTAAAAACGTGCTGCGTCTCCCAGTTGTAATTCAGCTTGCGCGCCCTCGCGCAGCACATGCAAACGAACCCCCAGACCACGGTTCAATTCGCCCTGCTCGGAAATCTCGGTGCGCACAGGATGCTCGCGCACCACGCGCGCAATATCGGGCGCCTGGCCGTTGACCTCCACGCGCAGGTACTTGCCAAAACGGCAGCGAGCCTGGGTCAAGTCCCACACCTGTTGCACCTGCAGTCGCAGCCCCCCGGAGAAACGGTCGGGCTGTGCACGCGCCATCACCACGACCAGTTCATCGTCGCGCAGCAGTTGCTTGTGGGCGTTGTACAAGCCCTCGTCAGCGGACGCTTCGATGACCTGGCTCTTGTCATCCAGCTTGAAGAGTGCCAAACGACCCCGCTGTACATTGATCATCCGCAATTCCGACACCACTCCCACCAGCAACTGCGGTTCGCGCGAGTCCATCAGTTCGTCGAGTCGGCGCTTGACGAACTGACGCACCTCGCGCTCGACCTCGTCAAACAGATGGCCGGAGAGGTAAAAACCCACCGCGGTTTTTTCCAACGTCAACCGTTCCTTGACGCCCCAGGGCAGGACACGCACCAAATCGGGCTCCTGCGTGCTAGAGCCGTGGTCATCCCCCTCATCGAACAAGCCGCCCTGGTGGGCGTTGGCCTCGCAGGCTTGGGCAAACTCAAAGGCGCGGTCGATGGAGGCGACCAGGGCTGCACGATTGCGTTCGATGGCATCGAAAGCACCCGCTTTCACCAGGGCTTCCACGGTCCGTTTGTTCAGGCGCGTGCGATCCACCCGGCGGCAAAAATCGTACAAACTGGTGAAGGGGCCCCCACTCTCTCGCGCGGCCACGATGGCCTCGATGGCCTGCTGACCCGTGCCCTTGATGGCCCCCAGCCCATAGCGAATCAACTGGTCGGCCACCGGCTCGAAGCGGTAGCCGCCTCGGTTCACATCGGGCGATTCGAAAGTGATGCCCATCGACACCGCATCCTCGAACAACACCTTGAGCTTGTCGGTGTCGTCCATCTCCACCGTCATGTTGGCGCAGAAAAACTCGGCGGTGTAATGCACCTTGAGCCAACCGGTCTGGTAGGCCAGCAACGAATAGGCGGCGGCATGCGATTTGTTAAAGCCATAGCCAGCAAATCTTTCCATCAGGTCGAAGATTTCGTCGGCTTTGTGCTCGGGGATGTTGTTCTTGGCCGCCCCCTCCCGGAAGATCTGGCGATGCTCGGCCATCTCCTCGGCTTTTTTCTTGCCCATGGCACGGCGCAGCAAATCGGCGCCACCGAGCGAATAGTTCCCCAGCACCTGAGCGGTCTGCATGACCTGTTCCTGGTAGACCATGATGCCGTAGGTCTCGGCCAGCACCGGTTCCACCAACGGGTGCGGGTACTCCACGGGCTCGCGTCCATGCTTACGGGCCACGAAACTGGGAATCAGGTCCATCGGGCCCGGACGGTACAAGGCGTTGAGCGCAATCAGGTCTTCGAGCCGCGTGGGGCGTGCATCCCGCAACATGCCTTGCATGCCGCGGCTTTCAAACTGGAACACGGCTTCGGTCTTGCCATCCTGAAAGAGTTTGTAGGTCGCAGCGTCATCGAGTGGTATGTCGTCGAAGCTGAAGTTGACCTGTCCGGGATGCCGGGCACGGATGAGGTCGCGTGCAATTTCCAGAATGGTGAGTGTGGCCAGACCCAAAAAGTCGAACTTCACCAGACCCGCCGCCTCGACATCATCCTTGTCGTACTGGCTCACCGCCGACCCGCTGCCGGGTTGCTGGTAGAGCGGGCAAAAATCGGTGAGACGCCCTGGTGCGATCAACACACCGCCAGCGTGCATGCCGACATTGCGTGTCAAGCCTTCGAGTTTTTGCGCGAGCGCCAGCAAGGTGCGTACTTCGTCTTCTTTGGCGTGGCGCTCGGCCAGTTGCGGCTCAACCTCCAGGGCACCTGCAATGGTGATGTGCTGCCCAGGTTTGTTGGGTATGAGCTTGGAAATGCCATCGCAAAAGGTGTAGCTCATGTCGAGCACCCGGCCCACGTCGCGGATGGCGGCACGCGCCGCCATGGTCCCGAAGGTGGCGATCTGACTCACCGCGTTACGGCCGTATTTTTCCTTGACATAATCGATGACGCGGTCGCGGTTGGTCTGGCAGAAGTCGATATCGAAGTCGGGCATGGACACCCGCTCCGGATTGAGAAAACGCTCAAACAGCAATTGGTATTGCAGCGGATCCAGGTCCGTGATGCCAAGGGAGTACGCCACCAGCGAGCCCGCCCCT